>CEUM01022702.1_pt1 | contig 56961 bp, 72 predicted proteins | sample 356421 | NCBI WGS metagenome assembly CEUM01 (sample SAMEA2622716, study PRJEB7988) | marine metagenome | biome: marine biome (ENVO:00000447); feature: surface water layer (ENVO:00002042); material: "saline water (ENVO:00002010), including plankton (ENVO:xxxxxxxx)" | depth 5 m
CAGCTAGAGAAGAAGCACCCAAAGAAGAAACTACAGCTGCAGAAGAAGCGCCTGCAGAAGCTAGTGAGCAATTAAAAAATGATGGAAAGAAAGAAAAAGAGAATTAAAAATGAAGCTAGATGTTTTAACTATAGATAATAAAAAATCCTCTGTTTTAGAGTTAAATAAAGAAGTCTTTGAGGCAGATATTAGGGCTGATATTTTACATAGAATGGTTACTTGGCAGCTAGCTAAGAGGAGGTCAGGAAATAGAAAAACTCAAGAAAGAAATGAAGTTACTGGTTCTAGGGCAAAAATTGTAAGACAAAAAGGCTCTGGCGGGGCCAGACACGGAGATAGAAAAGTTTCTCAGTATAGAGGTGGCGGCGTAGCACATGGTCCAAGAGTTAGAAGTCATGCACACAAATTGCCCAAGAAAGTAAGAAATATGGCTATGAGGTGTGCATTATCATCAAAATTGAAAGAAGGAAATATAGTAGTATTAAATGATATTTCTTTTTCTTCTATGAAAACTAAACTTTTACAGAAATCATTAAATAAGCTACCAATAGGCAAGTCTGCTTTATTTGTAACTGGTGAAGAACTTGATCAAAATTTCAATAAAGCTCTTAAAAATATACCTATGCATGATCTGTTGCCAATTCAAGGTGCTAATGTCTATGATATACTTAGGAGAGAAACACTGGTATTAAGTAAATCCTCCGTTGAAGCTCTAGTTACTAGGTTAGCTAACAAGAAAGAAAAAGTAAAAATTAAAAAGGAGAAAAAATAATGGCAGCCCCTAAGCCAAGAGATTTTGATGTTATTGTTTCTCCAATTATAACGGAGAAAGCTACACGTATTTTAGAAAATAACCAAGTAGCTTTTAAAGTTGCTACTGATGCCACAAAACCTCAAATAAAATCAGCTATTGAGGCTATATATAGTGTGAAAGTAGTTGGAGTTAATACTGTTAATATTAAGGGAAAAAATAAAGTATTTAAGGGTATCAAAGGAAAAAGAGCTTCAATAAGAAAAGCAATGGTAACTTTAGCGGAAGGTCAAACTATTGATCTTTCTAGCGGAGTATAAATATGGCACTTAAACAATATAAACCTACTTCACCTTCAAGGCGTCAATTAGTTACAATTGATAGGTCCGAATTATATTCGGGGGGGCCTTTAAAATCCTTAACTAGGGGACAAAGTAAGTCTGGAGGAAGAAATAATACTGGAAGAATTACGGCATGGCAAAGAGGCGGTGGTCATAAAAGAAGATATAGAGTAATAGATTTTAAGAGAGTTAAAGATGATATTGAGGCTACTGTAGAAAGAATTGAATATGATCCTAATAGGTCTTCTTTTATTGCTTTAATAAAATATGCTGATGAGAAATTAACGTACATAATAGCTCCTCAGAAATTAAGTAAGGGAGATAAAGTTATAAGTGGAGATAAGGTAGATATAAAACCTGGAAACGTAATGCCTTTAAAAAATATGCCTATGGGAACTATTATTCATAATATTGAATTAAAAATTGGTAAAGGCGGTCAAATTGCGAGGTCCGCTGGCGCATATGCTCAATTAGTAGGTAAAGATCGTGGGTATGCAATTGTAAAATTACAATCAGGAGAGCAAAGATTAGTTAGAGGAGAATGTAGAGCTACAATTGGTTCTGTTTCAAACCCTGATCATCAAAATATTAATTTAGGTAAAGCAGGAAGATCAAGATGGTTAGGGAGAAGACCTAATGTTAGAGGAGTAGTAATGAATCCAGTTGATCATCCCCATGGAGGAGGAGAAGGAAGAACTTCTGGTGGAAGACATCCGGTTACACCTTGGGGAGTGTCTACAAAAGGAAAAAGAACTAGAACAAATAAAAGAACAGATAATTTAATTTTAAGAAAAAGATATAAATAGGAGGATTTTGAGTAGTGTCTAGATCAATATGGAAGGGCCCATTCGTAGATGGGCATTTACTGAGAAAAGTCCAAGAGGCTGCTAAGACAGGTTCTAGAAGTGCTATTAAGACCTGGTCTAGACGTTCTACAATATTACCTCAGTTTGTAGGATTAAATTTCGCGGTGCATAATGGTAAGAAATTTATACCTGTATTTATTACTGAAGAAATGGTAGGTCAAAAATTAGGTGAGTATGCTCCGACCAGAACATATTACGGACATACTGCTGATAAAAAGGTTAAAAAGGGTTAAAAATGGGTAAACCAAGTAAAAATAGAAATTTACCAGATAATTGTGCCATGGCACTTGATAGGTCCATTCGTTCTAGCTCCCAAAAACTTAATTTAGTGGCAGAAAGTATTAGAGGTATGGATGCTTCTAAAGCTTTAATTCAACTAGAATTTTCAAAAAAGCGTATAGCAACAGATGTTAAAAAAGTTTTACAATCTGCTATAGCCAACGCTGAAAATAATCATAACTTAGATATAGACAAATTAGTTGTATCAGAAGCATATGTTGGAAAGGCTCTAGTTATGAAAAGGTTTAGACCAAGAGCCAGGGGTAGAGGTGGAAAGATATTAAAACCTATTAGCAATTTAACAGTCATAGTTAAAGAAAATCAGGAGGAAGTTTAATGGGTCAGAAAGTAAATCCTATTGGTTTAAGAGTAGGAATAAATAGAACATGGGACTCTAGATGGTTTGCTAAAGGAAACGTATACACTAAACTACTTGGTGAAGATTTAAATATAAAAAGTTTTCTTAAAGATAAGCTAAGGGGCGCAGCTGTTAGTAGAATTACTGTAGAGAGGCCTGCAAAGGTTGCCCGAGTGACAATTTATTCTGCAAGACCGGGTATAATAATTGGAAGAAAAGGATCAGAAATAGAGCTACTAAAAGCAAAATTAGCTTCTATGACTGAAGGAGAAGTGCAACTTAATATTGTGGAAATAAAAAAACCTGATATTGAAGCACAATTAGTAGCTGAAAATGTTGCAGAACAATTAGTAAAGAGAATAGCTTTCAGAAGAGCTATGAAAAGAGCTGTCCAATCAGCAATGAGACAAGGAGCACTAGGAATTAGAATTAATGCAGGCGGAAGACTTGGAGGAGCTGAGATTGCTAGAATTGAGTGGTATAGAGAAGGTAGAGTTCCATTGCATACTCTTAGAGCGGATATTGATTATGGCGTAGCTACAGCAGCTACTGCTTATGGAAATTGTGGAATTAAGGTATGGATTTTTAGAGGGGAATTAATGTCACATGATCCTATGGCTATGGAGAATTCTAGAAGCACACAACAGGGAGCGCCAAGGTAATGTTAAGTCCTAAGAGAACAAAATATAGAAAAGCCCATAAAGGTAGAATTCATGGTGATGCTAAGGGTGGAACCTCACTTAATTTTGGTTCTTATGGCATGAAGGCACTTCAGCCCGAAAGAATAACTGCTAGGCAAATAGAAGCGGCTAGAAGAGCTATAACTAGGCATATAAAAAGGCAAGGAAGAGTATGGATCAGGATTTTTCCGGACTTGCCTGTTACTAAAAAGCCTACTGAAGTAAGAATGGGAAAAGGTAAGGGTTCTGTTGAGTTTTGGGCAGCTAAAGTAAAACCAGGAAGAATTATATTTGAATTAGATGGAGTTGCTGAATCTTTAGCTAGGGAAGCTTTTGAGTTAGGTTCTGCTAAATTGCCAATAAGAACAAAATTTGTTACCAGACAACTAGGAGTTTAAATGAATTTTACAGATTTAAAACATAAAACAGAAGATGAGCTTAAAGCTGAATTGGTTAAATTAAAGAAGGAACAATTTAATTTAAGGTTTCAAAAATCTTCAGGTCAACTTGAGAATTCTTCTAAAATTCAAGCAGTAAGAAGAGATATAGCTCGTGTTCACACCGCATTGTCTGAACAAAAAAGGAGAATGGCTAATGCCTAAGAGAATTTTACAAGGAACCGTCATCAGTGATGGTAATGATAAGACAATAGTAGTAAATGTGGACAGAAGAGTTAGACATGCCCTTTATAAAAAGACTATTACACGTTCTAGTAAATTTCATGCTCATGATGAAGGCAATGTTTGTAAAATTGGTGATAAGGTAAGAATCATTGAATGTAAGCCTATTTCTAAGAGGAAAACTTGGACTGTAATATCAGAAAATAATGGCAAATAAGAATAAATAATTGGAAAGAATATGATACAAACAGAAACAAATTTAAGTATTGCAGATAATTCAGGCGCTAAAAGAGTTCAATGTATTAAGGTGCTTGGAGGCTCTAAAAGAAGATATGCTGCAGTAGGAGATGTTATAGTTGTATCAGTTAAAGAAGCTGCACCTAGAGGTAAAGTTAAAAAAGGTGATGTCCATAGAGCAGTTGTAGTAAGAACTTCTAAAGAAATTCGTCGTGTGGACGGAAGTGCAATTAGATTTGATAATAATGCTGCCGTTCTAATTAATAAACAAGAAGAGCCAATTGGTACTAGAATATTTGGACCTGTAACTAGGGAGCTTCGAGGAAAAAATTTTATGAAGATAATATCTTTAGCTCCGGAGGTTCTATAGTTATGAATAAACTTAAAGTTAAAAAGGGTGATAATGTTATTGTAATTACAGGAAAAGATAAAGGTAAGTCTGGGGAAGTAGTATCTGTATTTCCAAAAACTAGTAGAGTAGTAATTAGAGGTGTTAATATTGCTAAAAGACATACAGCTCAAAGTCAAACTTCACAAGGCGGAATTCTTGACAAAGAGCTTTCAATACATGTGTCGAATGTATTGCATATTGATCCTAAAGATCAAAAGGCTACTAAAATAGGATATAAGTTTCTTAAAGATGGTCGTAAAGTAAGGTTTGCGAAACGATCTGGCGATTTAGTAGATTAATGGAGTTATAAATGAGTGCAAGATTAAAAGAACTTTATGATAAAAATATAAAAAATGAGCTATACAAGGAATTAGCTTGTAAAAATATCAATGAAGTTCCTAAATTAGTAAAAATAGTTTTAAATATGGGAGTAGGTGAGTCCGCCTCTGATAAAAAGAAAATTGAAGGAGCTATTAAGGATTTAACTCAAATTTCTGGTCAAAAAGTATTAGTTACTAAAGCAAAAAAATCCGTAGCTACATTTAAATTAAGAGAAGGTATGAGTATAGGATGTAAGGTAACATTGAGAAAAGAAAAGATGTATGAGTTCTTAGATAGACTAATTAATATTTCTTTACCTAGAGTTAGAGATTTTAGAGGTTTAAGCCCAAAAAGCTTTGATGGCAGAGGAAATTTTGCTTTAGGAATAAAAGAACAAATAGTTTTTCCGGAAATAAACTATGACGATGTAGATGTTGTTAGAGGATTAGATGTAATAATCTGTACTAGTGCAAAAAATAATGATCAGGGATTGGCTTTACTTAAAAAGTTCGATCTACCGTTTAGGACATAGGAGTAAAAATGGCTAAAAAAAGTGCTATAGATAAAAATAAAAAAAGAAGACAGATGGTAGAGCAGCAAAAAGATAAAAGGGCGGCTCTTAAAAAAGTTATAAAAGATAAAAATGTGTCTCAAGAAGATAGGTTTAAGGCTGTTTTGAAGTTAGCTTCACTTCCTAAGAATGGATCAAAAATTAGAATTAGAAATAGATGTGAAGTGACAGGAAGGCCAAGAGGCAATTATCGTAAATTTGGAATGAGCAGGATCGCATTTAGAGACTTAGCTTCAAGCGGCCAGCTTCCTGGTATAACTAAGGCAAGTTGGTAGGAGATTTAAGATGACAATGACTGACCCATTAGGAGATATGTTAACAAGAATTAGGAACGGGCTGACTGCTAAAAAATCATTAGTAGAATGTCCTATGTCTAGCTTAAAGGAATCTGTTCTAATAGTTTTAAAAAAAGAAGGCTTTATAAGAGGATATACTGTAAAAAAAGATAATGATAAAAAACCTGTATTATTGATTGAGTTAAAGTATTTTGAAGGCAAGCCTGCAATAAAAGAAATAAAAAGAGCATCTAGGCCTGGTTTAAGATTATATTCTTCAAAAAAGGATATGCCTTTAAATTATGGTGGTTTAGGCATTTCTATAGTTTCAACATCAAAAGGATTAATGTCAGATCATGAAGCTAGAAATGCTAATATTGGCGGCGAAATCTTGTGCAGTGTATTTTAGAGGAAAGTGAATAATGTCAAGAGTAGGTAAAAATGAAGTTGTTGTTCCTGAAGGTGTAAATTTCAGCATTGAAGGTAGAATTTTATCTGTTAAAGGAAAGTTAGGAGAGCTAACTGAAGAAATTACAGATTTAGTTAAAGTAGAATATAAAGATAACAAGGTTTCAGTTAAACCTTCTAGTAAAGATAAAGATTCTTTATCTCATTGGGGTTTAGTAAGGACTTTAATTAATAATATGGTGATTGGAGTTGAATCAGGGTTTACTAAGACTCTAGAGGTAAATGGTGTAGGTTATAGAGCGGCAACAGAAGGTGATATTTTACAACTTCAACTAGGTTATAGTCACGATATTAAAGTAGCTATTCCAAAAGAAATATCAGTAAAATGTGCAAAACCCACTGAAATAGTTATTTCAGGAGCCAATAAACAGAAAGTTGGTCAATTTGCAGCTGAAATCAGGTCTTTAAGAAAACCAGAACCATATAAAGGTAAGGGTGTTAGATATAGTGATGAATATGTTAGACAAAAAGAAGGTAAGAAAAAATAGGTGACTTATGGCTTTAAATAAACAAAAAAGAGATATTAAAAGAAAAAATAGGAATAGATATAGTTTAAAAAAACATAGTGGTTCTAAACCTAGGTTAAGTGTTTATAGATCAAATCAACATATTTATGCGCAAATTATAGATGACATAAATGGTACAACATTATATGCCGCTTCTACTATGGATAAAGGTTTTCAGAAAAAGAAAGCTTTTGGGGGAAATATATCTGCAGCAAAAGAAATTGGATCAATAATAGCAAAGACAGCATCAAAAGCAGGTGTAAAAGAAGTGGTCTTTGACCGAGGAGCATATTTGTATCACGGAAGAGTCAAAGCTTTGGCAGAAGCAGCAAGAGGTAATGGCTTAGTATTTTAAGAAAATTAGGAGTATTTTATGGCTAGAGGGAAAAAGAACGAAAAAGAGGGTGATGATCTTCTGGATAAGTTAGTAGGTATCAATAGGGTTTCTAAGGTTGTTAAAGGTGGTAGAAGGTTTGGGTTTGCCGCATTAGTTGTGGCTGGTGATGCAAAAGGACAAGTTGGTTTTGCATCAGGTAAAGCAAAAGAAGTTCCTGAAGCTATAAAAAAAGCTACAGATAAAGCTAAGAAAGAAATGATAAGAGTTCCATTAAGAGAAGGAAGAACGGTCCATCATGATGTAATTGGTTACCATGGTGCGTCTAAAGTATTAGTAAGAAGTGCGCCTGCAGGAACAGGTATTATAGCTGGAGGACCAATGAGAGCAGTCTTTGAAACTTTAGGTGTTCAAGACGTAGTTACTAAGTCTCAAGGAAGTGCAAATCCTTATAATATGGTTAGGGCAACATTTGATGCATTAGCAAGTCTTCAATCGCCAAGAGGAGTAGCTAGTAGAAGAGGCTTAAAAGTTAGCTCAGTAGTAGGCAAAAAACAAGACAAGAATGTTGCGGAGAAATAAGTTTATGGCCAATAGTAAAATTACAATTATTCAGGTTCATAGTCCTATAGGAAGGAAATCTGATCAAAGAAAGACTCTAATAGGATTGGGTTTGAATAAAATAAACCGTACTAGCGTGCTAGAAGATACTCCTTCAGTAAGAGGAATGGTATCAAAAGTTAAACATCTTGTAAAAGTAGTAGATGAAAATTAATTATTGCGGTTTTAATGGAGGAATAAATGAGACTAAACGAAATTAGAGATAATGATTTTGCTAAACATGCAAAAAAAAGAGTAGGTAGAGGTATTGGATCTGGTAAAGGAAAAACTTCTGGAAAAGGTCATAAGGGACAAAAAGCTAGATCTGGTGTAGCTATAAAAGGTTTTGAAGGTGGGCAAATGCCGCTACATAGAAGGTTACCTAAACATGGTTTTAATAATATTTTTAGAAAAGAATATTCAATTATTGGGTTAGATATAATTCAAAATGCTATAGATTCAGGTAAAATTGATCATAAAAAACCTATTAATGCTGCAGTTCTTAAAGAAAATGGAGTTATAACAAGGATAAAGGATGGTATTAAATTATTGGGAAATGGCTCAATAAAATCAGAAATAGATATTGAAGTAGCAGCCGCATCAGCTTCTGCTAAAAAGGCAATAGAAAAAGTAAATGGAAAAATTTCCATTGTATTAAAAAATATTAAGAAAGATAATGAAAATATTAGCGCTAAAAACTAATGTTTAGTTAATAATTATTTATAAAAGGATTTAAAATGGCTTCTGCTGCTGAACAGTTGGCTGCTTCTGTAAATTTTGGGGCTTTATCTAAAGCTAAAGAACTGAAAAAAAAGATATGGTTCACTTTAGCCGCATTAATAGTATATAGATTGGGTACTTATATACCGTTACCAGGAATTGATTCTCAAGCATTAAACGATATTTTCCAGCAAAATGCTGGGGGTATATTAGGAATGTTTGATATGTTCTCAGGGGGCGCTCTGAGTAGAATGACAATATTTGCATTAAATATTATGCCTTATATATCCGCTTCTATTATCATTCAATTAATGACTACTGTTTCTCCACATTTGGCTGCTCTTAAAAAAGATGGTGAATCTGGAAGAAAAAAAATAATTCAGTATACTCGTTATGGTACTGTTCTACTAGCAGCAGTTCAAGGGTTAGGAATTGCTAGTGGTTTAGAAAACTTGACGTCTTCATCTGGTCCAGCTGTAATGAATCAAGGACTAATGTTTAAATTTACGACTGTAGTTTCACTGACAGGTGGTACAGTATTTTTGATGTGGTTAGGTGAACAAATTACAGCAAGAGGAATTGGTAATGGCATTTCATTAATAATTATGGCAGGTATTGTGGCTAATTTACCTGTCTCTTTAGTTTCAACTTTAGAACTAGGAAAAACAGGCGCATTATCTGGTTTATTTATTATATTTTTATTAATAATGTCAGTAGTTGTAATAGCTTTTATCGTTTTTGTTGAGAGAGCTCAGAGAAGACTTTTAATTCAATATCCTAAAAGGCAGGTGGGAATGAAAGTTTTTCAAGGTGATTCAAGTCATTTACCTTTAAAACTAAATACAGCAGGAGTAATTCCTCCTATTTTTGCTTCATCTATATTATTACTTCCAGTTACAGCTATGAGTTTTAATGCGGGGACAGGGCCAAGCTGGTTATTAGATGTAACTTCTCTTTTAGGTAGAGGGCAGCCTTTATATATGGCTTTGTATGTAGCAGCAATTATGTTTTTTGCATTCTTTTATACTTCAATTGTTTTTAGCCCTGAGGATACAGCTGATAACCTTAAAAAAAATAGTGGCTTTATTCCAGGAATTAGACCTGGGCAAAATACAGCCATATATATTGATTATGTTTTGACTAGATTGACAGTAGTAGGAGCATTATATTTAAGTTTAGTTTGTATATTACCAGAAATTTTAATAGCTAAGTATGCAGTACCATTTTATTTTGGTGGAACTAGTCTACTTATTGTAGTTAATGTTACTATGGATACTGTTGCTCAAATTCATTCGCATTTAATAGCGCAACAGTATGAAGGTTTAATAAAAAAATCTAAGTTGCGAGGAAGAATTTAATGATAATGGTACTTTTCGGTCCTCCAGGATGTGGAAAAGGGACTCAAGCTGGTATTATAGCTAAAGATATAGAAATTCCTCATCTTTCTACGGGAGATATGCTAAGGGATGCGGTTAAGTCGAAAACAGAAACAGGGCTTAAAGCAGCTACCATTATGGAAGAGGGTAAATTAGTTTCCGATGAAATTGTTATTAATATTATAAAGGATAGAATATGTAACAGTGATTGTAAAAATGGTTTTATTCTAGACGGATTTCCGAGGACAGTATCTCAAGCCAAAGAATTGGACATAATGCTAACTTCAGAAAATATGAAGGTAGATTTAGTAGTAGATTTTTCTGTAAATGATGAAGCCTTAATTTCAAGAATTGAGGGAAGGTTCTCATGTGGTGATTGTGGAGAAGGTTATAATGATCACACTAAACTTCCTACTAAAGAAGGAATATGTGATGAATGTGGGAGTAGTAATTTTATAAGAAGGAAAGATGATAATAGAGCGACAGTATCTAAAAGATTAGAAGCATACTATAAAGATACTCTGCCTATATTACCTTATTATAAGGAAAAGAAGGTTTTGCATAGTATTGATGGTTTAGCTGATATAGATAGTGTTACAACTGAATTAATGAGTTTAATAAAAAAATGAGATAGATACCGTTGACTTGAGTGTAAAGGTGAATATAATCGCGTTCTTCGTACTATTTGTTATAAAAAGTAAATATTGGAGGTTTTTTTGGCAAGAATATCTGGAGTAAATGTTCCTACAGGTAAAAGAGTAGAAATTGCTCTTACGTATATCTATGGAATTGGAAGATCAACAGCTAGTAAAATAATGGATGAGGCAGGAATCCCAAGGTCCAGAAGGGTTAATGATTTAACGGAAGTGGAATTAGATACTTTAAGAGATTTATCTTCTAAAATAACTACTGAAGGAGATTTAAGAAGTATCATTTCTATGAATATTAAAAGACTTAGAGACTCTGGCTGTTATAGAGGAATTAGACATAGAAAAGGTTTACCAGTAAGGGGACAAAGAACAAAAACTAATGCTAGAACACGCAAAGGTAAAAATATGGCCATTGCTAATAAAAAAACAGTTTAATATATAATTAGGGGGCACTATGGCCGGTAAAGAAACAAAAAAGAAAAAAGAAAAAAAGAATATTACTTCAGGGGTAGCTCATGTGAACTCTACCTTTAATAATACTATTATTACTATAGCTGATCATCAGGGCAATACAGTTTCATGGTCTTCTGCTGGAATGCAAGGCTTTAAAGGTTCTAGAAAATCTACCCCCTTCGCTGCTCAATTGGCTGCAGAAGATGCAGGAAGAAAAGCTCAAGAACATGGCTTAAAGGTATTAGAAGTTAAAGTAAGTGGTCCTGGAGCAGGAAGAGAGTCAGCATTAAGAGCTCTTCAAACAATTGGGTTTACAGTAACTACAATAAATGATGTTACACCTATTCCTCATAATGGATGCAGACCTCCAAAAAGACGAAGAGTTTAATTAATATTAAAATAAATTTAAATAAATAAGGAATTTATAGTGTTAGAAAAAAATTGGAACGATTTAATCACGCCTTCAAATGTAGTAATAACAGCTAAAGATGGAGATATAAAAGGAACAGTAGTAGCTGAACCAATTGAAAGAGGTTATGGGTTAACTATTGGAAATTCTTTAAGAAGAGTTTTACTTTCATCATTACAAGGAGCTGCTATAACAGCAATTAAAATTGAAAATGTACTGCATGAATTCACTTCTATTCCAGGGGTTAGAGAAGATGTGGTTGATCTTATTCTAAATATTAAAAATATTTCTGTTAAATCACATATTGAGGGTGCGAGTAAAGTTTCTTTAACCGCTAGCGGTCCATGTGAGGTAACAGCAGGAATGATTCAAAGCAATGCTAATGTAGAGATAAAAAATACTGACCTTGTACTTTGTCATTTAGATAAGGATTCTGAATTAAATATTGAATTTACAATAAACACTGGCAGAGGTTATTCACCAGCTGCAAATAATAAACCAGAGGACGCCCCTATTGGTTTAATACCTATAGATGCGATTTTTAGTCCAATTAAAACTGTGTCATATAAAATTGAAAATTCAAGAGTTGGTCAAGATACTGATTTTGATAGACTTTTGTTAGAAATAGAGACAGATGGAACCATTACTCCAGAAGATGCAACAGCCTTAGCAGCAAGAATACTAATAGAACAAATGGGTAATTTTGTTAATTTTGAAGATCCACAACCTGAAGTTGTAGAGGAAGAGCCTACTCCTGAAGCACTACTTAATCCTCATTTGTTAAGGAAAGTAGAAGAGTTAGAACTATCAGTAAGATCAGCTAATTGTCTTAAAAATGATAATATTGTTTATATTGGTGATTTAGTTCAAAAATCTGAGTCTGAGATGCTTAGAACTCCTAATTTTGGAAGAAAGTCTTTAAATGAAATTAAAGAAGTACTTACAAGTATGGGATTAAATTTAGGTCAAATGATTCCTGAATGGCCTCCAGAAAACTTAGAACAGCTTGCAAAGCAGATTGATGATCAATTTTAATAGAGGCTATTTTAAATAAGGAATTAAAGGATGAGACATAAATTAAGTCATAGAAAGTTAAATAGAACAAGTTCACATAGAAAAGCAATGTTTGCTAATATGTCTTCCGCATTAATTAAACATGAGCAAATAAGAACTACTTTGGCAAAAGCTAAAGAACTTAGACCTATTGTTGAAAAGTTAATTACCTTGGGTAAAAAAGGCAGTCTTCATGCAAGAAGAAATGCAATCTCTAGATTAGCCCCAGATGCTTATATAGATAAGTTATTTGGAGAGGTGGCAAAGAGATATGAGAATAGGAATGGTGGTTATACGCGTATTATAAAAGACGGTAATAGGTATGGCGATAGTGCTCCTATGGCTTATATTGAGCTAGTAGATAGAGATATTAATGCAAAAGGCCAAGATAGTGGCCCTGTTCAAGAATCTACTGAAGAAGCTGAGCAACCAGAAAAATAATAAAATTCAATTCAGTAATAAAATTTATTTTTAGTTATTATAGTTTGAATACTTATCCCTGTAAGTTATAAATATAATTATATAAAGGCTAAAATATGAATGTAATTTTATCAATAGCTTTCGGTGGTGCAATAGGAGCAGTTTCACGGTATCTGCTTTCATCAGCTGTACAAAATATATCTGGCAACTCTTTTCCTTATGGCATGCTTTTATGTAATATTCTTGGATCTATGATACTTGGTATATTATATGATAGTCTTTCAAAAGGCTCATTATTTAGTGATAATATTAAATTATTTATTCAAGTAGGTATATTAGGGTCTTTTACAACTTTTTCTGCTTTTTCTCTCGAATCTTTTTTAATGTTTGAAAAAGGGGATTATAGTGCTGCAATCATATTTATTTTATTATCAGTAATTTTATCTATAGTGGGTCTAGTGTCTGGTATTTATTTTATTAGAGTTATTTTTTAGGAAATGACTAAAAATACTAAGTTAGTAAAGGTCGATGAGGAAGACTCAGGCAAAAGACTAGACAAATTTGTTGCATCATATTCTAAAAAACTGTCATTCATTGCAATACAAAAATTATTACGTAAAGGTAAGATTAAAATTAATAACAAAAAAGCATTAGGTTCTTATAAAATTGAAATTGGTGATGAAGTTTCTATCCCCTTAGATCTAATCAATATTAGAAAACCAAAGTTTTATACATTTAAAGAATTAGATGAAAAATGTAAACATTTTGTTTCTAGTAATGTCTTATATATTGATAATGATTTAATAGCAGTTGATAAACCTGCTGGTATAGCAGTTCAAGGTGGTTCGAGAGTAATAAATCATGTTGATGGACTGCTTGATTATTTTAGGTTTAATTCACCATACCGTCCACAATTATTACATAGATTAGATAAGTCTACTAGCGGAGTATTACTCTTATCTAGGAGACCTAAAGCAACCAGGCGTTTAACAGAAGCATTTCGAAATAGAGAGATTAAAAAGCAGTATTTAGCTTTGTTGTATGGTCATATGCCAAAAACAAAAGGCTCAATTAATGCTTCTTTAGGGCAAATAAAAATTAAAAATTATGAAAAAACAACGTTTGATTTGAATGGTAAAGAAAGTAAAACCCTTTATAATGTTCTCTGGAAAGGTCAATATAATTCTATAAAAATATCATTAGTAGAATTTGAACCAGAAACCGGTAGAAAACATCAAATTAGAGCTCATTGTAATCACGTGGGTTGTTCTATAATTGGCGATACAAAGTATTCAGTTAAAAATTTTAATATTGAAGGATTAGAAGAAGAAATGTTTTTACATGCTAAAGAATTGGGTGTACCAGATATAGATGGAATTACTATTAGAATAAAATGTCCTATGCCAAATCATATGATAAACGCATGTAAATTATTGAATTTACCCAAAAACTTATTGGATATATAAATATTAATGGATCATTTAATCAAAAATATTAAAATTGATATTATTCAAAGTAAAAAAGGTAAATACCTATTATATATAAATAATAAGAGCTTAAAAACACCTGATGGAAATATAATTGAATTACCTAGTATGAAATTAGCAAAGATTTTATTAAAAGATTATGAGTCTAGCTTTAAGTCTAAACCCTTAAATATAGTTAGGCCTATTAAAATAACTAATACGGCAATAGATAAAATAAAACCTAATAATATTTTTTATATTAATGAAATAACTGATAATTTAAATAATGATATGATTTGTTATTTTGCAAATTCGCCAGTAGAATTAGTAGATTTACAAAATAAAGAATGGTTACCTCTTATAAATTATATGAAATCATCTTATAATATTGAATTGATATATACCTCAAAGCTTTTTTCTATAAATCAAAAGCCAGATAGTTTATTAAAGTTAAAGAATATATTAAATGAAATAAATATTTTTAAGTTATCTGCTATCTATACACTATCTCAAATAACTAAATCAATTATCATTTCTTTAGCTCTTGTAAATAATAAGATCAGTGCTAAAAAGGCATTTGAGAATAGTAATTTAGAGGAATTATATCAAATTTCAAAATGGGGAAAAGATGAAGAGGCTTTTGATAGACTAAATACTATAAAAGTTGATATAAGAAATATAAAAAAATATTATGATTCAGTTTAATAATAATTTTAGTTAAGGATTTTATTTTGAGGGATATAGTAAAAGAATTAAAACAAAAAAAAGAAAGAGCCAGAATATCAGGGGGTCTAAAAAGACAGGCAGCTCAGCATGCTAAAGGCAAATTAACAGCCCGAGAGAGAATAGAAGTTTTAGCTGATAAAGGTTCTTTTGTAGAATACGATATGTTTGTGGAGCACCGATCTTCTGATTTTGGTATGGAAAAAAATAAAATTCCAGGCGATGGTGTTGTAACAGGTAATTGTAAAATTAATGGTCGTCCCGTATTAATTTATAGTCAAGATTTTACTGCCTATGGGGGATCATTAAGTGAAGCACACGCAGAAAAAATATGTAAAATTCTTGATCAGGCAATGAAATTAGGAATTCCAGTAATAGGATTAAATGATTCTGGTGGAGCACGTATACAAGAAGGTGTAGCCTCACTTGGTGGTTATGCTGAAGTCTTTCAGAGAAATGTATTGGCATCAGGCTTTATTCCTCAAATATCAGTAATAATGGGGCCTTCTGCTGGTGGAGCAGTTTATTCTCCTGCAATTACGGATTTTATATTAATGGTTCGCGATTCATCTTATATGTTTGTAACAGGACCAGATGTCGTAAAAACTGTTACTCATGAAAACGTAACTGCTGAAGAACTTGGCGGTGCAGCAACTCATACAAAAAAATCAGGTGTTGCTGATTTGGCTTTTGACGATGATATTACAGTATTAGAACAAACGAGAAGATTATTAGATTTTATACCTCTTTCGAATAAAGAAAAGCCTCCTTTTAAAATAACAAAGGACCCTAATAATAGGAAAGCAGTAAATTTAGATACTCTTATACCTGATAATGCTAACAGTCCGTACGATATGAAGGAATTAATAACCACTATAGTAGATGAATATGATTTTTTTGAAATACAGCCAGATTATGCGCAAAATATCATAATTGGTTTTGCTACCTTAGCAGGTTATAGTGTAGGTATAGTTGCAAATCAACCTATGGTGCTTGCTGGCTGTTTGGATATTGATTCATCTAGAAAAGCTGCAAGATTTGTTCGTTTTTGTGACTGTTTTAATATACCCATAATTACTTGTGTAGATGTTCCAGGTTTTTTACCTGGTACCTCTCAAGAATATAATGGGATTATCAAACATGGAGCTAAGCTTTTATATGCTTATGCGGAAGCTACTGTTCCTAAGATTACATTGATTACTCGTAAAGCTTATGGAGGTGCTTATGATGTAATGGCTTCAAAACATTTAAGAGGCGATATTAATTATGCTTGGCCTTCAGCAGAAATAGCAGTTATGGGTGCAAAAGGAGCTGTAGAAATTATTTTTAGAGGTTCAAGTGATAAAGAAATAGAAAAACAAACACAGGAATATCAAGATAAGTTTGCTAATCCTTTTGTAGCCGCATCAAGAGGGTACCTAGATGATATAATTACTCCTCATAATACCAGAGAAAAAATAGCTTTAGCATTGGAACTTTTAAAGACTAAAAAGTTAACTAATCCTAAGAAAAAGCATGGAAATATACCGTTATAAATAAAGAGATTGAATATGTTTAAAAAAATACTTATAGCCAATAGAGGCGAAATCGCCTGCAGAATTGCTAAGACTTGTAAAAAGATGGGAATACGAACTATAGGTATCTATTCTGAAGCAGATAATAAGTCTTTGCACTTGGATTATATGGATGAAATAGTAAACGTTGGTCCAGCTGACTCCACAAATAGTTATCTAAATATAAAAAATATTATTAAGGCAGCTAAAGATAATAAAGCAGAAGCGGTTCACCCAGGATACGGCTTCTTATCAGAGAATGCAGAATTTTCGAAGGCGTTAAAGAAAGAGAACATTACTTTTATAGGTCCTTCTGAAGAAGCTATTCACTCTATGGGAGATAAAATTATTTCAAAAAGAATAGCTAAGAAAGCCGGAGTTAACATAATACCTGGCATTGATGGAGCTATCAAAAATGTTGATCTTGCAATAAAAGCAGCTAAGGAAATTGGTTACCCTGTAATGATTAAAGCCTCTGCAGGTGGTGGAGGAAAAGGAATGCGTATCGCAAATAATAAGGAGGAACTGAAATCAGGTTTTCAAAGCGCTAAAAATGAAGCTCAAAAGTCTTTTGGAGATGATAGAGTATTTATAGAAAAATTTATAGTTGGTCCAAGACATATTGAAATACAAATTCTAGCAGATGAATTCGGAAATATGGTTTATTTAGGTGAGAGAGAATGTTCAGTACAACGAAGACATCAAAAAGTAATTGAAGAGTCACCTAGTTCATTAGTTGATGAAGCAATGAGAAAAGAAATGGGAGAACAAGCACTTCGTTTGGCAAAAGCGGTAAATTACTCAAGTGCCGGAACTGTAGAATTTGTAGCATCAAATGATAAATCATTTTATTTTTTAGAGATGAATACTCGTTTACAGGTTGAACATCCTGTAACTGAATTAGTCACAGGAATAGACTTAGTTGAAAAAATGATAAACATTAGTGCTAAAAAACCATTAGGTTTGACTCAATCAGATATAAAAATGAATGGTTGGTCCGTTGAGGCTAGAATATATGCAGAAGATCCAATTCGCAACTTTGCGCCATCAATTGGAAGGTTAAAAACTTTTAAATCACCAAATGATAATAGTGCTTCTATAAGACTAGACTCTGGTGTTCAAGAAGGTGGCGAGATTTCAATGTATTATGATCCAATGATTGCTAAATTAATATCTTATGGTAAGGATAGAGATGATGCTTGTTTAAAATTATCTTCAGCATTAGACTCTTTCTTTATAAGTGGTCTTGAAACTAATATTGCTTTTGTAAATAGCGTATTAAATAATAAAAAGTTTCTTTCTGGTAATATTACTACTGCTTTTTTAGAAGAAGAATACCCTAAGGGTTATTCTGGTTTATTAAAAACTAAATCAAAATTATTTTTAATTTCTATAGCTGCATTAGCTATGGAAGCAATTAAAAAATATAGAAGCCAAAGTTTAACAGCAGAAAGTTGTGTGGTTCTAATAAATAAACTGGAATTTAATATAAGTTATAAAATGGTTTATAACCAAACTAAAAATATTTATGATTTTTCTATAATGTTTAAAGAACAAAGTCATGATTTTAGTATTAAGTGGGATATCGGGTACCCTCTTTTAAGTATAAATATGGACGATCAAACTTCTATTGTACAAGTAACTAATGACATTTCTAAATATAGAATAAAACATGCTGGATTTGATGTACATGCAATAGTAAGAGAAACTGATATATATAAATTATCAAAATTAATACCTAAGAAGTCAAAAAGTAACTTATCTAAATTACTTTTATCACCCATGCCTGGACAGGTTGTAAAAGTATGTGTTCAAGAAAATCAAAAAGTAAATTCTGGCGATGATTTAATTATTTTAGATGCCATGAAAATGGAAAACATATTAAAAGCAGATAAAGATGCAGTAATAAAAAAAATTAATATAAAAGAAGGAGATACTGTATCTGTAGATCAAGAGTTAATAGTATTCTCATAAATTAAAAATAATTTTTAGCCGTAGTTTTTATTATTTTATCAAATTCGTAAGCATTAATATTTATACCTAATTCTTGAAGAGAAGTAATAGGAAATTCTTTTAAACCGCAAGCAATAATATTTTTGTAATAACTCAGATCTGGATTAATATTAATTGATATTCCATGATATGTTATCCAACGACTAATTCTAATCCCTATTGCTCCTATTTTTGCTTCTCCTTTAGGAGTGTTTACCCAAATACCTATTCTATCTTTACAGGTGTATGAGTCCAATCCAATTATTTTTAGTGAATCTATCATCCAGTTTTCTAAACATTTGACGTATCTTTTAATATCTTTATTTCTTTCGTTTAAATTTAACATTACATATATTATTCTTTGTCCTGGTCCATGATATGTAATTTGACCGCCTCTTCCCGTTTCAACTATTGGCACTTCAGTAATATTTAAAATATCACTTTTCTTATAACTGGTTCCACAGGTGTAGATAGAAGGATGTTCTAATAGCCATATAAGTTCAGAAGAACTTTTATTATAAATATCTTTAACTGTTTGTTCCATAATTTTAATTGCAGAATTATAAGGTACAGTTTTTCCTTCATTTTTCCAGTTCAATGATAATTCGCTTTTAGATTTAATATTAATTTTACTCATTTAAGACCCTAGTAATAATTAACTTATAGAGTTAGAATAAATTATAATATTAATAATTCAAGTACATTGAAATTATGAAAAATGGAAAATAATTCTAAAAATATTGCTGATAATATAAATAATAATGAAACTTCTCTGGGTTTTGGTATTTCTTCTATTTTTATAGATGCAATTCGTAAAGCAATTCGATTAGAAAATTATCAATATTTAAAAGATGAAATATTAATATTACATCAAGCAGATATAGCAGATATTTTTGAAATATTATCTAAAGAAGAAAGAAAAACATTATTTTCTTGTTTACAAGATAAATTACCCGCTGAAGCACTAGCTTCCCTAGACGAGCAAGTTTTAAAGGATATAATAGATAATTATCAGCCGAGTATATTAGGAGACTTAATAGGAAAATTAGATACTGATGACGCCTCATATATATTAGAAAACTTAGATGTTGAAAAGCGGGATGCATTATTAGAGCAAATACCTAAAGTTCCTAGAAGCTTAATAATTCAAGCTTTAGAATTTCCTGAGATGTCAGCTGGTCGATTGATGCAAAGAGACTATGTAGCCGTTCCGCGTTATTGGAATGTTGGACAGGTTATTGATTTTTTAAGGGGTTCTGTAAAAGTTCCTGATCAGTTTTATTCTATCTTTATTGTTGACCCAAGACACATGCCTGTTGGCACTATACCTTTACATAAATTAATGAGAAGTGAGAGAAAGGTTATATTATCTGATATAATGATTGAAGAGCCTATTATTGTTCCAGTTACAATGGACCAAGAGGATGTAGCTTTTTTATTTGAGCAGTATGATCTAACTTCTGCTCCTGTAGTAAATTCTCAAAAAAGATTAATTGGAATGGTAACAGTGGATGATGTTGTAGAGGTTATTCAAGAAGAAGCAGAAGAGGATATGTTAAAATTAGCAGGAATATCAGGTGACACGGATTTATATTTAGCGGCATGGCAAACAGCTAGAAGCCGATTTTCATGGTTATTTGTAAATTTACTAACAGCAATTCTAGCATCTATTGCTATTGGTTTATTTGAAGGAACTATCAAACAAATCGTTGCATTAGCAATCCTTTTGCCTATTGTTGCATCTATGGGGGGTAATGCAGGAACTCAAACTTTAACTGTAGCAGTAAGAGCACTAGCAACAAGAGAATTAAATCAGTCAAATGCAATGCGTGTTTTTGGAAAAGAGATATTAGTTGGTTTTATTAATGGTTTAATTTTTGCAATAATTGTTGGTTTAGTTGCGGCACTTTGGTTTGGAGAATCTGGATTAGGAATAGTTATTGCTTTAGCAATGTTATTTAATTTATTTGTTGCGGGCTTTTTTGGTGCAGCCATTCCTTTATTATTACAAAGATGGAAAATTGATCCTGCATTAGGAGCTTCAATTTTGTTGACTACTGTTACAGATGTAGTAGGTTTCTTTGTATTTCTTGGATTGGCACAAATATTATTGCTTTAATTATTGTGAGGTAAAATGATTGTAAATAGACCAGAGGACTTTAATTTTTATTTAGGTGAAACTGCAGACATGATTAGAGAAACTGTGTCTAGTTTTGCTCAAAATGAAATAGCGCCTAGAGCAGCAGAAATAGATAAAAAAAATGATTTTCCCTCTGATCTATGGGAGAAAATGGGTGAGTTAGGAATTTTAGGTGTAACGGTTGAAGAGAAATGGGGAGGTAGCGGTTTAGGCTACCTAGAGCATACTGTATGTGTAGAAGAAATTAGCAGAGCTTCTGCTTCAGTAGGCCTTTCTTATGGAGCTCATTCAAATTTATGTATTAATCAAATTAGACTAAATGGAAATGATTTACAGAGAGAAAAATATTTACCTGGATTAATATCAGGAAAAAAAGTTGGGGCACTTGCTATGAGTGAATCTTCAGCTGGTTCTGATGTGGTAGGTATGAAGACTTCTGCAATTAAAAAAAATGATCATTATGTCTTAAATGGCTCAAAAATGTGGATAACAAATGGACCTGATGCAGATTATCTTGTGGTATATGCAAAAACTGATAGTAAAGCTGGTTCAAAGGGAATTACAGCCTTTATTATTGAGAAAGGTTTTAAAGGTTTTTCCACTGGACAGAAATTAGACAAACTAGGTATGCGAGGATCAAACACATGCGAACTGATTTTTGATAATTGTGAAGTGCCACAAGAAAACGTTCTAGGCAAAGTTAATTCTGGAGCAAAAGTATTAATGAGTGGTTTAGATTATGAGCGAGTAGTTTTAGCAGGGGGACCGCTTGGTGTAATGCAAAATTGTTGGGATATCATAGTTCCTTATGTTCATGAAAGAAAACAATTTGATCAGCCTATTGGAAATTTTCAATTAATACAGGGAAAATTAGCAGATATTTATACATCAATGAATGCTTCTAAGTCCTATGTTTATAATGTTGCCCAAGCTTGTGATAGAAACGAAACTACAAGAAAAGACTCTGCGGGAGCTATTCTTTATTCTGCAGAAAAATGTACTGAAATTACACTACAAGCAATTCAAATTTTAGGAGGAAATGGTTACACTAATGATTATCCTGTAGGTAGGCTTTTAAGGGACTCTAAATTATATGAAATAGGTGCAGGCACCAGTGAAATAAGAAGAATGTTAATTGGGAGAGAAATATTTAATGAATCTATTTAGTTATAAATTATCTTTTTATTCAATAAATAAGCTAGGTTTTAAAAAAATTATTTTATTTTTAAGTTTTATTTGTTTTATTTTAAGTAATTCTCTAGTATTTTCTCAAGAAAATATGCCTGATTTTCCTTATGATCCAGAAGAAAATGCAACACAAAAAAAAAGATGTGCAAAAATTTGTCTTAAAAGAAGAGATGCATGTCTTAAAATAGAAATAGATAATCCACAATCAGAACAAATGTGCCAATCACAGATGATTGTTTGTATAAATCAATGTAGATAATATATAGGAGAATAAAATGAATAAAGAACAAGTAGTTATTACTGGTATGGCCAGAACCCCTATGGGAAGCTTTCAGGGAAGTTTATCTAGTGAAAAAGCTCCAGATTTAGGAAGTATAGCTATAAAGGGAGCAATCAAAAGGGCTAATATAAAGCCTGAGGATATTGATGATGTAGTTATGGGTTGTGTTTTGCCAGCTGGAATGGGACAAGCTCCTGCTAGACAAGCAGCAATAGGAGCAGGTATTCCAAATACTTCAGGAGCAACAACTATTAATAAGATGTGCGGTTCTGGAATGAGAGCGGCAATGATAGCTACTGATCAATTATTAGCTGGTTCTAGTTTAATTTCCTTAGCGGGCGGAATAGAAAGTATGTCAAATGCTCCATACATTCTTCCTAAAGTAAGGGATGGTTTAAGAATGGGTCATGGAAAAGTACAAGATCATATGTTTATTGATGGGTTAGAAGATGCTTATGAGCCTGGTAGACTAATGGGTTCTTATGCTGAAGCTACTGCTGAGGCATATCAATTTACAAGAGAAGAACAAGATAATTTTGCTATAAGATCATTGAAGAGAGCAAAAAAAGCTAATGAAGATGGCTCTTTTGATGAAGAAATGGTACCTGTAACAATTAAAACGCGAAAAGGTTCAGTAGAAATTACTAAGGATGAACAACCTTTTAATGCAGATATTAATAAAATTCCTAATTTAAAACCTGCGTTCAGTAAAGATGGTACAGTTACAGCTGCAAATTCATCTTCTATATCTGATGGAGCTGCTGCTTTAGTTATGATGACTATGCAAGAAGCAGAAAAAAAGAATTCTAAACCATTAGCTAAAATTGTAGCTCATGCTACAAATAGCCATGATCCCGCTTGGTTTACTACTGCTCCAATTGGAGCTATTCAGAAAGTTTTAGATAAAGCAGCTTGGGATATAAAAGATGTTGGATTATTTGAAATTAATGAAGCTTTTGCTGTTGTACCTATGGCCGCAATGAAAGATTTAAGTATTTCTCCAGACATAGTAAATGTGCATGGTGGGGCATGTGCTTTAGGACATCCAGTAGGCACTTCAGGTGCAAGAATTATGGCGACTTTAATTTCTGCAATGCATAAATATAAAGTTGATAAAGGAATAGCTTCTTTATGCATTGGTGGTGGAGAAGCTACGGCTATTGCCTTAGAACGTTGTTAATTTTAGGAATTTTTTAAATGGACACTCTTAAAAGTAATATAAATACTGGCTCTAAAGAATTTATAGAAAATTCTAAAGTTATGGAATCTCTTGTTTCAGATCTCAAAAAGAAAATAGCTTTTTCGCAAATGGGTGGTGGAAAAGAAGCTATAGAAAGACACATATCAAGAGGCAAGCTTTTACCAAGAGAAAGAATAAGTTATTTAATTGACCCAGGTTCTCCATTTCTAGAATTTTCATCTTTAGCTGCATATGGGCACTATAATGATGAAGCTCCGGGGTCTGGTCTTATAACCGGTATAGGCAGGGTATCCGGTCGAGAGTGTGTCTTAATAGTTAATGATGCTACGGTAAAAGGTGGCACCTATTATCCTATCACTGTTAAAAAACAATTAAGAGCTCAAGATATTGCATTAGAAAACCATTTACCATGCATTTATTTGGTAGATTCGGGAGGCGCAAATTTACCTAATCAAAGTGAGATGTTTGCTGATAAAGAAGGGTTTGGGAAAACTTTTTATAACCAGTCAAATATGTCTGCGCTGGGTATTCCCCAAATAGCTATAGTTATGGGTTCATGTACTGCTGGCGGAGCATATGTTCCAGCAATGAGTGATGAGGCGATAATAGTTAAGAATCAAGGAACTATATTTTTAGGTGGCCCACCTCTTGTTAAAGCAGCTACAGGTGAAGTAGTAAGTGCTGAAGATTTAGGTGGAGGGGAATTACATAGTAAGAAAAGTGGTGTTACTGATCACTTAGCAGAAAATGACAAACATGCATTAAAAATAGCCAGGGATATAGTATCTACGTTTAAAAAGAAAGATAATAAAAATAATAGCATAGAACTACCAGAAGAGCCAAAGTATGATTTAAAAAGTATATATGGCGTAATTCCAAAATCTTTGTCTATTCCTTATGACGTAAGAGAAATTATAGCAAGAATAGTTGATGGAAGTAAGTTTCTAGAATTTAAAAAGTTATATGGACCTACTTTAGTAACAGGTTTTGCTAAAATTATGGGATTTAAGGTTGGTATAGTTGCTAATAATGGAATTTTATTTTCTGAGAGTTCTCAAAAGGGAGCACATTTTATTGAATTATGCGGACAAAGAAAAATACCTCTTGTTTTTCTGCAAAATATTTCTGGCTTTATGGTAGGGAAAAAATATGAAGAAGGTGGTATTGCGAAAGATGGAGCTAAGTTAGTTACAGCTGTCTCGACGGTTAACGTTCCAAAATTTACAGTTATAATTGGAGGGTCATTTGGTGCTGGAAATTATGGCATGTGTGGAAGAGCATTTAGTCCAAGGTTTATGTGGGCTTGGCCTAACTCTAGAATATCTGTTATGGGCGGAGAACAGGCTGCAAATGTTTTAGCAACCGTTAAAAAAGATGTTAACGCTAGAAGAAAAATAAAATGGTCTAAAAAGGAAGAAAATATATTTAAAACTAAAATTTTAGATCAATATGAGACAGAAGGTAGCCCATATTTTGCTTCTTCGCGAATATGGGATGATGGAATTATTGATCCTGCTGATACTCGTTTTGTTTTAGGTTTATCAATATCAGCTGCATATAATAAACCTATAGAAGAGACAAAATTTGGTCTATTTAGGATGTAATATATGAAAAATTTAATAAGTAAATTAGATGATCGAGGTGTTTATTATTTAACTCTTAACAGGCCTAATGTCATGAATGCTTTTGACGAAAATTTAATTGAAGAATTAGATAATGTTTTATCTGATATATCCAATAATAGAAAAATCAGAGTACTTGTTTTAACTGGAGAAGGAAAAGCATTTTCGGCCGGAGGAGATTTAGATTGGATGAAAAGAATGGCTAATTTAAGCTATGAAGAAAATCATAAAGATGCAATGAAGTTAGCGGTTATGCTACAAAAGTTAGATAGATTACCATTTCCTACTATAGCAGCTGTTAACGGCGCAGCTTTTGGAGGTGGGGTAGGATTAGTATCCGCTTGTGATATTGCTATAGGTAATGAATATGCAAAATTTTCTCTTTCTGAAGTGAGGTTAGGATTGATTCCTGCAACTATAAGCCCTTATGTGGTTAGAGCAGTTGGACCAAGGAATGCAAGATACTTATTTATGACTTCTAATCTTATTTTTCCTGAAGAGGCTCATCATTTAGGTTTATTAACTCACTATACCCAAAATAATAATTTTGATAATGTAATAGAAAAAAACATTGAAAATATTTTAAAAGGCGGCCCTGAAGCGATAAAAGCATCAAAAGATTTAGTCTTTTATGTAGAGGGTAAAAAAATTGATGAGATAGTAATGACAGAAACTGCAAAGAGAATTGCTGATGCAAGGGCTACTGATGAAGGTAAAGAAGGAACAAATGCCTTCCTAAATAAAATAAAACCAGGTTGGCAAAAAAATGATTAAAAAAATATTAATAGCCAATAGGGGCGAGATTGCATGTAGAATAATTCGCACATGCAAAATAATGGGTATTAAAACATTAGTTATTTATTCAGAGGCAGATAAAAAATCTTTGCATGTTCGTGAATCAGATAAAGCTGTATTTATTGGAGAGTCTCCTGCAGATAAAAGTTATTTAAATTATAAGAAAATTGTTCAAGTTGCGATAGAAAATAAGGTAGATGCAGTTCACCCTGGTTATGGATTTTTATCTGAAAATCCAAATTTTGCTATGGAATTAAAAAAGAAAAAAATAAAGTTTATAGGCCCTTCTGTATTTTCTATGAAAAGCATGTCACTTAAAAATGATGCACGCAGTATGATGGAGAAAGCAGGCGTACCAGTTTTACCTGGATTTTCTGCTGACTCTCTTTCTTATGAACAGATTGTAAAAAAATGCGATAATATTGGTTTTCCTCTTATTATTAAAGCTTCTGCTGGAGGTGGAGGGAAAGGTATGCATGTTATAAGTAAGCGTGAAGAAATAAAATCTAAATTAGCTGGTGCAAAAAGAGAGGCCTTAAGTTCTTTTGGAAACGACTCTATTTTAATAGAAAAATATTTAGAAAATCCAAGGCATATTGAAGTTCAAATTTTGGCAGATAACCATAATAATATCTATACTTTGTCAGACAGAGATTGCAGTATACAAAGGCGTCATCAAAAGGTTATAGAAGAAGCTCCTGCTCCAAATATTAAGCCTGAAGTGAGAAAAGAAATGGCGTTACAAGCAAAAAATGTTGCAAAAAATATTTCATATTCTGGAGCAGGAACTATAGAGTTTCTTTTTGAAAAAGATAGATTTTATTTTATGGAAATGAATACGCGTCTTCAAGTAGAGCATCCAGTGACTGAATTGATATTAGATCTTGATTTAGTGGAATTACAGATAAGAGTAGCAAATAATGAAAAAATTATTTTAGATGATAATAAATTAAAAATTAAAGGTCATTCAATTGAAGCCAGAGTATATGCAGAAGTACCTGAGGATGATTTTAAACCTTCACCTGGAATAATTTCTCAATTAATATTTCCTAGTAAGTCATATTTAAGAATGGATACGGGTTATGTCTCTGGTGATGAAGTTTCTCCATATTATGATCCTATGATTGCAAAAATTATTTCTTATGGAAAAGATAGAGTTGACGCCATAACTAAGCTTTCAGATGCTATTTCAAATACCCATTTAATAGGAATAAAAAATAATTTAAATTTCTTATATAAAATTTTGAATGTTTCAGCCTTTAAAGATAAAAAAATTAGTACAGATTTTATTAATAAATATTGGCGTAAATTAGTTCCAAATAAAGAGGATAAGGATTTATTAATTCAATTATCTATTGCAGCGTATTTAAAAAATAGAGTATTAGATAAAAATTATACTCATTCGGATCCTTGGAGTAATGATCTAAATTGGAGACATGTAGAAAATGATTCAGAAAATATTTCTATTAGATATGACAAAAAGATATTAAATTATATTGTAAAAACTAAAGATAATAACGACATATTAATTTCTGAAGATAATGATAAAAAGGGAAATATATTCACATATTTATTTGATACAGTTAGTAATGATTTAAGTATAATTTACAAAAATAATAAAATAGATTTTTATTTTTTATTTTTAGATAAAAAAAATATATATATAAATGTAAAAGGTTATTCTCTTACTTCTGAAATTATAAATAAGTATTATATGGATTTAACTTTAGAATCTTCAGCGGGTAGCATGGATGCGCCAGTTCCGGGAAAGATAGCTAAAGTATTTGTTAAAAAAAATCAAAATGTTAAAAAAGGTGAAGTTTTGGTTATCATTGAAGCAATGAAAATGGAACATTCTATTTCAGCTCCATATGATGGAAAAGTAATTAATGTAGACGCTATTGAAGGTCAACAGGTAAATGAAGGTTTTACGGTAGTAGAAATGGAAATGAAGTAGATGTCAGAAGTAACTATATATGAAGTTGGTCCAAGAGATGGACTTCAAAATGAAAAAATACCTATAGGGACAAATGATAAAATTCAATTTATAAATATTCTTTCTGATACTGGTCTAATGTTTATAGAGAGTGGTGCTTTTGTATCACCTAAATGGGTTCCTGCTATGGCTGATTCAAATACAGTACTTTCTGAAATAGTTAGAAAAAATAATATTATGTATCCTGTATTAACTCCTAATTTAAAGGGGTTAGAAGATGCAATAAAATATAACAGTGACACGGCATGTGTTTTTGCTACACCTAGTGAGTCTTTTTCAAAAAAGAATACGAATTGTACTGTTAAGGAAGCATTATGTCGAGCACAAGAAGTAACAGAAGAGGCAATAATTAAAGGTTTAAAAGTAAGAGGCTATATTTCTACAGTAATGTTTTGTCCTTATGAAAATGAAATAGAACCTATAAAGGTAGCAAAATTAGCAGAAGAATTAATAAAAATGGGGTGCTATGAAATATCTTTAGGAGATACTATTGGAAGTGGAACACCGATAAAGACAAAGGAAATGATAAGAGAATGTATAGAAGCCGTAGGTGTAGAAAAATTAGCTGTACATTTTCATGATACTTATGGGCAAGCTTTGGCAAATATATTAGCAAGTTTAGATCTGGGTATTAAAGTGATAGACACTTCTGTAGGAGGTTTAGGTGGTTGTCCATATGCTCCAGGCGCAAAAGGAAACGTTGCAACAGAAGATGTATTGTTTATGTTAAATGGAATGGGTATAACAACAGGTGTAGATCTTGAAAAGATATGTAACGCTTCAGAGTATGTATTTGAAAAGCTAGGAAGAGTGCCTTCTTCAAGAGTTTTTAATGCCTTACAATCAAAGAAAAAAAGAAATATTTAATTTTTTAATGAATATAGTTAAGTTAGCAGTTGGCATAAATAGTATTAGTGAGTTAAGAAGTAAACAAGAGTTTAAACGTAAAAAATATGGTAATAATAATCATATTACAAGATTGTTCCCTAAAAAGCATATAGAAATAAAAAATGGTGGCTCAATGTTTTGGGTGATAAATGGTTTTATTTCTGCAAGGCAAGAAATTAAAGATATTAAAAAAGTAGAACATGATAATGGTATTAAATACTGCCATATAATTTTAGATAAAAATTTAATTGAAACTCAAGTGATTAGGTATAGACCTTTTCAGGGTTGGAGATATTTAAATATAGAAAAGTCTCCTAAAGATCTATCTTTAGATAAAGGTAAAATTGATGGAGAGCTCGTAAAAATTTTAAAAGAGCTATGTATTATTTAAGTTTTGCATATATAATGATTATTTATTTAGGAAAAATACAAAAGTAAAAGGAGAATAATATGAGATTATTTAGTTGGCTATTACCAATTACATTAGGACTTATACTAATAAGTAAAGTTGTATTTGCATTAGAATTAAAGCCAGTTATGGACTTAAGTTTAGCTAAAAAAATGGCAGATGCTTGTGAAGCAAAAAAAGCTACTACTGATTGGAGACCATTAAATATTGCTATAGTAGATTCTGGTTCTGATTTAATTCTATTTAGAAGACAAGATGGAGCATTTTTAGGAAGTATAGATATCGCATTAAATAAAGCTAAGTCTGCTATTATGATTCCATATCCCACTAGAGTAATAGGCGAATTGGCCTACGGTAAAGATGGTAACCCAGGAAGACTTCCTGGAATTTCTACCGTAGATTTTTTAGTTCCTTTTCCTGGTGGTATGCCAATTAGAACTGAAAGTGGTCATCTTATAGGCGCTATAGGAATTAGTGGAGCTACTGGTGATCAAGATGAAGAATGTGCAATTGCAGCAATTGAGGCCGTAAAAGATTTACTAAAATAATATGTTTGATCTAATAATAAAAAACGCAAATATTATTGATGGAACAGGTATGCCATCTTTTATAGGAGATATCGCTATAGAAGATGGCATTATAGTAAACAGAGGAAAAGATTTAGGGAATGCAAAAACTGTTATTGATGCAAAAGGTTTAACTTTAGTTCCAGGTTTTATAGATAGTCATACACATTATGATGCGCAGTTAACTTGGGATCCATGGGCTAACCCATCGCCAAAACTTGGAGTTACAACAATTATAATTGGTAATTGCGGATTCACAATTGCACCATGTAAAGCTGAACATAGAGAATTAACAATAAAAAACCTTACTAATGTTGAGGGAATGTCATTAGAGGCACTTAAAAAGGGAATCAATTGGGACTTTGAAACATTTCCTGAGTATCTTAAATTTTTAGAAGATAGAGGAGTTGGACCAAATGTAGCAGCTTATATAGGACATTCCTCAGTAAGAGTTTACGTTATGGGAGAAGAAGCCTTAACTAGAAAAGCAAATAATGATGAAATAATAGAAATGGCAAATATTATTAAAGAAGCTATGATTAAAGGAGGGTTAGGGTTTGCTACTTCAACTTTTGAAGGACATAATGGTGAAAATGGTGTTCCTATGCCTTCTAGATTAGCAGATAAAACTGAAATGCAGTCTCTTATAAAAGCTATGTCTTCATTTGGTAGAGGGGTATTTATGCTAACGCGAGGTTCTAATACTTCCGTAGATAATATCCAGGAATGGATGAAAGGGTCGAACAGGCCTGCAGTAGTTGCTGCACTTTTACATAATCCTTTATCTGATAATTCAACATTTAATATTCTGTCCGATATTACTGAAGCAACAGATAATGGAAATGAAATGTGGGGACAAGTTTCATGCAGACCACTTTCTATGGAGTTTACAATGAAATCTCCATATTTATTTGAAGGAATTAAAAGTTGGAGGCCAGCAATGGAATGCTCTAATGATGCACTATACAGAAAGGTGCTGGCTGATAGTGATTTTCGTAAGAACTTATTAAATGAAATTGAAGATGATGCTCAGGTACGATTATTTAATGGAGATTGGGACAAAATCATTGTTCGGGAAGTTACAAATAAAAAATTTATTGATTTAGAGGGCTTATCAATTAAAGATATTGCGATACAAAATAATATTAATCCATTAGATTGGCTCTTAAATCACTCATTAACTGAAGATGGAATGGATACTTTATTCATTGCTATGTTATTAAATAGTGACGAAGAAGCAGTTGGAAGGTTACTTAAACATCCGCGCTCTAATATTACATTATCTGATGCAGGAGCACATTTAACATTCTTTAATGATGCTGGTTATGGTTTATATTTATTAGAAAATTGGGTTCGTAAAAATAAATTAATGTCAAAAGAAGAAGCAATTTATAATTTAACAGGAAAACAGGCTGATATTTATAGAATTGATCAAAGAGGTAGATTAGTTCCTGGCCAATATGCAGATATGATGCTTATAGATTTTGATAAAGTAGGTGTATCAAAAACATACAGGGTTAATGATCTTCCTGGTGGTTCTAGTAGATTAAATATTGACGGACATGGAATTCATAGTGTTTGGATAAACGGAGAAAAGGTTTTTAGTGAAAATTCTATAATCGATAATAAAAATTTACCTGGAAAAGTACTTCGTGGATTTCATGCATAATTAAAAGAAGGAAGAGGAATAAAGGTTCCTCTTCCTTGATTTTATATCTAAATTATCACCAAATGTTTTGGGCAGATGCCATAGCAAATAGCATAGGAATAGATAATAATGTGTTAGTTCTGCTGAATAGCATAGCTGTTCTAGCAGATGCAGCTTTAGAATCTGCATCAGCTTCAACTATGCCAAGAGCTCTTTTTTGATTTGGCCATATAACAAACCAAACATTTATAAACATTATAGTTCCTAGCCACATTCCTATTCCAATAGCAGTATGTTTTGCAACACCATCAATTAAGCCTATAGTTATAGCTTGGATTAAATATCCGTTCACGTGCGCTACTAATAATCCTGTAATAATGGTTGCCATTGCTCCCCATCTAAACCAGAATAGAGCAGCTGGAGCTATTACTTTGCCAATAGCAGGTTTTTGTTCATCAGGAATTTTCGGCATATTTGGAATTTGTACAAAATTGAAATACCATAAAAGACCTATCCACATTATTCCAGAAAGAACATGAGCATATCTAAGAATTAAAGACCAGAATGCCGTATCTAAAGCTCCTCCTGTAGAAATATAATAAATAATAAATAAAATAGTCAGAGCAGAACCTGCCCATATAGTTTTTGTTAGTGATGTTAAAATATTAGCCATAGTAGCCTCCCAATTATTTAGATAATAAATAATACATAATAAATAAAAAATAAAATTATATTTTCAATAAGTATTTTTTTTATTGAGAATGACTTTCATTCTCATTAATTTTTAGTTATATTTATGTTTTTTAAATTAATTAAATGAGGCTAAAATGTTTTATTCAATATTAAATAAATTAGATAAGTTATATTCCTTTCCAGAAGTAAAGGCACATTGTGACGTACCTTGTGGAATTTATGATCCTATTCCTGCTCAAATAGCTGCTATGACAGTAGCAAGAATGATGGATACTATTAAAGAATTAGATGAACACGAAACCAAAGACCATAATAATACTAGAGATATAAACTTTCAAAACAAGATAAACAGAATGGTGGCAGAGAAAGAGCGTTCAGCAGAGCTAATAAAACATGAAATAAGAATTATATGGGGTGATTTTTTTAAAGAACCACAATTTAATACATATCCAGAAATCCATAATTTGGTTCATGAAATAATGTTACTAGCATCAAAATGTAAACAGAATATTGATAAAGAATCTTCAAGAAATTTGGTAGAAAAATTAAATAATTTTGCAGAAATATTTTGGAAGATTAAAGGTATTGAATATACAAAAACGCAATATCATTGTATGCCAAATTTAGAAATTATATTTCCTAATTTATAATTAATAAGGAGTAACTTATGAAAATTTTAATAATAATTATTTTTTCTTTTATATGTAACTTTAGTTTTGCTCATGACGATTATGATATAGATAAAAAAGAAAAACATGAGCATAAACATCAAGAAGATAATTTATAAATTTAATAAAACTTTTTTATATGAAGTATAGGAAAACCTTCTATTTGAGAAAAATTTATTTTGCCTAGCATTTTACTTTGAATGCTAAGATTATTATTGCCATTAACATAAAAATATTTGTCGGTATAATTAACAGATGAAATTTTTTTTACTAGTAAGCCTAGCTTAGAGTGAATGAAGACAGTATTTCTATTTTTTTTAATAGAATTTTCTCTAAATAGTCTTAAAACAATTAAATAATCATTATTTTTATATTCAGGCAACATACTATCACCTTTAATTTTATAAATTTTAATCATACTATTACTTTATTTTAAATATTTTTTTGCCCAGTTAAAACTATCGCTAGTATTTGTTGAAGGATTATATTCACAACCAATATATCCATTATATTTTAATTTTTCTATTAAGCTAAAAATAAATTGGTAATTAATTTCGCCTTTATCTGGTTCATACCTGAATGGAGGGCTCGCAATTTGCATATGTTTTGTATGATTGAGACTGTTTTCAATTATAGTTGTTAAATTACCGCTCATAATTTGCGCATGGTATAAATCTAACTGAAGCTTTAGGTATGGATGTTTTAATTCTTCAATAATATCTATTGCATCAGACACATAATTTAGATGGTAGTTAGGTATATCTTTATTATTGATAGCTTCTATTAATACAGTTATGTCCTTTTCTTTAGACAAATTAGCTGCATAGCTAAGGTTATTTTTAAATATATCTCTGTATTTATTCTTATTTTTTTCATCTAATTCAATCCCAGGCATTATATGAATAAAAGGACAACTTAACTGTTCTGCATATTCTAATGCTATACTAAATTTTTCTTTAAATTCATTTTCTCTACCTATAAGGCATGCAATTCCTTTTTCTCCTTTTTCTAAATAACCAGGATAGGAATTAAATAAAATTAAGCCTAGGTTTGCCTCTTCTAACCAGGATTTAATATTATTTATGTGATAATTATATGGAAATAAAAACTCAACTGCTTTAAAACCTAAATCTGCAGCTGCATTAAATCTTTTTTCAAATGGTAGCTCAGTAAATAAAAATGATAAATTTGCAGAAAGTTTGATCATAAGTCATTATGCGATATGTTATTATAAGCAGCAAATTATAATGGAAAAAAATTGTTTAAATTATTTTATATTATATTTATTTTTATACATACAGAAATAGCATTATCAAATAGCTCAGCTATTCCTGAGGATGCGGAAGAAATTTCTTTAGTAGCAAAATATATTGATAAGCCGGAAGTAAATGAAGTTGTCATAGGAGAAACTATTATAGCTATGTCTAGCTTTTCTGCTTTCATTACTAGTAAAGGAAACTTAGATGGAGGTTTCATAGATTGCAAAGTTACTGCTTATGCTGCTCCAGGAAGAGGCTTTAGTTGTGGGTTTGCACAAATGGAAAATGTATCTGGTTATTGTGTTATAAAAGATAAGAATAATGAATCAATTGTTGCAAAATTAGAATGTTCAAGTGGAGCAACAGTTTCGACAGATGTAAGATGTGAAGGAAGGTTAGATTTTATGTCTGGTACCGGTAAATATTCAGGAGTTAATGGTACAGCGAGACTGCATATGGAACAAATTTTTACTGCAGGAGAGAGTTCAATTGAATTTTTAGGTTGGTGGAGACTGCCTGCCGGTAAATTATAATTATTAACTTAAAATAAATAGTGAAATTATTCTAAATCAATTTATCACGAAATTTTAAAAGAATTATAATCGCAATTTTTTATTTAACTCTATTAACAGCTAATTTAGCAAGAGATTCTAGGGCTAATTTAGTTTCAGAATGGGGAAATACATCTAACGCATTTATGGCTTCAGAACAATATTGATTAGCTAATGATAAAGTTTTTTCTATTGCTTGATGTTTTTTAATTAGTGCAAGCGCTTTAGTTAAATCCTGATCTGTTTGTTTTAAATCTTCGATTGTTTTCTTCCAAAATAATATTTCTTCTTTATTTGCATTTCTTATACATATTATGATGGGAAGAGTTATTTTCCCTTCTTTGAAATCATCTCCGATATCTTTTCCCAAACTTTCAGAACCTATATAGTCGAGAGCATCATCAGTAAGTTGAAAAGCAATACCTAGTTTTTGACCATATGTTGATAAAGCATTTTGAATATTTTTATTTTTTTCAGATAGTATTCCACTAATTTCAGCTGCTGCTCCAAATAAACTAGCTGTTTTACTTCTAATAATATTCATATAAGTTTCTTCAGATGTAGAACAATTATTGATAGTAGAAAGCTGTAATACTTCTCCTTTTGCAATTGTGGAAGAAGTGGCAGAAAGTACTTCCAGAATTTTTTTCGAGCCATTTGCAACCATTAGTTCAAATGATCTTGAAAATAAAAAATCGCCAACTAATACACTGGTTTTATTTCCAAAAAGATCATTTGCAGTAGCAACACCTCTTCTTAGTTTGCTCTCATCTATGACATCATCATGTAATAATGTTGCAGTATGTATAAATTCTATACAAGCTGCTAAAAATAAATGGTTTTCATCCTTATAATTGCATAACTTAGAAGTTAATAAAGTAATTATTGGCCGTATTCTTTTTCCACCTGAAGCAAGTATATGCTGAGATAACTCGCTTATCATAGGAACCTCATTTCCTATATTTTTAATAATTATATCGTTCACTTTAGATAAATCGTTATTCACTATCTCTTGTATTTGAGTAATATTTAAGTATATTTTTTTTATTGAGTTCAATTTATTTCACATTCCACGTTAATAATTTAAATACATCAAAAAGTATAATTATTATATAAGGCTTTTTTTAATTTAATTAATCATTTTTCTTCTATAGTGTAATTTATATATAAAATAAATATATTTATTTATAATTAATAAATCTGTAGGTGATTTTTGAATAATAATTTTTTAAGCTTAACTAGAAATAAAATTTTGAATGGTACAGTCACATTATATCAACCTAAACAAGGCTTTAGGATTGGAATAGATTCAGTATTATTAGCATCTTCAGTTAATAAATATACTAAATGTATAGAGTTTGGAACTGGTTCAGGAATTATTTTAGTATATTTATCAAAAAAATTTCCAGATTCAAAAATATTAGGAATTGAGAAAAATATTGATCTAGTTAATTTAGCTAAAAAAAATTTAAAAGAAAATAATATCACTCAAAATAGTGCGGAAGTCGTTCAAAATGATTTAGATAATAATTTTTTCTTGAAAAAATATAATAATGGATACGATAGAGTAATTATGAATCCACCATACTTTTCTCCGGACAAAGTTTTAGTATCAAAAAATTCTGCTAAAGTTTCTTCTAGATATGAGTATGATATAAGTAAATGGTTTTTAGCAGCTTATAAAAAATTAAAGCCTAGAGGATATTTGAATTTTATATTTAGGTCTGAAAGTTTAGATTTAATATTAAGTATATTATATCCTAAATGGGGTGAAATAAAAATATATCCTCTCTGGCCTAAAAAAAATATGAAATCTAAATTAATGATTGTACAAGCAAAAAAGGATGTTAAGGCGGGTGTACAAATTCTACCTGGGCTTGTATTGCATAATAATGACGGAAGTTATACAAAGGCTTGTAATAATATATTAAATTATAAAAGTTTTATAGAGCTTAACTGATAACATTATAGATAGTAGAGGATTTAATTAATGAAATTTATTTCTAAACTTTTTAAGAGTGATAAACCAATTATAAATGTAATTAGAATGAACGGAGTAATAGCTAGTGGTTCAAAGTTTCCCGGTTCAAGTAATTTATCCCTTGAAAGCTTAGAGAAACAAATTGAAAGGGCTTTTGCTGGAAAAAAGATTGCTGGAGTAGCTTTAATAATTAATTCACCAGGAGGGTCTCCTGTTCAATCTGCTTTAATATCAGAGAGGATAGTTGAGTTATCAAGTAAAAATAATATTCCTGTGTTCGCGTTTGTAGAGGATGTTGCAGCTTCAGGAGGATATTGGCTTGCTTGTTCTGCAGATGAAATATTTGTGATGCCTGCATCAATAGTTGGTTCTATAGGAGTTATATCAGCTGGATTTGGGTTCGTAGATGTAATTAAAAAAATAGGAGTAGAGAGAAGAGTATTTTCAAAAGGAGAAAACAAGGGTATGTTGGATCCTTTTCAGCCGCAAAATCCAGATGATGTTAAAGTAATTACAGACTTGCAAGAAGAGATTCATAACCAGTTTAAAGATTGGGTAAGTAAAAGGAGAGGAAATAGGCTTAATAAAGAAATAATAAATAAAGAAGGTATTTTTGAAGCTAAGATTTTTTCAGGAGTTAAGGCGTGTGAAATTGGTCTTGCAGATTCTATTGGGGAGTTAAAACAGGTCTTACGAGAACGTATTGATGAAAAAGTAATTTTTAAGGAAATTTCTGGAAGAAAAAAATTAGGGCAAAGACTTGGTTTATCATCGTCAAAATATTATAAAGTAATAGATTATATTGAAGAAAAAATTGCTTTTTCTAGATATGGCCTTTAGTGATATTAATAGGGTAGTATTTGTATGTTAGGGTTTAGTATTCCAAAAATATTATTATTATGTTTAATAATCTTGATAGTATGGTATGGATTTAAAATAATAGAAAGACGGTCTTCTAATAAAGTAGGTAATGAAAAAGATAAGAAATATTCTAGTAAAAATACTAATGAAGACTCTCAAGACTTAAATAAAAATTTTACAGATGCTGATTATACGGAAATAGATGAAGATAATGAAAGATAATTCATTTCAATCAATTATTATGAATTTACAGCATTTTTGGTCGGATCAAGGTTGTATTATTTTGCAACCTTTAGATATGGAAGTTGGTGCTGGTACTTTTCATCCTGCTACTGTTTTAAGAGCTCTTGGAAAAAATTCGTGGAATGCAGCTTATGTTCAACCATGTAGAAGACCAACAGATGGACGATATGGTTTAAACCCAAATAGGCTTCAGCATTATTATCAATTTCAAACAGTACTTAAGCCTTCACCAGATAATATTCAAGAATTATATCTTGATAGCTTAAATCATTTGGGCATTAATTCTAAAAACAATGATATTCGATTTGTAGAAGACGATTGGGAAAGCCCTACGTTAGGCGCATGGGGATTAGGATGGGAAGTTTGGTGTAATGGTATGGAAGTATCACAATTCACATATTTCCAACAGGTAGGTGGAATAGATTGTTTTCCTATTACAGGAGAGCTCACATATGGTTTAGAAAGATTAGCGATGTATATTCAAGGAGTAGATAATGTTTATGATCTTGCTTGGAACTCAGAAGGTATAAAATATGGTGATGTATTTTTACAAAATGAAAAAGAACAATCAGCATATAATTTCGAAAAATCAAACCCTAATATCTTAATAAAAAATTTTGGAGAATTAGAACAATTAAGTAACAAGTTAATTGAAGATAATTTAGTTTTACCTGCATATGAACAGTGTATTAAGGCAAGTCACATATTTAATCTTATAGATGCGAGTGGAGTTATCGGTGTTAATGAGAGAGCTGATTATATTGGAAGAGTTAGGGCAATGGTAAAAGCTTGTGCCGATCTTTATTTAAATAGTATGGATGAAAAATCTTAAATGTCAGAATTATTAATAGAATTATTTTCAGAGGAAATACCCGCTAATTTACAGAAATCATCTGTAAAAACTTTTGAATTGATGATGTTAAATAATTTTAAAGAAGAAGGTTTGAATTATAATAAATCTGAAGTTTACTGGAGTCCTATGAGGTTAACTTTATGTGTTGAAGGTATGGATTCAAAGTCAAATGATATATCCATTAACAAAAGAGGACCAAGATTTGATGCTAATGACTCAGCAATAAATGGTTTTGCTAGAGGCTTAGAAGTTAATAAAAGTGATTTAGTTATAGAAGAAACTGAAAAAGGCAAGTTCTATTTTTATAAAAATTTAAAAAAAGGAACCAATGCTGAGATAATTATTGAGAATGCTATTAAAGATATAGTGGTCTCTTTTCCGTGGAAAAAATCAATGCGGTGGGGTTCTAATAATTTAAAATGGATTAGGCCTTTACATAATATTTTATGTATTTTTGATGGTAAACCGATAAAATTTAATATTGATAGTCTTAATAGTAATTCTTTAACTAACGGTCATAGATATCTTGCTGCAAATTCATTAAATATATCAAATAAAAAGGATTACATAAATCAATTATTAAAAGCTAATGTAATAATTAATCCAACAGAACGAAAAGAAGCTATTATCAAATCTGGAAAAAAACTTACTAATAAAGCTGGATTAAATTTTAATCCAAATGAAAATTTATTAGATGAGGTATGTAACATAGTAGAATTTCCTTTTTTATTTATAGGTTCTTTCGATGCAGAATATTTATCTCTTCCTGAACCAATATTAGAACTTACTATGATAAAACAACAAAAATACTTTCCATTATATAATAAGGATGGCTCTTTAAGTAAAAATTTTATGGGTGTTTCCAATATTCCTGTAAGTGATAATTTAAATATTATTTCTGGAAATGAAAGAGTTTTAAAAGCAAGATTATCTGATGCACGTTTCTTTTTTGATAATGATATTAAAAAAGGCCTTATTAAATTATCTGAAAGCCTAAAAAATATTATATTTCACCGATCTCTTGGAACTATGGAGGACAAAATAATTAGAGTAAATTATATTGTTTCTAAATATTCAGAATGTTTTAAAGCTGATAGTAAATTAGCTATAACGGCTACTAAATTATCTAAGGCTGATTTATGCAGTGAGGTAGTTTATGAAATGCCTGAATTACAGGGTATAATTGGCAGCATATATGCATCAGAAAAAAATTATCCACAAGAGGTATCAATAGCTATTAAAGAGCAGTATTCTCCTCTCGGTCCTTCTGACAAATGTCCTTCAATTCCTGAATCAGCTATTTTGTCTTTTTCAGATAAAATTGATAGTTTGGTCGGTTTTATTGCAATGGATATGAAAGCCACAGGATCAAAGGATCCATTTGGACTCAGAAGGTCGTGTTTAGGAATTATAAGAATTATTCTAGAAAAAAGAATTAGAATCTCCATCATAGCTGTAATCAATTATTCTTATGCTTCATATGAAAAACAGAATATAAAGTTAAAACTATCTAAAAACGAAAGTAATAAATCTACCTTAGATTTTATATATGATCGTTTAAGAGTTTTTCTTAGAGATAGAGGATTATCACAATCAGCTATTCAGGCCATATTTGAAGTCTCAGAATTTACAGACATTTTAGATGATGTAGATAAAATTAATGCGTTAAGTTTGTTTATGGAAGATGCTAAAGGAAAAGACTTTTTAAGTATTTTAAAAAGAGTAAGAAGAATATTAAATATTGAAGAAAAGAGAGATAATGTTTTGATAAAATCTGAGCCAAAGAAAGAATTATTAAAACAAAAGGAAGAAATAGATTTATATAAATCTTATCTTAAATATTCAAAAAAAGCGCAATCTTCGTTGGAGAAAAAAAATTACATTGAGGCAATGAAGACTTTTTCAGAAATTTCATTAGAGTTGGAAAATTTTTTTGAAAATGTTCAGGTTAATGTTGATAATAAAGAAATACGAAAAAATAGATTAAAGCTGTTATCTTTGATTAGAGATGTTTTCTTAAATTTTGCAGATTTTTCATTGATTGAAGCTGAAAACGAAGTTAAATAAGCATATAATTTAATACTAATTAAAAGGATTATTTTTTCATGAATAAATGGGTTTATAATTTTGGAGCTGGTAATGCGGAAGGAGATGCTAGTCATAAAAATCTTCTAGGAGGTAAAGGTGCTAATTTAGCTGAAATGAATAATATTGGTATACCAGTACCCCCAGGATTAACCATAACTACAGAAGTATGTAACTATTATTATGACAATAAACAAGAATATCCTAAAGAACTAGATGATCAATTAAATGTAGCCTTAAAAAATATAGAAAAAATTACTGGTATGCTTTTTGGTGATCCTAAAAGACCATTGTTATTATCTGTGAGATCTGGTGCAAGAGCTTCTATGCCTGGTATGATGGATACCGTTCTAAATTTAGGATTAAATGATGATACTGTAGAGGGTTTAGCTATTGAAAGCGGTGATGAAAGATTTGCTTATGATAGCTATAGAAGGTTTATACAAATGTATGGAGATGTTGTTTTAGAAATAGACTCTTTAGAATTTGAAGAAATTATAGAAAATCAAAAAGAAATAGACCATATTACATTAGATACGGAGGTTACAGCCCAATCTTGGAAAGTTATTTGTAAAAATTTTAAAGATTTAGTTAAGGAAAAAACAGGAAATGTTTTTCCTCAAGAGCCAGTTAAACAGCTATGGGGCGCAATAAGTGCTGTATTTAACTCTTGGATGAATCAAAGAGCAATTACATACAGAAAGTTAAATGATATTCCGCAATCTTGGGGTACTGCAGTTAATGTACAAGCTATGGTATTTGGCAATATGGGGGAAGATTGTTGTACAGGTGTAGCTTTTACAAGAAATCCATCTACTGGTGAAAATAGTTATTATGGTGAATATTTAATAAATGCTCAAGGAGAAGACGTAGTAGCAGGAATAAGAACTCCTCAAAATCTTACTATTAAGGAAAAAGAAGAACAGAATTCAGATGCTTTATCAATGGAAGAATCTATTCCTCAAATTTATCAAGAGTTAGTTAGTATTTTTGAAAAACTAGAAGCGCATTATTTAGATATGCAAGATATAGAATTTACTGTTCAAAAAAATAAATTATGGATACTGCAGACAAGATCTGGAAAAAGAACAACTACTGCAGCAGTAAAAATAGCTGTCGAAATGCAAAAAAAAGGTCTAATAAGTAAAGAAATTGCTGTATCTAGGATTGATGCATTAGGTTTAGATCAATTGCTTCATCCTACTTTGGACCCTAAAGCTGAAAAGTTAATTATTGCCCGCGGTTTGCCAGCCTCTCCTGGTGCTGCATCGGGTAAAGTAGTATTTAATTCTGAAGAAGCTGTCGAAATGTCCAAAAATGGTGAAGAAGTTGTCCTTGTTAGAATGGAAACAAGTCCAGAAGATATTCATGGAATGCATGCCGCAAAAGGAATATTAACTAGTAGAGGTGGCATGACAAGCCATGCTGCAGTTGTAGCAAGAGGAATGGGAAGAGCATGTGTAGCTGGTGCAGGGGATATCTTAATTGATCATGAAAATAATATGTTCTCTGTTGGAGATTTAATAGTACATTCTGGAGAAGTTATCACCATTGATGGAAGTTTAGGAGAGGTTATTAAAGGAGATGTTCCTACTATTATGCCAGAACTTTCTAAGGATTTTTCTGAGTTAATGGAATGGGCAGACCAAATTAGATCATTAAAGATTAGATCAAATGCAGAAACTCCAATAGATGTAAAAACAGCCTTAGAATTTGGTGCAGAAGGAATAGGCTTATGTAGAACAGAACATATGTTTTTTGATAATGAACGAATACTTGCTGTCAGAGAAATGATATTTTCTGATAGTGAAAAAGATAGAAGAAAAGCATTAGAAAAAATATTTCCGATGCAAAAAAATGATTTTGTAGAGATATTTAAATTAATGAAAGAATTGCCAGTTACAATTAGGCTTTTAGACCCTCCTTTACATGAATTTTTACCTAAAGAAGAAGAAGAACTAAAAGAATTAGCAAATATGCTGAACAAAGATATGTCTTATGTTCGTTCAAGATCTCTTCAGTTAGAAGAGCAGAATCCAATGTTAGGCCACAGAGGTTGTAGACTTGGCGTAACATTTCCTGAAATATATGAAATGCAGGTTAAGTCTATATTTGAGTCATCAATAGAGGTATCTAAAAGTATTAATATTGAAATAAAACCTGAAATAATGATTCCATTAATTATAAGTGAAAAAGAATTTATATATTTTAAAAAATTAGTAGAAAATACAGCTATGAATATAAAAGAAAAATATGGAGTTACTCCTAAATACCTTCTTGGTACAATGGTTGAATTACCTAGAGCAGCACTCAATGCTGAGAGTATAGCTTCTCATGCGGATTTCTTTAGTTTTGGTACAAACGATTTAACCCAAACTACACTTGGTATTAGTAGAGATGATTGCGCCAAATTCTTACCAGATTATATTGAGAATAATATATTAGATAATGATCCATTTATTTCGATAGATGAAAGTGGAGTGGGTAAGTTAGTATCAAACGCAGTGAAAGATGGATTAAAAACAAATAAGGAAATAAAATTAGGTATCTGTGGAGAACATGGTGGAGACCCTAAGTCTATAGATTTTTTTCATAACATAGGGCTTGATTATGTTTCATGCTCACCTTATAGAGTTCCAATTGCAAGGTTAGCAGCTGCTCAAGCAAGAATAAAAAAATAATATTTATAAAAATTTTAATTCGCTCTCATTAATTTTTATTTTTATATTATTCTTTTTACATTTATCGTATACTTCACTTCTTATACTTACTAGACATATATCTTTACTGGATGATCTAATTGTTCCTACTGCTCTATTATCAAAAACTATTTTTTGACCATTAGTAACATCTTTGCCTATAATCTCTGCTGTTACTAATTTTCGTTTAGCTGTTCCTCTATATTTTTGCCTAGCTGTGTTTTCTTGTCCAATATAGCAACCTTTATTAAAATCTATCGCATTAATTTTTTCAAAATTATTTTCAATAATAAAACTTTTTTCTTTTTCTAAATCTATATAAGGATGAGGTATTTTATTTTTTATCCTTAAATAATGCCAATCTGATAATATGCCAGAGGCTATTTCTTTAAATTCATTTGATAAATTATTGCTATAAACTCTTAGACCTAAACTTTTATTTCTTGGGTCGATAAAAAATAAATTATCAGAAATATTTTTGGTATAACCTTCTTGATAGGTCATTTTTAAATTTGATATGAATTTAATTAAATCAGATCCGTATACAGTGTATACGTCTATTCGGTCTTGAAGATTAATTTCAACGTTACTTCTCAATTTATATATATTTAATTTTTGCATAAGTTCTTGATAAGAATTTTTTTCACAATCAATTATTAAGTAATTACTTTTACTATCTTGGAAAATAAAAAAATCATATAGATATTTACCTTGTGGAGATAATAATGCTGAATAAATAGATTTTTCATTAGAAATAAAATTTATATTATTTGTTACTAAAGCTTGTAAAAATTCTTTGCTGTCTTCGCCTTTTATTTTTAATAGAGCTCTATTTTTTAGTTTTATAATTTTTAAATTTTTAAACATTTATTTTATTTCTTATCTTTAGAATTATAAAAATACTTGCATTCATTTAATTACCTTCGTAAACCCATTATATGTTAATTACATTTTTAGATAAAAACTATAAATATGACGGATCCACTATTAAAATTAAACCACTTGATGGTGCTCTGAAATCAGTAATATTGTTATCAGAAGCTTTAGCAAGTATAGGTCATATAGTTAGAGTTTACAATAATTGTAATGAAACTAAAGTAATAAATAAGGTAAGCTGGCAAAAAATTGATAATTTTGATGCTAGTCATTCAGATGTATGGGTGGTTCATAATGATCCTAATTTATTAGATTTAATTCCATCGAATGATAAAAAAATATTATGGCTTACTAGTTCAGGCCTTAAATTAGCTAGACCAGAAAATTTTTCTATAATTATGAAACATAAGCCAACTTTAATTATACAGGGAGAATATCATATAAATTCTATTCCTGAAGGTTTGAAGTCATTGGATGCGACTATAATTCCGACAGGGCAAAGTAATTATTTCATTAATAATGAGGATTTATTTCCTTCTGTAACCCCTAAGGCATTGGTTACAACTCATCCTTTGATGGGTTTAGATTGGATAATAGATATATGGAATAAATATATTCATACTAAACTTCCTTGGGCAGAATTACACATATATTCATATAGCCTTCATAAGGCTTTATTAGGCGAGACTCTTCCAGAGGTATATGATGATATAATAGAAAAAGTGAAGCAAAGTTTAACACATAATATAAAAATTAATCTTCCTAAAATAGATAAAGAAATGATTGAAGAAATAAAAGATATAAGAGTTCATTTATACCCATCTCATAAATTTGAAGTTTCTGCATTTTCTTTATCAGAAACTCAGGCTTTAGGAATGCCAGCTATAGTTCGGCCATTAGGAGCAGCTGCAGAAAAAATTTATAACGGTAAGACAGGATTTATCGCAGAAAATGAAAAGTTATTTTCAGAATATATAATAAAATTATTAAGTGATTTAACTTATTTTAAATCTGTAAATAAAGAATGTAAGTCTTTAAAACTGGGAAGAGACTGGAACAAAGTTGCCGAAGAATTTATACAAGTATTTAAAAGCTAGGTAATACATATTATGAATAAATTATTATTTATAGGAAATACTCGTTTAGGCGATGCAGTTATGTCTACTGGTTTATTGAATGAATTAGCTAATTATTATGATGCTGAAGTAACTATAGTTTGTGGTAAGGTAGCGGCTCCTGTATTTGAAGACTGTCCTTTTGTTGAAAAGGTCATTAAAATAAATAAGAAAAAATATAGTTTACACTGGTTAGATATATGGAAAAAAATTCGCTTAAATAGATGGGATATCATATGTGACTTGCGAAGTACTCCAATTATATGGTTTGTAAAAGCTAAAAAGCGAATAGTTTTAAGATCTAGTGGGGATCAATTGCATCGAATAAAAAGATTAGCTAAATTAAATCCTTCTGGAAAGATGCCAATACCTAAAGTATGGATTGGCGATCAGTCTATGTTAATAGCAGAAAAATATTTAAATAATGATTCTGGCCCATTTATTGCAATTGGTCCAACTGCTAATTGGCCGGCAAAAGTTTGGTCTACGGATAATTTTGCTGCGTTAATTAGAAAAATTTTAGATTTTAAAGAACTAAAAGGAAGTAGGGTTATTTTAGTTGGGGGACCAGGAGAAGAATCAGTTGGGGAAGATTTAAGTAAAAAATTACTTGATATTAAACTTATAAATTTAATAGGAAAGCCTATTTTACCAACTGCAGCAGTATTTTCATTATCAAAAATTTTTATTGGAAATGATTCTGGTTTAATGCATTTATCTGCCGCTACAGGTATCCCTACTTTGGGTTTGTTTGGGCCAACTGATGATAAATTATACTCGCCAACGGGTAAAAATGCTTTCTTTATCAGAACCCCAAAAAGCCCTCAAGAATTAATGGATATACCTAATTTTAATCATAGGACTTCCCCAACATTAATGGATACTTTAACTGTGGAAATGGTTGAAAATAGAGTTAAAGATCTCTTGCTAAGTACAAAATGATTCATTATTATTGTCCTTTTAAATTATATTTAAAGGAGTAAAGATGAAAACTTATTTAATTGCTCATATTGAAGTAACGAATCCTGAGCTGATGGCAAAATATAGAGAACAGGTTCCTAAGATAGTTGAAAAATATAATGGTAAATATTTAGTAAGAGGAGGAGATTCAAAAATTATTGAAGGCGACTACTTTAAACATAGAATAGTTGTACTGGAATTTCCAGATAGAAAATCTGCTGATGACTTTTATACTTCTGAGGACTATGCCCCAATAAAAGAATTGAGACTTCAAGCTGGTAATAATTCCTCAGTATTAGTTGAGGGAATTTAAAGTAATTTATTACTTTTTAATAGTGAAAATATTATCTTTAGTAGGAAATTTTTTCTTTTTTACCTCTTGAGAATAGTCTTTTACAGCATTAACAATATTCTCATCTATATTGCCATATTTTTTTACAAATTTTGGAGTAAATGCTCCATATAAGTTAAGAATATCATGAGAAACTAGAATTTGCCCATCACAATTTCTTCCTGCGCCTATTCCAATAGTTGGAACTTCGATACTTTGAGTAATGTCTGAAGCTACTTCTTCAGGTATGGCTTCAATTACCATTGAGAACGCTCCAGCTTGGGATATAGATTTTGCATCATTCATAAGCCTAGATGATTCTTTATCTGTTTTACCTTGAGTAAAAAAACCACCTAATGTTTGCATTCTTTGTGGCATAAGGCCAATGTGCCCCATAATTGGAATACCTCTTTGACTTAAAAAATGAATAGTTTCCGCAAATTCTTCACCACCTTCTAATTTTACTGATTGAGCTCCTGTTTCTCTCATGATTCTACTAGCAGATCTAAATGCTACTTCTGGTGATTCTTCATAGCTTCCAAACGGCATATCTACAACAATATGAGGCTGGTTAGTTGATCTCACTACAGCCGCTCCGTGATTAATCATCATATCTAATGTTACGGATAATGTATTTTCATAACCGTATATAGTCATTCCCATACTATCTCCTACTAGAATAATATCTACGTGATCATTTATTAAACGTGCCATTTGTGCGGTATAGCATACAAGAGATGAAATAGGCTCTTGGTTTTTATCACTTAATTTTTTTCTTCCAATATCTCTAACTGATAATCTTTTATTCATTTTATTCTCTTTCAACAGATAATGATGTTGAATTATATCAAAAAAATAAATTTTTTTAAGAAAAATATTTTAATTATTTTTTAAATTGCGATTGACTTTCATTATCAAGTATTATTATATTGTATGACTTGGGATTGGAGACAAAATGTACGTTTGTATATGCAACGCATTCACATGTAAAGATGTTAAGAAAGTAAGAGATCAAGGTGTATCAAAATCCGGTCAAGTATATAAAAAACTTGGCTGTAGCATGCAGTGTGGCAAGTGTTTAGAAACTATCGATAGTCTTTTAAAAGAACAAGAGGACTCGGATCCTATCAATAATCAAAATGTTAAAGATTATAATTTTTTTCCAGCAAACGCATAAAATTAAATCATTTTTAATATCTTTTTAGTTAAAAAAATATATAAATTTTTTTAAAAAATTAGGTTTTATTTTGAGAATGAGTTTGCTTCGCAAGTGCTTGATTTTAAACATTTTTTCTTGATTATTATTAATATATGGCCATATAATGAGGGTGAGATTTAATAAAGGAGGTACCTATGAAAGGTGATAAAGAAGTAATTAGACATTTTAATAATATTTTAACAAATGAATTAACTGCCATTAACCAATATTTTCTTCATTCAAGAATGTTTAAAGATTGGGGGTATGAAAAATTAGGTTCTAAAGAATATGAAGAATCAATTGATGAGATGAAACATGCTGATAAACTTATAGAAAGAATTTTATTTCTAGATGGAATACCAAATGTTCAGGAGATGCATAAGATTATGATTGGTGAAGAACCAATAGAATGTTTAAAATGTGATTTCCAAATAGAAGTAAAAGCAATACCTGACTTAAAAGAAGCCATACAGTATTGTGAAAAAATTTCAGATTTTGTAAGTAGGGATATATTAAGAGAAATACTTGATTCTGAAGAAGAACACTATGATTGGTTGGAAACTCAAATAGAATTAGCGGACAAAATTGGAAGAGAAAACTGGCTACAGTCGCAAATGTAATTATTAACTTTTAATTCTTCCTAGATTTACTATATAATATTTATGCAATTATATATATTGTATATGTTTTTATAGTTTAAGGAGATTAGAGTGAAAGATTATTTTTCTGGTACTGACAATTATGTTGCTACAGATGAGCTAGCACTAGCAGTGAATGCTGCGATTACTTTAGAAAGGCCATTGCTCATTAAAGGTGAACCCGGTACCGGCAAGACTATGCTGGCTGAAGAGGTGGCTAATTCGCTTGGTAAGTCATTAATAAGATGGCATGTTAAATCTACTACTAAAGCTCAACAAGGTTTATATGAATACGATGCCGTATCTAGACTGAGAGATTCTCAACTTGGAGATGCAAGGGTAGAGGATATAAATAATTATATTAAAAGAGGAGTTTTATGGGATGCATTTGAGGCTAAAGAAAAACCTGTATTACTTATTGATGAGGTTGATAAAGCCGATATAGAATTTCCTAATGATTTGCTTCTAGAATTAGATAAAATGGAATTTTATGTTTATGAGACAAAGCAAAATATAGTTGCAAAAGAAAGGCCGATTGTAATTATTACTTCAAATAATGAGAAAGACTTACCTGACGCCTTTTTAAGAAGATGCTTTTTCCATTATATAAGATTTCCAGATGAAGAAACCATGAAATCTATCATTGAAGTTCATTTTCCTAAAATTAAAAAAAAGCTGGTTGACTCAGCTTTAAAATCGTTTTTTGAAGTGAGGGAAGTGCCGGGAATTAAGAAAAAACCATCTACTTCTGAATTGTTGGATTGGATAAAATTATTATTAGCTGAAGATGTGCCTCCTGAATTATTAAGGGAGAAAGATTCCAAGAATGCGTTACCTCCTTTGTATGGAGCACTTTTAAAAAATGAAGCAGATGTTCATATGTTTGAAAGACTTGCCTTTATGGCAAGACGAGATAATAACTAAAATTAGGAGTGAAAATAATGAGTAACAATTTTATTTATAATATTTTTGGTAAATTGATTGTGTTTGCTATTGTATTTTTAGGATTTACTGCAACCGCTTTTTCCAAAGAAATTTGTGTCACCAATTTTGGTAAGGATCCTATAGCTATGATTGTTGGTCATTCTATGCAATGGGTTGACCCAAGAAGAGGAAGATGTATTAATACTAATGAAATCGAAGCATTAATCCAAAATATAGAAGTTAAAGATGTATGTTCATTTGATGAAAAAACAACGGCAGTAGATTTAGTTACTTATGCTTGTTTTAGAGTCAATGGCACCTCAGGGCAATGTTCTCCTGAAATAGAAAGCTGGGAATTTCCCGAGGATTGTGAAAAAAGAGTAAAAAGAACTAACTAAGTATAGGAAAGCTATTGTTTATAGGTTTTTTACATCAGCTTAAAGAAGCAGGTGTTCCTGTATCTATCAGAGAGTATTTAGATTTCTTATCCGGTTTAGATAAAGGGATAACTAATCTTAATACTAATTCATTTTATCATTTTGCTAGAGCATCCCTAGTAAAAGATGAAAGACATTATGATAGATTTGATAGAACTTTTTCTGAATTTTTTGAGGGAGCACTTAAAAAAGGAGGAGAGATTCTCAGTAATATTCCAGAAGAATGGATCAAAGATGCTTTACAAAAGAATCTTACTGAAGAAGATAAAGAAAAAATAGAATCTTTAGGTGGATGGGATAAATTACTTGAAACTTTAAAAGAGCGTCTTAAAGAACAAAAAAAGAGACATCAAGGAGGAAATAAATGGATAGGTACAGGTGGAACTTCTCCATTTGGATCTGGAGGTTATAATCCGGAAGGCATAAGAATAGGAAATGAGGGTAAAAGACAAGGAAGGGCGGTAAAGGTATGGGAAAAAAGATTGTGGACAAATTTTGATGATAAAAAAACATTAGGTATTAGAGATATTAGAGTAGCTGTAAGAAGGTTACGACATTTTGCACGAACGGGAACTCCAGATGAATTTGATTTAAATGGAACAATATCAGCTACAGCAAATAATGGTGGTTATTTAGATGTTAAAATGATGCCTGAAAGAAAAAATAGGGTAAAATTATTATTATTTTTAGATGTTGGTGGCTCAATGGACCCCTATATACAAGCCTGTGAAGAACTCTTTTCTGCGTCAAAAAGCGAGTTTAAAGATTTAGAGCATTTTTATTTTCATAATTGTCCTTATGAAATTCTATGGAAAAATAACCCTCGTTCATCTGAAGATATAATTTCTACTTGGGATATTATTAGGAAGTATGGAAGTGATTATAGAGTATTATTTGTTGGAGATGCTTCCATGAGTCCTTACGAAGTTGCTTATGCTGGAGGCTCAATAGAACATTGGAATGAAGAAGCAGGTTCAGTTTGGTTAGACAGAATTACAGATCATTTTGATTCAGTAGCTTGGCTTAATCCTGAAAATAAAAAAATATGGAATTCTTCTGCTTCTAATAAGATGATAAGAGAAATATTTGAGGATAAAATGTATGAAATGAATCTTTCAGGTATTGAGGAAGCTATGAAAACTCTTTCACGTTAAATAGCCAGATATTTATCTCTAGTTTTTTTATCTTTATTAAGTTCTTTAATAGAACCATTCCAGACTGATTGTCCTTTGTCTATTATTATAGCTTCTTTAGCAACTTTCATACAAAAATTCATATTTTGCTCTGCAATAAGAATTGTTACTCCAATCTTTTCCAATTTATCTATTAGTACTTCTATTTCTTCTACAATTATTGGAGCTAATCCTTCAGAAGGTTCATCTAACAATAATATTTCCGGGTTACCTGCAAGAGTTCTGGCAATAGAGAGCATTTGCTGTTCCCCTCCGGATAACTGACCTGCTAACCTATGCCTTAGATTTTTTAGTAATGGAAAGGTTTCCCATATTTTTTCTATTTCCCAATTGTTTATATTTTTAAGATTATTTTTTTTTCCTAAATTAATATTTTCTTCTACTGTATGATCTGGGAAAACCTGCCTATCTTCTGGCACATAACCTATTCCGGATTTTGCTCTTGAATTAATAGAGTTTCCCATTAATTCTTTTCCTTCTAGTTTTATAGAACCAGACTTAACGTTTATAATTCCTGTAATTGCTTTAAATGTTGAACTTTTTCCTGCCCCATTTCTTCCTAATAAAGCAATAATTTTATTTTTAGAAATATCTAGATTCATATTAAATAGTACCTGACTATTATCATAAAAAGCATTTAAATTTTTAACTTCTAATAAAGACATTATTTTTTTCCTCCACCTAAATATGCCTTAATAACTTTTTGATTTTTTTTAATATCTTTAGGCTTACCTGCAGCTAATATAGCTCCTTGTTGAAGTACAAATATTTTTTGGGCAATGCCAAATACAATGTCCATATCATGTTCAATAAATAAGATAGTAATTTTTGTTTTTTTCCATAATTCTTTTATTCTATCAATCATTTTCCATCTTTCTTCAGGCCCCATTCCTGCTGTAGGCTCATCTAGAAGTAATAATTTAGGCTTTAAACACAAAGCAAGAGCAATATCTAATAATTTTTGATCTCCATGACTTAATTCAGAGCTTACGAGATTTTTTGATTTTATTAAGCCTGCAAGTTTCATAATATCATCTGCATCACTATTTATGTTATGGTCTTTAAAACGAGTCCACATGTTATTTAGCCCATTTTTTTTTGATAATAGAGCAAGTTTAATAGACTCATAAACTGTTAAATTAGGAAAAATATTAGTTATTTGAAAAGCTCGTGCTATTCCTATATGTGTAGTTTCTGTTTCATCTAAATTTGTTATTTCTCTATCTTCTATAAAAACTGAACCAGCATCTGTTTTTAGTTTACCAGTTATTAAATTAAAAAGTGTAGTTTTTCCGGCACCATTAGGGCCTATAATAGCATTTATAGTTTGTTTTTTTAGTTCTAGGTTAACATTGTCTGTAGCAACAATCCCGCCAAAACTTTTCTTTAAATTATTAATTTTGAGCATTATTATTTTTACTTTCTTTGAATTTTATCATTATCCAATCTAATAACCCCTGTTTCAAACCTAAAACAAAAGATAAAATAACAAGACCCAATACTAAACCGTAATATTTTGTATTTGCAGTAACAAAGTCATTTAAAATTTCAAATATTAGTGCTCCCATTAAAGGGCCTAAAAATGTGTTCATTCCTCCTAATAAAATCATAAATAATGGTTCAGCTGACTTTGCCCAAAAAGCCCATTCCGGATATGCTCCTACATCTAATAACGCTTGAAGAGAGCCTGCTAATCCAGCAATTGATCCAGCAATAGTAAAAGCTATTAGTTTATGGTTTTGATTATTAAAACCCAGAGCAGCGGGTCTTTCTGCATTATCTCTTATCATTCTAAGACCATATCCAAAAGGAGACTCTATAATTTGTCGTAGCAGTAAAATAACAAATATTGAAATAAAAACTGTAAAAGCATAAAAATCAAAAGGTTTACTTAAATCTATACCTAAAAATGGAGGTTTAGGAAAACCTCCCATTAGTCCTTGATCTCCTCCTGTTATGTCTACAAGAGCAAGAATTATACTATAAAGCACCATTTGGAAAGCAAGCGTCAAAAATGAGAAATATATATCTTTTAGTCTAATACATATTGCCCCAATAAAAGCAGCTAAAATTGCTGATATACAAATAGATAAAATAATAGCAACAGGAATCGAAAACGCTCCAAAATTATATATCTTTATAAAATCTGACTGTAGAAATAATCCTAAGGTATAAGCTCCTGCTGCGAAAAACGCGGCATGACCAAAAGCTATTAAACCTAAATATCCTATTAATATATTTAAAGATAAGGCAAATAACCCTAATATAAATACTTTTTGAATAATATCATGAATACCAGGGTCAGGAATTACAAAGAAAATAATGACAAGAAATATCCATGAAAGTAATGCTAAGCAAGCATCTCTAAAAAAAGTATCTTTTTTAAAAAATGAAATCATTTTTTATCGCCCATAAGACCTTGAGGACGAAGTATCAATACTAAAACCATAATTAAAAACATTATACCATCAGTAAATAGGGGCATTGCTACAGCGCCAAATGATCTTGACATACCAATTATTATAGAAGCTAAAAAAGCTCCTCCTATTGATCCCATTCCTCCTATTACTGTGACAATAAAGGACTCTACTAATATAGAGTTTCCCATACCAGAAACTACGCTTCCTATGCTTGATGCAAGTGCTCCACCAAGACCAGCCAAAAAACTTCCTAGAACAAAAACTGATGCTCTAATTACAGTGGTATTGATTCCTAATGCTTCTAACATTTTAGGATTCACTGCTGCTGCTCTAACTAAGTGACCAAACCTTGTTTTAGTCATAAGCAACCATAAACTTAAAGCTACTAATAGACTGATTCCAATTATTGCCAAATGAAAAGGAGGAATAACTGCATCTAAAACAAATAACGGTGGAACTTGAAATATTTCTGGCACCCCAATACTTGATAAAAATTCATCGCCCCAAATAATCATTACTAGGTCGTCTAAAATTAAAACTATTGAATAGCATAATAGTATTTGAATAAGAAGTTCAGCATTATAGACTCTATTTAATAAGCCTCTCTCAAAAAGTAAACCAACTATACTTACTCCAAGAGCGCCAAGAAATACTGATAAGCCAAAATGGCCTGAAACGTTCATTACTTGCCATGAAAAATAAGCACCTAACATATATAGTGCTCCATGAGCAAAATTAATTACTCCTAATACACCGAAAACCAAAGTTAACCCAGATGCTACTAAAAAAAGGAGCATTCCAATTTTTAGGCCACCTGCGGTTTGTGATATAATACAAGAAGCTGAAGTCAGACATTCTAGAAAAGCAGAAAATTCCATAATTAAACCTTATATTTTAGATCCATCCTTTATTGGTTAGCCATTCTTCCTCTACTTTTTCAATTGTGCTCCAATCAGCAGCTTGAACATCTTGAATAAATGGTTCTTTAGGAATTGTTGTTCCCCATCCAATAGAATAATTTGTTATGGTTTGGTCTCTCTCTCTAATAGTTACAGAGTTGCCTTCTCCCACGCCCATAAAGGATGGACTAGTTTTACCTCGCATAGCTTCTGCTAATTTTTTATTATCTGTTCCCCCTGTTTCTTTCATTGCTTCAATCAAATAATCTATTGCTATAGATGCTTCCCATGACCAATTAGTAGGATGATCTCCATATAGATCAGTATAATATTTATCATAGTTTCTATTTTCTTGAGTATCAGGCCATGCAGCAACATACCTAGTGGCAGAATGTAATCCTTTAGGAAGATTTCTTATAGCAGTCATTGTTGTGTAATCAGCCAAATTTATAGCAAAAAATTCTGTATTTTTAAAAATACCATAAAGCGTTGCTTGGTCAATAAATGATACAAGATCACCGCCCCATAAACTACTATATATAGCATCAGGTTTTTCACGAGCAATTTTTGTAATTACTTCAGTATAGTCTGGTTGGAATATTTTGGGCCAACCTTTGCCAACCATTTCAAACCCTGGAGAAAATTTTTCTAAAGCCCAAAAAAATGTATCGTCACTATCTCTACCATAGGCATAATCAGGATTAATTGACATCCATTTTTTTATGCCCTTTTCTTTAATTATCTTAGTTGCATATCTTGCGCTTCCTACGGCATCATGAATACCTTGTCTAGAGAATCTAAATGCATTCCATGCTCTAATTGAAGGGTCTGCAGTTAGGGATGTTGTTTCAGATACAGTATGAAGGCATAATGTACCACTTTCTCTTATAACTTCTTGCACTGCAAATGAAGCTCCAGATGCTTCTGCATTAATAATAGCATCAACTTTATCGGAATTTATAAAATCTCTACATACCCTTGCAGCTTCGTCAGGTTTCGCTCTACTATCTCGTATTATAAGTTCTATATTTCTTCCATCTAACCCACCAGCATTATTAAACTTATTAACAGCCATTCTTAATGCGTTACTTACTGATATTCCTAATTGAGCTACTCTTCCTGATAATATTGTTGGCACACCAATTTTTATATTGTTATCCGCACGCAATATAGCTGGGAAACCAGAATTAATAGTTATTGCGGCAGTAACAGCTGCAGAAGTTTTTAAAATTTTTCTTCTAGAGTATTCATTGATTTTACTCATTTATATTCTCCATATTTAAAGATTTTTATCTTTGTTGCATTTGCATTATAGGTGAAATAATTGCTTCCAACTTAATCACGTCTCCACAAGTGTCAATACAATTGTCAACTAATAGTTCTACACAAAAATCAGCCTCTATTTTTTTTTTATGAAGGTACAAAGGAAAATTGTATGATTGGTGTTTTAAAGCTTGGGCTATTTGAATTTTTTCTTCGGCCTTTTTTTCAAGAGAGTTAGAACATAAACCTGCGCTAATAGACATATTAGAATTAAAAATTCCAGATAAATCTTTTATTTTAATTATATTTATATTTATATTGTATGTTCCTAAGTCTGAAGCATTATTTTTTTTAGTACTGATAATATAATTACATGCAATATCATTGGATTCATTTTTACAGTATAAGTTATCTGCATATAAAATATTACTAATAAAAAAAACTGATAAAGTTACTATAAATTTGTACATATTTAATCTTTGTATTTATATTTTTAAATATTTGTATCGAAATAATACATCTACTATATAAAAACAATTAATAAAATAAATAAAATTAATTAAGGGGAATTAGTAATGAGATTAAAGAACAAAGTAGCAATTGTTACAGGAGGTGCTTCTGGGTTTGGAGAAGGTATTGTAAAGAGATTTGCAAAAGAAGGGGCTCAAGTACTAGTAGCTGATATCAATATTGAAGGAGCTGAAAAGGTGGCTTCTGAAATTAATAACGAGGGTGGAAATGCTATTGCTTTTGGAGTGGATGTTTCAGATAGTGAACAAACCAAAGGTATGATAGATCGCGGGTGCGAAGCTTTTGGAAAATTAGATATTTTAATTCAAAATGCTGCAATAGGTATGCGCCCGACTCCATTAATAGAAACTTCTGAAGAGGAGTTTGATACACTTTTTAATATAAATGTTAAATCAGTTTATTTGGGTGCAGTACATTCAGTACCTATATTTAGAAAACAGAAGTCTCCTGGTGTTATTATTAATACAGTATCAACTGCTGCAATTAGACCTAGGCCTGGTTTAACTGCTTATAACGCTACAAAAGGTTCATTAGTTACTATGACCAAAGGCTTATCACTTGAGTTGGCTCCTGATAATATTAGGGTAAACGGTCTTTGTCCAGTAGCTGGAGATACTGCTATGTTAGACGGGTTTTTGGGGGATGGTCCGAAAAACGAATCATATAGCAGATTTGTATCTACTGTTCCATTAGGAAGATTATGTAAGCCACGAGATATGGCAAATGCTGCTCTTTATTTAGCTTCGGATGAAGCGGATTTCATTACAGGAGTTATGCTAGAAGTGGATGGCGGAAGATGCGTTTAATAATTTCCGTAATATTGCATGATATATATCGTATAGAATAAAATAAAAAAGTACTTGCCCTGACTTATGTGATGCGCTAAATTTATGGCTACGAGGGAGTATTAGGGAGGAATGACTGTTAAGAACATATGAAGGTCTTCTTAAAAGTCTAGGTTCTGAACCAATTTTTTTTCTAATTCCTATAAATTAACGTTCACACAGTGGAGGTAATATGGCTGTATTGAATATCAACGGACTTAAACATGTAGTTGATGCGCCAGCAGATACAAGATTACTATGGGTTGTTCGCGAACATTTGCGTTTAACTGGTACTAAATTTGGTTGCGGCATG
>CEUM01137965.1_pt1 | contig 55426 bp, 29 predicted proteins | sample 356421 | NCBI WGS metagenome assembly CEUM01 (sample SAMEA2622716, study PRJEB7988) | marine metagenome | biome: marine biome (ENVO:00000447); feature: surface water layer (ENVO:00002042); material: "saline water (ENVO:00002010), including plankton (ENVO:xxxxxxxx)" | depth 5 m
GGGAGTGTCCAATCCTCCTTTTGTGGAGGTAAGTGAGAAGTCGTGGCATAGATGTCCAGCAAGTTTGCAATTCCAAACAGACCTGCTAGACTTGGAAGAAGCAGAGAGGCATCTGGCATTCCAACAGGGGAACGGGCTGGTAATTCGAATACAGCCCAACCATACCAGCCAGTTAGTAGGAAGAAGATAGTTGCAACGGCAAATCCTGCTAGTCTACTATCTTCTCCTAATTTGCCGAAAGTGATGAATCGAATCCATTTAGGCCAATCCAATCTTGTCGTTTCGGTTGCTAGAAGTAAGAAGGAAATTGTAAGCAGTAGGAAAGGAAGTATGTTTCTAAGATTGTCATAAAGATTCATCTCTGGTCCGAAAACTATTCTTGCGACAACGATCAGTGGTAGAGACAAAAATAGACCCAATTGAGAACCACGAGCAGACCATGCTACACCTCTTGCAGCGTTTCCTGCAAGCAACATACGATGTCCCGGAAGTAATGAAAGAGCAGTATCTCCGTCGGGCGCTCCTATCAATGCGCTCGGGATATAATTCAGGAATGTGTGAACAGTTCCTGTTGCTACAATAATAGCGGCTACTGCAGAGAGAGGAATTCCAATTTCTAGTAATGCAGGGGAAAGTGCCAGAAGAATGAGAGCAACGTTGTTTACGTGAAATCCAGGGATTAAACCAGTCAATGAACCAAGACTTACGCCGATGAACAAGCTGGCTAATAGCCAACCGAGTTCATAGGTGTAAGCCTCCATCATCACAATCACTCCGCTTGTTGATATTCTTCTAAGTCAGATATTCCGTCATCATCAGAATCTTCGTTATTCGGATTGAATCCTTCTTCGATTTCAAGCGAATTTGCAAGACCATCTGAGTCTGAATCTTCAACATAGGCTAAATTCAGCATGTATCTCATGCCCATAGTCTCGGAGTCATAATTTTCAACAAGCCTTCCATTCCAATCCAATGAGCGATTTTCATGAATTGAGTTTGTGCCTATATCGCCTGCTTTTGGATTGACAAGGATGGTTTTTGTTCCACCATTTTGTTGAATGACTAACTGGTCATCAACAGTTGTTAGAACACCACTCAGAGATACTATTGTGTTAACTTCATACTGCCAGTTTTCAATACTATCTGTCCACAAAAGCGATGTCGGCCCAGGTGCTTGTCCAATCAAAGTGTAATCATGAACGATCAGTTTTGCTCTCATATTGGAGTCTGACCATTCAACGCTGACGTTTGCTCGAATGGCTTGACCTGCCTCTATCCAATCGCTTCTTGGTCCGGGAATTGAAATATCAACCCCTTTCCATCCAGGAGAGTAACTTGGCGAATCAGCGATTGCAGAATTCTTGTCATCTACCCCCGGCTCAATAGGATACTTTGCATATGCGTTGATTGTGTAAAAAGAATCAGAGTTCAAAACCTCTACAGGGTTTACAGAAAGTTGGGTTAAGATGTCATCAATTTGAATATTTTCAAACTCAGTTGAATCAAGTTGATCATCCATGTCTATGCACCACGATGTGCTAATCTCTGACCAGACAAGTCTTCCCTGGATGCTTATTGTGCTTCCATTCATATTTCCAGATGAGATGGCTTGAGAAAATTCTTCGGATGGAACTAAACAAATCTCTAGCCCGTTTGGTCCAGTTAATGACAACTCGTCAGAAATCACTAGGTTTCCAGTAATGGAGACAAGATTTCCAATTGAATACATCCAACTAGATGAGTCTGACCAAACTAACTGAGTCACCTGCGGCTCTGCATTTCTATCATAGGTAATCTCCGAGCCAATGATGTGAAGTGAATACCTGAGATCTCTTTGTTCGTATTCGAGAACTCCGGTAACTTGTACTTCAGATGATGCTTCTATCCATGCGTTAGTAGAGGAATGGATAGTTATGTGCATTTGGTGTTCTGAATTTCCGTAAGTAGGGTGGTCCCCTAGATATGCGGAATTAAATGTGGTTGACGGATTTAATGTCTCTGAAACAAAACCGGTTAATTGTATAGTTTTTCCAAGATATTCAGCTGGCTCTCTTGCTACGTCTGCTATGCCAAGAGTAGTGATTTCAGGGAGGTCATCTGCAGACCAGCGAACTGCACCTGCTCCAAGAGCCTGTAACCAAAGTCTTCCTTCGTATTCGATTACATCTCCCATAGCCGTAATGACCGTGCCAAGGACAGGTAATTCCTCAGCTCTGTACCATCTGACTTCAACCACTCCCGTCGAATCTTGGATGATCAAATCAGTTCTATCTTCTCCCTGTCCATATGGGTCTTCGACCCATGAAAGAAGAACTCCTTCAACATTGACAACCTCGTTGTTGTATTCCACCATTTCTGATGCTGTAATCATCTCCGGTTCCCTCATCATAGCATACCAATTCATAGCTGCTACGAGGAATAATGCGATGGCAAACATTGCCCATAATTTCTGCCCTCTCAGCTGAGGGTCAGTCTCGGTCAAGGAATTGATGAACCGGCTAAGGGAATCGGCCATAATGCCTCCTACCGCAAGGAGGGGATATCTCTTGCGGCTTCAATTGTTGAAATATTTTTTAGAAACCGGTAAAATAGGTAATTAATTCAAAAGGGATGATGTTGCCGCCAAGACTGATGAAAAACCGGGATAGGGTAATCAGAGACTCGGTTCACAAGGATATTTTGGTGAAATCAAGCCATTCGCTCATCATTGATACCAAAGAGTTCCAGAGGCTTAGGCACATCAGGCAACTGGCTACCTGTGAGTTTGTTTTCCCCAATGCAACTCACAACCGCTTTTCTCATTCTTTGGGTGCTTATCACTTAGCAAATGAACTGGTACAATCTTTACAGAATTTCCAGCCTGGAATTATTACTGAATCTGATGCAGAACTTGTAGTACTTGGTGCATTATTACACGATATTGGTCACCCTCCACTGTCTCACTCTCTAGAAAGACCAGATGTATTTGCTACATTCCATTCACATGAACACTGGGGTAAATTGATACTGGATTCCGAAGAAACTGAAATTGGCCGAGCAATTAGAGAATTGTTAGGAGAAGAAAAATTACAGAGATTCTTTGCGATTATGAGAGGAGATAATTCCCATAATGGTGTCGAAATTCCACCGTTCATGAAAGAAATAATTTCTAGTCAATTGGATGTTGACAGAATGGATTATCTCTTGCGAGATCAGATGTTCACTGGTGCGCAAATTGGAGGATTCGATATTCAAAGAGTAATCCGTTCTATGAGAGTTGGTGAAGATGGATACTTTTATCTCAAAAATTGGGGTCTTCCATCTATTGAATCCTACTTAGTTACACGGTATCACATGTACATGCAGGTGTATTATCACAAAGTCAATATGTTGACCCAAGAGTACCTAATAAGATTGTTAAAAAGGGTAAAACAATTGTCCGAAAATGGTGACTTAAATGTGGACAAAGATTTGCATGGAATGCTATTTAACGAGAATTTAAGCGTGGAGCAATATTGTAATTTGAACGATTCAAACATAATGGTAAATTTATCAGATTGGTCAAATTCAAAAGATGAGATTTTATCTTCACTTGCTTCTAAACTTCTTTCAAGATCAAACTACCATAAATCTTTGAGAATTGATTCCCTAACAATAGAGATGCTTGATTCAGTAGAAGATTCGCTTGCTAAATTTTTAGAAGAAAAAGGTGTAGATCCATCAGTTGACATGATTGTTGCAAGAATTTCAAAGAAGGGATACTTGCCCTACAAAGAAGGAATTAAACTAGAAAATGGTCTCGATGTTGCTCATCATTCAGCACTGATTGAGGCAATTTCGAAATCCAAAGAGAGGGCTTTGATTTACGTCCCCGAATCCATCAGAGATGATGCAGAGAAGTTCGTCAGAGAATGGGTGAAACCTAGTCAATCATCGCTTTCGAACTTCTAAAGAATCTTTAGACAATTCTTTGAACTATGGTCTGTGCCATTGAGAATATCGGGCCTGTAGCTTAGTTGGTTAGAGTCCCCGGCTCATAACCGGGTGGTCAGGGGTTCAAGTCCCTTCGGGCCCACTAAATCATCCATTTTTTCAGTCTTGTAAAAACTCCTCACAAGAACCGTATTTTGAATGCAGTATCCCAAAACGGTTATGAGGTAGGGCAAGGTGGATTGACTTGGTTGGTATTATGCAAAGACTTGGCAAGGCTTTTGGAATCATTGCTCTTTATCTATGTTCTATGCTTCTAGTTGTTTCTCCAGTGCAAGCGCAAGTTTCACCTTTCGCTGCTGTGAGTATCACTTGCGCTCCTGCAAGTCTAGACATAGCAGTTAACCCTGGTTCAACCTACACTGCTTTCACAACATGTACTGTCACCAACCCAACAGCATGGACCGAAAAAGTCGAGATCCAGGTACAAGCAAGCGGTCTAACTGCCGGATATCCTGGTTCAATTTACATCGGAAGCGGTGCAGAAACCGATGTCCAAATTGTACTGAGGGCTCAACCATACATGCCTATGGTCAGCCTACAAGTTTCGGTCACGGGTACGGTTACGGAATTGAACAGCGCACCGCCTCCAAATACCGCAACATCCACATCCTCTCTAATCGCAAACGTGCAACAATATTCTCTGATACAAGTGGAAGCAGTTGAGCCGTTTGTTCAACTACTCCCAAAGACTGACAAGATTTTCGAATTCAAGGTATACAACCTAGGTAATCAAATTGATTTCATCAAGGTCGGAATCACTGATAACTCAAGACAACAACTTGACAACGCAGGATTCACAACCAACCTTCCAACCGTTAAGCCACAGATTGAAAACACTCCAACAGGGCAAAACGTCAGGGTTATGATCAGAACTCCGAAAGAGCAAGGATGGGCTGATGATTACTACACTCTTGACTTCTATGCAGAATCCGAGTTTGCATGTGCAAACGGAGCATGTAACAGAGAATCACAAATGATTACAATCTACGTTCGTGGATTCTATCTGCCAGGATTCGAAATGATTCCTACAGTATCAATGCTAGCATTGGCTGCTGCAATAGCCGGAAGAAACATGATTCGCAACGACGATGAAGAAGAAGAGGGTGTTACTCAAATCTTTGATTCGGCTCCGGGTCTGTAATCGGTCATTTGACAAAGGGCTAGTAAATAGCCAATTTTAATGCAATTGAGCGTTGCATTCATATGTCAAAGACTCCAAGCATTATCATAAAGGTGAGTTAATGGGTGGTTTACTAGACAAAGCAAACGCAACATCACAAGAAGAGACAACAGCTGAGCCAGCAAAATCTGCTGATACCAAAGCTGGACAAAATAAATCCGATGCCAGCAAAATTGTAGCTGATGTTGTTCCATCAAAAACTTCCCCTGCACCTATTTCGGAAGGACCAGATTACCTAATGATTGGTACAGGAGTTCTACTGGTTGTTGGTCTAATTCTCTCACTTCAAGGTGGCTTGGTCCCAAAGGTTGTAACTCTAGCAATACTTCTTGGATCCGTAGCAACCACTTTCTTTTCAGGTCAGATGAAAGATAACATTGAGCCTCTAAAGGTGATTGGCGTAGCCATTCTTGCAATACTATTCTTCGTGGGACCAATGGCTGTTGGTCTATTTGTAGGGGATGGCACAAGTGTTGGTATTGGTGAAATTGAGTTGCGAGAGGACTCAAACACGATTGCTTTCAAGGCTAGAGGTTCTTTTGGAACTGCTTATGCTTCGATAGTTGTTGACAATGGCACAGGATCTGAAGATGTTCTGTGGGAGGAGGAAAAGAGAATGACAAGTGACTCCGCTTCTTTTGTCGTTGCAATTGATGATATATTTGTAGGTAATGCTTGGGATAATAATGGTCAAGAGCAACGAGTCTACAGCATAGTTGTCAACGATGGTAGGGACAGCGAGTCAAAGGTCCCAATCAACGCTAGGTATCTTACAAGACAGGTTACTGATACTGGTTTCAAATTGACCCCGATTTTTGAAACAACAAATAATGGTGAAACTACTGAGACTACCTTTGAAGGATTCAGTATGCAGGTTTTATTCGGAATACTTCCTGATTCTCATGAGCATCTTGATGGAGCGTCTCATACTGATACTCAAGGATTTATTCCAGTATTTGGTGATTATTCAATCGATGTAGAAGTTAGCAAGGGTTCTGAATCATGGAATCACCCAAAGATGACCATCTCAGGTGACACCGTTGGCTGGACAGGAAAATCAACAGGTCCTGCGAGTCCGGATGGCTGGATTGCATTATCTGGAAACGCTAATGATCAGTACCATGGGCAATACTTAGCTGCTGATGGACCAGGATTCGACTATTCCGATGGTTGCTGGAGCTTTACTGTAACAGTTACTCATACAACCCACGTCGGAGAATCTGTTTTGATTGATGATGATGTCAGTTGGGACCTAGATTTCGAGGACAGGGGTACCGCTTATAGCGCAGAAGTTTGCTGATAATTTATCGTTACTTTCACAAAGTTGTGAATTTCGATATTCTCAGTATACCTAGAACGTATACATTACAGAAATCAAATTCCTTCAAAGATTGTTAACACAGGTATTCCCATTGTCGTTTGAGTTTGTACCATCCGGACAAATTGTATCTGACCAGGTAACGCCGTCGAGTTGAGCATTAGTTAGGATTGCACCATACAAGTCAGCATTAGTTAGGTCGGCATTTGTCATTTTTACATCTGTTAAGTTGGCTTCCACTAGAACTGCATTGGTAAGGTCTGCATTGCCAAGAACAGCGCTACTTAGGTCTGCATTACTAATGTCGGCAAAGTAGAGGTTAACACCAGGGAGTTTTGCATAATTTAGTTTAGCTCCAGTTAGATTCACAAGATTCATTTGGGCACTACCCAGGTTAGCATAGGAGAGATTGGCACCTTTGAGGTCAGCACTTGTTAGGTCTACGAAGTTAAGGTCCATATATGCCCAATTAACAGTATGATTTGCCCAATCAATCTCATCAATTAACTCAGCAATTGTAATGTTCAAATCGTATTCAAGAGATACGAGGTAGGATTGGGTTTGGTTTAATTGTGTCAATAAATCTTCATTGCTTGAATTGAGGTTTTCTAATTCTATAATTAGAGAAGAAATCATGGCTTGACTTGAAGAAACATTTGTTTGAATTCCAATGATAGTTTCCAGTAAATTCAGATAATCTTCTGAGTTCGATGTATTCATGTCTGCTAATGCTTGTTGGATTTGAGCATTAAAGAGTAATTGTTCATTCAAGGCATCATTCATCAATTCTTGCTGTTCTTCTAAATCCAAGATCTGTTGGTCGATACTTGAACTATCAAAATCCTCTCCGCTAATGCATCCTGCTATAGATAATAAAACAATTAGCAGGGAAAACATAACTGCATTTGCTCTCTTCATGAAATAGGGACAACATGATTAGCTTTTCAAATAGACGCAGCATAAACATTGTGAATCAGAACAAATTTTCTAGTTAGTTTTGAAAGATTACGATTTTTATTCTACATAACGCCCTCTAAGGTTAGAAGAGCAAATCCAACCGCAAAGAAACACATCGGGAAATAAAGAATTGCTCCCCACAAATTCATACTTCGCCCTTCAGGAATAGGCGACGATTTAGTCAGAAATGCCACTACGGGTGGAACAAATCCAATAATCAAAGCAGAAAAGGCAGCATTTGGATTACCCCACCAGTCACCATCAATTGAAATCCAGTACAATAGAGAGAGGTAATATGATCCAGTTACTGGTTTAATTATAGTATTCATCAGAGTAAGAACGTAAGAAGATGAAGTATTATCAAATCCCTCATTACTTAGCTTCAATCCACGTTTGATATCCTCTCGATTCGACATATGGGCTACATAAAATAAGAAACAGAATCCCATTGGTGCAATTGCAACTGAGAGATACCATCTCCCAGGATTTCTTTCTGCTTCTAAGGTGATAAACAATTCATATGGTTCCAAATTATCCTCCAAAGCAACGATTATGTTTGAATCTGTGAACAAATTGGAATCATAAGAAACATAACTAACTCCGAGATATCCTTCCAGTGGAATCCAAGTTTCACCACCTGTTCTGACACTATCTTCGCAATCATTGATGCCCTCTGGGCACAGTACTGATCCAAAGTATCGACCACTTACTTCATCACTTCTAGCATTTATAGAAATCCCCAATTCTTCAGAATTTTTAACTAAATTTGGATTCCATCCCTTCTTGGTGTCCTCTGAATCAAAACCCATTCCATCTCCATAAAATCCTCTATATTCTTCGATGTTAAATGCATACAAATTGAGTTCATTACCACTTATTTTCTGTGTACCGATAAATTCCACATCCTCGCTGTAAAAATTTTCAATATCTATTCCAAATGTGAAGGTTGTTAGATATAGTGAAAATATCATCAAAATTGGTATAACTAAAGGGAGAGAAGCGCGAATTAGAAAATGATCTCCATTTTCATAACGTTTACTGAATATCGAAGTCGAAGAAATGGGGTTTGCATTCCCCTCTGAATTTGCTGAATCTTCAGATTCCTCCATCCGTATCCCTTACATCGTCCTTTCAATCTGATTTTTAAATTTGATACCGGAATATATGCTTTGTATAGATTTAAAGAATAATTTCTTCAATATCTGAGATTACTTCATCAATGATAACTATGGTGTCTTCCCAATATTTTACTTGAGTTTCAACACTGTAGTCAATTAAGTATAGGTAGTGAAGAAAATCTTCTAATGTTTCAGATACAATAGCCCTTTTTTGTTCATCACCTAATAAAGGGTCGAACAGATTGTTCGGAGTCATGTAGTTTAGTTTACAACTAGTCGCATACTCTACGTGCTTTGCAAAACGGTGCTTTATGATACCAATCCTTCCATAGTATAACAGGTGTATTTTGGAATTTAGTTCATCGGAAATTTTCTCCCAAAGGTTTGAGTTTTCTAGGCGTGTGAAGGCAGGGGATTGTGCGAAGAAATAGTAATCAGCAGATGAAAAATTAAGTGCAGAAACGATATCTTCTGCGCTAACTTTGTCAATTTGGTTTTTGTTATCGTAAACTTTCTTGAATAATTCATTCATGCCTTTTCCTTGGTTGATATCTCGCTCAATTTCGTCACGATTTTCATTAATATCTTTGATTAATAGTTTCAATAGATCTTGAGTTTGTTGAAATTCTTTTCTTTTTAGATTCCAGTTGTTTATTCTCAAGGCAAACAAAATACCTATCACAAGCAATAAGATTTCCAGTGTTCCTATGAGGATAAAATCTGCCAAAGTCTCAGGGTCACCAAATGCAAAATCCATGAGTTTATTTTCAAAAAGCGGTTAATAATTCTGACTAACCGAGTTTATGAGAGGGTACCCATTGATACAGAATTCTGATTATTCTAAACCATCTTCTGCTTCAACAGGACCATCATCTCCTTGGGCAGATTCATCAATTTCTTCTTCTAAGTTGGAGCCTTCTGATTCTGTAAATTCTTGAGCGTATTCCTTCTCATCTATCTTCTGGCTTTTTGCAACCAGTGCTAATCCGATTACCAATGCTCCTCCAGCAATCAAGAAGGCAATCCAAGGGGTTGAACCTTCTTCTTCAGGAGAGCTGAATGACACCACTGAGGAGGTAGGACTTTCAGTTGTGATTAAGTCAACATAATCTTCAAGTCCTGATGGTGTTAAAACGCTACAGGAGATTTGTGCATCTTCTGGGTACTGGAATCTCCATGTGAAAGGAATTTCAAGTGATTCACCTGGCTTCATTGTTCCATAGAAACTGCTTTGGATGTATCCTCCAATATCAGCAGAATCATTTCCTACATAGCACTCAAACACTGGATTAATTGCTTCAGCATCTCCTACGTTTGAAATTGACAAATTAACTCCCAAAGGTTTGTTGACTTCTGCCACAGATTTTGATGGTGTAATCGCGTCTACTACAATCATTGGAAGAGATACATTTGCCCACATTATTGAATTGGGTGTGGCAGTGACTTGAGTTGTGAATTCACCCCATCCACTGCTTACTTTGACTTCGATGGTAGCCTCTTCAGATGAGTATACTCCATCGCCATCTTGCCATTCTACAATTCTGACCCAATCTCCAGTGTTGTCAGAGAATGAAGCCCCTGTATAGTCTCCATTATTGCTAGAAATCAGCACCTTTTGATTACTTGATGGATAGTATCCCAATCCGTTAGCTTTGATTTCCGCTCCTGCAATATTTGTCTTTATGATCCTTTCACTTACTAAACGAATCCAGTTATCGACCATTCCTCCTGTACCTTGATTGTTATTGTAAGTGATGAGACCTTGGTCCCTTACAATGATGTCTTCGTCAGTTCTTGAACCGATTATGCTAGAGTCTGAGATAGTTAAATCTCCATCAGTCGAAACTTCCACAGGAGCTGAACCTGTTAACGAAGTGCTTGCAATTTGACAAACTCCTTCACAGTTTATTTGGGCACCAAAAATTGTTGAGTCTGCAACCCAAAACATTCCGTTGTTATTCACTGTGAAGGAGGATTCCATCCACTGTTGGAATGCACCGAAATTGATTGTCACCTCGTGTGGTTGGAAATAGATACTCTCTGAGTTCTCAGTCAATATTTGGAATTTGTCCACCGTTAGGTAGAATGGAGCGATGTGTGTAATATCAACATCTATTGATGGCTCACTCAAATTTACACTAAAGTCAACATAATCTCCAGTGACATTTGTCTCGGTAATATTTTGCACGGTCGCATTAACAGAAATCGTTTCGTTAACTGCGCTCACAAAGATAACTCTTAGTGTACCCATGCCAGAGAGTGCTGATGTATCCAATGACACAGAGGAATCAGTGTACAACTGAAGATGAGAGTTGACGTCTTGTCCTGTTAGTCCACCATTCACCAATTCTAGTCTTGAGCCATCTTCGATAGTGATTGTAACTCCTTGACTTACACTGACTTCTTGGTCGATGACTAAGGTGGCTCCATTGGTTACTACCATGTCTTCGTTGATTGTTGAAGAGGCATATGTGGAACTTTCACTAATTTCTTCGGCTGAAGTCATTGTTGAGAATGACGATACAGATAAAACAATCAGCATGATTAGGGCTGCAATTCTTCGCTTTTGCATGGGTATACCAGATGCAAGTAGGAAATATACTATTCTCCGAATTTAATATTCAATATGGGACATCTTTCCATCCTAGTTTATAGCCTAAGATATTGAATAATCTATGGATTATTGGTGTCAAAATCAACAATACAAGGATTGGGATGACTGCAGAATTACTGGAATGCTCGAAGGCACCTAAACAGAGGTAACCAAAAGCAAAGGTGAACACTGCAAATGGTAAAGTGTCCAGTAATGGGTCTTTGCTAGAGGTGTCTCCTTCTCTTTTCAGCCCTTTCCTCCTTTTGAAAAATGATCCAGTCATGTCTCCAAGCAATGCAGTGAATCCAAGGAATGTTCCTATACAGAAGGCAACTGTAAATTCATTTGTTGAGCCAAGTAACGAGGATTCCCATCCTTGAATAGGATTGATGAAGATATTACTACTTTCAGAGGAAATGATAACCTGTAGGTAACACAACAATCCAGAGGTCAGCGAACCCCCTATCAATCCGTTCCATGTTTTTCCATCTCCAAACAGTCTATTTCCATCCCATGCAACTCTTCCGCCGTCAATTGGCCATGGACCATAACCAGTTTTTGGCAGCCATTTTCCCCAAAGCATTGCAAATGTATTAATCAAGAACCCTGGTAAATAAATCCACAAAACGGTGAGCACCCCTACATAGATTGGTAAATTATCAAGACTGCTCATGATTAGTCTAAATCAATTTAGTAATTTAATCTTCATCATTTTGGTAAAGAAAATCAACAAACATGTTTATTGAATTAAATTTCCTAAACTAGAATATGGCAACTAATGTCCTGGTCATCGGCTCTGGAGGAAGAGAGCACGCACTGTGCGCCGGCTTGGTATCAAGCCCCACGATTGACTCCCTATTTTGTTCACCTGGAAATGCAGGCACAGCCTCGATTGCAACGAATGTAAAACTGGATATTGGCAACCACAAATCAGTTATCGAATATTGCAAAAATCATGAGATTAGTCTTGTTGTAGTTGGTCCGGAAGCACCTCTCTGTGATGGGATTTCCGATTCTCTGATGGCAGCTGGGATAAATTCCTTTGGACCAGAGTCATATTTGGCTAATCTGGAAGGATCCAAAGCATTTGCAAAAGAAATTATGATCAAAGCAGGAGTTCCCACCGCTAGAGTGGAAAGACTCGAAGAAGGCTCTGATATCAACAAATTCTTGGATGAATTTTCAGCAAATCCCTGGGTTATCAAACGAGATGTATTGGCTGGTGGCAAAGGCGTTGTAGTAACCACTGACCGCCAAGAGGCAATTGATTTCATTCAATTTTCAATCGATTCAGATGGATATGTTCTGCTCGAATCATTTCTCTCAGGGGAAGAAGCAAGCATGCTAGTAGTAATGGATAAGAACTCATTCCTATGTTTGCCCGCAAGTCAAGACCATAAGAGAGTAGGCAACGGAGATACGGGTCCAAATACCGGTGGAATGGGCGCATACTGTCCTGCTCCTGTGGTTACAGAAGATGTCTTTTCGAAGGTAGAAAGCAGGATTGTAAAACCAATGCATGATTTCTTTTCTACCCTTGATATTCCTTACAGGGGAGTTTTGTATGTTGGTTTGATGATAGATGAAAATGGTGATCCGAGCGTGGTAGAGTTCAATGTAAGATTTGGAGATCCTGAGTGTCAAGTTACCATACCAATGATCAAAGCAGATCTTGTTGAGTTATTCACCGCAGCATGCGAGGATAAATTAGGATCAGTGAAGGTTGATTTCCATACTCAAAGTGCTATTTGCGTTGTGCTTGCCAGTGAGGGTTATCCCTCATCTCCTATCAAAGGAAGACCCGTTGAAGGGATAATCACCGGATTTGGTACACCCGGATTAAATTCATCTTGGATAAATCCTGCAGGATTATCATCTGGAGAAAATGGTGAATTAATTGCTTCTGGTGGCAGGGTATTAACGTGTACTGCGATGATGGATAATTTAGATTTAGCCAGAGATTCAGCGTATCAAAAACTATCAGAATTAAGCCTAGAAGGTGCCCACTACAGAACTGATATTGGGCACAGGGCTTTCTAGCCCTCATTTAAGGTATCTAAACGGGGTATTGAGAACCAATTCATTGGCACTCCTTTCCCGTCATCATTAAAAGAGGTTCTAAAGTGGCGAAGGCGTTCAGCCTTCAGGCTGGACCTTAAACGAAAGAGGGAAAGCAAATGAGTGAAACAGAAAACACAAACAGTTCCTCGCCAAATGCATGGTTGGGCCTACTTATGGCTCCAATCGCAGTTCTTTTGGCGATACTTGCTGATGTAATCGCAGGCTTCGGTCTGTTGGGTAATAATGACGGAATTACATCGATCGCTATGGTCGGTGTTGCAGGAATCTTGGCTGCACTGCCAAGAATCCTCAAATCAGAAGGCATTGTTAGCACTGATGATAGCACTCTTTCCCTCGGAATGCTAGCATTATCTCTAATCACTGCTATTGTTTTGGACACTGCAGGCGTGGTTAGTTCATTAGTTGCTCTAACATTCTTCGCAGTTATGTTCTTTGGTCACCTGTACCAAATTTCTTCAAAGTATGAGATGGCATCAATCTTGACTTTCACTGCAATAGGATTCCACTTTGCAATGATTGCAAGCAGTTATGTTGCTAACCAATTCCCTGCTCAGTACGAAGTTGATGGACAGCTTCTCACCGAGCAAGATACCATGGCATTCCTTAGAGAAGCAGTAGGTTACACATTCTTCACATGGTGGACAATCATGGCTTTGGTCGGTGTTGTATTCAGCGCACTGGCAAGAGGCATGTTGAATCCAGCAAGCGAAAATGGATGGTTCAAATACATGAATCAAAACGGTCTATCAAAGTCCCACATGCCATTATTTGCTGGCTTAACAGTTTGGATTTTTGCTCACGCTTTGTCGTTCTACTCATTCCATATCGGAACTCCTGACGACAAACTTGGATTGACAATGCTAGATGATGTAAATGGTTACATCGGATGGTGGCAACCTGCAATTGTCGGTATTGTTGCAATGGTGGTTGTAGGAATGGTCGCAGAGCGCTGGTTTACCAGAGCAATGATAGTATCATCTCTATTCGTAATGTACCAAATCACAACGCTATTCGATATGGGATTAATCGAAAACGAGCAATTGCAAGGTGCTTGGGGACCAGTTCTCTGGCTTGGCCTAACTTTCTTTGTTGGTTTGGGTATCTCTCTAATCGCAAACAACGAAAACTACGGTCAATGGGCTATTCGTGAAGAAATAAAGCCGAGTAAAGCAAAGCAATTCTGGAGCGAATACTGGGCTCAAATCCTTATTGGATTTGCGCTATTCTTTGGATTCATCATCAGAATCAACTGGTATGCCCTACCTTCTATGAACGCAATCGGAGTTGGAGGATGGGACATGACTGGAGGTTCTGACCCATGGTACATGAAGAGAGTTGTAGACTACATCCTCGCAGAAAATGCGCACTTGATTTTTGACGCAGACAGATTTTACCCTGCCGGCGGTATCAATCCACGTCCTCCATTGTTTACATGGTCCATGGCATTGGGTGCAATGGCTCTCAAACCATTCTTGAACAATCCAGAGGATGCGGTATGGTTTGCTATGTTGGGGCTACCTGCAGTCTACGGTGCTCTAACGGTTCTTCCAATCGCTGCTATGGCTAAGGATCACTTCGGCAAGTCTGCTGGTGTTGTAGCCGCTTGGCTGATTGCACTGATGCCTGGTCACATCACTCATTCTACATGGGCACTTGCTGACCACGACGCATTCGTTATGCTGTTCATTTCCTGTGGGTTCCTCTATTATTTCAGGGCTCTAAAGTCTGCAGGAAATGATAGACTTACCTCAAGAATTCAACCATCTCTATCCGGAATCTTTTCGGCATTCGGAGATGTTATGAAACAAAAAGGCAATGCTGTTGCAAATGCAAGCCTAGCAGGAGCGGCATTTGGTGTGGTTGCTCTAGGTTGGAAAGGATTCGTAGTAGGTCCATCCATTCTATTCCTTGCATACTTTGCACAAGTTTCACTTAATTTGTTTAGAAAGAAGGACAGTACTACATTGAACGTAATCTTCCTAACAATGCTTACCACGATCTTCTTGATGGTTTTGCCATTCTACGGACATCCACAATTCAATCTAATCTTCAACAGCACAGGTCTTCAACCACTAATTTTCGTTGCTGTTTTCGTGACGTTTACCACATTTATCACAACAGGCTACAGAGATAAACCTTGGTTGATGGTCCTTGGTGGGCTAGTGACTGCATTTGGTGTATTCCTGATTATCCTATACATTGCTAAGATTACTAACTTCTCAAGTGCTTGGGATACACTATTCACTGGAAGTGGATACTTCTCTAAGACAAAGATTTTCGGTACGGTCGCTGAAGCAAATGCTCCTGACAGAGGAAGACTATTCGCTTCCTTTGGTCCAATTGTTTTCATCCTAGCTCTGTGCATGGGTGCTATTGGTATTTGGAGAGGATTAACTCAGAAGAACCAAATCTCCCTTGCAATGGGTGTTTGGGTAATCACTGCTACTTACATGTCGTGGACTGCAGCAAGATTCATTTTCAACGCAACTCCTGCAATGGCAGTTCTTGGTGCCTGGGGTATCATGGCTCTTTGGGATGCCAGCGGTGCCAAGGATTTACCAGGAAAATGGAGGAGAATGGGAATTAGAACTCCGAAAGACAGATTTGACGGTGCAAGAAAAGTCGCATGGAAGAATCCTCAATTCCTTGCAATTTCCCTGGTCTTGATTATGCTTATTGGGCAACACGCAACCTACGGTCTTGACGCTGCAATTCCTGCATCTAACTCTGAAGAGACAGAACTCGATGAGGAATTATTCAACGTTGTTCCAACTATCTTCAGATGGGATGAAATAGGCGGATTTTCCCTACTAGATGGTGGTGATTACGAGTCCAAGAACGGTAAGAGGTACCTTGGTTCATTTGGTTCCGGTTTCAACGATAGAGGTTGGAATCAAGCATATGAGTGGCTTGCAGCGCAAGATGAAAATGATTCATTCTCTGATAAACCAGCATTTGTTTCCTGGTGGGATTACGGGTTCCAAGCCTTAGAAACTGGTGAACACCCATCTGTTTCAGATAACTTCCAATCTGGTATTCCTGCAACTGGTAACATGCTACTTGCAAGGTCTCAAGAAGACTTGATTTCGATGTGGGTCTGGCAATTATCTGAGGGTGATTTGGTATACAACAACGCCAGAGGTAATGGTTACGATATGACCGCTCCTTTCATGAGTGTTATCGGCAAATATTTGAACGACGAGCAAGCAGCTGAATTTGAGTTCATACAAGAGGGATCTGTGGAACTGAAGGATGATGTTGTTGACCGCTCTTTCCAAGTTGTAAAGACTAACAGAGACACTGTCCTTGCTCAGGGTCATCACATGGATGCTAACGGAATTGTAGACACATCTGAGACTTATTACAGAGTTTACAAGGAAGGCCAAGTTCTTCCTTGCGTAGTTTCAACAGGAGTTGATTGTGCGGGTACAGATTATGTAGATATCACTGCTGCTGAGAGCACTTTCGTTAACAATGTCCGTTCATCAGGCGATACCGTAGAAGAAACCACTCACTACATTATCGGTGATTATTGGTATACGGCTGATATGATTGAAGAATACGAATCTGTTTCAACTGCTATCCACAGAAAGAATGCAAAACTTGCCCTTGCAGTACAATTATTCACATCAGTTCTAGACACAAATGAACTGGTTGACATGTATGATGATCTGATTAACTTAGAAATATACAAAGTTCAAGATTATGAAGGAGCGCCTGGTGATATAATTACCAGAGACCACGAGATTAGATACTTCGCTGTTGACAACAGGTTGTATCCTCAAGCAGGTAGGTACACTGCTGATAGAAATTACAACTCAGGTCAACCAATGGGAATTTTCGCTGCTCCTACGATCCTTTCAGGACAAGATGTTTCCACATTCATGACCGAAGTTTATGAGACTACAAGAGGTTCATTCCAAGACGAGATGACTCGTGAAGAAGTTGACGAAGCAATACGTCAAGACGTTTTGAATCAACAGGCAGGTGCAGATATTGATCCAATTCAAGTGTCCGATGTGAGGGTAGACCACACCAGTGAGTTCTTCAGGACCATGGTCGCAAGAACATACGTTGGATACGGTGCATCTTCGTTAGGAATTGATCAGGGTGCGAACCCACAACCAGCTCAACACTTTGGACAATCTGGTTCTCCTAATTCGATTCTAACCAACGCTCTTCCGCTACCTGGTGCTATGATGAATCACTTTGTCATCGCTAATTGGTATGAAGGAGAGAATGAAGAACTAGGATTCCAAAATGCAAACACATTAGTTAAGATATTGAAGTATTACTCAGGAGCAGAGATTTCTGGTCAAGTAACCTTTGAGGATAATGGTGAGCCTCTTTCCAATGTTAGATTGTTGGTTGAGAGAGATGCATTCTCCGGAGAGGATGCAGTGGACAACGACGAGGAAACCTACTGGGTTCCAATCGGCTTTGTTGATACAGATGATAACGGAGAATGGTCATTCCTTGCTCCAGCAGGTCACATCAGAATATCAGCATATGTTGGTGAGTATGAACCAACAAGAGCACAAGATGCAATCGTTGACGGCTCCTATGCAGAAAACCTAGCAGATATTTTAGAAGAAACAAACACTGACAGACAAACCAACGAAGTTACTGCGCTACTAGGTAATGTAGCAAACATGACATGGGTTGGAGAATCTCACATGAACGTAACTGGAGACCAAGCTAACAGACTGGTTGATGTTACAGAAGACCTTGATTTAGTTGTCGAATCTAGTGGTGTAAGCGGTATGGTGACATGGTCAGGCAATGAGCTATTCGATGGTGATGCACTGGTCGATACTGACTTTATTCTGAGGGACATTTACTCAATGGATCAGAACTTCACGCTGACAACAACAAGCGGTGAGTTCACCACAGATGAGCAAAGAATTCTTCAAGGTACAGGACAAGTAGAATTCACAGAAGATGGATTCTTCCAATCTCAAGGAGTTGCTACTGTAACTGATTTCACTGGTAATTACACAAGGGAAATCATTGCAAACAGAATCTTTACCGATAATGGTACATGGAACGGTGCTGGAGAAATAACGGCTAACTGGGTTGATTTTGCTTCCATCGATGAAAGTTACGCATCTGCTGATGATGTCCCATCATGTGAAGAAAATAACACTGTGATGCCAGAAAATATGAGCATTTGTAAATTCGTGGATGTTGAAAACACCTACTTATTCGATGGCGAAATAATCGCTAATGGTAAGGTTACAACATCTGTCCTAACCACATTGAACAGAGAACTTGTGGGAGAATCTATTGAAGGCAGTGGTATCTTTGAAGGAACAGGTACTGTTAACGGTACAGGTACTTTCAGAGGAATTGGACACTTCTCTGGTGATATGGTAAAACCTGGTTCATTCTACATTACTGGCTTAATGCCTGGTATTTACAACATGATTGCTCAACTCGACAATGGAAAGGAAGTTCTTCTTCCAGATCCAGTCGAGGTTGGCATTTCCTCTTCCTATGATTTGGAAATGACTTTGCCTGGTTCAGTATTCTCCGATGACTTATTGGATTTCAATAATGAAGGAATTGCTAACATGACCATTGAGGTAATTGATCGTGTACTTGGAGAAGATGAAGCGATTATTATCACCACAGATGAAAACGGGACTTTCGAATATGGTCCGCTTGCTAAGGGTGATTACTACTACAGAGTCGACCTAGATTCAGATGGCTGGTATGAGATGAACAACAGCTTCTTTGTAGGTGATGAGTCTACAAATATCACGCTAAATAACATGGCTATTCCGACAATGTATGATATGGAAATCACACTAACATCTCCAGTTGGTACAGAGGGAGAGGCTGTTGATCTGGCTAACAGAGTTCTAACCTTCACTAATGATGATCCATTGTTGCCGCCAATTAATGCAACTTCTGATTCATCAGGGAATGTATACATCGAACTACCTCTGGGTATGTACACAGTATCCGATGAAAGCGATGAGAATTACATCCTCTTTGAAAGACTAGAAGTCCTTGATGGCGATCAAATTCTAACATACTCCTACCAGGTATCAGTATGGGTAAACGGTACATTGAGAAGCCCTGATGCTGCACAAGGTGGAGCAGATTATCCTTCGTTCCTAGAATCTCCTGAACAGGCTAAATTGGACCAGTCAGTTCCTGCGCCTAATTTGATGGTTAATATGGATAATGAGCAATTCCACTTTGAAGCAATGACTGATGAAAACGGTAGTTTTGCATTCAGACTTCCTGTCGGTCAGACATTCTACATGACCGCTGCAAGCGTTGTCTCATGGGGTCATGATGATGTCATTACTGTCACAGAAGGAATGGACGATCTAGGTATAGAATATCTAGAACCACTGTACGTAATCGCTGGATCACTATATCACGTTGATAACTCTACGAACTGGGATTCCTTGATTCCTGGCTTCGAATCAATCGAAATTACAGCAACTTCTGATTCCGGTACAGTTTGGACCACAGGTTCAACTGATACTGGTACCTATGTAATGAGAGTGACAGAAGGCGACTGGACAGTAACAATAGGGGATGAAGCATATGTTGCAAATACCATTTCAGATTACGAAGTAGTCAACGAAGAAGGACAGGAAAATCCTGATCCTGCTGATTTCTACCTAAACCCGGGTAACAAATCTGCGACTCTTCACGTCTTCTCTAACTCTGGAGATGATGGAGAATTTGCCAATGGAACAGCGGTCAATCCAGAATTTAGACTTGTTCCAATCACAGTACATGGACAAGCATACAACATAACTGCTAGTGATTATACAAGCGATGGAGTTGTGGAAGTTGACCTTGCACCAGGTGCATATTATGTTGAATTCTCAGTTCTAGAAGCATCTGATGAAAACGCAACAGATTACTCTATGCAATATGACTTCACTTTCCCAACAATTGAAATTGGCTTGGAAGATGTTGAAGATGCATACGATGTAGTGCTAAGAAACGAATTCTTGTTCACAGGTGCTCTAATCGATGCGGATGGAGATGAATTTGCACCAGCAGGGGAGCAATTCCTACTTGTTGATGCAGGTAGTAATGATTTCGTTAACATAGCAGTAGACCAAAACGGTTCATTTGCTGAGTATGTCCCTGCAGGTGATTGGATCGCAGTTGTGGCTCCTGCCATTGATGCCGAAAACAACACTCAACTGCTGAGGCAAGCGATTACAATAGACGATGACTCTACTTCAAGAGTTGATTTAACTCTTGAAACTACAGTCGCTATGAATGTTGAATTCCAGTTAACAGAAGCGCTGACAGAAGTTAATCTATCAGGTTACAGCGTAACTGCAGAGAGCCAAGATGGACTTGGAGACGTCACCCTAAGTTCTGCTGATTCAGAAGGGATGGTTTCAGACATATTGATGCCAGGTAACTGGATTATTACACTGAATAGAACCGGTGTTCAAAAGATTTGGACTTTGGAGACTCCTTCCTTCTCGTTAGCAGATGCTGAGGATAACACAGTTGACCTAGGTGTCCTAGAGGCAGACCTTGAAGTTGAAATCGGCGGTAAGGTGTTCTGGGACCTCAATGAAAATGATGAGGTTGACTCTCATGAAGGCGTTGAGAATGTTACTGTAACAATCGTTGGTGGAGATGTTGATGAAGAAATCTCTACTGATGCAGATGGTGTTTGGACGATCTATGTTCCAATTAGGTCCTCGTTCAATGTAACCGTTGCAAAAGACGGATTCAGCACTGAATATTACGACATGAATAGCACATCAAGCTATGTTGTCGAGGATGTTCCAGTTTCAGAAGACCTTGAATTAACCGCTGGAATCGTTTCAGTCAGTGGAACGATTACTGACTTGACTTCACCAGACAGATTGAACAATGTAATCTTGACACTTTACCCACAGGTAGGATTCGAAAGAAACCCTGTGTCCATAACAGATTACACTGTTGAAGACGGAGTGCTATCCTGGAGTGCTGATGTCCAACCAGGCAGTTGGGTTGTTTATGCTACTGAAGCATCTCCTGGAGTTAACAACGGTGGTGTTGCAGCTGCCCTACTTGATGCTACAATTGCTGATGGTGGAGAGGTTGATGCAAACATGGCTCTTGGTGGCTGGGTTGAGTTGACAACATCTTGGAATGATTTCGATGCAGACCCACACCACGCTGGATCCGCTGACTCGGGATATTCAATGATCAACGAGGCATTTGGTATTGAGGTTGATCTTGGTGAAGGAATAAGATTCTTGCTTGACCTAGACTCAGATGGTGAAATGGAATTACTAATTCCAGCAGGTGATGTCAGATTCGAAGGTGAATTCACGACAACCCAAAGAGACTTGGAAATGGATTATTCTGGTGCTGTAAGCACTGGTGTTGCTGATGCAAGACAAGAATTGAATCTTAACTTCGAGCGTGAGATAAATTCAGACTTGACTATGGAGGTTGTCGATGGAACTGAATCTGGAATTGACTTCACTACTGAAGCACCTGATGAGGACGGAGTATACGCTCCAATTGAATTCGATGTAGCAGTCAATTACGAAGGCACAGAAGAAGCAGACGTATTCACTGTCATTGGCACAGTCGGTTCTGCACCTGACTCAACATTCTGGAATATCGAATTCAAGAATGGAACAGAGTGGGTTGACACTATGGAAGTAATTCTAGGCATTGGAGAGGATTCTGAAACATCCACAGTCATCTCTGTACGAGTCACTCCTGCTAACACATCAGAAGCTTGGCATTTGGATAACGGTCACAGGATTAACGTTAGACTACAAACTGACAATGGAGACTTGACAGAAGAATCAGTTAACGTGCAAATTCCACAAACATACGGAGTTTCAGTTACAGGACACGAAGATGCTAAGGGAATTGGAACCGATGACCAAGTAGAGTTCGCTCTTGATATCATAAATGATGGAAATGGCGATGATACGATTACTGTAAGCGTATCAGACAATTTACCTGCCGGCTGGGACGTAACTCCTATGGAAAGTACAATTACAATTGCTAACGGAGATTCAAGAACACAGTTATTCACAATATTCTCGCCTGAAGATTTCAGCGATGAGGTTAGAGTTGATATTACCGTGACCAGTGAGAATGGCGAGAGTGAAATTTACGAAGTGAATTTCCAACTCGCACAGATTACTCTAAGAATCGAGGAAAGCGAGATTGTCGAGCTATCGGATCAGTATCAGGAACAAGTTGGAGACATTGTAGTCCGTGTTCACAATGATGGTTTCTTAAGCACCGAAGATTCTGTGATAGTTTACTTCAGAGACCAAAAAGCAGGAGGAGATTGGAGGCAACAATCAATCCAAATTGACGCACAATCTCACACTGATGCAGTATTCACTTGGGAAGCCCTTGAAGGTGCTGGTCAGAGATTCGAATACTATGTTGAGATAGCTGGTTCTGATGCTGAGCAAGTTGATGGTGATTTGCCAGCAGGTGACTTCCCAATGGAATTCTTCATATCTGACGAGGATGTTGAACAATCTAATGTATTGCTGCCAATACTTGTTATTGGTCTCCTAGTGTTTATCATCTATGCTGCCTCTCAGGCTGTAGGTAACCGTGGTAAGGCAAAACTATGATTAAAACTAAACATCCAATCAATTTATGTTGCATGGAGTGAATATGCCTTGGGGTTAATCGGACGAGACATAGTGCTAATTTTGCATGTTGTTTGTGGTAGTATTGCTCTGCTAACATCAGCAGTCGCTTTTTTGACACAAAAAGGACCTAAGTTTCACGCTAAGGTTGGAAGGGCATATGCTCTTGCAATGACAGGGGTTGGTTTGACTTCGATTGGATTGTGGTTACTGGGAAGTTCCGATTTCCTTCTTTTCATTGCTTTTTTCTCAACTTACATGGTGTTAGTTGGGTGGAGACTTGGACAAAACCGGAAAGGTTCTGTTGGAATAACGGATCAGTTCTTGATAGGTTTGGGATTAATTGGGACATTTGGCCTATTATTCATTGCCATAAACATAGCTTTCATGGAAAATGGTGATTCAGATCAATCACCCTTTTTTGCGATTGTCCCGCTGGTTTTTGCAATAATTTGTGGGGCATTGACAAACTTTCAACGTCTTTCGCTAAAGAGCGGTGTTGCACCACGGGGGAAAGAAAGAATCAGACTGCATGGAATCTTTATGGGTGCTGGAACAATATCAACGGTCACAGCATTTTCAATTACTGCTATCGGGGGAGGAATAGTAATTTGGCTGCTACCAACTGCGATTGGTTCACCGCTAATTGCTTACAATTTAGGTGGTTTGAGGACTGATCGAGTAAAAATTCCAGAAATTAGAGAATCTGAATAATACTTGTTGGCAAGTCAAAGCGAAACCTGACTAATTTGTTTACATCATATACATGGGTACCCATGCATATATCAAAATTCAGAGGTTGGTTTCTATTATATTCGAGCCATTCAACTAATAGTTGGAGTGATCAGCGAACGTAAACCATGCCTCTATTCCTTCGGCTTGCACAAGATGATGGTATCAAAAAGAGGTCTAATAACCACCAAATTCCAAGACCTTGGAATGTAATAATTGATATTAGCCAAACTCCAATTCCTCTGCCGATGTATAGATGGTGTATTCCAAAAGCACCTAACAAGAGCCAAAGTAAGTATGCGACTAAGGTATCTGGTCCTCCGCCAGCAGGAACTGTGTGGACAGTAGTATATTGCGCCGGTTGTTGATAATACATGGGTTGCTGACCAGGTACTGGTTGCATATTTGAGACTGGGCACTTTGTGATTAAAATCATTATGATTAGATAACTTGTTAGCGATAACTCCTGTTGATTTGATGCAATAATAAGTTAGCAAATTTGAAGAAATTTGAACAAGTATTCAATAACCAAATCACCTGACTTAGCCTTATGTTCGGGGATGACAGGCTTGAGGGCCTAGAATACTTACCCGAACCAACAGATTCTCGAATACTATCAGCAGTAGATTCAACAGTTGTAGATCATGATACCGAATGGAGATCAGCAGTTATGGGGTATTCCCCAGATGTAGTTAGACCGGTTTCAAAAATACGCCGGAAAATTACCCCGCTAGGTAGCATAATCACAATTTGTTTCATAGGATTGATATTTGTTTTAGCATATAGAATGGATTTACTATTGGTTCAATTACCGCCTCCTACTAGTGAGTGGGCATTCGAAAGTACTGGAATCCGTGACTTCCAGGATGAGGGATATAGCGGTGAAGGGGTTAGAATTTGTATGGTGGATACAGGGGTATCCTTAGAGCACGAGAGTTTGGAAGATATGGATGTTGTATGGAGAGATTTTGTTTCTGACTCAACCGAACCTACGGATTATGGTGCAACTCCGCACGGAACTATGATGGTTGGGATTCTAGCTTCAAACTACCATCAACTTGGAGTTTCACCGAATGCAACAATTGGTATGGCTGCCTCACTTTCCTCAAACGAAGATGGGGACAATGTTGGTGATTCCAGATTGGTGGCAGAGGCTATTGATTGGTGCAGAGAGGATTTTCAGGCTAACATAATTTCATTATCACTGGGCGGAAAAGAAGATTTCACAACTCGCGAGGGAGCAACCGTCAGCGCAGTAAGGCAAGCAATTGACTCAGGAATTTTTGTCGTTTCGGCAGCAGGAAACGATGGTGGAGGGGATGATGATGGAGATGTTGCCTCACCAGCTCACCTAGATGATGTTATCACAGTAGGCGCACTAACTAAAGATGAGCTTAAGTGGGAAAATTCCAGCATTGGTTCCCTACAAGATAGCAATGGAGAGTTAAGGCAGTGGCCAAATCAAAAGCCGGAGGTATCTGCTCCGGGGTATCAAATAGTGAGTACTGGCGACAATAATGATTGGTATGTCTCATCTGGGACATCTGATGCAACGGTATTTGTCTCAGGTGCTTTAGCTTTGGTCATCGAAGCAAACCCCGTGCTTTTGGAGAATAGAAACTCTGCAGATATCGATTGTTTATCCGACTTGAAAATGTCATTAGCCAATTCTTCTAGGTCGCTTGGAGGAGGAGAACATGACCAATTCACAGGCTATGGAATTCTTGATGTTGGTGCTTGGAGCACTGAGTTTAGGCTGACGCAGACCTGTTTTGTCCCCTGAAATCATCAATAATCTATGATACTATCTTCAGTATACGATACAAAATAATGGTGATTTTTGATACAAATATAAAATTTTGATACTAAAAAAGCCTTCAATCGTGCCATAGCATTATATTCTTCACCTCAATAGGAGAAATCATGAAGACAACTTTTGGGCCAAATAAAGGAAAAAGCATCTCCCTTGTAAGCATATTGTTACTTGCTACATTGATGAGCCTTGTAACCATTCCAACTGCTTCCGCTATAAACGAGACATCAGCTGGTGTAATTACTGGAACAGAGACTTGGTCAGGAACTCACAATCTAATCGACAACGTCACAGTTGCAGAAGGTGCAAAATTGACCATTAACGCTGGGACTACAATCAATATTCCAGCAGGAAAACACATCAATGTTGGAGGCTCCATCTGTGCAGGTGACGCAGGTTGTGGTGCAACACAGGCATCTGCTTCATCAACAATTAGATTCTTGTGGGCTACAACTGGACCAAATGACAAAGGTGGATGCCTACCAATTGCTCAGGGTGACCAAGGCAATATCGATGCAGCATGTGGTGGCGGTTTGTACATCGGACCAACCGTTGACTTAGCAGAAACTGGAATGTCCTTTGTTCACTTCGAAGATGCGTACGGATTCAATGTCTTAGAAAGCGTTTCTAACACCGTAAGATATGGTGCCCTTATCATTGACGGTTCCTCACCCGAACTCGACCACCTTTCCTTCACCGATATCAACGGATCGAACATAATTGCGCTAGATTTTGCCTCTCCTACAATTACTGATTCTACTTTTACAATTGGAGTAGACGCTCAAACTAGAGGTCCTGCAATACAAGCATATGGAGCAGGAGCAGGTATTCTATCCTCGATCGTGGTTAGAGATTCAACTTTCACAGGGGAAACTCAAAGTGGATGTAGTGGACAACAAGCAGGAATTAACATGATCTACGCAGAAGAAAGTTTCATTGATTTTGAGAGACTTGATTTCTCTGAGAATACCTTTGGTGTACTTTTGAAAAGTTCATCCGGCTGGATTGGAAATTCAACATTTGATGTAAAGTGTTCTGGTGTTAACACGAACGGATTCAAAACTACAGGTACCGTATCCCATACTTTGTATGTTGACAATAACGTAATCGAAACAGAAGAAGGTGCTGGAATAACCGCTTATGACGGTGCAAGAGTATCAGCCCATAACAACGTCATTTCGGGTGCTTCAGCTGGTTCTGGTGTTGCAGTTTCATCCTCTACTTTGACTATGACCGATAGTAGCGTTGGACCAATCTCTGGATACAACGGCTTCTGGATTTACGGCTCATCAGATGTAGTAATTGAGAACACAACAATTCAGGACACAGCAGCTGAACCTGTGTTATTGGGTGAATACCACTTTAACGATCAAGGTTGGAACGTCCCAGCCCCGACAAGCGCAAGGCTGAAAATGGCAAATAGCGTAATTTCGAATAACTCTGGTACATGTAACTCACTCTGGATGTACGATGGTGATTTCAATTGCCCAGCAATTCACATCTTCATGTCAAGTGCAACACTGATTGGAAATACTATCACAAATAACCAGGGAGATGGTTTGAGAATTAAGGCTGGTATTGTCAACGTTCAAGACAACAACATTGAGACATCAGAAATAGGAGCTAACATTTCTCACTATGATGACACGTACGGCTCCAAGCACGGCACAATCGGATATTTCAGCGGAAACACATACACAAATGCATCACAAATATACAACATCAGTGAGTCTAGAGTAACAGTTCAATCAGAATTTATTCCTGATGTAAGCGCTCCATATTATCCGGTAATGTTGGAATGGACAGATTCTGAATGTCCATTTGCTTCTCTTGATGTATGTTTGAAACTACCTTCATCTTACGAAAAAGTTCCACAAGGTATGCCGCTAGCAATTGAGTTGGTGAACAATTCAACAGTATTCTCTTTTGCAGACCTACAAAACTTTGACACGAGCAAGATTTTCGTTCAAAATCAAAACACTGAATGGGGTACTCAAGTACGCCAGGGAGAACTTGTTAGGTACCAAGTAAAATCTGGTGGCTCAAACGTAGCGGACGCTACAGTTGTCATCAAGGATGCAAACGGTAAACCACTTTATTCAATGCAAACAGACGCGTTTGGATTTACTCCTCAAGTTTCCCTTCCAAGCGATTTCATGATCGATAGAAATTGGAATCACATAGTCGGTGAACAGAATGTGGATGTACCTGGTACGCCTGCAGTTGAATCAATTACAGAGAACTCCTGTTCAGATGGATATGATAATGACGGTGACACTAAGGTCGATGTCGATGACACTGATTGTGTAAACGGCAGAGAGTTGGCATTTTATACAGTTGAAGCATTCAAATTCGGCAAGGGTGAGAATGAATTCTCATTCTCTCTAACAGGAGGAATTGATGAGGTAATAAACCTAAACAACCTACCACCTAGCGTCACTGTCGATCAAATCGAAGGAGCTTCATTTGCTCAAACAATTACCTTGACCGGTAGCGCATGGGATGGAGAAGCAGGTCCATACGCACTCGACCAAATCGCCTATGAGAAGCAATTTGGTTTGGTTCAATCTGTTGAAATCCAGCCTCCAGGTCAACAAACTTGGTATTCCGCAGTTGACACATCTGGAGCAAATGGAGAAATCACCAGAGGAAATCACCCGTTCAAGACATGGTCATTTGATTGGGATATGTCTGGACATCCTGAAGGAGAATCAGATGTTACTTTCAGAATCAGGTCAAATGACGGACTTGCACTTTCACCTGTATCGGTTAGAGACTTCAAACTGAATCTAGTTGCTCCATCTCTAATTCTCAGCGAGCCACTTGATGGCTCTACGCATAGAGATGGAAATGTGCTGTTCTCAGGAACTGCCTCTGACCCTTACTCTGGTACTCAAGGTTCAGACATTCAGAATATTTGGATAGATATCGAAGGACCAAATGACTATACCTCCAGATTCCCAATACAAGGAACTACTACTTGGGCATATGATTGGGATTTCTCTGATTTGCCTACTGGGCAATACACGTTCAAGGTTTGGGCTAGTGATTCTGACTTCTGTATTGGTGATTTTGATGGATGCAGCTATGAGGAGAGAACAATCAACGTGAATAACGATAACGTGGCGCCATTCGTTACTCTATCCTCTCCAGGAGATGCAACAAAGGTAAGAGCAGATTCTGCAACCTTAGTACAAGGTGTGGCAAGGGATACAGACGGGGCTGTTACAAGAGTCGAAATCACAATCATTGATTTGGCAAGCCAAACAGAATTGTTCAACGGTCCTAACCCAGTAACATCCTTCGCTCCAAATGGCGCTTGGCAAACAACTTGGGACACATCCAACTTGATTCACGACCAACAATATGAGATAGTTGTGAAATCATACGACGGAGAAGATTACTCTCCAGAAGTTAGGATTAGAATCACAATTGACAATCCGTCTGATTCTTTGAATAATGCTCCTACATTCAACGAAACGTTGTGGCCTTCAGTCGTTACAATCTTCTGTGATTCAGGTTCATCATCTAGCAATCAATGTGGTGGAGGCGCTTCAGTTGATCTAGCTCAATACTTCAGTGATGCTGATGTTGTGAGTACAAATCTAATCTATGACGTATTTGATTCAGCTTCTAGTTCTGAAGACGACTACTACTATGGATACATAACAATCAGTGCAAACGGAGTCGCTACTTATGATCCAGTAGATAACATTGCAACACTGCCAAGTGAGATATCAGAATGGTCACTATCTGGTGTACAGTTTGAGGCAAGAGATGAGTTCGATTCCAGCGTTCTATCTTACCCTGTAACTTTCCTTGTGAAGGAAGTAAAGTTTGATGTTGAGAGGGACGATGTTGGTGAGATTATCACCACCAATGACCCAGCAAGTTTCTCAGGTACAGGTCTTCCTGATTCAAAGGTAATCGCACGATACAAAGAATCTGGATTCAAACTCAATGAGACCCGTGTTGATGAAAATGGTGACTGGCAGATGTTCATCTCAGCATCACAATTGGCAAGCGAAGAGAGAGCAGACATTATCTTTGAGATGGATGGTCAATACTACAGGACTGCAGAGCAAGGCGAGGATGAACAAGCATCATTCGTCATAATCCCAGAAGCATCTGTGGATGAAGGAATCTCTCTGCTTTGGATAATCATCGGTATTGTAGTCGTTCTAGGTCTAATTCTAGCAGTTGGATTCGTATTCTTCGTTGAATTCGAGGAAGAAATAGATCTAGCAGAGGAAGATCAATCAACCCAAGAGACGCAAGCAGACCCATATGCCTGGGCTAAGAAATCCACCACTGAAATCTCAGCAGCTGGGGGAGAACAACCTGCTCAGGCAGCACAAGCAACCCAAGCAGCTGCAGCCTCATCTCATCCAGGATGGATTTGGGATGCACAGAAGGGTGAATGGGTTGCTGACCCAAATTATCAACCTCCATCCCAGTGATGCAGGAACTATCCAATCACCACAAGTGATTAAGATGATAAGTAAGTGAGATGATGTTATGGCTGGAAATCCAAAGCCCGGAGTGCAGGAGAGGATACTTCTACATCTCAGAGATTATTCAGATTACAGATCCAGCGTAGAGGTTCCTTTTGCTTTATCACAAATGGGTATTGCAAATGCAGTTGCCATCGCTAGGTCAAATGTGCCTAGGGCAATTGCTGGCTTAAGAGATCAAGGCTTACTCGTAGAACGTCAAGCACACGTCAAAGGTGTCTCTAGGAAAAGAAAAGCATACTTCCTCACAACTCCAGGTGTTGTGCTTGCAGATGAAACATGGAAGAGACTGCGAGATTACAAATTTAGAGTAATTCAAGAGGATAATTCTACAGATTCAACAACTTTAGGCGAAGCACACAAAATCCTTCCATTCCAAATGAGGTCTGTAGATATTATCCGATATTTGGATGATTCAGGAATTCTCGATGTTAGAAATCTAAACGAAGATTTGGTACAAAGAGATTTATCTAAACACGTCGAAAAACAACTTGTAACCTCCCTAGGAGATTTGCCAAGGCTTAGACATTTTTATGGTAGAGAAAGAGAACTTGATAATATGGTCAATCTTATAGATGCAAGATCTACTACTCTTATGATTCCAGGAATTGCAGGCATTGGAAAAACCACAATGGCAAGCAAACTCATCGAGAGATTCAAGCACAGAAGGAACTTATTGTATCACCGCTGTCAAGACTGGGACGGTTACCGTTCTTTTTACGACTTAGTTGCAGAATGGCTGGCGAACATTGGTGATTCCTCATTTGCGGATTATGTAGCTGCAACACCAGTTCCAAATCCTGCTGATGCTGCTAGACTAATCGTGGATTGTGTAGGCGCATCTCCATCGTTGATAGTAATAGATGATTACCACAAAGTGGCTGATTCAACTTTACATCAAACAATACAGGCTCTTTCGTTAGCTATGATCGAAAATGAAGAGCAGATTGGGTTGGTGATATTTTCAAGGTCATTCAAATCTGTTGTCCCTAAAAAAGATACAAAAGGAAATATCGCCACACTAGTCATTCCTCTGGATGGTCTAGACTTTGATTCAGCGAAAAATTTGATTACAGGGTCATCTGATTTGAGCCCGGAACAATGGGCTCACATCCATGGGCTAACAAGGGGGCATCCATTGGTCCTCGAATTAATTAACAGGGGAGCAAACACTGGTGCTTACCACGAAACACTTGAAAATTATGTTCAAGTTGAAATTTTCAGCAAATTATCTGCGGAACAAAAAAGAGTATTATCTGCTATTGCAATTTACAGAGAACCGATTCCGCTTGAAGCACTTGCTGACCAAAAACTCGACACGGATATACTCGCTTCATTAGTAGAGTCAGGCTTAGCAAGGCAAGCAGATGCTGAAACTTTTGACGTACACGATCTAATTCGAGAATTCCTATTGCAATCCTTAGATACCCAGGTAAAACAAAATCTTCACTCCAAGTGCGTTGAATGGTATAGCAAGCAAAAAGAAGATCATGCACTCAAAGTTGAACTGATTTATCATCAAATTAACTCAGGAAAAGAAGATGAAGCAATGAAAGTTCTAGTTGAATCAGGACGTGAATTAGTGGGTCACGGTCACATGGAGATTTTGGGGTTAATTGAAGCAATACCACGGGACAAAGTTGAGGATACACATGTGACCCAAGTAAAACAACTCAAGGGAGAAATATTAACTCTGCAAGGAAGACTTGACGAAGCAAAAACTGTTCTCAATGAGTTAAAAGAAAACATGGATGATTCTAATCCCAGAATCAATGCAGAAGTTATTTCGGCATTGGCTGACATTGCAAGGAAACAAGAAAGAATTGATGATGCTCTGAGCATGCAGAGAGAAGCATTGAATCTATTTATGGAAATTTCAGACGAAGTGGGCGCCGCAAGAACCTACAACAACATGGGATACTTGCTAAGAAGAAAGCGAGAGAAATCTAAAGCTCTCGAAGCCTATTCCCAAGTCGAGGAGATTCTCAAACAATCTGGAAATAAGGAACTGATAGGTTCCCAAATAAATCTGGCTCGTGCTTTGTTAGAACTAGGTGAATTAGAAAAGGCTAGAGAACACGCAATCAATGCCTTTGAGACTTCTCAGGATAACAATAATCCAATTGTGCACGCAAGGGCGCAAGCAGTTCTTGGCAGATATTACAGCAAAATGCAAGACCATGAACTAGCTCTACATCATTATGGAAGTGCCGTTGAGGTAATGGATGAAGCAGGGGACTTGAATGCATTTGTTGAGATAATCGTACTTCTTGGCGAGGTGTTTGAGGATTCCGGCAAGACTGAGGAGGCTCTAGAGAAATACAGAGAAGCACTTGCTATCGCTGAAGCAAACGATTTGCGAATGCAAGTCGGAGATATTCTTGCAAAATTGGGAGATGCAAGTCCATCACATCAGAGGATGGAATATCTGAAGAGAGCTTTGCTTGTTTTCAGAGAACTTGGCGCTACGAGCAAAGCAAGAGATGTCCAGAATCTATTCTTCAAGCGTTGATTACAGCGGGGCAGTATCGATTCTTGTTTTACCATCTTCGTGAATAACCCAAATGTGTGTATAGCCGGATATCGAGAATTGAGTTTCCATATGTCCAGTTCCCATTCCGCTCAACTCAACTTGTGTGGTTAAATCCCCTGTTGAATCGATTAAAATTAGTTCAGTATCAGTTAAACTCAGAGACAATAAAGTCTCATCAGCCTCTGTAAATCTCCACGCTACTTTTTCTGAATAAGTTCCATTATCGTAATTCCTAGCATACGTGTCTGCCCTCTCAATTGCCTCTGCTATGTCATCTAGGTTTGCTTCAATAGCACCTTCATTCCACCTTTCTCTTGTGGCTGTTTCAATATTATAAGTCCAAAATGTGAATGTCGACAATAAAGCAACTCCCAAAAGGAAGGTGAATATGTAAGATAATTCAGTAGATGCAGCATTTTCATCTCTACTTATCATCTACTAACCTCCTCTGTGTATACATCCAATTCAGCACATTGTAGGGTAAATTGTACAGCACCACCACCGGTATGCCAGACCGCTTCTGTGGTTCCTAAGCCAGGATCTGGAACCCAACCGACGTAATCAGTAAGCAGGTCTAATCTATTAGGATAAATTATCCAATCTTCACTGGATTCAAGACCTTCTGTTCCTACTTGAGTAACAGCCTCTCCATATGGACCAGTCCAGCCTCTTCTGATTTCATAGGCAGTAGTTGAGGACAGAGAAAATCGATTCGACATTTCGATGTCAAGGCTCATAGAACCTCCACCTTCTACTGTATTTTCTGCTGGATGCATTGCTGGAACCGTTGCTGCAAATCTTGGACCAGGTCCTCCTCTGTCGCTAGGAGGATGAATCAAGAATGGCTCGAATTCTGGGTGGTTTGTTACTACTGCTCCTGAGGAGTAAGCAACCTCCATGCCCTCGATTGAAGAAGAAAATGAGTAAGTTAAACGGGAAATATGAAATGCCCAAACAGAACCTATTGAATTAAATTCTTCAGTATCATGATTTGCAAATACTTCTAGATGAATGCTGGAGGGATGGTGACCATCTTTCCACGCTCTCTTGATTTCAGCAGGTTGCTTGCCTGCTTGTTCCTGCCAGGGAAGATCAGATAATATCCAACCGGAAGCAGTTACTCCAAGGTATTCGCATCTCCTATCTCCGTTTTCTTGCAACTGTATGAGTCCGTCATTGCCATTAACGTGAGTGACCTTTAGAGAATGTCCGTCTGTTACATTAATCCAACCATCTTGTTCGAGGTTTAACTTAATCGTCCTGTCCTCAAATTCCTCAAACATCCCGGAAAGATTGTTCTCAGAGTCTGTTTCCCAAATTGATTCCCAACCTGCTTGATAAATTGAAAAGTACTCAATGTCAGAAGAATCTTCAAGATTTAGCATGAATAGTTTGCCGGAACTTGCCATGGTATCTGTTGCTGGAATCAAGCTGATTCCGGTATTATCATTTGTAGCAGACCACTGCAAAAGGATCCTATTTTCAGAATTGATAATCCCAGAATTTTCCATACCGCTTGGAGGCCATGTTATCGTTCTGGACTCTTTAGGTGATAGGGTAATCCCATCTCCTCTCCAAGTGGCTGTACTAGAAATATCCGAGGGATTAGTGAATGTAAGGTAGCCTGTTAAGTCGGGAACGATATAGTTGGATCCACTGAATAACTTATTCATACTTGGAATCATAAATTTGCCCCCTAATTCTCCAACGTGAAGAGAGACTTGAGAATCAAATGATGTGGAAAGATAAGCAGTTTGAGGGTCTGATAAATTCAATTCAAAACTATGGCTTGAACCAACATTTGTTTGGGCTGATTTTATTGCAAACACAGTAGTATCTTGCTCATTTAGTCTCAAACTAATTTTGTTGCTATCAGTTGAAGAAACGTGTATTGTCGATGTTCCTGCAGGTAGAGGAATAGTCCATGATTCTCCTAATCCCGTCAATGAGTTTGAATCATCTGGTCTCAAGATTGTAGAGCCACTATTACCTGTTAGTGATAAAATATTCAGCTGACTTTCACTTCTAACTTCGGTAATATCCTTGTTACTAAGGTCTAAACTAATTGTATCATCTATTAAAAGAGATATAGTGTCAATAATCTCTGCGTTTGAATATAATTCTACCTCGGTTGGACCAAGTGGTATAGTTATGCCTGATTTAACTGAAAAAACGAGTTTTTCGGAATAATCAGGAATTTCATAATTCCAAGTTCTATCATTACCTAGCCTTAAATCGCTCAGACATATCGTTGAAATTTGATTCTCTGCGTGCCTTAATTTGAATGTATCAGAAAAGGAGGTCAGTCCATCTGCACGAATGGAGATATCATCATGCCATGTGGCTGAATACCACATCCCTGCATTAGTATAATCCCATCCTAGGACACCGTCCACGGTATGCAAATCAGCGGATTTAGAGTCGCCTGGCATGCCTGCCTGGGACAATTCGTCTACCCTTTGAGCTAGAAGTTTCATCTGAGATGCCATGTCATTTCGTTCGATAGAGCCCTCAAGTTCATTGATTACTGGAAGCATAGATGTCATCATCAAGCCAATAATTGAGATGACGCCACCGAATAGTAACACCGTTGCTACGGTCGAGGAAATTGCTTCCTCATCTCTTGCTAGGTGGTTTCTCAATCCCCTACCTCCAATGTCTGTATGCTGACATCCAAGAATAAACTCTCTCCGTTGGTTTCAACGGTGAATCCATCAATTCCGCTTGCTCTTTCAAAGGGAGCAATGCCTTGGAACCCCGCAAGTGTTCCACTTGCTCGATTCAACGTGTAATCACTGAGCCATGATTCATGATATTGTGGTGTAATAATCTCATTGATACTATTCTTCATTTCAAATTTGACATTCCACACTTCTTGGTCGAATGCTACAATTTGTCCTCCGGATACAATGTCTACACTGCGAGATCCTGAACTGAGACCTTTTTCGAGGATTACATCATTCAATGGAACTGAAAGCCTCAATCCCCCCTCAGCCATTTGGTCGATTACTAAATCGGTAGGATAGGTGACTTCCCAGATGTTGTCTGAAAACACTTCTGCTTTTCCACCATTAACAAGCGCTAATCTATGCTCTCCCTGTTCTAAATTAGTTCGAATATCTATGCCTGATATTTCCCATGATATCCAACGGTGCAATATCAATCCATCAGAATCTAAAACATCAACTATCATCCAGTGGTCAGATTCTATTGTGGTCTCAAATGTATTTTTACCAAAGATTGTTGTGAAATTAAACTCCTCTACCCCAATAGGCGTTGTAAATCTAATACTCCTTGCAGTTTCATTCCTAGCTTCCACAACGAATTCAGTTGTGCTTAGTCTTTCTAACTCAACAGTTTCGAAAGATGTTACATCTGCCTGAATTTGCCAAGATTCCACTTGCCGTAGGGGCAATATACTTGCAGATTGTAGAGCAAAGTTATGTCTAATTCCTGAACCTTCTGGAGCGATTGCTGCTACTTCTATTCTATCCTCGAATCGATCTGCTATACCGTGCGCTGCACTCCAGTTGGTGTTATCTTCGAAATCGTTCATGTATGGTTGAAGGAAGATCCATACTCCCCCCATGATAGTCATTATCATTGCAAGTAACATAATGGTGCCCAAGATTTCGCTTACAGCACGTTCATCGCGCGAAATTTGGCAAAATGATTGCTCACGGTCGCCTCGCACAAAATTACCTGTGCAAATCAACCTATTATGCATTAACATCGAATCACGCAATATTGAATGGTTATCCTTACAATATCAATATTCCGGATTTTTCCTTTTCTCCTCTATTTTTCCCTATGAAGTGTGTAAATTCTGGACCATTTTTCCCGGAAATGAAGATATCACCCTCAAAAATTTCATCTATGTAGTATAGAACTGTAGATTCCGCTAGATGAGGCGCATTATTCCTTTGAGAAAGGTGAGTCAGAGTGATGCTTCTTGTTTGTTCTGTGACAACTCTTTGAAGGAATTCTCCAGTTTGGTCATTCGATAAGTGCCCTCCGCTTCCTGTTATTCTATCTTTCAGGGATTGCGGATAAGGACCCAATCGAAGCCTTCTTTCATCATAGTTTGCCTCTATGCTGATATGTTCGCATCCTCTGACATGCTGGATTAGTTCATTTGTAAAAGAGCCTAAATCGGTGATAACTGCACACCTCTCTCCATCATGCGATACAACGAATCCAACGTTTTCAGATCCACTGTGTGGTACAGGAACCGGAAGTACGCATATGTCATCGTTGATTTGAATTAAATCTAATGAGTTGAAGAGAGTTGTTTTCTGAAAATCTAAATCCAACTCTTGAGCTGTCCTTTCATTGCAATATACCTGAAGATTCCATTTTCTTTGACAAATCCCTGCTCCTCCGCCATGGTCTCCATGATGGTGCGAGATGAATACTGCATCTATTGTTTCAACCTCAATTCCCATTGAAGCAAGTTTTTTTTCCAATTTTTTACCGCTGAATCCCTGATCTACCAAAATCCTCGTATTCTCGGTCATCAGAAGCGTGGAATTACCACTACTTCCTGAACCAAGATGAGTAATTGATAATGACATGCTGAACTAATTGTGCTCGGAAAGGATACCTATTATGATTAAGGATATTTTTCTAGTAGAATTGTCAAATTTTGATTCGATTTGAGTGCCGAAATTAGCAAATAAAAACCATAACTTGTCGGAACATCGTTCCATCAGTATCATAAGTGTCATCAATCCCATTCAGATATATGCCTGCGAAGGCTATGTCTAGGTGATTAGGTGAGAAGAAGTCAATCCACTCTTTTGGCAACATTTGCTGTAGTTGCAGGTTTGCTGTTCATGTCACAGTTTCCGGGGCTATCGACAGTCTCTACGGTACACCCGAATGAAACCTTTGGTGAAAAGCCACCTTCTACCGATAGTGATGGCGATTTTATTCCCGATGTCCATGAAACTTTATTCGAGGATTGGATAAATTGGACAACATCGGATTCAAGAATAGTTACCATTCAAGGACTTGATAAAAGCGATGGAACCGATGCCAACACGGACAGAGATAGAGATGGATTGAACGCAACTGAAGAGTATTGTTGGCCATTCCCCGCCAATTGTACAGCCCCAAATTTTGCAAGAGGATTAACTGGTGTTATCGATGAAGACGGAGCAAGAAAATATCTGGATCCAAGACTTTCAGACACTGATGGGGATGGAATGCCAGATGGCTATGAGGCTTGGATGTGTGAGCAATACGGTGGTTATAATCCATGGACAATGCAATTCGAATGTCCAAGATTTAATCCACTTGATCCTGCTGATGAAGAACTTGACCCTGATAACGATGGTTTTGATATCAACAGAGATGGCATAATCAGCGTATCTGAAAGATTTACATCCCCCGAGGAGTACAGTTACGGTTCACCATCTAATCATACAACAGAAATAGATGGTTTGTGGTGCAAATCATCACTGCCTGACGGAGCTCCATTCGATAACTGGCCTTACATCATCTCTGGTAATAATGCCACATTTGAGAATCTACTCTTTGCATGTGCATTGAGAGGTGAAGGAGGAATTGACACCGATTTGTGGCTTGGAACAGACCCTATGCGAGAGGACAGTGATAGGTGGGAATGGACTAACTTCACAAATGACAAATTATATCCTTCATTTGGAGATACAATTCCAGATGGATGGGAAGTTCACTTTGGTTTGAATCCACTCAACAGAAGCGATGCTTTGTTAGACACTGATGATGATGGATGGGACATCAATAGAGATGGTTTCATCACGATGGACCCGATACGTACTAGAACTGGAGTTAAATTGGGAGAAGAAATCTCAAACTTGGAGGAATATGAAACATTCTATGATGAAGGAAACTTTGTAATTCCAGGATTGAAAGAATCCGATATAGGTGAATCGAATTCATATTCAGTTCTTCCACTTATGATGTCAGGGTCAACAGATAACATTACGGTCAATCATTACGATATTGTGGAAATAATAAGCTCCGAGGAAAAGGTATTCGTCGTAACAAAGTATGGAATCACGACTATTGATTACCAACTTGATACTTCTACCCATCTGATGATGCCATCGGGTGTGACTCTTTCTGATGCAGTGGGATTGGAAAACGAAGATTCTTTGTTTGCAATTGCATTTGCATCCACCTTAGGTGTAGGGGTAGCAAATCTTCAGGTGGACGGGAACTTAGAGCCATTAGATGACTGGGTATGGTCGGCTGTAGGGGAAATCAATGCAATGGCAAAACTGCAGATTACCAGCGAAAACACTCATCTCATTGCTCTGGGTAACTTTGGTGAGGGGGCTGTCATCGAAGTCGATTTAACAGGTAGCATCGAAGCCACGAATCAATTATCTGATGGAATAAGGATGGCTTTAGAAGATGTTGAAGCAAATGTAACAAGTGTTGCTCATGGGGCAGGTCCCACAAGCCCATTGACGTTGCTTGTTGGAACTGATAGAGGGCTCGTATCATTTGAAACCACTTCAGCAAGAGATAATACTGAAGCCAACTGGCATTTCTTCTTTGCACTACAAAATTACAATATTACTAGGAACTTGGATTCAGTAAGACCTCTTGCACCAGGTGTTGTTGAACTACCTGCGCATGTCAGGGACATTGTATTAGACGGACCTAGCGATTCAGATAATGAGGTTGCTTGGATATCAATGCCTTCAGGAGTACATAGGTTTGTAATGGATACTGGTGCTATTAGTCACAGCGGTCTACTCGCATTTCCTGGATTGGATGGAGCATCTGTTGTCGAAGCAGACAACGTCCATACAATCTACCCAACAGGAGATGAAATCTTGGTTGGATCAGAATACGGTCTGTGGGCAATTGCTGGAGATTATAATGCAGTATATGGGCTTCAAAACCAAACTAGAATTACTGGAGAAATAAACAACATTGCAACCATTAACCTTGAAGGTGAACTCAGAGTATTGGCTTCGGCTGCACCAGGTAAATATTCGAATTTAGAACTGATGCATCCTGCAAGTAATGATTCAGATAATGACGGGATTTTAGATGGCTGGGAGTTAGCAAATGGTTTAGATCCAACTGATCCTTATGACGCAATGCTAGATCCGGACAGCGATGGTCTGAATCTTGATGCAAGCCAAGACGGTTCTAACGAAAGACTGTGGACTAACTTAGATGAATTTAGGTATATTGCCACTAGCGCAGATGGATATAATTCAACAGATCCAAGAGTTTCGGACACTGATGGAGACGGGATTAGCGATGGCTCGGAATATTTCGGATTCTTTTATGATGACACAAATTTATGGTGCTACTATACTTTCCAGATGAATTATCAATGTGACTCCCAAATTGGAGCACAGGCTAACCAAACATACCTTGGTTTGGTCGGAGCAGATCCGGCTACAGACCCAACTAATCCTGACAGCGATAACGATGGTATGCCTGACGGCTGGGAGATTCAGAATAGACGCTGGATTGGAGTAGGTTTTGATGGAGGAAATAATTGGACATTAGACCCTTACAGAGCAGATGATGCGAATTGGGACGCTGACAATGATGGACTAGCAAACCTTTGTGAATACCAATGGAGTTTAATGGTCGATCAAGGATTATCTGGTAATCTTCTGGAAGATTTCGGTGAATCAGCCCAATCTGCTTCAACATGGACAAGAACTGACCCTAACAATGTTGATTCAGATGGAGATGGTCTTCCTGATGGATGGGAGGCAGATGGTAATTGCTTCTGGTCAGCTTCACAAACTGGAATCAATCCACTGAATGGTTCTGATTATTTGAACAACCCAGATGGCGATGGTTTTGATGTCAATTTTGACGGCATTTTATCTCAGGATGAAGAATTCAATAATTGGCTTGAATATCACATCAGATATCTTGAAGCAGGCGATGAGATAACATTCGGTGATTACACATTGCCTGATGGCTTCAATACAAGCCTATTTGATGATATCACCTCTTACGGAAACCCAACCCAGCAATTTGTGCAAAATGCAGATGCGACAGTTCTCGGCTTGTATCCGTCAACATCGACTGGTGCTGCAGATCCACTGAATCCTGATACAGATGATGATGGCATGCCTGATGGCTGGGAAATATATTATGCACGTTGGGACGTTTTCGGAGATTCATGGACACTCAACCCGCTGGATAGGACAGATAGATTCCAAGATGCGGACCAAGATGGTATGACAAACTGGGAAGAATACAATTCGATATCCACCAACTCCAACGAAATCGCAAACAATAGAAGTGCACCAAAATATTTCGTTACCACTCTTGGTAATGCATTTGCTCTTCAAGAATGGGCTGGCATACAGACAGACCTTTCCTTTGGTGATTTCTTAACCGAAGGACAATACAACATTACTGGCCCGACCTCAGATCCTAACAATATCGATACAGATGGAGACGGAATTCTCGATGGAATGGAGGTTTTATTCACTGCATGGAATCTAAGTGCTCAAACTTGGACATTGAATCCTTTGGTTGCTGATGATGGAGATTTTGATGCAGATGAAGATGGTCTAATAGACAAACAAGAATTTGCTTTAGCTACAAGTAATCCAGATAATGGGATTCTGCACCCAAGCGATGCTCCACTACTGCATGAAGATGGAGACATTCAACAACCAACTGAGAAAGCAAGTAGGATATTTGATATCATAATTTCAAAGCAAACTAGAGGAAAAAGATACCTCGATGATTTGAATTCATGGCAGCAAGGAGAGCCGCCAAGCGCATTCATTACTATGATGATGGGAATGACCGACCCGACTGATGCGGACACAGATGATGATGGTATGTATGATGGATTTGAGTATTGGTTCACCGAGTGGGATCTGGATGAAAACCGTTGGTCGATGAATCCATTGATTAGCAATGATGTCAACCTTGATACGGACCAGGATTCCTTCGATTGTAACGGTGATGGAGTCATAAGTCTAAATGAAACATTCAGCAATTTACGGGAATGGGAATCTAGAACTTGGGGTAAATATCTTTCCAGAAATTCGGTTCCGAGTTCCCTAGGTATCGTTGATTTCGGTGAGGATGCAATGAATGCATACCAAGATGAGGGAGGGCTAAATGAGGTTCAATCACGCCTGGCATTGTACAATGATTTCATTCTGAAAGGACAAGATTCTGTTGAGAGAATGGAGAAAATTAACGAATTAGATCCTGATAATTTCAATAGGACTCTTATCGGCGTTGCAGATCCTACGAGTTCTGATTCAGATAGTGATGGAATCCCAGACGGCTGGGAATATTGCTACGCAACCTATGGAATGGCAGACATAACAACGCAGGACAGATGGGCAAGTAATCCAATCAATCCATGGGATGTGAATTATGATGGTGATAGTGATGGTTGGTATAACCGAACCTCATTTGATACACCAGCTCCTCTAGGTAAGTGGGATAATCGCACATTCATTCCTTCCAGTCAAGTGATTCAACCAGGAATTGGAAACCTCCCATTCACTAACTGGATGGAGTATGATAACCAGACAAGACCTGACCTTAACGACTCAGATGGAGACTCAAAGTCATTCATCACTGAAACACTAAACGGAGAGGTTACCGCTCATTACCAAGACTTCAATCTCTCAGATGGAAGAGAGGTTTTCAAGTATGGTACAAACCCGTCGGATAATGATACAGATGGCGACATGCTCCCTGATTGGTACGAATACGCCAAAGCCTGGAACGAAACTAATGACAATTATTCTTCAAATTTCCAAATTGAGGTAGTATGGATTGACCCAGCAACAGGAGGGGATTGCGATACTAATACCGTCTCCTGTAGACCTCTATCACTGGATAACGGAGTTTTGTCTAGACCTGATTTGAGGTATACTTGGTTTACTCTAGACCCTACAGACCCTAACGATGCCAACCTAGACCCTGACCAGGACGGGGATTGGGATTGCTCCGGGGCAGGATGTTCGTATACTCCATATACTAATTTCCAAGAATTCTATGCGGTTACTGCAAACGAATATTCATCTCCAAATGCGGTTCGATTAGCAGGTCTAGTCCTCGATGGACAGGCTGTAGAAGAATGGTGGCAATTCAGAACTTATCTTCTAGGACTTGGGCAATGGGATGAAGGAACAAGAAATTATTTGATGATGGACCAACAAGGTAACAATGATCCTAAGTTTGCTTACATTGTTGACGACAAAGACACCGATTATCTTGTAGTTGATGCTTCGGACGATGTGGTGTTAACTGCAGGGAACCGCACTGATCAATGGGACATTTTCTACCAATCCAGTCCGAATACCTCACCAGTAAGGTCCGTCGGTGAACATGAATTCGGTTGGTACCTACTTGATTTGGATGACGACCACGTAGCAGAAGGTAGTGATCCTATGAATTGGGATACTGATGGCGATTGGCTTGTTGATTGGTTTGAGGTTAATGATGACGAAGAGGATGGAGTCCGAGGTGATTCCTCTCCGATTAGGTATGATTCTAGAAATACTGGCTAAATTCGACTTAACTCGTCCTTAGCATCAATAATCCGTTGAGATTACAAGCGTAGCATTGAAGTGCATTCTCGTCCGTGGATAGCATTAGTGGTAGCCATGGCTAGGTCAGTTTCATCCGCCCGCGGAATTCTTTTGATAGTCTTATTCCTATTTTTGGCAACCCCTTTCACGCCTTTAGTGGACAATATTGCACCGAACGCAGAAGCTTCAGGTGTTGCACGTCACGTCTATGAATTCTCTAACGGTAATGATGAGTACATTGCCTTGTATCAGGGTGCTAACCCTGATGTAGGCTCATCTATTTCCATACCTAAAGGAGCAAAGGTAACTGATGTTAGTATGACATTATCCGGCGCATCGTCGACAGGATGGTCTGATATTGTAGACAATAACAGGGATGACTGGATAGAGGGAGAAATTAGTTCAACCGATTCAAGGTCTGATGACTTAACTTTAGCAATGGCAAATATGACCGTTGACTTTTTCCCTCACGGGAATTCAGCAGTCGAAGACTCCTCATCAACTGCTTGGTTAGATAACGGGTCCTATGCAATCAGACAACCGCATACATCAAACGCTACCGAAAACAGATTCAGCCAACAGTTGCTAAAATCTTCAAACTCTCTTACTGCAAATTCCCAAGGGGCTATGCTGAAACACCATGATTGGTTATTTATGTCAACATGGTCATCTAGCAATTTCAATAACATCGTCCAGAGGATGTACACCAATAACATCACTAGGGAATCGACTATACATTTGGACCAAAACGGATGCCAACTCCCTCAAAAACACTCTTCATCATACTATGGGATGTGGGGATTCAGAGACTGGGCTTTGAGTGATGATGAAAGATTATTTGCAATTCTTTCAGGTTACAAATACACATATTCCTCAAGTGCTCCAACTACATATCATAGAGTTTTGGAGTTTGATGTTTCCAGAGATGATGTTTGGACCTGCATGGATTCTTATGACGTTTCACCACAGTTCGGCGAATATACTGCTATTGCTTACGATGCCAGTGATGACACATTTTGGATTGTTCACAATGCTCAAAGAAGAGTCGTAAATTATGATTTTGAAGGTAATGGGCAGTTCACAAGATCCCAACAAATGTACTCATATTCATCAACAGGTGGCTCAGTTTACGAATGTGGGAAAACTAATCAACAGGTTAGAGGTCTAGAGATGAGAGACAGTACTTTTTACATGCGTTGTCAAGAAGGCTCTGTATACAACGATAAGGACCAACTTGAGGCATGGTCAATTTCCGGTTCTTCAACCTCTTTAGTTCCTCAAACGGGAACAAGAGATTTGTCGTCTTTGGGATACGGGCTTCAATACGACGGAAAGAGATTCATCACTGTCGACAGCGGTTACTCAACTTGGTCCTCTAGCACTCTTTATTACAGAGAATATGGAACAGGATGGACGTATCAGACTACTCCAGCACCCGGAACAACTGAGTGGTTTGGACCGGTTACAAAAACTGGAGACGATGTCCTCTCTGTAAACATGAAAACATATTCTTCAGCACAATCTATCGGAGACAGGGTTGATTATTGGGTAAGTGCAGACAATGGAACTCATTGGGTTCCAGTCGAATCAAATTCAACAATTCATTTTGACTACCCTGGAAAAGAACTAGTTTGGAAGGCTAAATTAATTGGTTCCACTGCTGTATCTTGGTGGGTTGAGTTAGAGTACTCAACTGAATACGAAGCAAGTGGCTCTTGGGTAAGCCCTCACAAACAAACGGGAACTAAGGTGGGCAAGGTCAGACCTGTTTGGGTTGCAGACGTACCTGCTGGTACAGATGTCAACGTAATGGTCTCAAACAACAATGGTACCACTTGGGAAGATGCCTCAAATGGACAAGAGTTGTCATTCCCTGGAGATGATGCAGGTCAAATTTTGAAGTATGCAGTCTTTTTGTCTACTACTGATTCTTTCCTAACTCCAAAAGTTAGCGAGTTTACTTTATTCTATGAGGAGGGCTACCCTGATAGACCTCAAATCGATGTTGGTGATGATAATATATGGGACTGGAGATCAATTCTATTCTTGAACGAATCAGCAGTTCAAGTCTCTGATGAATCAGAGGTCGGTGTCGATGTTAGTGCTGCGCCTTCTTTAGTCCAGGCCTTCAATGATTTCATACCAGAGAACGGAGAAGGGACGGTGAATGTCCCTATTGCTGTAAAAGCAGCAAGCCCAGGTAGAGTCAAAATATCAAATATCGATATATCATATACAATGCAAACTAGGGCAATAGATGCGTCTTTGGAAGGAGGAATTTTATCGCCTGATGGTATTTACAGAAATCTGAAAGTTAACGTTGCACACGGAGATAACGTAAATAGAGTTTCTAAAGCGATCATTCAACTAAATAATACCAATGGAGTGAATCCATCATTCCAATGGTTGAATGGTGATATTTGTAGCGTCAATTCTGACGGTGGAGGCTTGGTTAACTTTGATGTAAACAACTGCACATCTACAGAAGGATTAGACGGAAGATTATCGATTACAGTGCCTTTGGAAGTCAATTGGGATTGGGATGATGAGCCTTCCACAGAAGCGCTAATCACAGTAGAAGATCCATTAGGAGTGCAGGTTACTGCTTGGGAGACTGAAAATTTTGGTCTCAAAGTTGAAAATGATATTCAATTAGATGCACTACAAGTAACCAGCGAAGACGGTAGGTCACTGTATAATGGTGACTTTGTGAGGGGAGGAAAAAACCTGTCCTTTACCGGACAAATTCACTTCCAAGATTCCTCTTTATCTCCGCTAGCAGGTCAATTTGATTTGAGAATATTAGGACAAAATGTGACCTTTGATGGAGATCCAATCAGGGAGCCTGTTATTCTCGCACAGGAAGCAAACCCAGGATTCGGTGCATACAACATAACATTCCAGTCTCCAATTGAATCCGAACCAGGCGGTATGGTGTTTTATGTGGAAGCAGTAAACCTACCTAACGGTTCAACATTCTCTAACCCTGGATACAACAGTATCAAATTCATACTTGATGGAAATTCTCCTCTAGTCATAGACGCTACACCAATGGATATGCAAGAAAAGCATGCATCATCTCCTGGTAGCGGGCAACCAGTTTCAATAAAAATCCAAGATTCCGTTGAGCCACCTAACCAGATTACAATGAATTATTGGATTGGTTGCAAAGCCAGTGAGAATATGGGCTGCCATGATTATAATTTCGATGGTTTGCCGCAAGCTGACGAATATGAAATTTTAACTTTCTCAAGTCCAGAAATACTCCCTGGAGGACTGAATATCTTCGAGGGAGTAATCGATGATTCGATGCTAAGGCACGGAAAGAAGGTATCATTCTTCGTTACAGGTCAGGACTCCAAGGGCAATGAAATTGCCATGGGAGGAAGTCCAGTTTGCCCCGCACAATCCTCTGGAACTGCTTGTGGTTTCAGACCAGGAGAGGTTGCACCAGATTGGGATGCTGACCTTGTCACCTATATCATTCGAGAAGAATTCGAACCTGTAATTGATGCAACTAACTCTACGATATTAGGTCACGACGACAGAAAACCTCTGCATCCTGGCATTCAATATGTAGCGCAAATCTCTCTTTCAGATGGCAATGGCTGGGAAGATATTAACTACATTCAATACGCATTAGGTGGTTCATTTGATGATGATGACACTTCGATATTCATCTCTCTTGAAGAGGGTCTTGATGGAGAGCCAGTCGCTGTAATGGAATCCGGTGGAGATGGTTTAGCAGTATCAAATCTCTATTCTAGCGTCATCACAAGCGAGGATAATGATTCTATTATCGTCATTAGGGCACAATTCCAGTTAACATGGACATTTTCAGAATCCTTTGATACAAACGGGGAGACATTCTTCATACCGAAGATGAGAGTTACAGATTTGCCTTGTAGGGAAGGAGAAACTACTCCTTGTAACCAAGTTGAAGCCGGAATGGGTAATGATTACTGGAGCCTTGACAATGATTTCAGATTCGATGCACAACCGGGCAAAATTAGAGCAATAGAACTGCGAGACGGTACGAATCACTACAACGAAGAGAATCAAGAATCGATTATAGGTGCAGGACAAGCTCTTCGTGTGACAGGAAGAGTTCTCTTCAGCGAGGATGAAACCCCTGCTCCAGCAGGCGCATTCGATGTTGCTTTTGGCGATTATGATAATTCGTGGACCACAAGTCCTAGAGACGATGGTGAATTTTCATTAGATCTGTTGGTACCTTCGGTTAGGTCTGGATATCTTGACCTTGGATTAACCCTTCAAGACCTTCCAGGTTTAGCAGAGGATGAGTCTCCTAGAACACCAAGAGTTAGACTTGCTGTTGATTCAGAAAACCCGACTATTGGTTCAATTAACCTCGGAGGAATTTCACCAGATGGAGATATATCAATAGGTGAAGCTCATGATTTGCTTATTCAACTAGAAACAAATGACGACCATGGATTCGACAAATTCGATCCTGCATCCCTGCATTATAGAGTAAGAGCTGGAGAGGCTGAAATTTCAAGGGGAAGTGTTACTTTGCCGGATACCACACCATTTGGTGAACAATTCTTCTGGACTGGTAACCTAGACTTGACAGATGGGGGAGCAACAACCCTTCTTCCATCATACTTCGTCGATGTTTGGGTAAGTGGTTCAGACGCAGCAGGGAATCCATATGTTACACAGGGCAATTCATTGCTCGAACCGGTAGCAACATGGAAATTAGCACTACTAGGTCCTAGTTTCGATATTTTCTCAGAATCATCCATGGTAAAATGGGATAAGCCTACACCAGTTGCTGGGGAAGAGGTTACTTTGACAGTATCAGTTGAAAATGAAGGTGGAAGAGGAAATGTCTCTTTCGTTCTTCAAAGATTCGAAAATGGGGGCTATTGGGCAGACATTGACAGAGTTGACATCCAAGCCAATGCAGGTGCAGTGCTGCAAGCGACTTTGACTGAGGAAGCCTCTACAATCGTATCTTCTTCCACTGATTACAGATTACTGGCATTAATTGACAATGTAGAATTAGATCGGAGGAATTTAGAGCCTTTGATCGTCAAAGAAGAAACAAAGAGAGGATCAGAGGCATTCACTCAGGACGTTTCTGACCAGAAATTGAGTGTGATAATGTACATTGTGGCAATAGTTTCGCTAAGTGCCATGATGTGGATGTTAATCATTTACCGAAGAATGCAAGCTGAAGATGAAATCGCAGAGGATCAAACCTCAATAGTTAAGCAAGAGATGGATGGTAAGGCTTTGCCAGAAATAAAGACCCCAGTTATCAATCAAGCACAAACACCTCTTCCTGCTCCACCTGGGCTTGTAGTTCCTCCAGGCGTTACATTACCTGCGCCACAGGTAACCGCTCCCACACCTGCACCTGCACCTGCACCCGCACCTCAAGTCCAAGACGTAAAAGATAGTGACGACCCTAGGGGAAATCCTCCACTGCCTCCGACGGGTTTACCTGAGGGATGGACAGCAGAGCAATGGAACCATTACGGCTGGAAGTATTTGGATTCTCAAAACTGAGGGGTGAATGTCTTGTCGAATGTAGAAGGTCTTGTGACCTTACAAGAAAGAATGGTGAATCTCGTTAATCAAATGACAATACCAGTTGTAGAAGTAGCAATAGTAATCGAATCACACATTAATCAACTACTTCCAAAATTGATAGAGTTTTCACAAAAAAATTCAATTCAACTTTCCTCAAAGATAACCCAAAGATGGGAGTTAGAGGTTGAAAAAACTGCTTATAGTAACTCCAACTTCTCGATAGAAAAAGTGTTAGATATAATTGACAAAGATAGAATGGATATTTTCTCAACGCTAATCAGAGTAACGCTGAATGAAGTGCAACTCGAATATACTGATGCGATTCTATTTCTAAGGAACTGGGAGAAATTGGTTAGGGAACAACTAGCCCAGGTGAGTGGACCTGGGCAACTATTTTCTCCCCTTGAAATACCGGACGGATTTTGATAAGATTTTATTGGGAAGAATACTTGGAGGATTATAATGCAATCCTTTCTCAAGTGTATTTCGCTAACGCTTGTAATCTTATTTTCAGCGTTTTCTGGATGTTTTGGTAGCAATACTACAAACCAAATTGTTGAGCAAAGGGGTGTTCCCGGAGGATTGCTAAAAGCTTGTTTACACGAAGACAAATACACATCAATGGTTATTGAGATTGATTATGCAGAGGGGTTTGAACCCGAGGATTCATCCATAGATTTGTTACAACAGCGGTTAGACCAAATTTGTGACAAGCCTGATGGAATTACAATAACGAAAACAAAAACCGTATTCGAAATAGATGATACCTGGACCGCTGATGATGTTCGCTCAGAGGCTTACCGAACTAGAGGTGCGTCTCCATATTTCCAAACCAATGTATTGACTTGGCACATACTAATGCCTGCTGGTGAATACTCAGATGACTCGGTGTTAGGGGTGGCAGTTAACGCAGCAGATATTGCGATATTCAAATCAACCATTCAGGATTCTGAAAATATCTTAAACAGACCAAGTGCAGAAGAGATAGAGAATTCAGTAATGCTTCATGAGGTAGGGCATCTACTCGGTTTAGTAAATTGTGTTTATCAATCCGATATCGACCACGAAGACCCCGAGCATCCAAAGCATTCTAACAATGAGGATTCAGTTATGCATTGGGCTATAGAATCATCCTCTATTGGAAATATAATTGATGGTGAATTGCCTGATGATTTTGATTCTGCTGACAAATCTGACCTTGCAAAACTGAAATCCGGGGAGTTAGAAATAGACAGTCAACTATGGATGCCGTAATCATCTAACTTGCGACATTTGTTGCTGCCTCTCTCCACGCATCAAAGATCGACCAGAGATAGAGTCCTACCCAAAGTATGACGGTCAATATCAGAGGGATTTGAAGTAGGGTGAAATCAAATGCCTTTCGATGTTTTCTATTGAAGTGCTGACCTAAAAAGAGGAAGGGTATCAAAGCCAGACCCGCAGCGATAACTGGTCTAAGAGATCCCCACAAGCCAACGCCGAATGTAATTTCACGCCAAATTTCTTTCAGGATTGCACCCTTTTTTTGATAATCGATTGAGGATTCATTGGATGATGGTACTCTTACCACAATCTCTTCCATGTTGCTCCCCTAATCACAACAAAATGCAAATCCTTTGTGAAGATGACGGCTAAATGAGCGAGATGAGCATAATTAACCACCCTACCCTAGCAGGCGACATGGGGATTCTGAATGTTCTTGTCACTGGTTTTCAGCCATTCGGTCAACATGAAAAGAATATCTCAGAAGATACAGTATTAGGATTGAATGATAACTATCAATTAGATGACCCATGGGCTTCTAAACGCAATACAACGAGTCTTGTAGAAGTTAGTGTTGAGAAAAAAATACTAACGGTTGATTTAGAGGGCTCAAAATACTGTGCTGAGAAAATAAACCAAGGACAACGATACGATGCCATAATTCACGTTGGGCTAGCCGAAAATTCAGAAATGGTTAGGATTGAAAAAATTGGGAAGGATATTTTAGATTTTAGGATTCCAGATAATTCTGGAAGGCAAGTCCTTGGTTCAAGAATTACTGGTAATGGGGATTTGATGACCAGCTGTGAATTGAAAAGATGGGATGTTTCGTCTTGGAATATACCCACGAGAATTAGCGAGGATGCAGGAGAATTTCTTTGTAATGAGGTATATCATAGGACTCTTGACTCCATATGCCAGAATGATTTACAAAATGAGTTCGGAAAAGATATACCTTGTCTATTCATCCATCTGCCGAATTATGCCAACATAACTGTTGACCAATGCCGTGACTCAATTCTGAATATTTTATCGCACATGCTCCATGTCCCAGTTATTGATGTAGTAGCAGGCATTTTGGTTGAAAATGGTAAATTTTTAGCGGCGAGGAGATCTCAGGGCGAAGCATTTGCAGGATTCTGGGAATTTCCAGGTGGTAAGTTAGAACCACAAGAAAATTCCCAACAAGCTGTATTGCGTGAGTATGAGGAAGAATTGAGGATTGAAGTATTATATCGTGGGGATGTGGGTGTATGGTGGAATGATTTCGGTCACCTTCAAGTGAGGTTGCTAGTTGTTTGGGTAATTCAAAAATGCCAGAATAAGATCAAACTTACAGTTCATGATGACATGGTTTGGTGCGATCCGGAAAATCTACCCGACTTGAAATGGTTGGGACCAGACAAGGCGATAGCAGAATATATTTCCTCAGAAATTAATTCGGTCAATCTTGAATCCAAGTAACTGGGTCTCCATTTTCAGTCATCGTAAGTTCATCACCAATAGTTCTCGGAACCACATCTCTACCTTCGTGCCAAGTAGCTGCTTCTAACCATTGATCTAAGTTAGGACCTGAAATCTCTATTTTCAGGACTCCACCTAACTCGTTGATATCTCCAACTGGAAATGCTACCTTACCTCTAATGCTTGCCTGCCTTAGGATGTAGAATGTTGTAGAATCAGAGTTGAGACTTTTGCTCATGTAATCCAGTGCCGTGTCAAGAATTCTTTGTTCATGAATTGCGTCAAGAAGTGTAGCCAGAGATATGTTTTTTGCTTGCCAAGATACAAGATTTTCAGAAGGGAAACTTGGTTCTATTGCTGCTTGTTCTGGAAAATCAGGGAAAAGCTGAATTATGGATTCACGCACTAATTCCGGGCTGTCTGCTCCGGAAATAATGGTTGAAACAACTGTTGTTAGGCCTTGTTCAGTACCCGACAACTTCAATCTCATCCCTGTCATGTTCGCCCCACCCCTCAATCTGTCAAGAACCTGTCTTTTGTTGGATATACTCGTATAATCTCAAAAGGACTAGTCTTCACGGGGTATATGAGGTTGCACGATGAGTTCATTCAAGATAGCAACCGTAATTCCTTGTTTGAATGAGAAAGAATACATTCTCAACTGCTTAGATTCACTGATAGACCAGACATTTGATAATTCTAAACATCTTATTTGGATATTAGATGGTGGCTCCACAGACGGTACGATTGAAATTATTGAGAATTATATTCAAAATCTGGAACAAAACCAATCTCCAAGGATTGAATTACATCATAATGAGAAAAAATTTGTACCTCATGCTAGAAATTATGCGTTGAAGGAATTACCAGATAGTATTGAATTCATTGTTGAGATGATTGCTCATTGTACAGTTCCGAACGATCATTACGAGAAACGTGAGGAAGCTTGGAATCGCTGCAACAGTGTCTTAGAAAAAAAAGGAAAAAGGTTAGCAGCACTAGGCGTAAGGGTATTACCTGCAGAGGGTAACATGACAGTTCAGGAAGGGTGGATTGAATCCTGCCTAAGCAGTCGATTTGGGGGAGGTAGTGGGCAATTTGCAAATTTCTCAAAAGAGGAAAAAACCAAGGTTCCTGCTTTCGTTACTCATGACAGAAGTGCACTCCAAGCCGTTGATGGATGGTCTGAAAGATTTGAAACAAGCCAGGACTCTGATTTGTCGATGAGATTACTATCGAATAATTTTGAATTAATGAGAACTCCATCCACCCATGTTAACATGAGAAAAAGGAATAACCTAGCTAATTGGTGGAAAATGTCTGTACGCTACGGTTTCTGGAGAACAAAAATTTTGATGCAATACCCTAGCAGGGCTTCTCTGAGAGAGTTTTTACCCTTGTTTGGTATTTTGATTACCATCTTCTTGGCAATTTGGTTCAAATCCTTTGTGAGTATTCCTTTAATTGCATACGGGATTGTATTAACATTGGTAGGGATAAACTCAGTGTTTTATTCTAAAAAAATCAGTAGTATTTTTGGGACTCCTCTTTGCATGATAATTCTTCATACTGGGTTTTCTCTTGGTTTAATTCAAGGCTTGATAAAGAAGGGTAAGGTAGCCAAAGATCGCTAACCCTGTTTACACAATAGTGGGAAATAACATAAACAAAGATTCTGAGTGGGATAGTTATGGCAGTAAGGACTAGCACCTCCTTTGGTATGCTTTTTCTGCCAATAATTGTTGCTTTGGGAATTCATGTTACGGTTACTCCTCTTGCTGAAATAATCAGTATAGAGCCCCTGATTGGAGTTGGATTCTATTGCGGTGCTGGGCTAGTTGGTATCTTTCTTTTCAGAAAAACTCGTAAGGAGAAAAACTCTGAATTCAATCGCAATAAAGCCATGAAATCTCTTAGAAAAACCTTGGAACAAGAAGATTCTGGAGTTTGGGATAATAATGTGAACCTTGAAAGCACACTGGGGACGGTAAATTCAAAAGAAGTCAGAGGTACCATTGGAGATTATAATTCTGAATCTGCAGAAATTGAACTAGGCAATGAGAAGAAAGTGGACGTAGATTTACTTCTTGAATCAAAATATGTGGTCAAGGCTACAAGAAATATGAAAGGTGAAGATAACTACTCTGAAACAGAAGTCACTATTGGAAGTGAAACTAAATCCTCCTTCATGGATAACTTACTCGATGGAATTGGTGGATTATTCGGGAGAGATTTGAAAGCAGATAGGATTGAAAAGAGGAATAATGCCCTCAAGGCTGCTAGTGATTCAGCACCGATTTATGCACAAAAACCAAGGGCGCCAATCAATTCTTCAAGCAATCAATCCTCGAATGATGAGCTTATTCAGGAAGGACTGAAATCTTCTGGAAGAGCAGGACCACAGCAAAATATACGCTTCGATAAATCAGGAAATGAAGTACCTGTAGTTAATCATGAGAGTATCGAAGCAATGGCAATGATTGGATCATCAAATCCCACTGCTATTCAAACGGTTCAAACTCTGCCCTCAAACGTAAAAGTATGTAGTGAATGTGGCTACAAGAATCAAATTACAGAATCTTACTGTGTCAATTGCGGAAATAATTTATGAGGCGTGATATTCAAATTAGACCGACTTTCAGCGATAAATAGAGGGATATAATTGTCTAGCAAAAGAGACTACTACGAAGTTCTAGGAGTTTCCAAGGATGCTAGCGAATCTGACCTAAAAAACGCATTTCGAAGATTAGCTCGTAAATACCACCCTGATAGGTCACAAGAACCTGATGCTGATTCCAAATTCAAGGAGGCTCAAGAGGCATATGCTGTTTTGAGTGATTCTCAGAAAAGGGCACAATATGACCGTTTTGGTCATGATGGTCCACAAGGTTTCGGTGGATTTGGAGGGGGTGGCTTCAACATCAATATCGAAGATTTGTTTGGTGGTGATTTCTTTTCCTCATTTTTTGGCGGAGGAGGTTCTTCACGCTCATCTAGGAGGAGCAGAGGAAATGACATTTTGATGAGACACGCAGTCGAACTCTCGTCTCTGGTTGAAGATAACCAGATAGAGTTAGAAGCAGACCTCCCAACATCCTGCAAATCATGTGAAGGAACTGGTGCAGTAAATGGCGAGATGATTACATGCAGTACTTGTAATGGTCAAGGACGGGTGAGAAAAGTCGTAAGAACTGGACCTTTTCAACAACAAGTAATCACTGATTGTGAAGATTGTTCAGGAAGGGGAAAAATCCCAAAATCAGTTTGTAGAGATTGTGGCGGAACTGGAAAAACCATAGAATCAACAAAAATTAGATTCACTATTCCTGCTGGTTCGGACACAGGTACCAGATTAAGGATGAGGAGTAGAGGTGAGCCTGCTCCCAATGGAGTCGGTGAATCAGGAGACCTTCTAATCGAAGTCGAAGTCTTAGAACATCCTTGGTTTGAAAGGAATAATACTGATTTGATTATGTCTCTCCCTGTCGGTTATTCGGACTTAGTTTTAGGAAGAACAGTTACCATTGAGCATATTGATGGTGCACCTTTGGACATCAAGATTCCTAAGAATTCGAATTCAGGCGATACTATCGAAATAAAACGCAGAGGTCTTCCTTCTATGCGAGGAAAATATCGAGGAGATGTAATCGTTCTGTTGAAATTATTCATGCCAAAGAAGGTCAATAAATTAGTGAAAAAGCAACTTGAGGACATGAGGGAATCAACTTCACCTGATAATTTCATGGAAGCGATCAAACACGACGCAAAGTTACGGAGAAGATAATCACTCTTCGCTGGAAACATCTATTGCAACAGGTATTCTACATGCTGTTGCTTTTTTGTTTACAGTACCGTTGAGTTCAACGTCCACGTAATCCCCCTCACCACTTAACTCTACTAACATGAATAATCTAGTATTCTTCGACAAACTGTCTAAGAAAACCTCTTCTCCATGATGCATCGCTTTGGGACTAACTCTTTGCACGGAGAAAGCCGAATCTTGTGGTGCGTCAAATCGAATTCCAGCGACCTCCCAGTCTTCTTCTAAAATGTGTACGCCAAGCATTAAAGCAACCGCATTCTCAGTTTTTACAATGTCTTTACCTAAATTCCAAACACAGAGTTGCACATTTTCGGTTAAGTAATCTGCATCCGGTTTTCCCCATGTGG
>CEUM01014358.1_pt1 | contig 54331 bp, 36 predicted proteins | sample 356421 | NCBI WGS metagenome assembly CEUM01 (sample SAMEA2622716, study PRJEB7988) | marine metagenome | biome: marine biome (ENVO:00000447); feature: surface water layer (ENVO:00002042); material: "saline water (ENVO:00002010), including plankton (ENVO:xxxxxxxx)" | depth 5 m
AGGGCGTCCATTCTCATTCATTCATTCATTCATTCATTCATTCATTCGTCTCTCGACGCTTCCGACGACGCCGACGGTCGGCGGCCGTCGTCGTCTCATGTCGCGAAACGCCGGCGCGAGATTCATCGCGCTCGGCGTCCCGTTCGTCGCCTTCGTCGCGATCGGTTCGGTCGGGCTCGGTCGACTCGTGGCGGGACGGTTGGAGGTGCGAGACGCGTTGACGGCGGTGGAGGACACGCGCGCGCCGGCGACGACGCAGCGACGACGACGCGCCAAGGCGAAGTTTGACGTCGAGGCGGAGAAGAGACGGTTGATCGAATCGAACACGGAGTCGGTGGAGACGTACGAGATGCGACCGGTGTGGAGACCGGGGGAGGGCGGGGGCGGAGCGCGGGACGCGCGCGCGAGAGAGAGGTGACGAGGGCCGCGTCGCGAAGGGGTAAAAGTAGTCGTAGTCGTAGTTAAAAAAGTACAGAATAGCGTTAAGTAAAGCTAACGCGCGACGGGAAGTTCGCCCGATTCGTCGGAGGAGAGCCGCGCGTCGCCCGCGTCGTCCCTCGATCCCGGAGAGTCGTACACGACGACGGATCGCTCGAGCGGAATGGTGGACCCCGTGCTGGCGTCGTAACGTCTTCGCGCGCGCGCGAAAGCGACGCCCGTGGCGGCGGACCATCTCGCGCGAATGGCGTCGGCGCTCTTGCGGTACGCGCGACGCTGTGACTCGGAGGTATTCATCTTCTTCTCCTCCTCGGACATGCGTCGGCGCTGCTCGGCGAGCTCCTCGGCGCGCTGGTCGATGCGTCTCTGTCGAGCCTTTTGAAACGACTCCGCCGCCTCGAACGCGTTGACGCTGGAACTCGTCTGACTCTGCATGATCCCGACGCTCACCTTTTCGTAATTCACCGTCACGTGCTCTAAATACGGTAAATCGTCTCGCTCCACCCAGTGAATGCAATCCACCGGACACGACTCTATGGCGACGTTCAAATCCTCCTCTTTATTCAACCACTGTGCGAACACTCGACTCCGACCGTAATCATCGTTCATCCTAAACGTCGCTGGCGCCGCCCACACGCACTGTTTACACCCGATGCACGTAAACTCATCCACGAACACCGCCCTCGTCTCCCCCTGCTCCGCGTGTCTCGTCGTCCACTTACTGTACGCCGTCCCCGTGAACGCGTCCTCTTCATCCCGTCGCTGCTGTTCCAACTCCGAATCGTACAGCGCGCGAGTCGTCGGATCACTCAATATCTCATACGCCTCGTTCAACAGCACGCACATCTCGTGCCCCTCGTCCTCGTCCTCCGACACGTCCGGGTGACACTCCTTGGCGAAGCCGTAATACGCCTTTTTGATGGTCTTCACGTCCGCGTCGTCCGCGACGCCGAGGAGTTCGTAAAAGTCCACGAGCGCGGCGTCCTCTTCGACCGCGAGTCCTCTCGCTTCGATCGATCGTCGAGATCTCGCCGGTCTCCCCTCGCGCGCGCGCGGAGACCGACGCGATGCCGACGAGGAGGACGCGCGTGTCCGACGCGTGGTGCTGGACGACGCCGCGCGCGTCGGTGCGGTGGTGGTCATCATCGCGAAAGCCCCGTCGAGGACGGTCGAGGAGACGTTCCCACTCCCACGCGCGCGTCGATCGACCGCGCGCGCGAGGGGAGACCGCGCGCGCGCGCGTGTGTCGATCGCGCGTCGATCGCGGGAGGGGGGCGCATCGTGCGCGGCGGACGCGGTGCCGGTCGGTCGCCGGTTTTCGGGTCGTGATCGGTCGAATGGGGGACTCCGAGAGGCGCGCGATTCGAAATGAAGATGCGCGCGCATCTTCGACGCGAGACGACGACGCGACGACGACGCGCGGATCATCGAGCGACATGGACGTGAAGAAGATGAAAGTGCAGGTGCGCGCCTCGGTCTCTCGCTCTCGAGCGCGCGCGAGGACGAGACGGGATGAGGATCGAATGAATGATTGAATGAATGAATTTTCCTCGGCGCGCGATGACGATGGGCGCCGTCGTGTGAGCGCTCGTGGGGTCGCGCGAGCGCGCGATGACGTCGGTGCGCGTGTGATCGATCGCGTCGCGTCGTCGCGATGCGTGGACTGACGAGGAGGAGGACGGGTGACGTTTTCGACGCAGGAACTCCGCGACGAGCTCGAGAAGCGCGGATTGGACACGAGCGGGTTGAAGAATCAACTCGTCGAGCGTCTCGAAGAGGCGATCGGGGGCGAAGAGGGCGGTGAAGAGGCCGAGGAGGAGCTCGAGGACGTGCCGGACGTCGAGGTGTCGGCGGAGGATGCGGCCAAGCTCGATGAATTAGAGAAGAAGAAGGAGGCGCCGAAGGAAAACGGAGCGGAGGCGAAAAAGACGAAGGAATTACCGAAGCCGAAACCGACCAAGGAGGAACGGGAGAAGGCCAAGGCGGAGCGCAGAGAGGCGCAACAGAAGGCCGAGGCCGAGCGCAAGGCGGCCGCTGAAAAGGCGAAGAAGGAGGCGGACGAGGCGTTCGTGAAAGACTTGGAGCGCAGAAAGGAGCGCGCGGAAAAGTTTAAGCTTCCGTTCGCGCTGAGCGAACAAGAAAAGGCGCGCATTCGCAACGTCGGCGCGGAAAAGAAGTTTGGTCTCGGCGCCACGGCGGGGGCGAACGGTGCGTCCAAGCCGGCGGAGAAGACGGCCGAGCAAAAGGCCAAGGAAAAGGCTGATTTCGAAGCGAAGCTCAAGGCTCGAGCCGAACGTTTCGGCGACTCGTTGAAGCCGCTCCCCAAGCCGACGCCCATGTTCGCCAAGCGCCCGGGTGCGCCCTTGATGAACACGCCCGCGACGAAGGTTGCCAAATAATCGTCCCACCTACTTTGTAACACTCGAATAAGATACAGAAAAATACAATTCGCCCGACGCGCCTACAGTCTATTCATTCGTCCTCATCCGCGAGCGACGGCATCTTCGAGATGAGCGTCGCGAGCACTTCGGTGCTCACCAAGAAACCCTCCGGATCGGTCAATCGCACGCCAACGCGCATGCCGTCATCGGCGAGCTTGTACGTGGCGAAATCAGGCACGAAGGGGGCGATGGCGTCGTGAATTTCGTCGACGACGTGTGCGCCGAAACGCGTCGCGACGTTCTCGAGATCCATCCCATCGCTCGTGCGCAAACGAAGCATGATGTGTTCGAAGAGCGCGTCCGACCCATCACCGCCCGTCTTCACCGCGCCGCCGTCTTCACCGCGCTCGAAGGCGTCGACGTACGCGTAGTACTCATTCATTTTTCGCGGTCGAGTGACGCGTTCGCCGTCGACGTGCGACGTTGCGCTCATGCCGAACCCATACCATGATCCGTTTTCCCAATAAATCTGGTTATGCTTACACCTCGCCCCTGGTTTCGCGTACGAACTCACCTCATAATGTTCGTACCCGGCCGCGCCCAACGTCGCGCTCGCGTCTCGAAACATCTCCGCGCTCGCGTCCTCGCTCGGCAATGGCGTCCTATCCTCTCTCGCATTTTCCCCGTACCAGCGATAAAACGCCGTCCCCTTCTCCACCTGTAAATCATACACCGACACGTGATCCGCCCCTGCCTCGATCACCCGCTCCAACGACTCTCGCCACGTCTTCGCGTCCACTCCCGGAAGTCCGCTGATTAAATCCGCGCTCCATCTCGGCGCGCCGCTCGCGCGCAACATCTCGATCGCTTCCTCCACCGCACGCGCGTCGTGAGACCGCCCCGCGCTCCGCAACACCTCATCATCGAAACTCTGCACTCCCAGCGACACCCGATTCACCCCGTGCGCTAAAAACGCTCGCAATTTCTCCTCGTCGAACGTTCCCGGATCCATCTCCGCGCTCACCTCGACGTCCGGCGCGAACCCGAACGCGTCTCGTAAATCACCGAGAATGTCCCCCAGAACGTCCGCCGGGACGAGCGATGGCGTCCCCCCACCAAAAAACACCGTCTTCAGCGGCGAATTCGTCGTCGTCATCGACGACGACGAGGCATCCGCGCGTCGTCGCGTCTCGGCGATTTCTCTGCGCACGGCGGCGGCGTACCGTCGCATGCCATCCACCGCGTCCGCGTCCGCGTCCCCCGCCCCACCGACGACGGATATCGCGAAATCGCAGTAATAACACCTCGATCGACAGAAGGGCAGGTGCACGTACGCCGCGCGCGGCGCGCGGGACGACGATTCGCGCGTTCGACCGTAACCGTCGGCGTCACCTTCGTCGCCGTCGTCGCGCACCGCGCCGCGCGCGTTCGCTCGCGCGCTCGCTCGCGCGAACGCGCGCGCGCGGTGTCCATCGCGCGAGGCGCGCGCGAACGCGCGAGACAGCGCCGCCTCGACGCGACGCGCGAACATTCGTCGTCACACTCTGTCGCTCGAAAGAATTAGATGGACGTCGACGAGGCGGACGACGACGACGAGTACGAGGTCGTGGGGTACGGGGGCGCGCCGCGCGCGGCGGTGACGCCGACGAGACGCGCGTCGGACGCGAACGCCGCGCGCGTGCCGAGCACGAGCGCGAGGAAAGCGCCGGTGGGCTTCAATTGGGACGACGACCTCGAGGACGACGAGGACGAGGACGGCGACGGCGACGGCGACGGCGAAGAAAACGATGGAGAGGGACTGGCGGGCGGTTCGAATGGACGCGCGTTGACGTTCGATCTGGACGGTGGCGCGTTCGCCGCGCGCGGGGGCGCGGAGGACGGGGACGGGGACGACGCCGTCGACGAGATTATCGACGAAGACGACGCCGAGAGGGTCGAGGCGACGCCGCCGAGACGCGCGATGGACGCGTCGAGGCGTGAGGTGACGCCGAGACGGAGTCCGCGTCTGCTCGCGGCGGCGAGAGAGGGGGTGGAGGAGGCGACGAGGGGGAAGGGGACGCCGTCGCCGGGAACGGCGGCGAGAGACGCCGAGGTGCTCGCCGAGGCGTTGGGGGTGAGCGTCGAGCGCGCGGCGGCGGCGGCGAAGAAGATGCGTGCGAGTAAGGGGTGTGATGCGCGGGATGGCGCGGGGGGCGGTGGGAGAGCGAAGTCGAGGGCGAGGACGAAGACGAACGCGAACGGGAAGACCAAGGCGAACGCGGCGACGTCGCCGAGACACGCGGCGAAGAGGACGAAGACGAACACGAGCGCGAACGCAAACGCGGCGCCGAGAGGGGTGTTGGGGAGATTGAATCTGTTGACGCAATCCGCGGCGGTGAGAGCGACGGGAACGGGTGCGGTGGCGAACGGGACGAACGCCGCGGGACTCGAGACGACGCGCGTCGACGCGGCGGCGAACGACGCGGCGGCGAACGATGCGGCGACGGTCGAGGACGACATCGCCATGGATGACATAGATGACGACGGTGTGAGTTCCAGTGGAAAGAGTGGCGACGACGAAGTGCCGTGTACGCTCGGACAAGAGAACGTCGACGCGCCGGTCGGTTTGGGCGCGTTGTCTCGATTACCAAAAATGTCTTCGCCGACGTTCATACCTCGGTCTAGCGTGGGTGCGTCGTTGGCGACGCAGCGTAATCGATCGCGCAACGCCGGATCGCTCACCAACCGTTTGCAGCACGTGCTCCAAAACGCCCAGGCGGCGCACGCGCGATTCGCCAAGCGCGTCGCGCAGTCGCAGCCTCCGTCGGCGCGAGGCGCGCTGCACTTCACCGTCAACGCATCGAGACTGGATGCGTCTCTCACGAATTGTGCCGGGGCGATTTGCGATTTACACCGCGCGACGAGCGATGATTTTGACCGTACCAACCTTGAATACAGTCGAGCCATCGTGATTTTCACCTCTGCGCAAGCGCAAGAGCTCAGTCTCGAGCGCGGTCGACAAGTCGCCATTTACCCACCCTGGCGCGAGGTGGATCTCCCGGGACGCGTAGACGAAACCACCTCGAACGTTGATGAATCCGTTCCTCGAGTGATTCTGTGCGCCGAGAACGTGTTGAGATTGAATTGAGCGGCACGACGAACGAGTCGTAAGACGAAACGAGACGCCGCGCGTGTACACTAGAACAACACAAACGCAGCTACTAGTCACAGCTATCTGTAATACAACTACTACGTATGCGAAAGAACCATCCGTCGCTTCCGCGTCAACAAAACGCGGCGAAGAATCGACTGGCGACCTCGCGTCCTCGACTCGATACGCTCAGTTTCTGTTCGCTCAACTCCTTATCGACGTCTTGCATAAACGTCACCACGAAATCCACCAACGCGTTCGCCTCCATGCTCTCCACGTGCGACAGCAACACTAAAAACGACACGTCGTACCCCTCGCACGGCACGCGTCTCAAAATCTCAAACGCGTCCGCGCGGCGTCCCAACGATTTGCAAAACGCCCTCGTGAGAATTTCCTCCAACTCGTCCACCTGTCGCACCCGGACGCTCACCCTCGCGCTGTTCACCGCGCGCTCGATCAAACACGCCCCCTCGCTCGCCTCCCCGCGCGTGATCTCCACCGGCGGCATCAACAGCGCCGGCGCGTCCCCGTACTCCACCTCGGGACGGTTCAATCCATCCATCTTTCTCGACGGCGCCGATTCCAGCGCGAACGCCGATTCCAGCGCGTCTCGAACGGCGTCGTAGTACGCGCGATGACTCGTCGCCATGATTCACGCGCGCGCGCGCGTCCTCGCTCGTCGGTCGCGCGCGACGCGGTCTGCGGTTTGAATTCTCGTTCACCGTTGAAATCCACGCGGAATCTATCCTCACACTGCGACGCGCCGGGCGACGCGCGTCATGGGTCGACGCGCGCGGGTCGTCGCGATGACGATCGCATGCGTCCTCCTGTGCGTCTCCGGAGCGCGCGCGCGCGCTCTCGAGCGTGGACCACCGCCGAATCTCAACCTCGCCCCCGCGTTGACGAGGGCGACCGGTGCCGACGCCACCGTCGACGACGCGCGCGCGCGCGCACCGTCGAGACCGGAGGTGGACGTCGAACGCGCCAAGCGCGCGCTCTGGTTCGCCGGGGCGGCGTACTGCAAGGTTGGTCTCGGGAACTGGACGTGTCGGTACTGCGAGCGCGCGTCGGCGACGCTGACAGACGTCGGCGTCTTCGAACACGATCGAAAGCGCGTCAAGGCGTACGCCGGGTACGATAAGCGCTCGAGACGGGTGGTGGTGGCGTTTCGAGGGACGGAGCCGCGATCGCTGTATAACTGGGTGGAGAATTTAGACGCCGCGCACTCGACGTTGCCGTCGGCGGACGCGGCGGCGGGCGAGGGACGCGTGCACGCGGGATTTCAAGACGCGTACGCGAGCGTTCGGAAACAGTTGATCTCGCACTTGATCAAGCTGAGAACGAAATACGAGCGCATGTGGAGACACGTGGAGGTGGAGATCAGCGGACACTCGCTCGGCGGGGCGCTGAGCACGCTGGCGGCGGTGGAGTTGGAGGCGCTCGGTTTTCGAGTGGCAAGCGTGAGCACGTTCGGGTCACCGAGAGTCGGCGATCAGGTGTTCGCGAGCTTCATCGGAGGAAAGTTCGGGGATCGTATGCGGCGATGGACGCACGCGCACGACGTCGTCCCGAGTCTGCCTCCGAGAGTGCTCGGCTACCATCACGTTCCGACGGAGGTGTTTCAAAACGCGTCGGGTGGTTACATTCTCGGCGACGGAACTGGTGAAGATCCCAAAGGGAGCGACAGCGAGTGGACGCACGCATCTCTCGCGGATCATCTCGTGTACCTCGGCATGGACGTTTGTTCGTGCAACATGTAAATTTGCGGCTCTCACCACGCATTTGTAACAAACAGATTTGAATTTCTTTCTATTTTTTCTACACTTCTACGTCGTCCAGGGCCAATACGGCGCCCGTCGAAACGTTGGTCGCATCGGACACATTCCAGGGCGCAAATTACCGCCACTCTTCACTCTTTTCTCCACGTTGCTCAAACCCGGCGGCGAGTAAAACGAGACGCCCGAGTATAAAATCGCCACCGCCTGCGCGTAAATCCAATACGCCACTCTGTGCGGCGTGCATCCGTGCTTGAGTAAATTTACCAGTCCGGCGCGTTCGTTTCTACACTTGGCGTATTTACTTCTATCCAACTTTCCCTTGAAGGATGCGTAAAAGTAATCGCCGTACTCTGGATGATTGAGCACGTTGACGCGAAGCGTCACCTCGTCCCCCGGCGGCGTGCTCGAAATGTACCACTCCCCCTCCATGTCCATGAACGGCGACACGTGCAACGATTTTGGTACCGTCGCCTCGTTTTCGTTCGCCACGGGCGTGGGATCGAACGCGAACACGACGCGTTCGTTCCAAGGCGTGTTCGTCACCTCGCACAACGCGCGACGAAGCGCGCCCTCCTCGTCCCGACAATAATACACAGATATCGGATTCTGCGCGTACCCGAACGATTTCGGCGACGTCAACAGCTCCACTTTCCCTCTCGTCCCACACCTCGCGCGCGCTTCGTCCGCCGTCAGGTGATCGCGCGCCTGCCCGCTCGAGACGAACCACCTCGGCGGCGCGTCCAGGTCCACCGCCGCGCACCGCAGAGGATACTCGAACGCCCGCATCACCGGCTTCAACCGCCTGTGCCGCACCTCACCGACGTAAAACTTCACTCCTCCCTCCTCGTCGTCCACGCCCGACCACGTCAGCGGCGACATCGCGCTCGCGAGACACCCGACCAGCGCCCAGAGCGCGAACGCGCTCGCGCGGAAAACCAAGTCCAGCCCTTGCGCCAGGTTCTGCGTCGACATGTCGCGCGACGCGACGCGACGCGCTCGCGTCGTCGGCGTCCTCTCGCGAGACGCGCGAGACGCGCGAGACGCGCGAGACGCGCGCCGTCGACGACGAATGACGCACGACGAGTCATGACCCGAGGGTTCAGGGGACACCCACCGCGCGTCTCAACACCCACCGCGGGCGCGTCGCGCGAGACGACAGAACGACGCGCCGGGCGCGCGCGCGAGCGATCGAGCGTCGACGTCGATCGATCGGACGCGCGTCTGACGATCGTCATGCGCGGCGACCGCGCGCCGTTGCTTCCGGAGCGACGCGGCGACGCGTTCGGGACGTCGGGAAGCGGACGCGATGATGAATCCACGCGCGAGGCGCGCGCGAGCGCCGCGGTGTCGCGGACGGTGATGTCCCGCGCGAATGCGGTGTGCGAACGCGTGCGCGATGTCATCGGTGCGTGCGAGGCGGAGGAGGTGAGCGAGACGCGCACGCGGCGAGTGCGCGTGGCGACGGCGTCGTTGGCGATCGGCGCCTTGGCGCTGTGCGGGGTCGGTTCGGCGTCGACGACGGTCGGCACGGCGCCGGCGACGATGGTGAAGGGTGAGAGCGGTGTTCGTGCGTTTGCCGCGCTCGGTGACGCCGCGTCCGTCGGCTGGACGAAGGATTTTGTCGACGACCGCGAGCTCGATCTCCGAGAGTTGGATTTCGGCGAGTACGCGCGAGGCGCGCGCGTCGCGGACCCGGATACGACCGGTGGGCTCTCCAAACGCTGGGCGAAGGAGTATGAAGACGTGATGGAACCGCAGATGAAGTATGACCGACACTTTTCGGGGATGAAACCGGGGATGAAGCCGACGATTCACGCTCCCGGGCACTACAGGCGGGCGCAGATCGGCGCGACGGATGAACGCCCGCCGGTCGAGGAGCGCGCGCCCGCGCAGCAGTCAAACGACAATGTCGAGTCGGCGTCGCCGAAGCCGGTCCAGGAGGCGGATGTAGGCATGGCGCCTACGTATTCCCAGAGCGCCGACGCGACGGAATCCTTCGTCGGTGAAATCATCGGAGAAGTCGCCGCCGAACACCCAAAGCAGTACTCAGACGCGCCCGATTTGGGACACGGGGCCAAGGGAGAGTTATCCATCGATGACTTGCTCATCGATGCGGACGACGCTTTTAAAGTGTCCTCGGGCTCCAAGTCGCATTCTTCGTCTTCCAAGCCGAGATCGTCCTCGTCCAAGTCGAGATCGTCCAAGTCGAACGACTCGAAGTCTTCAAAGTCTCATCCCAGGTCGGTCTCCAAGGGATCGTCTAAGAGTAAATTGAGTGCGCCCGAACACGGAAAGAGCAAGTCTCCGTTAGACAAACTCAAATCGATGGTTTTTAACGAGATGAGTTTCGGCAAGAAGTCAAAGAATTCAAAGTTTGAAGACGCGTTGAACGCGCACCACCACAGAATGAGCTCGCGCGGTTTGTCTTCGAAAGGGCGAGGTAAGCTGAGACAATATCCGTATCCTCATCACAAGCACGACATTGATCAAAACGATGCGAACGATGTCGAGGTCTTCTACAAGAAGAAGGATCTGTTAGATTTGGGAGAGTACGATCAAGAAACCATCGACGACTTCAAGTACGGGCGCGGGTTGGTGCCTCGCGACGATCATCAACGTTTGCACGGTATCACGGTCGATACGAACGCCGATGTGTCTACGTTCGATGGCGACAACTACCCAGGTGGGCATTCGGGGTCGACGAACGGTGAAGAGGACATGGATTCTTTAATGGCGTCGCTCTCTGTGTCGGCGAAGGATGCGAAGAAACACGCGACGGAGAGACGAAAGGATCAAAAGGCGAACTCAAAGTTGAAAAAGCGCGTCACGCCGAAGAAACCTTCGACGCAGTTGAAGGGAAGCGATTGGTCGGAGGGTCCAAAGTCGAGGAAGGCGTCGACATCGGCGCCCAAGGCTAAAAAGTCAACCGGTGGCGTGTTGAGCCGAGACGACTGGTCAGGGAAGGCGCCGGTCGCGGCGTCAAAGGCGAAGAGTCAGAAGAAGACCGCGGGTAAGAGTTTCAAATCCATCAGTTGGAGCGACTCCCCCGCGTCCGAAGAGAAGAAGTCGACGCCCACTTCAAAGAAGAAGAAGTCGCCATCGTCGAGCTCCGACTCGAAAACAAAGGTTGGCAAAATGTCAAGAGAAACCGCCGCCAAGTACCTGTCAAAGGTGAAGGGTCACAACGAAGAGACGCACCGAAAACTTAGACGCACGGCTCCAAAGCTAGGCGCTGTGGAGATGGAAGAAGATGATTTGTACGACGAACCAATTGCGGAGAGTTCGTCGTTGGGCGGACACAGTCGGCGGCACGAAACCATCGCCAAGGTGGTCGAAGCCGCCACCGTGCAAAACGCCCAGTCGGAGAACTCGCAGGCACCAGAATTAGGAAAGAAGCACTCTCCGCACTTCCAATCGGCGTCGAATGAAGAGTTGAGAAAAGGAGGGGCTTGGAGAGACGTGTTCCCCAAGATGATCGGAGGTAGAAAATCATACGAACAGATTCGGCGACAAATCTTCGGAAGAGACGCGTCTCAGACGGACCACTAGACATTTAATACGAGATCCACGCATTTCGAGCGATTATTGTTCAGAAAACTCTTTGAGAGTACAGTAGTTTTGTTATTGTCAAAAGTTTCAAGTCGCACTACGCTACGCTGCGGTGGTTCGCTCCGGCTGTTCCGCAGCTGATTCCGTCTCGGCGAGTCGTCTCCGCGTGTTGGCTCTTGCGATGGTATTGAACACCTTCGTGAAAACCATGCACACGCCCATCAATCCTATGGATAACCAACCCGTCGGTTTGACGACGTCTTTCACGGCGACCGGGCACGACACGGTGAACGACTCAAACGAACGCTGCGCGAGAACGACGCCGAGTTGACAACTCAGAATGCCGCTCACCGCCGCGACGATGATGGACGCCTTGGATAACACGGAGAGCCGCAACCAATCCGTCACGTGCGCGTACGCTTCCTCCGTCTTACGGTCCACCTTGTCCAACTCCTCCACCTCCTCGTCCAGCGGTATCTTGTCTAATTCTTCTCGCTTTGTCATCATCGTCTGTTCCATGAAGTACACCGCCGAGAGCGAGGTAATCATCATGCTCACGAAGGCCAACGCGAGGAACATCGAGTTGAGCAATCCCCAAGAGCTCGAATCGCTGTTGGCCGAGGTGGAGCCATCGCACGAGCCAATCTTCAACTGAAGCGCACCCGCGATGGTGGTGTACCCGAGGTATAACACGAGCACTGGTGACGTGCCGATCATGATTTGTAAGACGTCGAGTTTGAGAATGCCGCAGAGCACTGACGTCGGCCAATCGGGACCGCCGCACAAAATGGCGATTTTCGCCATTGAAAAACCCTTTTGTTCCAGGCAGTAGCGAATGGCGCGCATTTGAAGCGAATTGATGCCACACATGTGCCTGATGGAGACGTATTTCCCCAAGTTTTCGCCGATCATCTTCTGCTGAAGCATGCACGAGAAGAGTTTGACGAACCAGCAAATGAGAACGCAGATCATCGTCGCGGGCCAGAAACCAATCGTCGGTTCGAGCGTACCGACGACGAGGATGCCACCGGTGAGATAGACAGGCGGACCAGGTACGGGTGGAAGCAAGAACATGCTCACGCCGATGAGTATGAAGACGACGATGACGAGCCCGACGTTGAGACTACTCAACGCGTCCACCAGCCACGCGAGAAAGAGGACTGCTCCTTTACCGACACCGATGGAAAACGTGAAGTAGAAGATTGAAATGTACGCCGAGTACTTGAAAATCTTCGTCGGGTCGTGAAACCACCACGCGAACATCGCATGCGTCGCCGCGGTCAGAAAACCATCCTTCGGCATGTCGGGCGGCTGTCTATACAAGCTGAGACCGAGTCGACGAGCGGCGGCGCTCGTGGCGGAGATGGCGAGCGCGAACGGAATCAGAGTCATCGTGCAACAAAATAGCAACGCCTTGGCGAGATCGGTTTGTGTGTAACCGATCACCTTCTTTGCCAACTTACTCTTCGTGGCCTGTCGATACACGCGCTGGGGACCAGCGGTGATGAGACAGGCGATGCCGAAAATCGCGCAGAAAACGACAATGAGCTGAATGACATCCGTTGTCACGCCCATCTGCACGGCGGACAGAGCGACGCTGATCCACGTACCGAAGGCGACAAGGGTGCCGAGGATCGTGACGAGCATCAGAGCACCACCTTTCTTTGATAACTTGGCGCAAGAGAGACCGTACACAAGGTTGAGCGCGCCGATGGCGAGCGGCGCCGCGTACATGATGTACGCAACGTTGTCGCAACCTCCCGGATCTGCGTCACCGCTGTTCGCCGTCGTCGTGGATGTGCCGTTGCATCCGAGCTTTAACGCGTACGAGTCGAATAATTCCTCGCTCCAATGTTTATCCCAACCGGCGACCCACACAAACCACGTGACAACGGACATTACGCACACTAAGTAACTAGCATACGCCACGTGCCTCAAGAAAGAACCGTTGTGCGTCTGTTTACACACAGTTGACTTCATGATGCGAATGATTCCAGCCTTAAAGATGACGTAGATGGAGAGCGGAAGCGTTTCGTATTCTTTAATGCTCAGCATGCCGCTCACCAAGAATCCCGCGGCGCCGACGCCCGCAAAGATAAACGTCAACGTCTTCCCTAACGTGTTCCCGCGCGTTCGAGCCGCCTCGGCCGCATCGAGCACCCACAGAATCACGAACAGCGCCAAGCTCCCGCCAGCGATGCTCCACGATAACTTCCAATTATCGTCATTCGCCAAACCAGAGTACACCTCGTGTCCGAGCCCGATCATCGTGTACAGTAAAAAGATCCCCACCGCCAGCGCGCACTCGCTCGCGAGCAAAATGTAAAACTGCCAATGACGCATCGCTGGTTTCAGCTTGCCTCGCTCGACGATGGAGAGATTGAACACGTTCAAACTGTCAACCACCTCGAGCTCCATCCCGGGCTGACGAAGCTCTCTCACCGTTCGCCCCGCGCCGTCCATCGACGACGCCTCGTCCTCGGACGCGCCCCCCTCGTTCAATTCATCCACCCCGGCGTCCTCGCTCTGCTCCCCGTCGTGATAATCGTCGTCGCGCTCGTCGTAGGCGTGTAATTTATGTCCACTCCGAGTGTAACGATCTACTTTTTGTTCGGTAAACTTTCGCACGTCGAATCGCGTCGACGGCGCGCTCGCGATGCCGCTCTCGTCGTCATCGCCCCCCTCACCGACGCTCGCGCGCTCGCTGGTCGACATCGCGTCGCTCGACCTCGCCGCGCGCGTCGAAATGGCGATCGAACGCGCATTCGGGTCGGCACTCCCATTCGCGCGGCGAGCGATGCCGGACGTCGACGCGCGCTCGGACGCGAGCTCGGACGCGTCCGAGGGGGAGTGGATCGCCGCCGTCGTCGCCGCAGAGCGCGTGCACGCGCTCGTGGACGCGCTCCGCGCCGTGGCGGTCGAACACGAATCGGCGAACCAAAACGCCGCCGAAAGTGCGCCGAACGCGAACGAGGGCGCGGTGCGGGCGCGGGCGCGGGCTCGACGCGCGAGATACGCGCGCGCGTGTCGAGAGTTGACCGCCGCGATCGACGGCGATCGCGCGTGCGCCGAGGAAGCGTCGCGCGCGAACGCGAGGGAGGCGGTGGAGGCGTTCGGCGACGCCGACGCCGACGAGCGCGCGCGAGACGCGAGAACGGTCGCCGTCGCCGCGTGCGAGCGCGCGGTCGGGTCGGTGGAGAGATATAAGACGTGCACGTTTCACGGTATCGAGGTGCGCGTGTTGGAGACGGCGCTCGCGAACGGGGTCGGGGCGAGATTGTGGAACGCGGCGAGAACGCTGAGCGAACGACTCGCGCGCGCGCCGGAGACGGTTCGCGGGAAAAGCGTGCTCGAGGTCGGCGCGGGCGTCGGCACGTGCGGCATACTCGCCGCCAAACTCGGCGCTCGATCGGTCACGCTGAGCGATTTCGAAGAACCGCTGTTGGAGGCGCTCGATCGAAGCGTCGTGGAAAACGGGTGCGCGGCGACGTGCTCGGCGCGCGCGCTCGACTGGAGACGCGAGCTCGAACGCGAGCCGACACCCACGACGAATCCAAGACGCGCGCCGCTCGCCGACGACGAGGTCTTCGACGTCATCATAGGTTCCGACGTCTTATACGAGCGCGAACACGTCCTCGCGCTTCCCGCGTGCGTCGACAGACGTCTCGCGGCGGACGGCGCGTGTTGGCTCGTCAACGCGTCTCGATACGCCGGCATGTTCGAAGAACTCGTCGACGCGCTTCGAGCGAGACGTTTACGCGTGGACGTCGTCCACGACCACGACGCATTCATCGATGCGTCGTCGACTCGACCGATCAAGGTGAAGGATTGGCACGACGACTTCGAGAAAACCATTCGCGTCGTCCGCGCGTCCCCGCTCGACTGAAATTGGGCGACAATCGCGGTGACAGAGATCGCGCGCGTCCCGTCGTCACTCGGACGCGCCACCCCACCGACGCCCGCCTCACAATGTCCGCGAGACCTTCCCGCGCGTCTCGCGCGCGTCCATCCCTCGCGCGCGTCGCTCGCGCGTGCGCGCTCGTCGCGATCGCGTTCGCCGCGATCGCGCGCGCGGCGCCGGACGCCGACGTCTCGACCGATGACGTCGCCGCCGACGCCCCGCCGTCGCCCGCGCGACTCTTGGCGAGAAAACGCGTGGTCGAGGACCTCGCGATCGAGGGACAGAACCTCACGGTGACGGTGTCTCTCACGAACGCCGGGGATTTGGAGGCGAGACGGGTCAAGGCGAGAGACGATGGTTTTTCGAGCGCGGATTTCGAGCTCGTCACCGGGAAAGAGTCCCTGAGCGCGTCGTTCGCGTCCATCGCGTCGGGAGAGACGGTGGAGTACTCGTTCGTCGTCGTGCCGAAGAAATCTGGGTCGTTCGTCGGAGGCGCGGCGAGCGTGTCGTATCAAGGGACGTCGGGACGAGAGACGACGCACGGGACGAGCAACGTCGTCGGCGCGGTGCCCGTGTACACGAAGACGCAGAAGATCATCTTTACCGCGCTCGAGATCGGAAGGTATCTCACGCTCGGCGCGTGTAAGACGATGGAGGACTGGGTCAAGTACGGGACGCTCGTCGGAGGCGTCGCGGGGGTGCTCGCGTTGAACTGGTTCGCGTTAAAGGTGAAGAAGGGCGTGGCGGCGGCGAGACGAAAAATGGCGGTCGCCTCTCTCGAGCGAAGTGATAAGCGCGAAAAGGCGGCGTGAGACGTCGAACGCGAGACGCGCGAGACGCGCGAGACGCGCGAACGAACGAACGAAAAACGCGCGCGATGTCGATTGAGATTGTAGTGACACGAACCGATCCTCCTCGCCGCGCGGCGCCGCGCATCACATCATGCCTCCTCGTCGAGGGAAATCCTCGCGCGCGGCGGCGGCCGCCGCCGCGCCCGCGGACGACGCGATGGACGTCGACGCGCCGACGACGAGCGCGCGCGCGGGATCGGCGGGCGAGGTCGCCCTCGAACTCGCCGCGGCGAGAAACGCGCTTCGGGACGCGATCGACCGCGCGACCGCGCTGGGACATTGGAAGATTCCGCCGGAGAGTGCGTGCGCGCGCGACCGCGAGACGCGCCGAGACCGCGATCGTCTTCCCGCACGAGGACGACTGACGACGAGAGCGCGCGCGCAGGCGAGCTTAAACTCACGGATCTGTTGGATTACGCGAGGAGAATCAGTTACACGACGTTCGCGCCGAGCGCGTACGTACCCGGCGCGCCGCTGTGTGGAATGATGCCGCCGGCGCCGCAGGAGGAACATTTTCAGGCGTCCAAGCTCGCGCAACACGCGGCGGATCGAAGAGCGCGCGCCAAGGCGGAGGCCAAGGCGGCGGAGGAACGCGAGAGAGAGGAGACGCGAAGAAAAATGTTGGCGGCGGCGGCCGCCATTCCCCCCGAGGAACTCATCGAGCGTCTGTCCAAGTGGAAACCGGGCGAACCGTGGCCCGAGGGAATCCCTCCGCCGCCACCGGGGTGGAAACCGGGGGACGCGCTGCGATTCGACATTCCCAAAATGGACGAGGGCGTCGGCGCCATGGTCAAGCCGACCAACGCCATCGCCGCCGTCAAGCCCACGCAACGCGCGGTGCCCTTCGTATCATTAGACTTAAACCCAGATTTAGACGACGATCACGACGCGCGGTCGATCTCGGACGACTTCGAGGAGGTGTCGGCGAGCGAAGACGACGATTCTGATTGATTTTGTGATTACCATCGCTTTGTGAGCTCGAAAACTCGTCACACCGCCGCGCGCGCGAGAGAGAGAGACGGGATGTTCGCCAAGAACCCGCTGGCACGCGCGCCGAAACACGTCGAGCTCGACTTCGCGCTGTCGCGAACGCAAATCTCGTTCATCGCGCTCGGACTGTTCGGGAGTTTCGCCATTCAGTACTTGTCGTTGGCGTACGTGCGCGCCTTTCATAAACGATTTTTAGCGTCGCTCGACGCGAAATCGCGCGCCGATTTCGGCGTGCGATGTGCGTCGAGCGTCTGGGGCACGGTGTGCGGCGCGTGGGCGGCCAAGCTGTTGCGAGAGGGGCTGAAAACGTCGACGGATACGTTGAGTCGAATGTACGCCTCGCCGCCGATGGAGACGTGCGAGGAATTGGTGTGTCTCGCGGTGGGATATTTCGTCTGGGATTCCATCGTGAGTGGAAAATACTACGACGTACAATATTTCCTTCACGGCATCATCTCTGTGATCACGTTCGGGTTGCCGCAGTTGATGCCGAAGGGTTTTTTGCACCTGTACGCCGCAAACTTTTTGCTCTGGGAGGTGACGTTACCGTTTTTGTCGGCTCGTTACATCATGATCAAGGCGGGTATGGGATCGACGACCGTCTTCAAAGTCGTCGAGCTCGTCGGGTTCGTGCTCTGGGTGTTCGTTCGATTCGTCGTGGGTTTGCCGATGATGTATCTGTACTTTACCGACGCCTACGCGATGTTCACCGCGGGTCGGGCCAGTCCGAAGTGGTTGTACGCATGGTACGTCTCCGCGAGCGCCATGCTCCAAATCATGAACGTCATCTGGTTGATGGCCATCTTGAAGTCATTATTTCCGTCCGCTAAAAAGAAGGCTGCTCGAGCGAAGAAGGCTGATTAGGACCCGTGAAACGTATAGCTGTATTGCGCTCACGTGTCGCGTCCCCCTTCGATGTCGCTCCCCCCGTCGCGTGCACGCGTCACGGTGAACCGTAACCGAACACTTCTAACGTCGCTTCGAGCGCGGCGTCTCGCTCGCGAGAAATCAGAAAAATCGCCAGCCCCGCCACCGTGTGCTTCGGAAGTCTCCACAGAAGGCACGCTTCATTGATTTCATCGCTCGACTTGGTTCGAGCGGCGTCGGGGGCATCGCCTCGTTGTTTTCGGGCGTTCATGGGAGTGTGTGTATGATTGTCTTCACGCCTTCTCCGAGGACGATGTCTGCGGACGCGGCGACGCGCACGCGCGAACGAATGAGATTCTTCGAATGAGAATGCATGAGGAAGGCGAAGAGACACCTTGAAACGGAGATGGACATCGTGCTTTACTACAGTTCGTACGTGTAATGGCTATGCAGAGGCGAATCACGTCAAGTCGATGACGACCGCTTCCGTGGCTTCCCGTTGTGTTCGTTTCGAATCGCGAGAAGCGCTGGCAGTCTGCTCGGCTTTCACGCGCGCCTGATTGCCGCGCGGCGTTTGCCCTCTCGGGCTCGTCTTCTTTCGAGACGAATTCGCTTGAGCGTGCTGCGCCTGCGCTTGCGCGGAATGTTCACGCTTACGAGAAGGACCTGGTTGATGGTTCGCTCGAGATAAGCGTTGTAGAAGTTTATCCCCACTCAACGGCGCGCGCTTGGCGTCTTCCATCGAACGCTGTATGGCGATTTCGGTTTCACGGTTTTCCAAAGTTCGACGGTCTCGTTCAATGCGTTCGCGATGCACATCCATGGGAGGCATCGAATGCATCGAGTTTTTACTGTCGAGGAGCGTGTGCATAGCGCGTTCGACCTCTTGACGACGGCGCTCTGCGCGTTCTTGCTCTTCTTTGCGTTCTTGCTCTGCGCGTTCTCGCTCTTGACGCTGATCGAATCGAAAATAGATCTCTTCCAGCTCTCTTTCGTTCCTTTCTTGTCTCAACATTTCTTCTATGTCGTTCTGTTCTCGTATCATTCTGTTTTGAAGTTCACGGGCCATGTCTAGCACCGGGTGCGCCTGTCCACCGCGTGCGTTACCTCCCCGTCGCTGAGCGGGAGTTGTGGGATTCTTCTTTTTAGCGCGCGCCTTGTCGACATCCTTCCGAGTGATGTTCAAATCTTTCAGCTCGATCTCCAGAGAATTAAGAAATTTATCGTAAAACTTTTCGTCCCACGCCTCTGAGTACGCGGCGAGCGCTCTCAATCGCCGCCTCCGCTGCGCCTCTTCGAAGAGTTCCATATCTCCGAACGTTCCGTCTGGGTGCCCCGCGTTCACCAATCGCCTCTTCTTCACTTTACCTTTGCCATCCTTTCCCTTCGCTTGCCACGCTAAAACCTCTTTCGCCGCAGGACAGTGCGCGATGTGCCCGTGCGCGTCGACGCCGACGTCGGCGGTGCAATACGCGCAGATTCCCGCGTTACAGCGCGAACACTTGAGCGCGAAACACCCACTAAAATCACAAAATGCTTGTGCACACCTCGTGCACGACACGTTCAAAATCTTCTCAATCACGTGCTCGCGCGCCGATCGCAACCGCTCCTCCTCTCCCGCCTCCGCCGACGCCTCCGCCTTCGCGCGCGCCACTCTCTCCTCCGCCTCCTCCACAATCTTCTTCTCCGCCACCCTCGTCCTCGCCGCATCGTACACCTCGAACGTCGCATCATCGCACACCATCGCGATCAATCTCGGCAAGAACGGTTTCGACTCGCACTTATCCGCCCCGCACGCCTCGGACGCCATCGGACAGAAGACGTCGCCGCCGCGCCGCGTCAATTCGCTCACAGCCTTCCCCGACTCCGCGCGCACGTGCGCGCCGAAACACTCGCGACAGAGACCGTGCGCGCCGGATTCACACATCACGTGCGCGTCGTCGCCGTCCTCGCGCGTCGTGAGGCATATCACGCACGTTTCCGTCGACATGGCGTCGACGTGGATGAATCGATGTCGACGCGGATGACGCGGTGTCGACGCGTCGATCGCGCCCGCGCGCGACGCGACGGGCGGGAAGACGCGCCAGGGTACGAATCACCGATGCGCGCGCGCGTTCGGCGTCGTCCTCGTCGCGCGCGCGCGGTCGCGCGTTCGCGAGGCGCGGAATGCGGCGTATCTTCGCTTTCGTACTCTCTGTATATTCGGTCCATGTAGATTCCGACCACCGTACACCATAAACCCGGAGGATGTAGGGTTGGGGGTTGAGGACGAAAGTGGGCACCTTGACGGGCGCGGACTCGTCGGGAGTCCCCCTCCTCTCCATCAGCGCCTCGCGAGGTGTGTGGTGCCGAGGGTGAAATTTCAAAGGATGAGCGCGGCGACGGCGCGTCAGCGCGCGACGCCGCGAGCGACGCGACGCGACGCGACGCGCGAGCGAGGAGCGAAGACGTAGATCTGTGACCTTGGTCGCGTGGACGCATGACGACCGGAACCGCGACCGCGGACGCGGCGAAGAGAGTGGAGCTCGCGCGTCGGTCGCGCGCGAAGCGGAAAGAGCTTCGAAGCGCGCTCGAACGGACGCGCGTGAATCAGGAGGAGTTGCAAAAGCCGGAGAACGATGATCTCGAGCTCGCGGTGGACGCGGCGGACGAGATGAACGAGGGCGTCGATCGCCCGCGGGAGATGGTTTTGGACATGGAGTTGTACGGGAATCTCGCGGGGTGCGCGTTGGAGCGAACGAAACGACTCGGACCTCGAGGTAGCGCCGAGGTGAGCGCGAAGGCGTTCTTGCAGAGCTTGTGTCGTCGATTTGTGGATAAGAACGAGGGTGATCCCATGCGAGCGGTGAGGGGGAACGCGGGAGCGTTTCATTGGCACAAGTTGGGCACGGCGAGCGCAAAGTTTTTCATGGAGGCGCCCGTCACCGGGTTCATGAACGGCGTCATGGACACCGAAGTCAAGGAGCGGAAGATGACGCAACGACGCGCGAAGGATATACTCGCGCCGAGCGTGGCGCCTGACGCGGTCGAGGACACCGCGGCGGAGAAACAGACAGACAAGATGATGCAGTCGATGAACAAGAGGCTCAGAAAGCAAGACGGCGGGTCGACGCGCGTCACGAAGGGCGTAAAGAATGTCGACAGTTTTCCGCAATTCGTCGAGAACGTGTTCACCGCGGCGTTTTTGGTCAAGGATGGACGCGCCGGGATCACTCCCGCCTCGGGCGGTGGTGTGCCGACACTTTCGCACATGGTGCCGCCGCCGGCGAGCGCGGGCAACGACAGATCGAGTTTCGTGTTGCACATGGACATGTCAAACTGGCGTGCGTTGAACGCGCTCACGTCGAGCGATGCGCAACTCATGCCCACTCGTGAGGACGTCGATGAAGACGTGTTGTACGGTAATCGTGGTGTCAAGCGTGATGGCGAAAGCGCCGCGCAAGACACGAAACGAATTCGAAAGACGTCCGGGTTGCAGGAAGCGACGAACACACGGGACCCCACCGCTCGCACATCTCTTTCGGTCTCCGTGTGAACGGAATAGACTACTTTGTAAATAAACACGCAAGCGCACGAAAAAACAACATTCCGCGATCGTCACGGTTACAACTCTAGCTACTGCTACTGCACTACACCTTTGGGCCGTACAGAAAAATACGCGCCTGCATATCCGCTTTCACGCTCTTATACCCGAGCGCGCGTCCCATGCGCGCGGATTCGTCGAACGCCTCGAGCAGGGCTTCTTCTCTGTCGGCGTTGTACGCGATGTACACGGGCACTGATTTCTGAGACTCGTCGACGGCTATCAAGTCGACGGCTCGTTTCACCTCTTGCGGACTCACGTTCGCGAACGGCGGGTCCACGAACACGACGTCGTACTTGAACCGAACCTGAAACGGTCGTCGCAAATCAAAAGCTCGAAAGTGTTTCATCAATTTCTTGAACCTCAGATCGCAGTCTAAAAGCAAATACTCGGTCCCAACGTCTCTCTCCCATGCGCTCGCGAGCGAAGGATTGCACATGAAAAGCGGTCTCTCGTACCTCTTCGCCACCGTCATCAATCGCCGAAGCGTCTCGTCGTCGTAAAAGAATTGTTCGAGCGCGTGGTTCTCCTCCACGTCCATCAGCGTCGCCGGTTCGAGATCCGTGGCGCGTCCCGGGTCACCACCGTTCCCTTTTCCCTTTCCTTTTCCTCGTCGCGCCTTCGCCGCCGCGCGCCAGACGTCTCGCGACGCGCGACGCGCAGACGATCGCCGACGTGCATACGTTGACACCGCCCTCGTCGTCGTCGTCGCGCGCGCGCCGACGCGCGTCGACATCGTCTCGACACGGGCTCGGGACCGACGCGACAGTTTGACGCGTCCCACGCATCGAACGCGCTCGACTCGATCGAGCGAATGGTAGGAACGACCGCGTGCGCGCGCGTCTGCGTCGTCGGCGCGACCGCGCGAGCCACTGCGGGCGCGAGTCTCGCGTCTCGCGCGCGCGTCGGCGGTCGATCGGCGCCCGCGCGCGCGCCACCGTTAGCGTCATCGACTCGTGGACGCCGCGCGGCGATCATGGCGGCGAGCGCGAACGCCGAGCGCGTGAAAAGGCTTCAAAATGGGTCCGACATTCGCGGCGTCGCGATGGACGGGATCGAGGGCGAGCCGGTGACGCTCGACGCGGCGACTGCGAGCGCGATTGGTTCCGCATTCGTGGATTGGTTGAGAAAGGAAAACCCGGATGCGGCGGAGATCACGGTCGGCGTCGGACGCGATCCGCGTCTGAGCGGTGAAACGTTGCGGGACGCCATGTTCGCGGGCATGGTCGAGGCTGGGGCGAGGGTGGTGGACATGGGACTCGCCACGACGCCGGCGTGTTTCATGTCGTGCGTCACCGAGGGCACCGAGTACGAAGGGAGCGTCATGCTCACGGCGTCGCATTTGCCGTTTAATCGTAACGGGATGAAATTTTTCACCAAGGGGGGTGGTTTAGACAAGCCCGACATTACGGATATCTGCGCGCGAGCGGCTGCGTATGTGGACGCCGGCGTCGGCGACGTGACTGCTCCTAGCGGCGTGTTGTCCGCGCCATTTTTGCCCACGTACGCGGCGCAGTTGTGTGACATCATCAGAAAGGGCGTGAACTCAAAGGAAAACTTTGATAGACCTCTCACGGGAATGAAGATCGTCGTCGACGCGGGGAATGGGAGCGGTGGATTTTTCGCGGACAAGGTGCTCAAAGAACTCGGCGCGGACACCGAAGGCTCGCAATTCCTCGATCCGGACGGCAATTTCCCCAATCACAGTCCGAACCCGGAAGATAAAGAGGCGATGGCTTCTGCGGTTCAGTGCGTGGTGAACTCGAAGGCTGATCTCGGGGTTGTCTTCGACACCGATGTGGATCGAAGCGCCGTGATCGACTCGAACGGCAAGGAAATCAATCGCAACAAACTCATAGCGCTTCTCGCAGAAATCGTTCTCAAGGAAACCCCAGGCGCAACGATCGTCACCGATAGCGTCACGAGCGATGGACTTCACAAGTTCATCACGTCCAAGGGTGGTAAACATCTTCGATTCATGCGAGGTTACAAGAACGTCATCAACAAGGGCAAAGAACTCAACAAGTCCGGCATCAACACTCCGCTCATGATCGAGACGAGCGGCCACGGTGCGATGAAGGAGAATTACGATTTAGACGACGGCGCGTACTTGGCTGTGAAGATTATTATCGAAGCCGTGCGTAGGCGCATTGCCAACGAACCGTCCATCGGAAAAGTTCTCGAGACACTCGAAGAGCCGCTCGAAGAAGCCGAAGTTCGACTCAAAATTACCGATCCAGAGTTCAAGGAGTACGGTCTTAACGTTATTGAGAATCTTCTTGCCGTCGTGAACGATACTGAGCACTCTTTGTTCGGTAAGTGTCGTCCCGCCGAGGACAACTACGAAGGTCTCAGAGTGTGCGTGGACGAAGGTAACGGCAAACAGGGATGGTTTTTGCTTCGATGTTCGCTTCACGATCCGGTGATGGTGTTGAACTTTGAGTCGCAGGTGGAAGGCGGCGTGCAAACGATGGCGGACGAATTCGGTACGTGGCTCCTCGACGAAAATTACGAGAAACTCGACGCGTCGACGGTGCACAAGCTCTATGAGTGAACATAAATGTAATAAAGGCAATCAAACACGCGCATGGACACGGAATGAATCAGTCATTAAAACAAAAATCTATCCCACGCCATCATGTATCACGCAAAAACGCACGATTTAAAGGTGGAGTGTCGAGACTTGGCGCTTATTGACGAGCGCCGAAGCCCGGGCGCTCGCTGCGGTATCCGCCGCGATCGCCGCCGAAGCCACCTCGGCCGCCGCGGCCGCCACGCGGGGCCTCTTCGGCACGAGTCGGCGCACGCGCCGCCTTCTTCAAGGTGTTCGGCACGACATCCGCGCCCAAGTTCAGGTACTCGCGGAGGTATTCGATGCCTTCGTCAGTCAAGTACCAGTAGTAGTGTCTCCAGGAGAAGATCTCCTTGACGAAACCCTTGGACTTGAAGGACTGCATGAGCTTGATCACGTGCAAGTTCGGCACATCGATCGGGTTCTCACCGGATTGACCAACTTCCGGGTGCTTCGGCATGTTGTAATCCTTCTTCGCCCACATGACGCCCTCGGAGAAGAGGGACTTGTAGACTTCGTTGCGGTTAACCTTCGGAATAAGCATGGCGACTCGAGCTCGTAAAGAATGTAGTTTATCAACGTCGACGAAACGCGTTCGCGACTAGAGGGTTTCGTAGTCGACCCTGCGCGCGAGTGCGGGAACAAAACGTCATCCCTCGAGGTCAGTCGTCCGTCCCCATCGTCATCGATCCAACGCGTCCCTCATCCCTCCTCATCGCGCGCGCGCCACCGTCACCCCTCACGCCCACGCGCGATCTCACACCGAGAAAAATATCCTCACGCGTTCGCGTCGTCCCTCGCGTCATCCCTCGCGTACCTTGGCGACCGCGCGCGCGTGAAAGGCGGACGCCCGCGCGTCATCCACGCCTTTTAGGGTTTTTCCATACCATACACGCCACCAGTGTGACCCCACGCGCCGTCCCGCGCGGGGCGTTCAAACGCGTCGACGACAGACGCGCGCGCATGTCGCGCGAGCGCGCCCTCGACGCCGCGCGCGCGGCGCGGGACGCGTACGCGACGAACGGATCGATCGTCTCCGCGATATTCTGCGCGGACAAGGCGCGCGCGCTGAGCGGAGACGGTGACGAGGACGCGCTCGCGCTCGCCGAGCTGTTGCGTCGAGACGGGCAGCATCGACGAGCGTCGGCGGTGGCGAGCGTGGGGGAGGGGAGCCGGGCGAGCGCGAGGTGGCGATTGTTGCGGGGGAGGTGTGCGTTGGCGCTGCGCGCGCCGGAGGAGTGTTTGCGCGCGCTGGGGGAGGATGAGAGCGGGACGGAAGAGGGCGTCGGCGGCGCGGCGCGAGAGACGGAGGAGGCGCGCGCCACGCGATTGGCGGATGGGAATCGGGCGGACGCGGCGGCGATGTGTGCGCTGCGCGGGAGGGCGTACGATGCGATGGAGAATCGCGCGCGGGCGACGCGGGCGTACGCTTTGGCGTTGAGATTCGATCCGATGTGTTACGAGGCGTACGACGCCGTGCTCTCGGGCCACGCATTGAGCGAATCCGAGGAGGGGGCGTTGGTGGATTCTCTCGTCGTGAACGAGGAGAACGCGTGGATCAAAGAGGTATACGCGGTGTTGAGTAACGTCAGGGACGTCGAGAGCGAGCTCTTGCGCGACTCTGCGTTGGGTGAGGAGGACGCGTCGAGTCAACCGACGACGTCCAAGTCGGCGTCGGACGTCTTGAAGACGAGCGGAGACGTTCGAATCGCGCGTGCGCGTCGATTGTACGATCGAGGCGAGTTTGCCGCGTGTTACACTGAGTTGAGGCTTCAATACGACGTCGAGCCGTCGCGTCTGGACGGGATGCCTCTGTACTTTGCGACGCTCGTGGAACTCGGGAAAAAGAACGACCTGTACCTGTTGGCGCATTCGCTCGTGGACGAGTACCCAAAGAAAGCGTTGACGTGGTTCGGTATCGGCTGTTATTACATGGCGACGAAACAGTTCGACCAAGCGAGGAAGTATTTTAGCAAAGCGACGACCATGGACGCATCATTCGTGCAGGCGTGGATCGGTTTCGGACACGCGTTTGCGGCGCAAGACGAGAGCGACCAAGCCATGGCGGCGTACAGAACCGCCGCGAGATTGTTTTCTGGTACGCACGTGCCCGTCATGTCGATCGGTATCGAGTATCAGCGGACCAATAATTTGAGTTTGGCGTACCAGTTTTTCCGAAAATCGTTTGAAATCAGTCAAACGGATCCGCTTCTGTACAATGAGTACGGCGTGTTGCTCTACCGCGAGGGGCAATATGAGAGCGCGGCACAACACTTTGAGCGCGCGCTCGAGCTCGCGCCGACGCAGATGACGAGTCGTTGGGAATCACTCATCGTGAACATGGCCCAAGCTTTACGCAAGGTTGGTCGTTACGACGACGCCATCGCATACTTCGAGTACGCGCTCTCCATTACGCCGCGCGCGGCGTCTACGTACGCGGCGCTCGCGTTCACGTACCAGGTGAAAAGTCGGTGTACAGAGCCGAGAGCGTTGGGATTGGCCATCGAATATTACCACAAGGCGCTCAGTTTACGCGCCGACGATGTCTTCTCTCAACATCACCTAGAGTTGGCGCTCATCGACCAGAGCGCCATCACGATGCCGCGACACGAACAAGTAGACTGGAACGTGGACTTCCCGACGTCTGACGACATGGCGGTGACGCCAGAGCTCGATGGGGCGCAACGAGATCGAGACGCGACGCCTGATCAACACGGCGTGTTCCCGACACCTTCCCCTCAAAGTTTCCGCGGCACTCCTACGATGGGACGAACGCCGTTTTCGACGCGCGGCGACGCCTCCGAGATGGATCAATCAGTGGACATGGACCAGTCCGTGGACATGGACGAAAGCGATTGATGCGTCGCCTCGGTCAACTATTCTCCTCTACGCGATTAGCGAGGCGTACGCCTCATTAGCACTGTCATTGTTCGCCGCGAGCGTTGTAAAAGCCACCGCAGAGGCGTCGCGCGAATTAAGTCTCGTCACTCTCGCGCGCGCTCGCCGCGTCGACGACCCGCGAGCGTCACACGTAGAAACACGACACATTAGATCACTAGAAACATGCCGCCGAAGAAGGCGGCCGAGCTCGTCATCACGCCCGAAGAGGAGGAGGTTTTGAACCAACTCCTCGTCGAGCAAATGGCGACACTCAAACCGGGCGTCGACTACCCGCTCAAGCGCGTCGCGAACGGGCTCGGCGCGGTGATCGACGCGCTCAACGCGGGAGAGAGCGCGGACGAGGCGCTGGAACATTTTCTCACCGAGCTGGACGTGTACGCGTTCGACATGAGTCGGTACACCACCGTGGTCGCGGGGAACCGCGCCCAACAGATCGAATACGACGAGGAAGAGGTCGCGTTGGAGGCCAAGACGGCCGAGCTCAAGACTGAAAACATCGAATTGCGCGGCAAGCTGCGCGAGACGGTCAAGGAGCGAGCGTTCCGGGCGGCGCGAGACGAGGCGGCGCGCGCGTGCAGAGAGTTTCCGTCCCGAGACGTGAGCGCCGAGGCCATCGACGCCCTCAAGCGCTCCATCGCCGAAGCGAGCGTCGAACAGAGTAAACTGAACGACGATTTCAACGCCAAGTCAGCCGACTTCGCCCTCCTCTTCAAAGTCATCGATGGTTTGAAATAACCGCGGTGGGAACGATTCGCGCCTTCGAGGCTCGTTTCGACTCCGCCGCGCGCGTCGCGCGATTTCATCCGTCGCGAGTGCACGCGTTGTGTTTTAGTGTAATTCTTTCTCTAGTCTTCGCGTAATCGCGAGATTCGCCCGCGCGCGCGCCGTCCCATCCCTCGCGTCGCGCGCGTCTCGTTCCCAGACTCTGGAAGTGGATAATCAGCTGTGAGCCGCCGATGAGATCTACGCCCACAGTCTTCGTCGCGCGACGCGAAGGGTGCGCCGAACGCGAGGAGACACCATGGCGAGCGGAAGCTTTCTCGTCGTCGCCCCAGCCATGCTGGGCGTGTTCTTCGCGTTCTGGTTGTTCACGCGCAAGTTGAGCAAGATTTCGCTCAACGCGCGCGTCCCGCGGTCGCACTCGTCCTCGAGTATGTCGCGCTCGGACGTGGACGAGGCGAGCGATGAGAGCCTGGTGCGGCGAATGGAGACCGGAAGTTACGCGCCGGACGCCCTGGCGAACCTGCGAAAGATTTATCGCGATATTCAGGAGGGGGCGCAGGCGTTCCTCGCCGCCGAGTACCGGATGTGCGTCGTCTTCCTCGTCGGATTCGGGGCGCCGATGGCGGTGCTCGTGTCGAACGGGTCGCACGGATTCGATGGAAAGGTTGGATTCATGACGGCGTTCGCGTTCTTGGCGGGCGGCGTGACGAGCATGTTGAGCGGCTACGTCGGAATGATGGTGGCGACGTACACCAACGCGCGATGCGCCATCATGGCGAGCATGGCCCCGGAGAGCACGGCGTGGAAAGAGAGTTTCAACGCCGCGTTCCGAGGCGGTGGTGTCATGGGCTTCGCTCTCAGCGGTCTCGGTCTTTTGGTGATGTACGTGCTGATGGTCATGTACAGCGCCGCGTATTCCTTTGAATTCGAAGCCATGAAACTCTTCGAGTGCATCGCCGGTTTCGGCCTTGGTGGTAGCGCCATCGCGATGTTCGGACGCGTCGGTGGTGGGATTTACACGAAGGCGGCGGATGTCGGTGCGGATTTGGCCGGTAAAGTCGTCGCTGGTATCCCCGAGGACGATCCTCGTAACCCCGCGACCATCGCCGATAACGTAGGCGATAACGTCGGCGACGTCGCCGGTATGGGTAGCGATTTGTTCGGTTCCTTCGCCGAGGCAACGTGTGCGGCGCTCGTGATCGGAGCTCAATCTGCGGATATCGTCGCGGCCGGTTGGGATGCGCTCATTTTCCCGCTTTACATTTCCTCCGTCGGCATCATCGTTTGCATCGCCGTGTCTTTCGTCGCCACGGACATTCAACCGGTGCGCAACGAAGCGAGCATCGAGCGCGTGCTCAAGATGCAACTCACTCTGAGCACGGTCGCGATGACGATCTGCATGTACCCGATTTGCCTCAGCTACATGCCGTACCGTTTGCATCTCGGCGCCGACTCGTTTGACAAGGTCTGCGTCGGCTCGGTGAGCAGCAAGTGTGTCACGAACGGCGCCAACGCCGCGTTCGCGTGCATCGCCGCGGGTTTGTGGGGCGGTCTCATCATCGGTTTCGTGACTGAATACTTCACGTCGCACTCCTATTACCCTGTGCGCGAGTTGGCCAAGTCGACAGAGACTGGCGCGGCAACGAACATCATTTACGGTCTTGCGCTCGGTTACAAATCCACCATCGTTCCGGTCGGCGTCCTCGCCTTCGGTGTCATGGTGTCATTCTCTCTCATGGACATGTACGGTGTCGCGTTGTGTGCGCTCGGCATGCTCGGTACTCTTTCGACGTGCCTTTCTATCGACGTCTACGGACCGATTTGTGACAACGCCGGTGGTATTGCCGAAATGGCTGGCATGCCGGACGACGTTCGCGAGAAGACGGATGCATTGGACGCGGCGGGTAACACCACCGCGGCCATCGGCAAGGGTTTCGCGATCGGTTCCGCCGCCTTGGTGTCTCTCGCGCTCACCGCCGCCTTTGTCACTCGCTCCGGCGCGCTCGAGGATGGCGTCAACCTTCTGAACCCGTCAGTTTTCGCCTTCTTGCTCATCGGAAGCATGCTTCCGTACTGGTTCAGCGCGATGACAATGAAGTCCGTCGGCATCGCCGCCATGGAGATGGTGAAGGAAGTGAAGCGTCAATTCGACACCATCCCCGGTCTTCTCGAGGGAACTCCGGGCCACGCGCCGCCCGATCACGCGCGTTGCATCAAGATCAGCACCGACGCGAGCCTTCGCGAGATGGTGCCGCCCGCGGCTCTCGTCATCTTAGCGCCGATCGTCACCGGCACCTTCTTCGGCGTTCGCGCCGTGACCGGCCTTCTCGCGGGCGGTCTCGCTTCCGGCGTTCAACTCGCCATTTCCGCAAGTAATACGGGCGGCGCCTGGGACAACGCGAAGAAGTTCGTCGAGAAAGGTGGATTGTACATCGACGTGCCCAAGCGTGAACGGGCGCACAGCGACCCCGTGGAGGGTCCGTACACGGGTGCGATCGTGCGCAACGTCGACGGCTCTCCTCAAATGGTAAGCATGCGACAGCGCAAGGGCAGCGAGTGCCACAAGGCAGCAGTCGTCGGCGATACCGTCGGCGATCCTTTGAAGGACACCTCCGGTCCCGCGGTCAACATTCTCATGAAGTTGTCTGCGATCATTTCGTTGGTCTTCTGTGATTTTTTCATGTCCATCAACGGGGGTCGCGGCGTGTTCCTCGTCGGCAACTAGACGACGCTCGGGACGCCTCGCAGTTCCTCGCATTGAACGCATTGGTAACGCTCGCGAAGCCTATACAATCTTGTTTGAAATTCACAATAATCCGTGTAGACATACAGACCGCGCGACGTCCAGCGTCCGCCTCGATCCTTGTTCCTCGACGACGCCCGGAGTCGGTTACGGCTGATTCCTCTCCCAATCGATCCGCACACACACGCCCGCGCGACGGGCGCACGCATGCGCGGGCTCGATGCCTTTCGTAAAGTGACGCCGAAAGGCGGCGCGTCCAAGATCGGCGGTGGTGACGTCAAGCGTCTGCGCGCGGAAATCGCGGCGACGCTCTCGGATGCCGATGCCGATTCGCTCGACGCGCTCGCGCCGAAAAATGCGACGTACGAGTGCGTCAAGATGTCCAATCGAGTCATCGTCTACCTCATCGACGGAAAACCCATGTTTTTCGACGCCTCCGGAGGGCGTTGGGAGATGTTCCCGACGGTGTACGCGCTGTGGGCGCTTCGAGGGAAGAGCGGGCTCACGCGACTGCGCACGCACTCGCTCGTGTCGCCGAAAGTCTTGGGAGGCGCGAACCTGATGCTTCCGGGCGTCGTGCTCGAGGGAGACGAGACGTGGGAAGCGAATGAACTCGTGGAGATCGGTATCGTCGATAACGACGACGCGTTCGCCATCGGGGTCGCGGCGTGCTCGAGCGAAGAGGCGAAATCCGGAGGCATGAAAGGAATAGGCGTCGAGCTCGCGCACACATACGGTGACATCGTGTGGGCGATGGGAGATAAATCGGTGCCGAGCAAATCGTTTTCGGTGAGGCGTATTTACCCGACCGGAGAGGAGGCGCCGGTGGAGACGTCGCTGGTGAGCGAAGAGACGCGCGGCAGAGACGCGGTCGAGTCAACCATGAAAAACTTGAGTTTAGAGGACACCGCGAACGCGAACGAGACCGAAGAGACGTTTGACGTGAGCACTCCGGCGAAAATGGACGCCATGTTGGAACGTTGTTTCGCGTTGGGCGCGAACAAGGTGACGGACGCGGAATTGCCGATTCGATGCGAAGCGTTTTACGCCAACTTTGTATTGCCCTCTCGGCCGTCAGGGGTGACCCTCGACCTGAAGAACTCTAGCTTTAAGAAGCAGACCAAATTATTCAGCGTCATGGAAAAGAAAGTTGGGCTCATCAAGACAAAGCTCGTTCACAAGATTGAAAACATCGTGTCGATCGACAGAGGACACGCGTTGTTGGCCAAATACGCGGCGGCGAGCGACGAGGCGAAAGACTCTGGCGAATCCAAACCCGCCGTCGATGTCACATTGTCAGCCGCCTCGATCGATATATCGAAGCGATACCGGGCGTCCACGATGTATCGCCCGATATTCGGCGAGCAAGCCAAGCAGAACAAGGATCGGTTGTACACGAAGGCTGAGGCTTTCGCCGCTTTAAGCGAGTACGTAAAGAAGAACAACCTCGGAGATGGTGGCAAAGATAGCGAAGTACAGCTCGACACCCTCCTCGGGAAAGAGTTATTCGCGAAAAAGGAGGAGTGGTATGGCACGGACTCTTTTTACCCGTTTGCTGATCTGTACGAACGATTAATCGGCAAACTGCAACCGCACACCATCGTTCGATCGACGTGCGACGGCGAAACGAAGGAGTATGTGAAAAAAGGAGGAATCAAGCCGATCGCGATCAAAGCAGAGGACCGCGGCCGCCGCAAGTACATCACACGCATTTCGGGACTCGAAACTTATTGCATCTCTCCGGATGATTTCGCCGCCATCGCAAAGAAGGAATTCAGCGCGTCCGTCTCCATCGACGATCTTCCGGGAAAGCAAGAACACGGCAAAGAGTTAGCCATCCAGGGCCACGTCGTCATCCAACTCGCGGATCTCCTCCGAACAAAGATGGGCGTGCCTGCCAAGTTCATCGATGCGCAAAACTAACGACAACGTGCACTTTAATATACATCACGCGACTCGCATCGATGCTCCACGCGACTCTCGTCGTTTCTACGATGCGAGAAAACCACTGCCCACCGAACGCGAGGCGCGAGAGACGCGCACGGGACGCTCGAGCTCGAGAACATGTCGAAGCAGTTTAAAGCGCCGCCTGGAGCGCACATAGCGCGCATCGCGGCCGTCGACCGCGCCAGAGAGCGCGAACGAAGAGCCGAACACGTTCAGGAACAAGAAGACTCGTTATCCCGAGGTCTGCTCGACGCCGATCCTCGATGTGAAATCACTCCGTCCGCGCTTTCCGTCGGTGCAGACGTCGACACATCACCTCATCCGACGGAGGGCGATCAAGCGCCGCGCGATGCGCGTCCGAGGTTCGTGTTTGAAGATGAAAACAAGTTTTTGAAGTTCTGCGCCAGACACCGCGACGAGAAAACTCCGAGTGGTCTCTCTTTATCTTACACGCTGAGAATGGGAAATATTTGGTGCCTCGCGCACGATTCGTTTAACCTCGCCGCGTCGCAGGCTTCGGTGAAGGCGTTCTTCGAAAAATTGCAGCGGCGGGCGACACTCACGGCGAAACGTTTCTTAGAGCACTCGATGCCAAACGTAATGCATCGCGGTTCCGTGGACGTCGATCAAACGGATAAATCGACCTCAAAAGCGAATACGAACAAAGAATGCGACGTGCTCGATAGTCACGAGTGCGAAGAAGAGCGAGGCGAGAGCGAAACGGATGACTGGAGTTTCGTTTCTTACGACGCGTAATGCTGATTTGAAACATGTCAACTTTTCTCTTCTTTTCTCGTCTCAAGACATGACATACCTAGTGTTTTCGATAGACTATCGCGTTTTGCAAATGGATCATACGAGTCGAACATACACACCATCTATTTTGAATAAATCTGAACGAGACTTGATGAACTCACCGAGCTTCAACGGGAAGTTTTTCGGCTTCTTCACGCGTCCGCCGAGAGCCGACATCATCGTGTCGGGATTTTCTTTGAGAAAGTCGACGATTGCGTTGGCGTATTCGTCACTGTTCATTTTCTTATCGGTGGTCGGCGTCTTCGGAGTGGCCGGCGCCTTTTTAGAGACCGGCGTCGTCATTTTCTGTTTCTTCGCCGAGGAGCCAGGCGTCGATTCCGCCAAACGCTTGGTCGCAGAACGGATCACGTTAATATCTTCAGACACGTCGGAATCAGAAGAATCGTCGGAGTCTTCAGAGTCGGACGAATCGGATGAATCGTCTTTGGTTTTACCATCCACCGGACCATCATCGCTGTCGGATTCGTCCTCGTCGGAAGAATCGTCGTCGCTGTCTTCAGATGCAGACTCAGACTCAGACTCAGACTCAGACTTAGATTCAGATTCGCTCGACACTTCCTTAACGGACTTCTTCGCTGATTTCGGCGTCGCTTGCTTCGCCGGCGTCGCCTTATTTACGGAAGGCGCCGGTTCCTCCGACTCAGAGTCCGACGAAGAGTCCGATTCGGAATCGCTCCCCCGGGCATGCTCCATGATGGGTGCCGGTTCCTCCGACTCGGATTCCGACTCCGAATCGTCCATGATGGGTTCGTCCGCGGGCTCGTCCTCATCCTCGTCGCTGTCGCTATCTTCGCTGTCCACGCCCATCGCTTTCGCGAACGCTCTGTCGTCGTCGCTCTCGCTATCGCTGAACAAATCACCATCGCTCGGCAAATCATCGAGTTCATACGGCGTCTCGAAATAATCGTCCTCGTCGTCCTCGTCGTCCTCGTCGTCGTCCTCGTCGTCGCTCGAATCCGCGTCGACGGCTTCTTCGTCTTCGTCGCTCACCGCGTCGGACGACGCGTCTTCGTCCTCCTCCTCATCGCTCTCCTCATCGCTCTCCTCCTCCTCCTCCTCCGACGAGGACATCTCCATCGCCAATTCCTCCATCGCTCTCGCCTCCTCCTCCTCATCGATCCCATCGTTCGTCTGTCTCCATCCCGACACGTGCACGTCGTTCGCGCCCTCCGCCGCGAGCACGAACGTCGCGTCCACCACCACGTCCAATCCCATCTGATCGCACGCGTCTCGCGTCAGCGTGCACAGCGTCTGCGGCTTTTCCCCGCCTCGCCCCCCGTTCACCTCGGCGTCGTCCACGACCGCGAGTTTCAGCGTCGTTCGTCCGTTCCTCGCGGTCGCGCCCAGGGCCACCTGCGAGACGTGAATGTACTCCTCGTCCGCGACGACGTCCACGCGAATCGATCTCCCGGCCGGGATGACCGCGCCCCAAAACTCACAGTCCATTTTTTTCGCGCGCGTCTCTCGTCTCGCGCCGCGCGACGCGAGGTGTCGACGATCCGCGATCGCGCGCGGCGGCGGCGGGATGGATGGGTCGAGTCCCTCGAGCGTGGTGAGTCATGACCGGTGGTACCATTAACGGGTCGTGACCCATCGAGGAGTCCCCTCTCCGGGCCACGGCATCATCGCGCGCGCGCGTTCGCGGTCGCGCGCGACGGCAGAGTCGCGCGGACGACGACGGCGTCGAGCGAGGCGACGGGCGCGTCGCGAACGCGCGTCGCGCGCGCGTCGTCGCTCGACGCTCGTCGCGCGCGATGCCGAACGAGCGGTCGAGATTGATCTTCGACGCGGGCGCGCATGGTGTTGGCGCCGAGCCGTCGCGCGGGCGAGGGAAGCGCGCGCGGGGGAGGTTGTACGGCCCGTTCACGGGAGGTGCCGCCGTCGGAAGCGGTGGTGGCGTCGGGGCGGAGGGCTCGGCGTGGACGGTGGACGGTGCGGGGCGACGGTCGAGGCGATGCGGCGCGGCGAGCGCGGCGCTGTGCGCGGCGCCGTTGGCGGCGTTGGGCGTACTCTTGGGCGTGCGCGCGTACGCGGGGGCGGCGGCGGCGGCGCAGGGAGGAGTGCATGGATTAGTCACGGCGCGGCATCGCGCGAGCGGGAACGCGACGACGTCGAGGGAGGAGCCGCGCGAGTCGCCGAGGCGGAGATGGCGTGTCTTCAAAACGAAAGACGCGACGAAGCGAGACGACGCGCGAGCGGAGGATTCGACGCGGTTATCGACGACGAGGCCGAAGAGTGTGAAGGAGACGTCGTCGTCGTTCGGTGAGTTTCACGGGGTGGAGTCCACGGCGCACCCGGCGTCGAAATTCGACGCTGGGAGGACCACGGGCGTGGCGCTGAGCGGGTGGTTACAGCTGGAGGAGTGGTTTTTCGCGCAGGGCGCGTCGCACGCCGTGAGCGCGGGGAGAAGGGACGAAAATGGTGTGTGTTTTCCACCCATGTTCCCGGATGCGAAAAGTCTCGGATTCGCGTGGGCTTCGGAGGGCGATTTGGTGAATAAACTCGTCAAAAAGTACGGCGCCAAGGTGGCGACATCGAGTTTCGCCGCGCATCGCGCGCAATACATCACCGACGAAGACTTGTTGGACATAGCTTCTCGAGGCATCGAGGTGGTTCGTTTGCCCGTGTCGTGGAGCGTGTTCGCGCGGGATCCGTCAAAGGTGCCTCGCGGCGGCGAGCGCGTGCTCGTGGATCCGGTGTATCCAGACAGACTCTTCGTCAACATGGCGGGCGCCGACTTGGACGCCGTCGTCGAGCGAATTCGCAACGCCGGACTCAAGGTCCTCATAGATTTACACAACATGCCCGGAGGCGCCTCGGTGGGGACGTACAACGGGGTGTTTCCGCACCCGCCGATGATGTTCTCTCGAGAGGACCTCGCGCGCACGGGATTGGGCGTCGTGCGCACCATGCTCAGATGGTTCAAGGCGCTTCCCGTGGAGTCGCGCGCGGCAGTGCATGGGATCACGTTGCTCAACGAACCGGGGCATAAACTCCCGAACAAGCGCACCGAGGTGTTGCACTGGCTCGGGAACGCAGTGCAGACGTACAAGGATGAAATCGTCGACGGCGGCGTGCCGGATGGCGAACGCGTGCCGTTTCTGTACGTCAACCTGATCGAGACGCTCGATCTCAACGTCGCAGATATGTCAGCATGGATGCGATCGCAGTTCACGGTGAAAGAGCTCGAGACGTGGGCGGTGTTGGACGTTCATCATTACTTCGCGTGGTCGTACACCGGGTGCATGGGCGGCTCGAACACCGGCTGTGCGTTCAGTTGTGCGGATAAACCCTCGATCATCGCGCGACAAATCGGCGATCGAGCGGGCGACTGGGCGGGAACGTTGCGGGCGGCGGCGCGCATGTACGGCGTGCAAAATCTCGCCGTGTCGGAGTGGTCGCTTGCGACGTTTTCGGATTCGTCGAGATCGTGTTCAAACAGAGAAGTGTTAGACATCATGTTTGAACATCAAGAACAGGCGTACCGCGGGGCGGGGATTCAGGGATACTTTTGGGGATGGAAGATGCCGCACGGTGGATCGCACGTCAAGGCGTGGTCGCTGAGGGATTACTTGGACGGAGCGCCGAAGAATGATCGAGAGCACGCGCTCGTGCCGCACGGGTACACGTTGGAGGACACTCTGGAGTTACCCGAAGGCTCGACGCAAGACGACAAGGACAGACTGATTCGAGCGTACAGTCAATTCCCGGATGCGACCAAACACGCCGGCGACGATGACGACGAGGGCACGGTGAAGATTCAAACGAAGGATGTGTTGAAGTTTCTCAGTGAGGTGACGAAAGGAAACCAGGCGTCGACGGCTGCGGTGGGCGATAGCGAATATCGATCGTCAAACAGAAGGCGAAAGAAAACGCCCGAACAGGATGACGATGACCGCTCCGCCGCCAAAGCCGCGGAGGATTATCTCAAGGCGAGTTCACAACTGAAGAGCTTGATCGATACGGACGCATACGTCGACGACGACGATGACGACAGAGAGGTTGTCATCGTTCGGCGCGCGAAAACTGGCGAAATTGTTAAAATGGGACCCGCAGGAGACCCGATCAGAGCAGATTTGACACCGTCGGCGTCGTCGATGCCGCCACAAACGCCCGTCGTCAACGCCACTACACCCCCGGCGAGCAACTCCACGCCTCCGGCGAGCAACTCCACGGTGACGTCGAAGGGCAAAAAGCGTGAATCGAAAGACGATGGCTCTCTCGCTTCACTGATCGACCCAACTAAAGATGTTCCTCCGCCACCACCGCCACCGTCGCCGAATCCGCCCCCATCGCCGCCAACGAAAGAGGCATTGAAAGCGGACGCTGCCGCCGCAAACACTCTCGAAGCGCTCGACGTGACCGAAAACGACTTTTCCGTTCCAAACGGATTCTAACGGTACTAGACACTAAACGAAATGTGAATATATGTAGCAGCAAATTGTTTTTACATCTCCCTATCGAATCCCTCGCGTCCCTGCCAGGCGCTCGATGGATTCCGGGCGACGCAACGTGTCCATCATCACCGGAGGCAGATTGATAAACATCTCCACGCCGTTCGCACCCGCCGGCGCGCCCGTCGCTCGATCTGGTCTCGAGCATTGAATCTGCACGATGTCATTGAGCTCGGGCGGGAGCGCGAGCGTGGGTCCGCCCGTACCGAAATCCAAATCGTACAACTTTTTATAAATTTCAACTAAATTGTTGCACCACACCATCTGTCCTTGCATAAAGGCCATGATGTCGAAATCGAACCCATTGACGCCCGCACGAAACGCTGCTTCGGTGAGCATCAAGTACTTATTGCGACGCATCATCGCCTTGGTGAATCCGGGTCGTAATCCGTCGCGCACTTCCGCCAACGTCGAATAGTCGCCGACGCTGACTCGACCGGTGCACACACCAATGGCTGCGTTGCCGAAGTACATGTCCGGTAAACCCGTTCGACCGCCGCGTCCACTGACGACGGTGACGTGTTCGAGAGGTGTGCCGTTCGGTAACCCGCACAGGTCGGCCAACGCGAGCCAGGAGTGCGCGCTCAGAGCCTCGTTGTCGTTCGTGGCTCCCGACGCTTCGCGCAGGCGCCGCATGTTATCCTCGGAGATGTTCACCATCATGCGATTTCCCGCAGGGAACCGCAAGAAATCGGGCACGATGCGTCGACCCGCCATGAGCGCGTTCGCGAGCATCGCTCCAGAGTTGATGTTATTGAACCCTTCCTTTGAGAGCATCTCGCGCATCTCCTCCACCGTGGCGTCCGCGGCGGGTTGTGCCACGAGACTGCGATCGAACACCGGATCTCCCAGCGGATGTTCTTCGTCGTTCGCCGCCTTGGCCCACGTCACTAAAAATTCAATAAATCCCTGTCCATCACTCACCGCGTGCGACATGCACACCCCCAATACGCTCCCTCCTCCCGCGCACTGCGTCACCTTTGCCGTGAACACGGGCGCGTCGCCCAACATCAAGTCTATCCACGGCGCGAAATCCAAAAATCGTCGCGTCGCGTCCGCGTAATCCTGAGGTAAATCCTCGAACCGTTGATCGTCGTCTCTCACCACGCGCAAGGGCACGCCGTCGTTGGTGAGTTTCACCCCTTTATTCTGCCATCCCTCGCGTCTCAAATCTAACCGTCCCGCCAACATCGGATACTTTCGCAGCGTCTTTCGCAGCGCCGTCTCCAACATCCCCACGTCCAGCGTCTCCTCGTAATAACACACCGCCTGCATGATGAACGGCACCTCACCCACGTCGTACCCGCTCAACGGCTGCATCTCCGCCACATCCGCCGGGACGACGTCGACGTCCGGTATCCTCGCCCGAATGTCGTCGAGCACGAGCTCGCCGCCGTTCGCGCCGTCCATGAAATTTCTCGCCGGTACCATCACCCCCTTCGCCACCGCGCGCGCCGCGGGAATCTCGATTAATTTCGTGAACGCCCCCGCGCGACGAATCACGCGATCCCCCCTTCGTCCCGCTCCCGCGTCTCGATCATCGCGCGACCGCGCCCGATGCCGATGATGACGACGACGAGACGCCCATCGTCCTCGCGTCGCCTCCTCGCCCCGCCCGCGCCTCGCCGCGCGCGAGAACGTCGACGACGCGAACGTCGACGACGTCGTCGTCCGAACGCCCATCGCGTCGAGCACTCCCGACGCGACTCTGGACGAATGCGTCCCACCGCGCGGATGCGCGCGCGCGCGTCAGACCCACTCGACGGTTCAGGACTCGTCAAAGTACCCACACGCGCCCACGCCTCGGGCCCGCCGCCGCTTCGAGCGCGTCGACATCGTCCCGCTCGACGTCGCGCCGCTCGACGCCTCTCGACGCCGCGCGGTTCGACGAGACGGGATGGAACCGCCCCCGCCCGACCCCGAGACGCCGGCGTCCGCGCTCGACGGCGGTGGGTACGTCTTCGTCCTCGAACTCGCGACGCTGGAGACGGCCAAGGTTGGGAAAGGGTACGCCATCCTCAACTGCGACGACCACGCCAACTTTATTCGACGACACGGGAAACAGCCGGGAGATCATCGACCGGACATTTGTCATCAGGCGCTGTTGGCGATCCTGGACTCGCCGCTGAACAAGGCGGGGAGGGTGAAGGCGATTTACGTCAACACGCAAAAGAATGTGTTGTTTCGCGTGTCGCCGAAGACGCGCGTGCCGCGGACGTTTAAACGGTTTTGTGGACTCATCGCGCAGTTGTTGCAAAAACTGAGCGTGCGGGCGAGTAATGGACCGGAGAAGTTGATGCAGGTGGTGAAACAGCCGGTGACGAGATATTTTCCCGCGGGGGCGAGGAGAGTGGGATTTTCGTTTAGCGCGCCCGAGGTGAAAAAGTTGCCCGATTACGTAAAGTCGTTACCGGAAGACGCGACGGTGGTGTTCACGGTGGGCGCGATGGCGCACGGGAAAGTGGACGTAGCGTACACGGATGATTTCATCTCCGTGTCGCAGTATCCGTTGAGCGCGGCGTGTTGTATCGGAAAGATATGCAACGCGTTGGAGTTGAAGCACGACATAGTCTAAGACGACGGTTTTTCGACGCGGTTAGCGCGCGATAGATGTGTAAAAATGAGTAGAACACGATGAACAGACATGCGTCATATATAAAAACATGATTTCTTTGCTAGTAGATTTCTAGCCAACTTTGTGTGGCGTTTACCAATACGTCCATCGGTCGATCCAGCCCTTCGGGTTGGAGCGGATGAAGGATTTGCGCAATTCATCGTAAGAGAAAATCAAGATGGACCACGGCAAACCGGAGAACCAGTGAAGAATGTGCAACGGACGCGTGCCGAACACTTGGTTGAAGATGGGCGTGTAGCACAAGGTCGCACCGAGGACGGTTTCGAAGATCAAACCAAAGTTCATGAAGTCGTTACCCATGCCTTGTTCGAAGATGGACAACTTGCGCGTCTTGGCAATCATCAAATCAGCCCACTGGACGATGATAATCGTGATGAAGTACGCCGTTTGAGCGTATTCGAGAGCGGCGGTTTGATACTCGGGGTTCGGGTGCGTTTGAGGCGCACCGTTCCACCAGTAGTAGGCACCCTTCGGCGCAATCGCGCCCTTGTCGACGTACGCACGAGAGAAACCCCAGTCGGCTGAACCGGAGAGATTGCACATGTAGTTCATCATTGCTGTGTCCTCGGTGCCGTAGTTGCCCGGGTTGGATGCGAAGTCGGAGCAAGAACGGCTGCACGTGTTGCCCTCGCCACGGAATCCGCCCGCATCGAACTCGAGGAACGGATCGAACGCGCCTGAGATGGAAGAGCGCGCGGCAAGTTCGGAGTGGAACGCAGAGTAGCCCGGGTTGATGCGGCTGTTGTTGAGGTATCCCACCGGAATGGAGCAACCGCCCGTGCACACGCCAGCCATGTCCGTTCGCTTGTCGTCGGCGCAACCGAAGCCGCACTCCTTCGGACGGAAGTAACCCTTCGTTCGATTAGTGTCGACGACGGTGTCGCCGTTGAGCGTACAGAGAAGCGAACTTTCAGTCCATTCCAAACCGTTGCCCATCAAGATGCTCGGCGTGTAACCGTAGTCGTTCAGCACGAGCATGTACGTGAAGAAACCAGCCAAAGCTTGAATGATACCGATTTGCAAGTAGGCGAAGGAGATCAAGCGGAAGTTGACCAAGCGATCGGTGCGAGCGTTGCGCGGCGGGCGATCCATAATGTCGGCTTCCCTGGTTTCGTACGCCATGGAAATGGCGGGGACCATGTCCGTACCGAGATCAACGCATAAGATGAGCACAGTCGTCAACGGAGAAGGAATCTTCATGGTGATGTAGCACAAGAACGGAGCGATTTCCGGAATGTTGGAAGAAAGCGTGTACGCGATCGACTTCTTGAGGTTGTCGAAGATGAGACGACCTTCTTCGACGCCGTTGACGATGGACGCGAAGTTGTCATCCATAAGGATCATATCGGCAGCTTCCTTGGAAACATCCTTACCGGCGATACCCATTGCAACGCCGATGTCACCCTTCTTGAGGGCAGGGGCGTCGTTGACACCGTCGCCGGTGACGGCGACGATTTCACCGCGTCGTTGGCAGTTTTCAACGATGAGAAGCTTATGAGCCGGGGATACGCGGGCCCAGACGATTTGTTTGTGATCGAGAGCGGCGTCCCACTTGGCGCGTTGGGCAACCGGATCTTCAATCTCAGTCCATTCACGAATGTCGTCACCCTTGACGACAATGGCGGAGCCGTCGTCGATGTTCTTTTGGTCGATGATGTTCACTTGCTTGGCGATGGCGGCGGCGGTGATCGGGTGATCACCGGTGACCATGTACACCTTGATGCGAGCGCGGTTGCACTTCAGTACGGCTTCCGGAACACCTTCGCGCGGCGGATCAATGAGAGAAAGGAGACCGACGAAGGTGAGGTCATCAATCGGGAAGTTCGGCTTCGGCTTTTGCGAAAACTTGAAGTCGTTCTTGAAGCCAGAAAGTTCCTTGTAGGCGAAACCGAGGACGCGCTCACCGCGGCCACCGAGTTCTTCGTAAGAGGTCGTGTACTTGGACTCGAACGCAGCATCCTTGGAGCTCACCTTACCCTTGGAGAAGTACGAGGTGCACTTGGCCAAGACGCGCTCCGGAGCACCCTTGAGCACAAGAAGTGGCGGCTTGCCGCCCGGTTGCGCGTGGATGGAGAGCTGCCACTTGTTGGTGGAGTTGAACTTGATCTCGAACAACTTCGGGTACGCGGCACGCGTCTCCAAAGCGTCGTTGAGGGGCTGCACCAACTTGAGCAAACCTTGCTCCGAGGCATCGCCCGTCGCCGGTTGCTTCAGAACGTTGAAGTTCGGGTTCATCATCTCAGCCTTGAGGTCGATAAAGGAACCATCTTCCTTCTTGGTCAAGTACTCAGCGTTGTTACACAAAGTGGCGACTTGGAGGAGACGTTGGAACGCTTCAGACTTGGCGTCGTAGAACGGTTCACCATCCGGCGTTTGACCCGGTTCAGAGATCACCTTGAGATCTGGAATGTTCTTACCCGCCGGGCAGAAGTAGACTTCATCATCGTACCAGGCGTGCTGCACAGTCATGCGGTTTTGCGTGAGCGTACCCGTCTTATCGGAAGCGATGACAGTCGTAGAGCCAAGCGTTTCGACAGCTTCGAGGTTCTTCACGAGAACATTCTTGGCGTGCATACGCTTGGCAGTCAAAGCTAACGACACGGTCACGGTGGCGAGCAAACCTTCCGGCACGTTCGCGACGATGATACCGATGATGAACACAACGTTCACGATGATATCAGTACCGTTGGTCAAATTGACGATGAAGAAGACGACGCCGAGGGTGATGGCGACGTAGGAGATGAGACTGATGAATTTGGCAATTTCCTTGTTGATCGGCGACGCCTCACCGGAGGTTTCCGTGGCGAGACCGGCGATTTGACCCATGACGGTGCGGTCACCGCTACCGATGACGACACCGCGGCCGGAACCAGAGTTGATGATGGTCGTGTAGAAGCACAAGTTGGTGGCTTCGAGCGGCTGGGTAACGAGGTTACCCGCGGCGTCACGAGTGAGAGCCGGCGTACGATCTTGCGGTTCAGACTCACCCGTCAAAGATGAGTTGTCAACCTTGAGTTCGTTACTGCGCATCACGCGGATGTCCGCCGGTACTTGATCACCGTCATTGAGGTCGACGACGTCACCCGGGACGAGCTCCCAGGCGTCGAGGACGACACCCTTACCATCGCGAATAGCCTTGCACTTCTTCGGAATCATACTCTTGAAACCTTCCATGATGGCCTCGGACTTGGCTTCTTGCAAGAAGGAGAAAGTCGCGGTGATCATGACGACGGTGAAAAGCACGACGCCGAGATACAAGTTGGTTTGGTCCTTTTCGCTGTCGATGGCGTAACCGACAAAGCAAAGGACACCACCACCGAGAAGCAAAAGTGCGAAGAAATTCTTGAATTGCATCAAGAATTTGATGTACCACGGCGTAACTTCCGGCGGCGTCAATCGGTTTTCACCGTACTTGGCCCGGTTCTCGAGAACTCGTTCCGAGCTCAAGCCGTTTTCGAGAGTACAGCCAAAGTGCGCATACAGCTTGTCCTCATCCCAGGTGTGCTCGACAAAGTCCACATCCTTACGGAGAGCGGCGGCGCGCTCTTCCTTGGCCGCTTGCTTGCTCATTTTGACGAGTTTTAAACTCGCGTCCGACTGCTGGTTGTCACAAGCTCCTTCGCGAGCTCTGCTTCTGCAACCTGCGATCGTAACGTGCCACGACGCGCGCGCGCGGAATCACCGTCAGTCTCGCGTCTCCTCTCTCGCGCGCGATTTATTCCCACCATCCCACCGTCCGAACGCACGCGCCGAGCGGTCGAAACACCACCCTCCGCGTCGTCATCCGCGCCGAGCGCCCAAACGCGACAATCCAAAACCCGATCACTTTTCGAGTCCGATCCTTCGCCCGCGCGCTCGACGCGCGCGCTCGACGCCCACCGACGTCCGACCGATCGACGCGGGAATTTCTTTCCCACCGTTCCCGCGTCCGCGCTTTCACCGATAGTCGCGTCTCGCGCGCGTTCCCGCGTTCGTCATCCGGCGCGCTGGATTGCGCCCTCTCGCGCTTTCGGTCAAGTCGCCCCGCCCCGCGCGAATGACTGCACGAGTGAATCGTCGTCGCGCGCTCGAGTTCGCGGCGCGTCGTCTCGTCGCCACGCACCTCACCGATCTTCCCCCGCGGTCGAGCGCTCGACGCACGAACCCGCGCGCGAGTGCCGCGCCGACGAGACGACCCGCCGTCGCCGTCGCGGTCGCCCTTGGTGACCCCACCGCGCGCGAGGCCCTCGCGAGGCGTCGGTTGACGAGTCGTGACCGGCGAAAGAGTCCCTTCAACGCGGTCTCGCGGTCGACCGACCGCGGTCGACAGACGCGAGGGGAGGCCGCGAGGGAGGGACTGAGTCGCCGGTCACGACTCGTCAGAACACGCCACGTGGAGTCACACCTCGCGGGCCGGGGAGGGTATGGACACCCGCGTGTGTAGGTGCCCGAGGCCGCGGGGCGCGCGCGAGCGCGCGAGCGCGAGCGCGAGAGCGCCGCGCGCGCGATGGGGGCGTGCGCGTCGAGGTGCGCGCGCGAAGAGATGCGAGGGGTTGGTGTCGTGATGTCGCGGGGGGCGTCGTCGGACGCTGGAGGTGGGAGACGCGCGGATGGATGAGGGAACGCGGTCGTTACGCTCTCGGGACTGACCACGACGACGCGCGAACGACGACGCAGAGCGGTGAAGAGCGCGCGGGTGGAACGGAATTTAGAGGCACAGAAAGCGACGTACCTGTGGGAGGCGCTGCGACCGCGCGCGGGGGAGAAACCGGGTCGGTTGTTGAGGAATTTGATTCTCAAGGGGTTCGGGAGCGTCGACGCGCCGACGCGGCGAGAGACGATGGCGCGCGCGTTGGAGTTTGAAGACGCGGTGGATGATGGGGTCGAATCGGCGCGTCGAGCGGTATTTGAACGGTTTTGTGCGCTGTGCGATGAACAGGGGCGAGGGAACGTGCTGTTGAGTGATTTTTTAAACGCGTTGACGAGCGCGCGAGGCGGCGCGCTGTGGACTCCGAAAAGATTGGACGGCGCGATAGATCCGGTGACGACGAGCGTCCGATGGAAAAACATGACGGAGGCGGAGGCGCGTTCGGTGTTTTCGTTTTTTGTGACGCAATTCGATGAGAGGTCGCAGGGAATGCGCATGGATTACGAGACGTTCTCGCGCGCGGTGGAACACACCGGGTCGCCGGAGGTCGCCGCCGCGCACTCGCTGTTCGCGGAGATCGCGAGCGTGGGCGTGATCGCGGGACAAATCTTAGAGATTCTCACAAATCCAAACATACCGTCCTTTAGCGACGAGACGACGTGGATCAATCCCGAAGAGGCGAGTCGGTTGTACGACGACGACGACGACGAAGACGAACCGCCGTCCGACTTTGCCCGCGAGGCAAAGCTCATGACGGCGGCGATCAGGGCGTGCAGGCGAAACAGACCCCGTGACATCGAAGAATTGGTCGAAGTCAAGGGTTTATACGTGGACGCGCGCGACGAGACGAGTGGTGGACAAACGTTGTTGATGATAGCGGCGGCGAATGGGAACAAATCGACGTGTAAGAAACTCTTGCTTCTTGGTGCGGCACCGAACGCGAGGGACGGTCACGGACGAACCGCGGTCGACGTCGCGTACCAGTACAATCACTTCGAGTTGGCTGAGTATCTGAGAGTGCACGGGGTGCCACGCGGCGACGCGGCGCGCGGTTTCGCCGATTCGGCGTCACCCTCGAAGTATCGATCAGAGGACTCGGAGAAGCCTCGAATGACGAAATTTCAAAACAACGATGCGTCCGCGCACGGCGACGGTCACGCGGTCGATGATCGGTCGTCGGTTCCGAGCGCACCGCCGATGCAGAGCGAACTCGTCGTCGCGGAAGTTCGTAGCGCGAGAGTTGCGACGGATGAGAGCGAGCTATTGACGCCAGATTAGATTTCAGTATTAGCTATAGTATTGGCACGCATTCTTCGAACTCGACGCGACGCAAATCCACGGCGTGCCACAACGCACCGTGCCCCTTCGGCGCTTCAAATTCGTGCACCGTGCCGTCGAGCTTCGTCGGACCAGCCGTGCTCGGTCCGTGACGAGTCTTGTGCTCGTCCCAGTGTTTGAGATAGCAGTCGCCCGAGCAAAAGAAGGCGCGTTCCCAAGCGTCGAACGCCACTTTTTTCGCGCGCGCGCGGTAAATCTCCAAGCACTGCGCGCACTCGTACGTCTCGTCGCACTCCTTCTCGCACCCAAAGCAGTACACCGTCTCCCCATCCACCGGTTTCCCGAGCTTCAGTCGCTGCCCGTGTCGACCGAACCTCTCTTTCGTCTCCTCCGCGCGCGGATCTAATCCCGCCCGTCGCATCTTCACCTCGTTCGTCGCCGTCGCGCGTCGCCAAAATCCTTCCCAACTGCTCGCGTCGTACGCGCCATCCGCGCCGAGCTCCGCCTCAACCTCGCGCTCGATCTCCGTCTCCGCCCTTCGCGCGCGCGCGTCGCATTTTTCCTCGTCGGAATCCGACGCCGAATCCGCCTCGTACGTCATGCTCTCTCTCTCGCGCGCGCCGGCGTCTCGCGCGTCCGAGGCGTTTCGAGAGGCGTTTTTCGACAAGGTCCGTGGGGGCGAATCCGCGGTTCGCGACTCGCGGTGAGAGTACCCACTCGGCTACGACTCGTGATTCGACGCACATGGCAGCCGCGCCCGCGCGATCGGGCCGACACACCCAGCCGCGCGTCGACGGTTCGCGCGTCGAAGCGAGTCAGAGACGACGAAGAGAACGATGGACACCATGTCCGCCTTCGCGTCCGCGCTCATGGGAGACGCGAAGACGTCCGCGACGCCGAGCGATGCCGCGATCGGTGGACGATCGGCGCCGCCGGGGGTCACCAAGGTGAAGTGCGAAAAGACGGGATACGTGCTCACGAAGCCGTTCGAGGCGAACAATCCGATGCCGGGGGCGTTCGATCAAACGTGCGATTACATCGTCGCCATGCTGAATCCGGTGATCAAGCCGAAGGGTGAGGGGGTGAAGAAACAGGCGGCGAGCGAAGGCGGCGAAGGCAAGGCTGGACAAAAGAAGGAAAAGAAGGAGAAGAAGCCGGCGGCGCCGGTCGCGGACATCGACCCGATGGAGAAGGCAAAACTTGTCGTCGGACGCGTGGTCGAGGTCGGACACGTTGAGAATAGCGATAAGCTTTATTTGTGTAAGGTGGACGTCGGCGAGGAAGCTCCGCGACAAGTGGTCACCGGTTTGCGCAAGTTTGTTCCGGAAGGGGAGCTCAAGGACGCGATGGTTTTGACCATCATCAACTTGAAGGTCGCCAAGTTGGCCGGTCAAACCTCGGAGGCTATGATTCTGGCCACCGAATTCGAGGCTGATGGGGAACAAAAGGTGAAGCTCGTGAAGGTTCCGGAAACCGCGACGTGCGGCGCCGCCGTGACGCCGGCGGGCATGTCGGTTCCGGCGACTTTCCCGAAGGAGTGCAAGAGCAAGTTCTGGGATGCCGTGAAGGAAAAGCTCGTTGTGAAGGACGGCAAGGCTGTGTACGGTGACAAGGTGCTCGCGTGCGAGTCGGGCGAGTGCACCGCTCCGGAGACGCCGTCGGGATCTTCAATCAAATAGACAGCAAGTAGACCGCTACGATAGCATTTGAATTTCAATCGATGAAACTATCAATTCTTCACCACGCACGCGGTTCTCGCGCTCGCTGTAAGATTGGTTTGAGCGGAATCGCGCGATCGAGTCGGATCGGTCACCACGCCACTGAAACGGAGTTGATCTCGCCCGGCGTGCCGCCTTGTTCCTTGGACGTGATCCAAGAATACGCGAGATTTGGATCGAGACGAACATCAATGATCTCGAGAGAGTGTCCACCCTCCCTTGTGTCCGGCCAGGGCGCCTTGTCGTCGTATTTGAATTCGAAGACGGTTTCGTTGCGTTCGTCTACGATGCGAAGCCTCTCCCCCTTGTTAGAAAGCCCGAAGCCGAATTCACCGCGCACGAGGGCGTCGATCGCGCGTGGACGTCCGCGATACGCTCTTCGGAAAGCCATCTCATCACGCGCGAGGACGCGGAAAGATTTCGGTGGGAGGAGCAGTTTCGGAAACACGAACCAATGTTTCTTCGCCTCGGTCGGACGTTTTTTTATGCGCCGCGCGCTTCGATCCGTGAAAGCCCATCCCGTGATGTTGACGGTTTCCGTCTCCGACGGATTGAAGAGTTCGATCCAATCCGAAGAGTCGAAAACGTCATCCTTCGAACGCGCGTCCGAAGCCGACAGTTGTTCGTAAGAAACCTCGGTGATTTGCAAACGCCCGTAGTGAGACGTCTCGTTCTTCGCCGCGGCGCACGCGGTGAACACGGTGGCGAACACCAATGCGAACAGGTGAACGCGGTGCATCCTCGCGAACCAAGCGTCGCGTTTTCCCTCGACGCGTCTTCCGCCCTCGTGACGTCCCTCGTGACGTCGTGACGTCCCTCGGGTTGTTAGTTAGTTTTGTCGCGAGCTTCCCGAACGCGTCGGCGTCAACACAACACCTCTCGCTCCCCCACGTACTCGTCCACGAGCTTCATCGGCACCGACGTACCGTTCGGGCACTTCAAGCTCGCGATCCACAGCAACACTCGCTCCCTCGCTCGCTCGCCCGCGCGACGCTCCACTTTCACCGTCCCGTCCGACTCGAAGACGTCGACGCGAAACACATCCTCACCGAACCGTTCGATCATCCGTTTCAGCGTATCGCCGTGCATGCGCATCGCCGCGTTCTCCGTCGCATCCCCCACCCCGACCACCGCCCGCGCGTTCGCTCGCACGCGTTCGCACGTGAAGACGAGCACGCGCGCCCGATATCCGAAATCGCCCGGTTGACGAAGCGTCTCGCCCACGCACGGGAAACACAAACACGTCGTCATCGCGCGACACGCCGCGCGCTTCTCGATCGCGAACGCGGTGTCGCTCGAACCATCGCCGTATCCGTGCGGACGTCGACCCATGTCTGACGACGATCGCTCGACGCTCGCTCGACGCTCGCTCGACGCTCGCTCGACGTCCGACCGACCCATCGCGGGCGTCGACTGTACGACGTCGACTGTACGACGGGTCGTGACTCGTCGAATCAAACCACCGTGAGATGGTCTTACGAGCGTCTACGATATGTACGTGTACACCCCACGTGGCGAGATAAAACACACCACACGCCACACGCCACGCGCGGGAAGGGTATCGTATCGCCGACCGCGTGCCCCGAGGGACTCACCCGCGAGTCACGAATCGTCGATCCCCCCCCCTCCCATCCAAAAGACGTTCATCCATTCGAGCGACGGGAGGCGACGCCCCTCGACGGACGTCCCCGCACACGCGCGCGCGGTTCCGCACCGTCACCGCCAACGACCGACATCATGTCCTTCGTGTCCGCCAGCGCTCGCGCGCACGTCTCCGTCGTCGCCAAGGCGACGACGGCGAAGAAGTCCTCCGCCACCACCGTCGCCGCGCCCAAGGCGAAGATCGCGTCCGCGATCGACCGCGTCAAGCTTCCGGCGCTCGCGCTCGCCGCGCAGGCCACCGCGCTCGTCCCGGCCGCGCACGCCGAGGCGGGTAAATTGTTCGATTTCGATCTCACGCTGCCCATCATCGCCACCGAGTTCTTGCTCTTGATGACCATCCTCGACAAGACCGTCTTCGGGCCGGTGGGCAAGGCGCTGGACGATCGCGACGAGCTCATTCGTTCGCAACTCGCCGCGGTCGGTGATAACTCGTCCGAGGTCGAGGGTTTGATTGTGCGTGCGAGAAGTAGTTTGCTTTTTTTTTCGCGCGCGCGAGACGGCGAACGCGAGGCGCGCGGGAGGGAGGACGCGCGAGGGAGGGGATCGAGCCCATCGTTTTGGGGTTTATCCACAGCCCGCGCGAGGGAGAGGGAGGGATGGAACGAGAGGGCGAGCGGGTACAGAGACTGACTGATTGTGTGATTTCGTGCGTGTGCGTAGGCGGAGAAGGAAAAGATCATCGCGGATGCGCGCGCTGAAGTCGCGTCCGAAGTCGCGGCGATGAAGGCGAAGATGGACGCCGACGTCGCCGCCGCGGCGGACAAGGCCAAGGCGGAGGTCGATGCGCAAATTGCGCAAGCGATGGTCGCGTTGGATGCGGCGAAGAAGGATTCCGCGGCGCAAGTTGACAAGCAAGCGTCTGCGATCGCCGACCAGATCATCCAAAAGGTTGTGAATGTTTAAGTGCGCGCGCATTTAAATATCTTGTCGGTTCGCGCGCGATGCGCGCGCGTCGACGCGGCGAGCGTCGCCGGCGTTCGCCCATAGCCATACAGCCAAAGCTTTAGCCTTCGATTCATCCTTGGACCAACCATATTGTAAGAGACTTGATCTTTTTCGTCTCCAACAACAACGCGAGAGCTCTCGATTCGGTAGGGTCTTCCACTTGCCTATGGGTATTGTTACACTACACGTAGGACCTCGCGCGCTTGCGCGAGCCGGTGTCTATTTTTCTAACGTCTACGTCTACATGTGTTGTTGTTTTCTCGACGACGAGTCTCGCGAAACCGTTCGTCTCGTCCTCGATGCCGATTAAGATTGATCGAAGGAAGCCACGCGCGATCGCCGCCGCGTCGGAGTCCCCGGTGGCGCTCGCGGCGATGATTTTATCGAGCGCGCCGCCGGGCGCGAGCACGGACGCGTCGACGGCGTCGAGCGCGCGTGCCATCAATTCGTCCGTCTCCGACAGCGTGTTCGCGTCATTTATATCGCGCGTGTGCGTGGCGCGCACGATGTAAAACTGCGCCGCGATGATCGGGAGACGTAGAGCGCGTCTCGCCTCGTCTCCGGAGGATTGTTCACAACGCGCCATCAACGCTGCGAATCGCGACGCGCCGCCGCACCCGGGCGTGTATAAAAGCGCGTTCACGAAGGCGCCTTCCCCGTTTGCGAGCGCGCTCGCGCACCATCGCGCGGTCTTCTCAAACGCCTCCTGACCCGCGCGCACGGACACTCGGAAGGACACGTCCGCAGCGTGCGCGGCGGCCCACGCCGCCGAGCACGTCACCGCGTTGGCCAACGCGCCGCGCGTTTCCCGAGTGCATCGTCTCGCGTACTGACCGCCACCCTCCGACGTGACGATTACGTCAAACATATCGCCGCGAAGTTCGCGCGCGTCCGGCACGCGATCGACGGCGCGACAGAGATTAGCGATTTCCACAGGATCGGCGACTTCGGCGAGGCGTCTGCGAAGTCTCGCCGCGAGCTCCGCGTGGAGCTTCAAGTACGGTCCCAAAGCCGCTTGTTTCGCGGCGATGTCTCCGCGCGAGAGTTTCAACGCGTTCCCTTCGCCATCGACGCCGTCGTCGCTGAGGATTGCCGCGCGAATGGTCTGTAATGCCGACAGGTAATCCGCCGCCGTGCCCGTCGGTCCCAAGTAAATTGACCCCTTATGCCGAATCAACGTCACGAGCGCCTTGGTCGCAGCCTTCGCCGTCGCCACCCTCAGTGCGGTGTTGTCGTTGGAACGAATACCACACTTGTCGGGAGTGCACACCGTGCGCGCGACGGAGGCTAACCACGCGATGAGACCGCCGCCCTCGACGAGAGGTCGCGCGGCGGGCGCGAGCTCACACGCGCGAGCGACGAGATCGAGCATCAAAAAGCGCACGAACGGCTCGGCGAGCGTCGTCGTGTGATGACTCATGATGACCTCGAGTGCGAAATTCTTCCGGAAAATGGTGGCGTCGACGTCATCCTTGAGCGACGCGCGCAGGAGGCGAAGGATCCAGAGTCTGTGATGTCGCGCCTCGGCGTCGCCGCTGTTGAGCATCGGCAAAAACATGGGCAAACCGTCGAGATCGAGCGCCGCGCGCTTATTCAATTGTCTCTGAAGCGGCAAGAACGTCTCCGTCTCTGGATACAGGCACGACATCAGACACTCTGCGGCGAGCATCGCGCTCGGGGAAGACCACCGAATCGCCGGCGTCGTCACGGCGTTGCGCATGGCGCTCAGACACGCGACGACTTGCGCGCGCTCCCTGAACGACACCAACGGATCGCGCACGCGCTCGTCCACCGTGGCCAATATCGCGCATGCGATCTTTCTCGTGTTCTCATCGCGCGACGAGAGCGCGGCGGCGGCGAGAGACACCAATCCCCACGCGATGGCTTCTCGAGGCTCGAGCGCGTCGGTTCGAAGCGCGCGCAGCGTAAACGGAAGCGTCCACGACGGATCGTACCCGTACGTCACGCACTCGTCCTCGCTATCTCGGAAACTCACCTCGGTCATCGGCGTGGTGAGATGGATCGGATATCGAGACGCGGTGGCCGCCGCGCGTCGCGCGTCCGGCGGCGATCCCTCTCGAATAGCCGCCGCCACGAGCGCGGGCGACGGTTCCGAATACAAGACGTCGCCGACGTCGTAATCTTCGTTTTCATGTCGTCGCACCGAGACGGTGGCTCGAACGAAGTGTGTGACGGATTCTCCCCACAGATACGCGAGCGAGCGAAGCGCGCCCCCACCCGTACTCGCGTCGACGTCGAGCATGAACGCGTGCGCGAGACGGTCGGTTTCGCTCATCGTCGCCCCGTATCCCGCGGCGACAGTCACGAGCGCGCCGACGCTCTGCGCGCGCCACGCGCGACACGTTCTCGACGCGTTCGCGCCATCGGCGTGTTGCATCCTCCACAACGTTCGCAGCGCGCGTAAAATTTCGAGTTTAAGCGCGCTCGCGTTCGAGCGTTCTTCCGCGCGGCGCTCCATCGACGCGTCCGTCGCCACCTCGACGACGGATTTCACCGCCGACGACATCTCTTCGACCGTGGACGGAAGCGCCGATTCTGGGTCCCCACGCGCGTCCACGATGGCGCGTTCGAAGAGTGGGTGCGTGACAATTCGCGTCATCGTGCGCTCGGCGAACGATTTCATCTCGAATTTCGACGTTTGAAGCGTCTCCAGCGCCGCGCACGTCTCGCCGACGACGGCAAATCGTCGGTGCGCGCGAAACTTGTGCGTCACGGATTGCGTCGTGAATTCCTCCGCCGCTCGGACGAGCGAGTCGAGCGCGTTCGCGTCGACGGACGATGCCCGCGCGTCCATCGCGACGACATCCTCGAGCGCGCGCGTCAGGGATTCCGCGAGCCGCTTCTCCGTCGAGACGTCTCGCGTCCCGGTCGCCGTCGGCGTCGTCGTCGCCGCGAGCGTGCGCAAGAGCGACGTCGCCAGCATCACGCGGTGCGTCGGTTCATCGCTCCCGAGAAACACACCGACGGCGACGCGCGCGCGCGCGCCCTCTCGATCGACGTTCCATCCCGTCGGCGGCATGGCGCGCCTCGCCAACGCGTCCCTTCTGGAATCGTCGGCGGCGAGCGGGGCGATTTTCACGCACGACGCCAATGCGTCCACCGCCCGCGTCTCGACCACATCCTTCGACGCCTCGTCGCCGTCGTCGAAGAAACACGCGTCCATCAAGAGATCGCGATACTCTTCGGCGAGCGCGCGAGACGCCGCCGTTGACGACGCGTAGAGGGCGTCCCATCGCAACGCGCTTCGCGCCAGAGGTAACAACGCCGCGAGCGCGCCCCTCGAGGGTCGTCTCTCGGTCACCGCGGCGACGAAAGTCACCGCGAGCGCGTCCGAACGCGCGACGAAATCCGACGCCAACGCCACGAGTCGCGTCGCGCGCGGATTTTCGACGGCGCGCCGGACCAAGGGTAACGCCTCGGGAACGGCGGCGAAATCTGGCGTCGTCCCGTCGACGACGCGCTCGTTCGCGACGAGCGTCACCGCTCGCGACGCCACCGCGCACGCGTCGGCAACGATGGCGTCGCTCAAGGTGTCGTTCAACGCGATTCGAACGGCGAGACGAACCGCGCGCGCGCGCGTCGACGCGCTCGCCGACGCCGCCGACGCGACGACGGAGGCGATTTTGACGGCGAGGGCGAACGTCTCGGCGTCTTCGCTCGCTCGCATCAACGCGTCCTTTTCGTCGTTCGTCGCCAACGCGAGGAGCGAGACGTCCACGTTCGCTTCGGCCGACACGTCGCGGGATTCGATCGCCGCGCGCGCGCGTTCGACGGCGAGCCGGACGTACGGCGCGTAGAGCGTCTCTTCTTCTTCTTCTTCT
>CEUM01137970.1_pt1 | contig 53857 bp, 54 predicted proteins | sample 356421 | NCBI WGS metagenome assembly CEUM01 (sample SAMEA2622716, study PRJEB7988) | marine metagenome | biome: marine biome (ENVO:00000447); feature: surface water layer (ENVO:00002042); material: "saline water (ENVO:00002010), including plankton (ENVO:xxxxxxxx)" | depth 5 m
GACGTTGCCAACGCCATCCTGGATGGTGCCGACTGTGTCATGCTCTCCGAAGAAACCGCCATTGGCCGGTACCCCGGAGATACGGTCCGGTTCATGCGCAAGATCGCCTACGAGATCGAACGATTCATGTTCGAATCCGGTCTGGCCGGTCCGGCGACAGACAAGGAAAAGGAGCACCCGTCCACTTTCCTGGCCCATGCCGCAGCTATGCTGGCAGGCAAGACGGACGCTAAGGCCATTGTGTGTCACTCCACATCCGGGGCCACGTCCCGCATCCTTTCGTCGCGTCGACCGAAGCAGTCGGTGTATGCGTTGAGCTCCGATCCTATCGTTCGGCACTTCACAAATCTTTCCTGGGGGGTTATCCCGGCGGAACCACTCGATGTCATTGACGATCATCAGGAACGGGCAGAGGTCTTTGTTCGGCAGTCTCCGGATTTTGTGGAGGGCGATATCGTCATCGTCACTGCCGGACAACCTGAAAAGGGCAAGACCGTGACCCAGACCAACGTCGTCAAGCTCTATGAAAAGCTAGCTAAAGAAGTAAATTGATGAGTAATTACAACATCCCCGATGGACTGAACGAAGAGTACTACCAGATCAGCCAGGACATACTCGGCAGCTTCAACAAGTACCGTCCACCGCTCAACATCTACAGCTTCAAGGAAGATGTTGCCCGGATCATGCCCTACTACAAAGTGGGCGGACGGTTGAGTAACGAGCAGATCGAAGAACTGGCACAGATGACGAACGAAGGGCTCATTTTCGTTTCACGCGAAGATCACCCTGTTTACGTCAAGCACATCAGCTACCAGCTTGATCTTGTCCTCGTAGACAAGAACCTGAAAGAAAAGGAAATCGCTGATATTTTCACTCAGGCTCTGACGCGGCGGTTGGAAGAGTTCTTCGAGCAGCCGGTTCCTGCGGTGTTCGATAAGCTGTGGGTGGATCTGATGGTTCTAACGGAATATCTGTATGAGGATATCCGTCGAGTCAAAGCATTGGTGCGCAGACTGCATAAGAAGCATTCACTGGCAAATCACAGCTTGAACAGCGGATTTCTGGGGCTTGCTCTGTGGAGCAAACTCAAGGGCAAGAATTTTACTGACGGCGTGAAACGCAAGACCTTTGATCGCATGGCGGCTGGGTTGTTTCTGCATGATCTGGGCATGGCCAAAGTGCCGCCGTTCATTCGCGAAAAGAATAAGCCTTTGGGACCTGATGAGCGAAGCAAGGTCAATAATCACACCAAGACCGGGTTCGAGATGTTGAGCAAGCTCAACCTGCGTTATCCCGAAGTCGAGCAGTGCGTTACCGAACACCATGAGCGGGTCAATGGCTCCGGCTACCCCTCCAAAAGCAAGGAACAGGGATTTGCCGGACGGTTGTGTGCCGTGGCTGATTCCTTCTGCGCCATGATTGCTGACAGACCTTACGCTGAAGGCATGACCATGGTCCAGGCGGCCAATGATCTGGCCTCAGACGGTCGGTATGATCAGGAGATGACCAAGGCGTTGCAGATCATGCTGATGGTTGATTTGAAAATGAAGAAATAACGGATTGTATTTCTGGTCCGGTAGCGGGAAGATCTTTTGCTCTTGCCCGATTGTGTCCAGTTGTCTTCGCCGGTTAGGGGATGAACCGCGTCGGTTGGCATCGGGAGCCGTGCTTGTGCTTTCAGCGTTGAGTATGGCCTGGATCAGATTCTTACCGCTTTCGGCAATAGTATCTATTACAATATATAAAGCGCCCCGCTTCAATTGAAGCGGGGCGCTCTTTTTGTCTTGATCGTGATAGGTCGGATTAAAAAACCTGCACCATATCCCGTGTCATTTCGCGGTAGACGTCGGTGACGTAGACCACGCCCATGACGCGCTCGCCTTCTACGACCAGCGCCCAATCTCGGCGGGACTTGAGAAAGGTGTCGAGCACGAGAAGGATCGGTTCGTTGGGCTTCAGTATGGGCGGATTGCGGATGATGTAATCATCCAGGCGCATCTGCGTGCAGATCAGGCAGGCATTGGCAAACTGCTGATCCCAATCCACGTCCCCGGCGCTGATGAGGTTGTCGTCCTTCAGGACCGACTGCTTAACGGCCTTGAACAGCTTCCAGAGATTGATGGCGCCGACAAGCTTGCCGCCCTTACTCTTGACAACGACCACCTGTGAATCAGGATCGTTGATCATGGCCTTGCGCATGACGCGGATGGTTTCAGCGAGGCTGGCATCTTCCTGTACGGTCGGGAATTCGTCGCGCATCATGTCCCAGGCGCGCTTTCTGAGCATCATAACAGGGTATCTCCTTCGGCTAGACGTAGATATTACCGGTATTTCCTGATTCCATAGTTAGCTCTTCCCTGCCAATTTGTCTACATTTGTCAGTATTTGGCACATACTTGACTTAGAAAATAAACCATATGAAAAGGAAGGTATGAGAAAAATTTCTATTGTTATTGCCCTGACCCTGATGCTGATGTGTGCGAGCCTGGCCACTGCTGGAGTGAAGACTCCCTTTGGTCCCGGAGAAAAGCTTTCCTATGAAATTCATTGGACTTTCGTGCACGCTGGCAATGCCGAACTGGAAATGATGCCCGATACGGAAATGAACGGTGTCAAAGCTCGCCATTTCAAGGCCACGGCACGAACCGTTCCATGGGTCGATGCATTCTATAAGGTGCGGGACACCATGGAATCATGGACGGATATGGATGTTTCCTACGCTCTTCGTCATCTGAAGGATCAGAACGAAGGCAACTATCACAAGAAGGTGGACCTCGTTTTTGACAAGGACCAGAACGTGACCCGCCGATATGTGAAGGGAGAGCTGAGAGAGACCCTACCGCAGCCGGACATCGTCTTTGATACCATGTCGGTTCTCTACAACTTCAGGAAGCAACTGCTGTACAAGACCATGCAGTTTGGAGTGAATGTCACGGATGGCAAAAAGACCGTGGTGGGTGAATCGTACGTCGAGACAACAGAGGATGTCGAAACACCCATGGGAGTCATCCGGGCGTTCAAGGTCGTGCTCGACATCAAGCACTTGTCCGGCGTGTTCAAAAAAAGCAAGGATGCCGAGCTGGTTGTCTGGTTTTCAGCCGATGAACGACGCATCCCGGTCAAGGTCAGATCCAAAGTTGTGGTGGGGCATTTTACCCTCGAACTGGTGGACTACCGCCCGCCAAAATCAAACAACATGTGAGTATTACAGTAATTATTTTTATTCTCAGTTAGGCTTGAGCCTTGTGTTAAAATAAGCAGGAAATGGTGTCTGAAGCTCGTCTGGAAAGATTATAAAAGGTCAATACTTATTCAATCTTGTTCATGGGTTGTTGGCTACTGTATAGTAGACGCAGGCAAGGGGGGGATAGTGTTTGATATCATTTGGGCGAGGATGTTGTGAGTAAGCTTTTTGGAGACTATATACGATCAAGGCGTGAGTCGCTACGCGAGAGGGATCCGGATTATTCCATCAGGAAAGTTGCGCAGAGAATAGGCATACACCATTCGTACCTCAGTAAAATCGAGCGCGGAGAACCGGCATCTCTTTCGGAAAAGCGCATGGTGGCGCTTGCCGAAGAACTCGGTGATGACCCTGAATTGCTCATGGCCATGTGCGGCCGAGTTTCCGAGGAGGTGCGTCGGGCTGTCTTTGACGATCCCGAATGGGTCAAACAGAAGCTCGATGACATAAAAATAGGGCGCAATGACGAAGACTAGCCCTTGCGATTTCCTTTCCGTCCTGCTGCCGGGAGGGCGTTCATTTACTCCGTGATGGTGTAAATCCTCACCTTGTTGCTGCGCGGGAATTCTCTTTTCAGCAAGGTTTTCATGATTTTCTTCAGGCTCTTGTGGCTTGCCTTGAATTGCTCTCGATGAAAGCCGTCCTCGGTTATCGAGTAGGTGTCATCGGCGGTGCGCATGATGACGATTGACCGATCCCGTTTGAACGTGCGCAGATCAAGGCCTTCGCCCACCGCAAGCTTTTTTGAGCGCGTCATGATGGTTGGCAGGGCGTTTGCCATGTCGATCATATTTTCTTTCTCCTGATATGCACATCCGCTTCCGATTCCCCGAGGTCATAGCAGCGGATTTTCGTGGAACGGGGAAATTCCTTTTTCATCAGGTTCTTGAGCAGCTTTTTCATTTTTGACAGGGGCAGTTGGAACCGATCATCGTGGAATCCTTTTTCCACCACGTCGAATGAATCCTTGCCGATCCGGGCGATGACGACCGAGCGGTTGCGTTTGTATGTGCGCAGGTCGATGGCGTGTCCTATCGGAAGCTTTTTGAGCTTATTCATGATAACTGGAATGGCAGTCGCTTTGTCTATCATGGAATTAACCATAGACAGGCGGTAAAAAGCATGTCAATCAGGCGCCTCATTGTAATATGGAGAGTAGTATGATTCTGGAAAAAAACAGCGTTGTGGAATGTGAGATCGAATCCCTGGCCTATGGTGGTAAGGGAGTAGCACGGATAGACGGTATGGCTGTCTTCGTGGCCGGTGGATTGCCGGGCGATACAGTCAAGGCCCGTCTGGTCAAAGTAAAAAAACGGTTCGCCGAGGCCGTGGCCGAATCCGTGGTTTCACCTTCTGACAAGCGAGTGGAACCGGCATGTCCCCATTATGGCACGTGCGGAGGCTGCACGGCTCAGGATCTGGACTATGCCGAACAACTGGCTCAGAAGGCCGATCAGGTCAAGAGCAGTTTGGTGCGCATCGGTGGAGTGAATAATCCTCCCATGGACGCGCCGGTCGCGTCCCCCGCCATCTGGCGCTACCGAAACAAAATGGAATTTGCCTTTGAGCAGCAGGATGACCAGCTGTTCCTGGGACTTCGCGCCCACCCGGAAAAGGGTGAGCGTCTGGGCAGAGTCTTTGATCTCGAAGAGTGTCACCTGTGTGCCAAACGCGATGTGGCTATTATGCATTGTGTGCGCGATTTCTGTCGCGATTCCAATGTGACGGCTTACCATCCGCAGGAAGGCACCGGTTTCTGGCGTCATCTTGTCTTGCGCCATACATCCATCGGCCAGGTGCAGGTCCATCTCATCACCACCGTCGATGATCGCAAGTACAACCTGACAGAAGAGTTGGGCGATATTCTTGCCGATCGATTCCCCGAGGTTGTGTCCTACGTGCATTCGACCCGCACCAAACGGTCTACTGTGGCCTACGGTGAAGAGGTTGTGTACCGACTGGGACACAAATTCGTAGAAGAGCGTTTGCCCAAGGGCGACGACTCAATCCGGTACCACCTTGCGCCGAACACCTTCTTCCAGACCAATAGCGGCGGCGCGGCGGAGTTGTTCTCCACCATTGATGAGTTCGCCGGTCTGGAAGGCAACGAGACCGTGCTTGATCTGTACTGCGGTGCCGGAGCCATCGGGTTGTACCTGGCGGACAAGGCAGCACAGGTCGTTGGTTATGAAGTCAACGAAGAGGCCATCGGCAAGGCATGGTCCAGCGCCAAGCTCAACCGGATCAACAACTGCGAATTTCACGCATTGTCTCTGGATTCCGGTATTGAAGGCGTTGAGGATCTGCCCACGCCTGATCTGATCGTGGTCGATCCGCCGAGGTCCGGCATGCAGCCGAAAACAATCGAGTCGATCCTGAGCATGGCACCGCCGAAAATCGTTGCCGTGTCCTGCGATCCGGCCACTCTGGCCAGAGATGTCAAACAGCTCGCGGAAAAGTACGATGTGACCCGGGTCCGTCCGGTGGACATGTTCCCCCACACCCACCACATCGAAACCGTGGCCTTGCTGGTTCGTCGATAATATCGGCAGATGATCGGCTGATTCCCGGCCGTCAGCAATCGCACTGAATAAGGGCGTATCGTCTTGTACGATACGCCCTTTTTGCTGGTCTTCTTGCTTTTACCAAGTATTTTCGGCACTCTTCATACATCATGTCCGTTATTATCAGAAAAAGCCTCCTCGAACTCATCTTTTCCGGTGCGTTCATGAAACGTTGGAATGACAAGCTCCGCCCAATGGAACTGGTGGAAGTGGATAAACAGGCACACAAAATGATCGTGGCCTGGCTCCTGTTCCTGCTCAATTCCCGGGATATGGATGTTGCCCGCAAGCGCGCGCTGGGCGAATCCATCGTCGAAGGCGGGCTGTTCGATTACCTCTACCGGCTGGTCATCACGGACATCAAGCCGCCTGTCTTCTATCGCATCAAGGAAAACCCCGACGACTACCGCACCCTGACCAACTGGGTGCTTCAGCAGTTGCGGCCACGGATCATGCCCCTTGGTGAGGATTTCCTGACGCGCATGACCGACTACCTGATGCAACCAGAGGACAAGGGGCTGGCGAGACGCATCCTTCACGCCGCCCATCTCTATGCGAGCTATTCCGAGTTCAAGCTGCTCAAGTCTATCAACAGAATGGACCATGAGCTGACCGAAATCGAAGAGAGTTTCGTGGCTCGTCTGGATTCCATGCGCGACCTTGAAGGCGTTTCCGAGCTGTTGGATGAAGACAACAACGTGCTTGGCGGATTCGCCCGTATGTGTGGTCGACTCCGGTTCCAGAAGCGGTGGTCCCAGACCCCTCGCGTCCCTGAGACATCGGTGCTGGGGCACATGTTCATCGTTGCCGCCTATTCATGGTTTTTCAGCATGGAGGTCGGGGCGTGCCGCGCCCGTCGCCAGAACAACTTTTTCAGCGGGCTGTTTCACGACCTGCCCGAGCTGCTCACCCGGGATATCATCTCGCCGGTGAAAGGGGCTTCGCAGGAAATTGGCGATCTGATTCATGAGTACGAGATTCGCGAACTGAATAGGGTGGTGCTTCGTCCGCTCAAGGAAGGCGGCTACAGTGAAATAGCCGACAGGCTCGAATATCTGCTCGGGCTGGAAGTGGGCAGCGAATTCAAGGCGACGGTCTGCCGGGATGGAGAGATTGTCGTTGCAGCCGAGTCCCAGATGGCGGGCGAATATAATCAGGACTCCCTCGATCCCAAAGACGGCCCGTTGCTCAAGGTCTGCGACTCCCTCGCGGCCTACATCGAAGCGCATACGGCCCTGAAAAATGGGATATCATCGGACCAATTGCACCAGGCACTGTTTCGTATCCGGTCCCGGTATAATGAAATACCTGTGGTTTCCGGGGTTCAGGTCAGTGCCCTGTTGGCCGATTTTGATTAGCAGTTCGGGCCTACTCATACTCTTTCGACAACCTCTATCATCTATCGAGTACATGTCGAATCACCCCTTGTAAAAAGTGACTACCGGGTGTATACGGATCACAAATTGTTCACACGCTATTGCGGATGTCCGTAATGGTCCGGAACAGGGTGTTTCTCGGACACATCGGAGGAAGGTCGATCCATGCATATTTCTGAAGGGGTTTTATCGGGTCCGGTTCTGCTTGGAGGAGCGGGGCTCGCCGTCGCGGGGACCGTGATCGGATTGAAGCGGATCGACTACGATCAAATCATGTCAGTGGCCATGCTTTCGGCCGCTTTTTTTATTGCGTCCCTGGTGCATGTTCCTGTAGGACCTGCCAATGCCCACCTGATACTGAGCGGGTTGCTCGGCGTTGTACTGGGCTGGGCAGCGTTTCCTTCCATCTTGGTCGCGCTGGTCCTTCAGGCGGTTCTCTTTCAATTTGGCGGGTTTACCGTCCTGGGTCTTAATACGTTTACAATGGCTGCTCCGGCAGTCCTTTGTTTTTATGTCTTCAAGCCAATGCTGAGCAAGGATGGCGCGAACCGATTCGCCGGAGCCTTTGCCTGTGGCTTTATGGCCATGCTGTTGAGCGCCCTGCTGACCGCCGGAGCCCTCGCTCTGACCGGCGAAGCCTTTGTCGGAGCCGCCAAGGTGCTGCTGGCCGCCCATCTTCCCGTCATGGTTATTGAGGGCGTCATCACTGGTTTTGTTTATACGTTTCTTGCCAAGGTCAAACCCGAAGCCTTGGCAGTGTCTTCTTTAGCTGATCGAGGATAATACATGCGCAGACTACTCATCGGAGTTTGTATCGCCATGGCCATCACACTGTGCCTGGCCGCAACTTCCAGAGCCCATAAAGTCAACCTGTTCGCCTATGTGGACGGTAACTCCATCGTCACCGATTCCGGTTACAGTCGATCCAAACGCGTGCATGACGGCATTATCGAAGTGTATGACGCCGCAACAGGGACGATGCTTCTTTCCGGTGAAACCGATGACAATGGCAAATACGATTTTATCATTCCTGATGAGGCCCGCTCGCAGAAAATGGATCTGCTGCTCCGGCTCAAGGCAGGAACAGGGCATCAGGCCGAGTGGACCGTCAAGTATACTGAATACGGCGCTGCCAAGGGGCCGTTTGCCGCTTCCGAACCGGAACATGGGCATAAGGCCGTTGCTGTTTCTCAAGAGAGCACCATCACCGCCAGTGAGGTCGAGGTCGTTGTCCGCCGGGAGCTTGCTCCATTGAAACAGATGGTGTCTGAGATGCACCAGTCCGGCCCGGGTGTGACAGAGATTGTTGGCGGGATCGGGTATATCGTCGGTCTGTTCGGCATAGTCGCCTACATGAAAAGCCGACGCTCGTGATGTTATTCCCCAGTTGGGGAGTCAGGAAAGCAAATGTTTGAACCGCCATTGTCGTGGCGGTTTTTTTGTGCTAATTCCCCTACAAAATAGTCCGTTTTTATGTGGAGGGAATGATGAATTTCTTGAGGCAGTTGTGGCGGGGCGAAGTCGCCTTGGTCAAAACGTATTGGATTTTTGGAGTTCTGGCTTCCTTCCTGCTCAACGGTATAGTTCTCCTCCTCAGTCGGAGTCTGGCTGGAACAGGAGCCATCTGGCCGATGTTCGTCTTCTGGTTCATTTCCATAATCTACACCTTGTTCATTGCCGTAGCCATCTGGCGGAGTGCCGACAAGTACACCGGACGAAAGGTCTGGGCCATACTGGCCAAGATCATGGTTGTTCTCAGTGTGCTTCAGACCGTGCTCAATGTCATTGGCTCCTAGCAACTCGAACGGAAAACGGAACTGTAAAAGAAAGGGTAAACCATATGCGTCTGACCACACGAAGCCGGTACGGTACAAGGATGGCTGTTGATATCGCCCAGCATTGCGGCGATGGACTGGTTCGCATTCAGGATATCGCCGATCGACAGGGTGTCTCGGTCAAGTATCTGGAGAAACTGATCCGAAAGCTCAAGGATGCCGGTTTCATCAAGAGCAAGAGAGGGCCGCGTGGAGGTCATGCCCTGGCTCGTCCGGCCTCGGAAATCCCCATGGGGGAGGTCGTTCGTGTGTTGGAAGGCGATGACTCGCTGGTGGAGTGCCGCAGTGGTAAAGGGGGATGCTCTCGGATCGATGTCTGCCTGACTCGCCGACTGTGGTGCGAGGCGGCAGAAGCCATGTACGAGCGCCTCAACAGCTTTACCCTGGCCGATATGCTCGCCGATGTGGAGCAGTGCGAGTCCTCCGAAGCGACGCCGATGCTCATGGACTAGCCATTAATAATCCATCATAGGTTCAGAGACTAGCCGTTTCCAAAAGGTACGGATGGCTTTGCATTTGTCCGAGTCTTTTGTACTCTACCTGAAACACGTGCTTTAAAATGAGTAAGTAAATATTGCCGAGGGGGCTGATATGATTAGCAGATTACGAGATCCAATGAGCGGGCTGACCCATTGCATAGGCGCCCTGTTGGCTGTTCTTGGAACCGTGCTGTTGATTCTGCGCTCGGTCAATCCTGCCATGCCGTGGCATATCGTGACTTTTTCAATATTCGGGGGCGGTATGATTCTGTTGTATACCGCCAGCACCCTCTACCATTGGCTGCCTGTTTCGGAAAAATGGGTTCGCTTTCTGCGTCGTGTGGATCATTCCATGATCTTCTTTTATATCGCTGCCACATACACGCCAATATGCCTGATAACACTTCGTGGACCATGGGGATGGTCACTGTTCGGCGTTATCTGGGGACTGGCCATAGGCGGCATCTTCATGAAGATTTTCTGGCTTTCAGCCCCGCGCTGGTTTTCAACGCTGGTCTATCTTGCCATGGGGTGGCTTGCTCTGGTCGGGATATACCCGCTGGTGCAGTCGCTTCCCTGGGAGGCGTTGTTCTGGTTGGCCGGAGGGGGCATCGTCTACTCCATCGGGGCCGTTGTTTACGCGATTAAGTGGCCCGACCCATTCCCGGAGCGTTTTGGCTTCCATGAGATATTCCACCTCTTTGTCATTGGTGGAAGCGCGTGCCATTTCGCCTTGATGTATTGGTACGTCTAGCTATTGGCCGGAATAGCGGAAGGCACGCTGTTTGAGTTTGTCCAGGTCTTCCGCTGACGTTTTACTGTCCACCAGCACCATGTCGCCATAATAGATGGTCGGCACCAGATCGCTCTTGCCCTGCTTGTCCATCAGGATGGCTTCGGCCATGGCTACGCCGTTGTCGTCGTTCATGCGCATGACGGTAACATCAAGATCGCCCTTCATGAGGGCATCCAGTTCCGCACTGCCGCCGCCCCAGCCGTTGATCAGCACATCCTCGCGCTGGGACTGTTTCAAGGCGAGAATCGCACCCAGAGCGACGTCGGTTGAGCAGGCATAGATGAATGATAGTTTGGGGTCTGCAAGCATGCTCAGCGCTTCTGTGGCCGCATTTTCAGCCCTTCCACTGGTGTAGGCGCTTCTGGTCAGCTTGAGGTCGCTGTTTTCCCGCATATACCGAATGAATGTCTCACCGCGCATGGTGCTGACATATCCGAGGGTATAGTAGAGCACGCCGTAGCCGCCGCGTCCGTGGGTGGCCTTGATGTAATAGTCGGCAAGGAGGTGCGCTCCGAGACCGTGATCGAATCCCACGTAGAGAAAGGGTTGATTCCCTTCCCACTCCTTCAGCGGGGTCGTTATGTTTTGCAGGATGATCTTTGGGCGTTCCCGTTTGAGAAGAGGCTCGATGAGCTCCTTGTGATCGTAGATGTCGAGGGTGAAGACAAGGTAGTCGGGATCTTTGCTGAGCGCTTCCTGAAGGTGCTGTTCCAGCTCTCCCTTCCTCCCGGGGGTCGAATAATACTGATCAAGATTGTATCCGATCCGCATTTCATCCATCCGTGCCTTGAATGAAGAAAGGCTGCGGCGCCAGTAGTCTGAAACCTGTTGGGTAGGGTAGATGATTGCGACGGTGACAGGAGTCTTTTCCTCGGATTCGTACCTCCGCGCCGGCTTTCGCACCTGTTGGGCGAAGGAGTCCATCAGCTCGCGTTGCTCCGGGTGTACCTGCAGGAAATCATCGATCCGCAGGTAAGGAGAGTCGAAAGCTGCCGCGGAACGGCAGGTTCCCACTGATGCTCCTGCCAATGTCAGGAGAAAACAGAAAATAATGATTCGTTTCAAGTTGCCACCACTGCAACCTTTGGGGTCGTTGTTAGTCTTTTTTTTAACCTTAACCTTTTTACATGAGAGCTGACAACTCCGGGATTTTCCGGCTCAAAAAAGAAGGGGCGGCATCATACGATGCCGCCCCTGTTTATTCGAGTGAGACCAGACTATTTGTCGCGTTTGCTCATGGCAAGGCGCATGCAGTAGATTGCGCCGCCCCATGTTACGCCCAGACCAACACACATCATCAGAATTGCAGAAGTGGACATGGATAACTCCTAGTCTTTTTTAACGAAACCGTAGGATGCTTCGCGCTTGTTCAGGACCAGTGCCAGAATGAAGGCGACAGGCAACAGGGACCAGCCCAGCAGGATCAGATCCGAAGAGGCGTATCCGCCGTACGGGGTGCCGATGTCGGTGACGACGTTCATTATGAAGGTGTAACCGAGGACAGCGACAGTCACCAGCTTCAGGAAGATCTGCCACAGGGAGCCGACTGTGAAGTCGGAGGTGGAGTTGACATGCTTGCGGATGTCCTCAAGCCCGATGACGTAGCTCATCAGGATGATTTCCACCAGGGCCATGCCCAGAATGCAGAGGTTGTTGATGAAGTGGTCGACGATATCGAGAATCAGCAGGCCGCCGCCAGTGGTGAAGACCAGGGTCATTGCGTAACCGAATGCGCAAACCAGGGTTGCGGTGCGTTTGCGGCTGATGCCGAACTTGTCGATGAAAGAGGAGCAGACAGCTTCCACGATGGAGATGTGGGAGCTGAGGCCCGCCATGGTCAGGCACAGGAAGAACAGGGTGCCGAAGAAGGCGGGTGCGGGCATGGTGTTGATGGCTGCGGGAATGGTGATGAAGGCAAGGCCGACACCGGCACCGGCGACGTCAGAGACACTCTGGCCGGTAGCCTGGGCCATGTTACCCAGCACGGAGAAGATCATCACACCGGCGAGCAGGGAGAAGCCGCAGTTGATGAAAACGGTCATGGCCGCGTTGTTGTTGATATCCGATTTCTTGGGCAGGTAGCTGGAGTAGGCCAGCATGATGGCGAAACCGATGGACAGGGAGAAGAAAATCTGTCCGTAAGCATCGGCCCAGACAGAGAAGTCTGCCAGCTTGGAGAAGTCGGGACGGAACAGGAAGTCGAGGCCGGTTGCAGCGCCGGGGAGATTGACCACGCGGGCGATGAGCACCAGCACCAGGATGAACAGCAGCGGGATGAGGACCTTGCAGGCACGCTCGATACCTTTGCGAACACCGGAGGTGATGGCCAGCCAGGTGATACCCCAGGCAAGGGTGCAGGCGCCGAGGATGGGCCAGCGGATGCCGCCCAGCTCAAAGGGCGATCCGGTCAGTCCCAGATAGTCACCGAAGAAGAATGCCTTTGGATCGGCTCCCCAGCCCTGATTAAAGGCAAATCCGGTGTAGTTGATGGTCCAGCCGATGACGGCCACATAGTAAATGGAAATGACCAGAGCTACCAGAACCTGCATCCAGCCGAGAAATTCGTATTTCGAGCCGAGAGCACGGAATACCTTGGGCGCGGAGCCGCGGTATTTATGTCCCATGCCGAATTCAAGGATCATGAAGGGAATACCTGCTGTGAGCAGAGCAAAGATGTATGGGATGAGGAAGGCGCCGCCGCCGTTGTCATACGCCATGTAGGGGAAACGCCAGATGTTTCCCAGTCCTATCGCGGAGCCAACCGCTGCCAGTACGAAACCGGCACGGGAACCCCATTGTTCACGTTGAGCCATTATGATTCACCTATTTTAGAAAGTCATTCCCGCATTTATGCGGGTTCAAGAAAGGACGAGACAGTGATTGTCGAAATATCGTCCACAAACGTGAAAAAGTCGAAAATTATGACAAAAAAGCAAATTTTCGGTGACTCTTTCCTGTTTTTCTCCCCAAAAAACGGAATTTTCACTATGTAAAAAAAACGATTTTGTCTACCTCGGAGAACTCTTTTGTTTTGGGCAATTTGCGGATTTTCCGATGCTGCAGAGTGTTAAAACGCCAGTTCTGCCGGGGGTGTGGGGAAGAAAAGGTTATTTCATAATTGTAGGAAATTAAATATCTTCATCTTTCAAAAAACGGAAAATTGAAGGAAAAGACAGATGGGGGCATGAAATTATTCCATATTGAAAATACGGCGTTTTTTGCACTGCTGCGGTCCCGACAGCTCGTCAGCGGGACCGCAACAGTCAACTTTAAAATGTAATGATCGTATACCCCTTGTCAGCATAGGCAGCCATGGAAGGATGACCCATCATGTCATCAAGCAGCGGCAATCCCGCGGCTTCCACCGCCTCGGTAGCTCCCAGTTTGGCCGAACACGCCTTGCACGCACCATCAATCAACCCTGCTTTCTTGGCTTTCATGTACGGTCCATGAAATGGGCAGCTCTCTTTTTCCAGCTCGCCGATCAGTTTGACCGCCGCCCCTTCAATGACGATCGTCACTTCTTTCCCTTTGCTCTTCATATCCACGGCATTGAGCAGCACATGGACAAAGCACATCAATTCGCCGTTGAACGCATACAAACAAAACATATCAACTCCATTGGGTTGGTTAGATTACGTGCCGGCACTGTAGCCGACATGTGAACGCATGTGCAACTGAAAGGGGGCATTCGTTTCGTGTGTTTGTTGAGTGGAATTTGTAACACCCTCAATTGATGCGTAATATCTTAATGAAGAAGGCTTTACTATATATCATGGGTTTATTAAAAAGCAGTTGTGATGAAAAGTAGGTAAGCGTCAGTAATGCTTTTCTAGTTTGAGAAAACGCCAAGCCAGGCAAAGCGAAATTTCGGGTTAGGGGTCGAGAGTATCCTCCCGGACAAAGGCAGGTTTCATGAAACGAGCATCTGTTGAGATCGCGGGGCAGGTTGTTGCTCCCGGCGAGCACAAGACCATCGTCCTCCCTGTTCCGGATACGTCCCTGCGGCAAGGTTCCGGCATGCCTGTTCATGTCTGGCATGGACGGCGTGAGGGACCAAGCCTCTTCATTACGGCCGCCATTCACGGCGACGAACTGAACGGCATTGAGACCGTCCGGCGACTGATCAATCTCAAACGACTTAAGTCCATGGCCGGGACACTGTATGCTGTTCCTGTGGTCAACATTTACGGATTCACATCCAACTCGCGCTATTTGCCGGACAGAAGGGATCTCAACCGCTTTTTCCCGGGCAAAACCGGTGGGTCACTGGCGTCAGAGCTAGCCAACGTCCTGTTCGACAACGTTGTTGAGCGATGCCAGTACGGTATTGATTTGCACACAGGCTCCAACCACAGGAAGAATCTCCCTCATCTACGTGGTAATATGGATGATGAAGTCGTACGCAACATGGCCGAGGCATTTGGGGCTCCTTTAGCTCTCACTCTGTCAGGGACTGAGGGGACATTACGATATACTGCTGAGGAGCAAGGGGTTAAAATTCTGCTTTTTGAAGCCGGGGAGTCTCTCCGGTTTGACGAGTTCTCCATCCGCGCTGGTGTTCGGGGCATCACATCTGTCATGGAGCACCTGGGCATGCTGACTCCACGGAAAAAAACAAAGAGAAAGCGAATCCCCATGCAGGTGGCTCACGACCGGACATGGTGCAGAGCCAATGCCAGCGGCCTTTTCAAGGCCAAGGTCAAACTGGGCCAGCGAGTCGACAAAGGGGAGCCGTTGGGAGCGATTCTCGACCCGTATGGCTCACACAGTGCCATAGTCGAGTCCCCGAAAAACGGCGTGGTGATCGGCGTTCAATCCTTGCCAACAGTGTATAAGGGAGATGCGGTGATGCACATCGCCTGCTTTGAAGCCCTTGCCAAAGCAGAAGCATCCGTAGACAGATTCTCGGAAATCATCATGGACGAGGAATTCATATCCTGATGGGTTTACTTATTAATTTTGATGGAGACAGCTCGCATGACTGAAGAAATTGAGCATAAACTACAAACCCGTCATCTCCGCATGGATGACTATGATGAACTGCGCAATATTTACAAGCGGGTCTACAAGGGGATAGACACCCCGTGGACGAGAGAGCAGATAGCGCTGCTGACCAGAATCTTTCCCGAAGGTCAGGTCTGCATCGAGGACAATGGCGTCCCCATTGCGATTGCACTGTCCATTGTCGTCGATTTCAGTCTGATCGGCGAGCATCATACCTATGACCGGATCATCAGTAACGGCACCTTCAAATCCCATGATCCCGAGGGAGATTACCTCTACGGGATAGAGGTCTTTGTGGACCCGGAGTACCATGGGATGCGACTTGGCCGTCGACTGTACGATGCCAGAAAGGAAATCGCCGAAAACCTCAATCTCAAGGGCATTTTGCTGGGCGGTCGAATTCCCGGCTATCATAACGTATCAAGCGAAATGACCCCGCAGGAGTATATCCTCAAGGTTAAGAACCGTGAGATATACGACCCGGTGCTCACCTTCCAGATTTCCAACGACTTTCATGTCCGCAATCTGCTGGATGACTATTGGCCCGGCGATCACCACTCGAAAGGCAATGCCGTGCTCCTGGAATGGGTGAACATCTACTACCAGAAGAAAACACGACTGGTGGGGCGTACCAAATCCATTGCCCGCCTCAGTGTTGTCCAGTGGGAGATGCGCCGCTTTCAATCGTTTGAAGAGTTCATGCAGCAGGTGGAGTTCTTCATTGATACGGTCAGCGCATACCAGTCGGATATCATCCTTTTCCCCGAGCTGCTCAATGCGCCTCTCATCAGCATGTACGATGACAAGTCCCCAGCAGATGCCATGCGGCTGTTGTCGGAACACACCGAAGGCATGCGTCAGGCCATGACCGAAATGGCTCTCAGCTACAATATCAACATCATCACCGGCAGTGTTCCCCAGATTCAAGAGGACGGTATGCTTCAGAACGTCAGCTTCCTGTGTCGGCGTGACGGTACCTGGGATAGTCAGACCAAGCTGCACATCACGCCGGAGGAAGACGCACACTGGGGCTTCACCGGTGGCAACGAGCTGAAAGTCTTTGATACCGATGTCGGCAAGATCGGCGTGCTGATCTGCTATGATGTGGAGTTTCCGGAATTGGCGCGACTGCAAACAATGCAGGGCATGAAAATGTTGTTTGTTCCCTTCTGGACGGACACAAAAAACGGCTACCTCCGTGTGCGCCGCTGCGCCCAGGCCCGAGCCATCGAAAACGAGTGCTTTGTCGCTATCTCCGGCAGTGTCGGCAACATCCCCAAAGTGGAAACAATGGGCATCCAATACTCGCAGTCCGCCATTTTCACCCCATCCGACTTCGCCTTCCCCCACGATGCCATCGCCTCGGAGGTGACCCCGGGCATCGAAACCACCCTCATCACCGACGTCGACCTCGACCTGCTCAAGGAACTCCGCTCCCAGGGAAGCGTCCGCAACATGGACAGCCGAAGGACCGACTTATATGAATTGAGGTGGAAAGGCGGGAAGTAGAGTTGGGCAGCATTTCCCTTTACGTTCACCAAGAGGCTCACGCTTGTTGAAAAAAACAACAAGCACTTCTCTACGGTAATTAAAATGCTCTTTAAGTATTAATAAACGACACAATATCAGACACATATTCTTGGCGAGCAGTGCCGCGTGCACTTGGATTCATTTTATATTTTATTATATTCTGATCCAATCCCCAGTGATCTTTCAAGTAGTCGTTTCCCCTGCTCCCAGCTAAAGCTAATATCCGGTTGGGATTCAGAATATCTAATTCTTTTTTGGTAAGTAAAAAGCCTTGACCACTATGTGCACAGTAGGCCCGCATATCAGTGGTTACTCCATTGCTTACCTGTCCTAAATTGCAGTGCACAACATTGGTAATCGCCACTCTATCAAGTCCATTTTCAAGAGTCCCATAACTTTGTATAAGGATATCTCTTATGGTTGAAATATAAGGTTTTTTATCTTCGTTGATTATCTTAATAAAGCAATCTCTCACCTTTTGCATAATCTTAAGAGTATCATCTTCATTTGCTAGTGACCTGTCTCCAATCACCTCATCCCATCCGTAAGCTGCCAGTCCCACTATAGCGACTTTCTTTTTGTCATTCTCGAACTTGTCTCCAACATGGTATATTGGGATAGGTCCCAGATTTGTTTTGCCCTTTTCGTTAGATGAGGCTTTACATGCTAGGCAAACATTGGAAGTTCCAGCTTTTTCAGCAACATACATTTCAGCGATTCTTTTCATCAGCGAGTTCATGATAACACCTGTTCAGTCGATTTTTTACGGGGTAATTGTATAGCGGAAAAGGTATATTGTGTTTAAATATAGAATTTATCAAGACCCAATGAACTGTTTTAGTGCCTAGCAGGTAGTATAAAGCTCCAGATGGAGTGAGCTAAAACGAATAGTAAAATTGACTGTGGTGCTTGGTGATAGATTTAAACCTATTTTAACCTACTTTTCTTTATGGTCATTTATTGTATTCGGCTTGCCGTCTTATGAGAAAAAGAGCCTCGGGTCTTAATTAATAACTAAGACCCGAGGCTCTTTGATAACCGTGGTCGGGGCAAAGAGACTGAGGACGGAAATGACTACGTTGTTACCGTGACTTATTGGGAGGCGTTGGCACTCCCCAACTCCCCAACTGCTCCCCAACAAAAAACGGGCTGTTAGAGTTATCTAACAGCCCGTTTTATGAGACAAATATGGTCGGGGCAGAGAGATTTGAACTCCCGGCATCTAGTTCCCAAAACTAGCGCGCTACCAGGCTGCGCCATGCCCCGACTTTTTGTGCGGCGTGACCTGAGTCGGTTCGACGCCGTGCGGACGCAATACCTACTGAAAAAGATTGTGGATGGCAAGCTCCATTATGACATATTTACTCCATGGACTTTTGCGCCGCAATACCGGCACTTCCCGTCGATGATGTCCACTTGCGAGGCGGAAAAGCCGGTGCGGTTGATGATTTCCTTCCCGCAGCCCGGGCAATCCGTGTGCTGTCTGTTCAATCCGGGCATGTTGCCGATGTATACATAGTGGAGTCCCTTGCGCTTGCCCATGTCATACGCCAGATCGAGCGATGCGCCGTTTGTCACAGGCAGATCGTCCATTTTGTAGTCGGGATGGAACCGTGAAATATGCCAGGGCGTGTCCGTGCCGATCTTGTTGGCGATGAAATCCGTCAGTTGCTCCAGTTCTTCGGGCGAATCGTTTTTGCCGGGGATCAGGAGGGTCGTGATCTCCTGCCACCAGCCGAGTTCGTGCTTAATGTAGATGAGGTTGTCGAGTACAGGCTGTAATCGTGCTCCGGAAATCTCTGTGTAAAACGACTCGCTGAAACATTTGAGGTCCACGTTGATGGCGTCAATGTCCGAGGCAAGTTCGTCCAAACACTCGCGACTCATGAATCCGTTGGAGACCATGATGTTTTTCAGCCCATGCGCATGGGCGAGCCGGGCTGTGTCCTGCATCAACTCGAAAAAAATGGTCGGCTCGGAATACGTATATGAGATGGATGAGGCATCTTGATCAACGGCGGCATCCACCAGCGCTTCGGGCGGAATGGCCTGTCCAGTGATGGTCCCGTTGGTGCGCGGCGGCTGCGACAGCGACCAGTTCTGGCAGAAGGAACAGCTCAGATTGCAGCCCATGGTGGCAAAGGAAAACGTGCGACTGCCGGGTTGGAAATGATAAAGCGGCTTCTTTTCGACCGGATCCATGCTGTAGGAAGCGACCTTGTCATAGTTCAGCGAATAGAGCGTGCCGCTTCGGTTTTCTCGCACCCCGCACAGGCCACGATTATCCGGTTTGATGACGCAGTAGTGGTTGCACAGGCGGCATTGGACCGCGTCGTTTTTGAGTGGTTTCCAGAGTCTTGCTTCGATCATGTCGACTCCCGTTTGCGCTTATGGACTGAATAGCTCTGTCTTTTCAGTCATTACTTGTCCTCGATCTTTACCTCGGGGTCCACGGTGATGATGATCTTGTCATACCAGTCTTCCTGCTCCCTCTTGTCCGGCTTGGAGCGGATGACGGTGTTGCCGTCCTCATCGGTGGTGACGGATGTCTCCTTTTGTCTGCCCTCGTCCGGGTGGGTGCCGAACGTGTTATTCTTGCGATTCTTTGCCGTGTCCTTGTTTTCGAATTTCGCGGCAAACCCGACGGATGCCGTCAAAATGACGACTGTAACGGCCAGAAGCAGATTTTTCCATATATGTCGCATGACAAGACCTCCATTGGATGGAAATGTATCCATATTTCATAATATATAGTCCAGACGCCTTTTGCAATGCAATTGACGCGCCGGGTGAAGTCTATACTTGAACTTGCAGCGGCAACCATCTATAGAGCTTCCATCTTGAACGCGTATTACGGAGAGAGAGAATGAGCGACAGTGCAAAACGGTCCCAGGCCTACACGGCCGCCGGTGTTGATATCGAGGCAGGCAACCAGTTCGTCAGCCGCATCAAAGACATGGTGAAATCCACGTTCACGCCTGGCGTGGCTACGGATATCGGTGGCTTTGGCGGGTTGTTCAAACCTGAAATTGCCGGAATGGAAGCGCCCATGCTCGTGGCCGGTGCCGATGGTGTCGGAACCAAGCTCAAGCTGGCTTTCATGTTCGACCGCCACGATACCGTGGGTATCGATCTGGTGGCAATGTCTGTCAATGATGTGCTGGTGCAGGGTGCGCAGCCACTTTTCTTCCTGGATTATTTTGCCACCGGCAAGCTCGAATCCGGCGTGGCCGAACAGGTCGTGTCCGGTGTGTGCGAAGGGTGCAGACAGTCCGATTGCGCGCTGCTGGGCGGCGAGACTGCCGAAATGCCCGGGTTCTACCCGGACGGCGAGTACGACCTCTCTGGCTTTGCCGTGGGCATGGTCGATACGCCCAAGATGGTCACCGGTAAAGACGTCGCCCCCGGCGATGTGATCATCGGTCTGGCTTCTTCCGGCGCGCACTCCAACGGCTGGTCGCTCATCCGCAAACTTTACGATGAATCCGGTCTCAAGGCGGATGACACCTTCCCCGGTACCGAGAAAACCGTGGCCGAAGTGCTCATTGAGCCGACCCGTCTGTATGTCAAGCCGGTGCTTGAGTTGCTCGAAGCCGTCACGGTCAAGGGCATGGTGCACGTTACCGGTGGCGGGTTCTACGATAACATCCCCCGTATTCTTCCTGAGCAGGTCGCGGCCCGCATCGAGTTTGGCTCCTGGCCCATGCTGCCCATTTTCGACTGGATCAAGGAACAGGGCGATCTCTCCTGGCCGGAAATGCTCCAGATCTTCAACTGCGGTATCGGATACATTGTCATTGTCAGTGCTGAAGAGGCTGACAAGGCTCTGGACATGCTTGATGCCCGCGATGATGTGGACAGCTACCGTATCGGCGAAATCGTCGAGAGCGAAAAAGCAGCCGAGCAGTGCGAAGTGCTCTTCCCGTAGACCGGCGGATTATATGTTGTATCAGCCCCGGCCTCTGCGCCGGGGCTTTTTTTTTTGGTCTTATGAACACCCCTTGCCCGTGGGTGAGCGGTGATTGATATTTTCAGGATTGGCTTGTCTGATCGGTTTGCTTCTGGTCTATTGATGAAAGGAATCCCTTTTGTCGACCTCGGAGTGATTGTTCTTCGGGCGATACCACCAACCGGAGGTGCCAATGTTGAAGAAGTGTTTAGTCCCTGTCATCAGCCTTATGGTGCTGGTGGCTCTCATGGTGATGGCAACCACTGCCGAAGTTGCTTTCGCGCAGGACGTTCCGCGCATGGAGGCTGATCAACTGCTGGAGCAGATTGATTCGCCGGATGTGCTGATTATTGACGTTCGTCGCGGTGGTGACTGGACAGGCAGCGGCAAGATGATCAAGAACAGTGTCCGTAAACCCTATGATGATGTTGAAAGCTGGGTGGACACACTACCCCAAGGCAAAACCATTGTCCTGTACTGCGCGTGAAGCAATGAGTACACCAGCGCCCGGGTGGCGCGGAAGCTGATCGCGGCCGGTTTTGATGATGTGTATGCCTTAAAAGGCGGGTGGCATAACTGGGAGGTTTCGGGATTTCCTATTCAATTAAAGTAGTACTCTGGCAAGCGGCGGCGGGCTGAAAGGCCCGTCGTCGCTATGTATGGCCGGATTTCCTTGACCAATATGCCTCAATGGACTATTGATAGAGGAAGTCAACCACCAATGATACTGATTTGCAGGGGCGCGGACCCTCCCTGAGAAGCCGCGTGATCTGCATCTTTTTTTTATCCTTTTTTTGACTTAACACGAGGTTAACACAATGGATCGTATTCCTATTTCAAAACAGGGGTTCGACAAGATCAAGCTGGAACTGGAAGACCTGAAGGCACAGCGTCCCGCAATCATTCAGGCAATCAAGGAAGCCCGCGAAGAGGGTGACTTGAGTGAAAACGCCGGTTACGACGCCGCGCGTGAACGGCAGGGCATGCTTGAAGCCCGTATTACCTACATCAACTCGCGCATGCCGCTCTTCGACGTTATCGATATCGATACGCTGGACGATACCCGTGCTATCTTCGGCGCCACCGTTGTTGTAGAGGACATTGATACCGAGGAAACCCGCAAATACCTGCTTCTCGGCCCGGATGACGCCGATCACAAGAAGGGTTCCATTTCGGTCATGTCTCCTATGGGCAGGGCTCTGCTTGGCAAAGAGGAAGGCGATGAGGTCATCGTTGATGCTCCCCGTGGACGCATCGAGTATGAAGTAGTCTCCGTTGAATACCTCGGCTCCGAAGGTTTGCCCAAAGATTAGAGAATGTTCTTGTCTCGTGGCATGAACCATGTACACTGGCCCCACCGGTATTCCGGTGGGGTTTTTCATTATGCTTATAGAACCAGTGAACGTATCCGGCAGTTTCGACACCCGCGTCGCGGCCAAGGGCTTTTGTGAAGTCTGTGGCCGGGAGCACTCCACGGTGGTCGGCTATGCCACGCCCTATGCGCGGCGGCTTTTTCAGACCTTGAATGAAAAGCGTCGTATCGACCTGTCTGTGCCCGAGGAAAAAGCGGACTCCCGATTCTCTTTGGATTACCTGTTCGGCAAAGCGCGTGGACAGATGTTCGGGGTTTTGGTTGTGCGTGACATGGACGGGGCGACCGGCGTGCTCAAGGCATTTTCAGGCCAGTACAACGGGGCATGGAATGTCCCGGGATGGGTGCCGCCCCTTGTTAATACGGACGAGGTGGATGCCATCAGCTTCGGTGTTGAGCGCGTAATCAAAATGCTCGGGCGAATGATTGACGAGCTGGATGCATCCTCGGCAACCAGAACGCGTCTGATCGAACAGCGCAAGGCTGTTTCCCGGGCATTGATGAAGGATATTCACGCTCTGTACAAGGTGCCAAACATTGCCGGGGACCTGCGCCCGCTGCAGGAAGTGGTCGCCGGTGATAAAGGGATACCTACTGGTATGGGCGACTGTTGCGCTCCCAAACTGCTCGGGTATGCCGCCAAACACTCACTCACCCCCCTTGGATTGGCAGAATTCTACGTCGGCAAGGAAAACCGGGCCGGAACCAGAAAGCATGGCGGGATGTATTCCGCCTGTAGCGAAAAGTGCCAGCGAATTCTGGGATACATGCTCTGTGAGGAGTGCCGCTGATGTCGACAATTCCCGATGGGTTGATCATCGTCCATGAAGATACGACGTTCGTTGTTGTCGACAAACCGAGTGGTCTACTGTCCGTTCCGGGCAAGGGTGAAGCGAATCAGGATTGCGTCGTTTCCCGTTTCAGGGAGATGTATCCCGACTCCATTATTCAGCCGTCCGTGCACCGCCTCGATCAGGACACCTCGGGACTGCTTGTCATGGCCCGGACCGAAGAGGCACACCGAAATCTGTCCATGCAGTTTATGGATCGTCTGGTGGGCAAGCGGTACGTGGCTTTGCTTGAAGGGCTTGTGGAGCAGAATGCCGGTATCATTGAACTGGCGTTTAGGCTTGATCCGGACAACCGGCCCTATCAGGTGTATGACCCTGAAAAGGGGAAGCTCGGCACCACCCGCTGGCGCAAGCTTGGCGTGGAAAACGGTCACACCCGGGTGGAATTCATGCCCATGACAGGGCGAACCCATCAACTTCGACTGCACGCAGCCCACGAGAAAGGGCTGGGCGTTCCCATTGTCGGTGACCGTCTGTACGGTACAGGAACAGCCCCCGGACAGTTGAAACTCCATGCTTCTGTCCTGCGTTTCCGACACCCGGAAAACCGGACGCCTCTGGAATTTTCCTCCTCTCCCCCATTTTAGGTCTACTCCCGAACCTGTCGTTCAAATGTACCAATCTGGTACGAATGCATTCCTAATCCACTGCATTGACATATTTGAATCCGGCAAAAGTGGCATTTTTTTGTGCAAAAAAGACACATTAGTGCTGATTTGCCTTTTTTGATGAGAGGTTTTTTCATTAATGTCACCATAAATTTCAATTAAATCTGATCGTTAAAAAAAATAGCTTTTTTTTTAACAAAATTGTTTCTGTTTTATTCCAGAATTGAGCAAGTATACTACAATTTCGTATCATTTTGAGTTATGCTGAAAAATTGTAAATACGTAAGTATTCAAAAATAATAGATTATTTTTGTTTGGCACGTAACTTGGTAATAGTGACGCCAAGACAATAAAAGGGTCAGGCGCCCTTTGGTCCGGAAGAGCCGGAAAACCTTTTTTATATGCCTGAAGGAGATTCTTACATGAGCGGATACCAGACTCGTCAGACCGCAATCGCAGCGGTGACCAACTACACCCCCACGGTCAAACCCCTGAACTTCGCTGAAACGTCCCCGACCCAAGTGTTCGGTACCAACGTTTTTTGCGACAAGGTCATGAAGAACATGTTGCCAAAAGACGTCTACAAGTCTCTGATGGCAACCAAAAAAGCCGGTAAGGAGATGGACCCGGCCATTGCCGGCCCTGTTGCCGCCGCCATGAAAGAATGGGCCATCTCCAAAGGCGCGACCCATTACACTCACGTATTCTACCCCCTGACCGGATTGACCGCTGAAAAGCATGACGGCTTCCTGTCCCCGGACGGAGAAGGCGGCGCCATTGCCGAATTCGATGCCAAACTGCTGATTCAGGGTGAGCCCGATGCTTCCTCGTTCCCGTCCGGCGGCCTGCGTGCGACTTTCGAAGCCCGCGGTTATACTGCCTGGGACGTGACCAACCCAGCCTACATCCTGGAAAACCCCAACGGTACCTTCCTCTGCATTCCCACCGCATTCATCTCCTGGAAAGGACATGCGCTGGATAAGAAGACCCCGTTGCTGCGTGCCAACCAGGCCATCAACAAGGCTGGCCGTCGCTTCCTGGAACTCTTCGGCAATGACGATGGCAACATGGTCGTTTCCAATGCCGGTCCCGAGCAGGAATACTTCCTCCTGGATCGTAACTTCTACTTCGCCCGTCCTGACCTGATGGTTTGCGGCCGTACCCTGTTCGGCGCCAAACCTGCCAAGGGACAGGAACTGGACGATCACTACTTCGGCGCCATCCCCCGCCGCGTGCTGTCCTTCATGCTGGAAGTCGAGCGTGAACTCTACAAGTTGGGTGTGCCGGTCAAGACCCGTCACAACGAAGTGGCTCCCGGTCAGTTCGAGATCGCTCCGGTTTACGAGCAGTCCAACCTGGCCACCGACCACAACCAGATGGTCATGACCACCCTGAAGTCCGTAGCCAAGCGCCACGGCATGGCCTGCCTGCTGCACGAAAAACCGTTCGCCGGTATCAACGGCTCCGGCAAGCACGTGAACTACTCCCTGTCCACTGAGACCCAGGGTTCCCTGTACTCCCCGGGCGATACCCCGGCAGAGAACATGCAGTTCCTGGCCGTGACCGCCGCCACCATCCGCGCCGTGGAAAAATACGGCAAACTGCTGCGTGCGGTTGTCGCTTCCGCAGGTAACGACCATCGTCTTGGCGCCAACGAAGCACCTCCGGCCATTATCTCCATCTTCCTGGGTGCCGAGCTGGCCGAAATCTTCAACCAGATCGAAATGGGCGACCTCAAGGGTACCGAGTCCAAAGGCAAGCTCCGCGTCGGCGTTGATACGCTGCCTCCGCTGCCCATGGATTCCGGCGACCGTAACCGTACCTCGCCTTTCGCATTCACCGGCAACCGTTTCGAGTTCCGCGCTGTTGGTTCCAACCAGTCCATCGCCGGTGCACAGGTTGCATTGAACACCATCATCGCCGAAGCGCTCGATTACATGTGCGATGAAATCGAAGCCATCACCAAGGGTGACGCTTCCAAGCTGAGCGAAGCGTGCCAGAAGGTCATTCAGAACATCATGAAAGAGCATGGCCACATCATCTTCAACGGTGACGGGTATGCTGATGCCTGGCAGGTTGAAGCTGAGAAGCGCGGTCTGCCCAACCTGAAAACCACTGCTGACGCACTGCCCGCGCTGGTCGAGCCGGAAGTCATTGAAGTCTTCGAGAAGTACGGCGTACTTTCCAAGGACGAGTTGTACTCCCGTCACGAGATTTACCACGAGCAGTACAACCAGCACATTCAGACCGAGTCCGCACTGGTCGTGAAGATCGCCAAGACCATCATCCTGCCTGCCGCCATCCGCTATCAGGGTGAACTGGCCGGTACCGCTGCCAACCTCAAGGCCGCTGGTATTGATGGTGTGGCAACTCCGTGCCTGACCGAAGTGACCGGACTGATCGGAAAGATGACCGATGCTGTCGCCGCACTGGAAGCCGTCATGGACAAGTGCGACTTCGCAAACGTCGAAGAAGAAGCTGTTTACAAGACCAAAGAGACCCTGCCTGCCATGCTCGCCGTCCGCGAAGTCGCAGATGCAATGGAAGGCATGGTAGCAGACGATCTGTGGCCGTTGCCCAGCTACCAGGAAATGCTGTTCATCAAATAGTATTCCGGAGCAGAAGAGAGAGAAAAGTCAGGGGTCCGCTTGCGAGAGCGGGCCCCTTTCCTTTGAATCGCAGGAGTTTGAATTGGCTCTTAGCAGACGACCCATTGGCCGATACCGGCCGATTCGATGAGCACCTCAAGGGTGTGCATATTGGCCCAGGCATCGGTCAGCGGTGTGGGGACCGGCGTATCGTCGATGATTGACTTGGCAAAGGCATCGCCTTGCAATGTGTACTGATCGCAGACCCCGAAGGTCGTGGTTCGTATCCGATCCTCTTCATCCTCCAGTCGATCACGCTGTACAATGATCTGTGTCGGCGCATTGGGCGGCGCATTGAAAGGAATGAGAATTTCGATCCGCCCGTCGGTGCCGAGTATGTTGACGCGTTGATAGGGCGAAAGCTGGGTGGAGCAGGTAAAGGTGGAGACCTTGCCGTTGAAATCCATCATGCCGGAAAACAGTCGATCGGTACCGAACTCGGGATCGCGATCGGCAAAACCGCAGCAGCGGGTCGGTTCGGCATTGAAAAGGAACCTGGACAGGGAAATGCTGTAGCAGCCGATATCCATCAATCCGCCGCCGCCAATGGCTGCCATGTTGCGGATGTTGTTGGGATCGTCATTGAAATAAGAGAAAAACGACTGGATAGTCACCAGATCGCCGATTTCTCCTTCATCCACCAGGCGCTTGGCTTCGATCCATTGCGGGTGGAAACGGTACATGAACCCTTCCATGACCTTGAGGTGAGGGTAGCGGCTGGTTGCATCGATGAGCTTATTGGCGTCTTCGGTATCAAGGCCGATGGGCTTTTCGCACAGGACGTGCTTGCCCGCAGCCATGGCGTTGATCGACCACTTCACATGAAGATGATTGGGAAGCGGCACGTACACGGCATCGATATCCGGGTCGTTCAGCATGGCTTCGTATGAGCCATACGACTTCGGGATGGATAGCTCGTCGGCTGCAGCCCGCGCTGATTCCTCGTTGCGTGAACAGATGGCGTCCACGGTTGTATATTCCCCTTGTTGCAGAGCGGGGATGACCTTGGTTCGTGCGATCTTTGCCGTGCTGAGAATGCCGAAGCGAATTGTTTTCATGGTACGATCCTCATGTGTTTCCGGCCAACCTATCGTATGCAGGGAAGTTCTGGCAACACTTGTGCCGCAGGCGAGGGCAGCGATCTTGCCTTGACCCGGACAGTCTGTGGCAGATACGTTGTTAGCGTAGTAAAATAGTTGAAAATAGATGCGCTCAATATGATTGCGGCGCTTAACAGCCCGGAGGAAATATGTCGGAAGAAGGACAGAGAATAGAGTTTGGCGACAAAGGCCCGTATCTTTTGCAGGAACTCGCCATGGAGCCGCAGGCCATGTTGCTGGAAGAGCACGACGTATGCCTGTTGCAGTTCGACCAGTTGTTTATCCCGGTCAGTCTTGCTGCGTGTGCGCCGTTTGCAGCAGCCCTTGCCAACATGAGCCAGGCCGATATCGGTCCCGAGCGGGCAGGGATGATTCCCCTCGATATTGATACGACACAGATGACCGAGTTGCCGCTCGTAACGCGCACGGATGATGAATCCTTCCAGCACAATGAAACCATTTATGTTGATGTGTTCTTCGGCGATACGCGTGCGCGACTTTGTTTTTCCATCTACGTAGCTGCCGTCATCGGTCAGGTGTTGTCTCAGGTTCCAGCCGAGTAGGAGAAAGGCAGCCCTCGCTGCTGTCGCTTGCACAGCAACCATTTTGTCCATGCCTTCTTGACAGGAATGGTCCCTTGTGATTTGTTGCAAACAGGTGCCGCAAACGTTTGCGGTATCGTTTGCGACCCGCTGAAAAGAGATGATAGCGGGCATTTCATTTCTTTGTGGTGAAGTGAAAGCAAGGACAGGGGAAGGCATGAATTTTGACGATCAACCGCACCGACGCCTCAATCAATTGACCGGGGAGTGGGTGCTGGTTTCGCCGCACCGAACAAAACGTCCCTGGCAGGGGCAGGAAGAGGAACCCGACAGGGCGACGCTTCCGAAGTACGATCCTGCGTGTTACCTGTGTCCCGGTAATGAACGGGCCGGGGGCGCCGTCAATGATCAGTATGACGGTGTGTTTGTCTTCACCAATGATTTTTCCGCTCTGCTGCCCGAATCTCCCGACAGCCAGCCGGGTGCTGATGGCCTCTTCGTTGCCGAGCCGGAGCCTGGCCTGTGTCGGGTAATCTGCTATTCCCCCCGTCACGATCTGAACATGGCCCGTCTGGGAACCGAACGCGTTGCAGCCGTGGTCGATGCATGGTGTCGCGAATACGAAGAGCTCGGGGCGCGTGAAGATATCGGCTACGTCCAGATTTTTGAAAACCGCGGTTCAGTCATGGGATGTTCCAATCCGCATCCCCACGGACAAATATGGGCCACCGGTGCCACGCCCATGTATCCGGCCTCGGAAGACGCCAGACAGGCAGCCCATCTGCGTGAGCAGGGATCATGCCTCCTGTGCCGGTACATAGAGCAGGAACTGGCGAGCGGCGAGCGATTGATTTTTGAGAACGATTCCTTTGTTGTTGTCGTGCCGTTTTGGGCGGTCTGGCCCTTTGAGACCATGGTCCTGCCCAAGGTGCACATGACGTCCATCTCCGAGATGGACAGCAAACAGCGGCTTGATCTGGCCGATGCGCTGGTGCGACTGGGCATCCGATACGACAATCTTTTCCAGACCTCATTTCCCTACTCGATGGGTATCCACCAACGCCCCACAGATGGCGGAAACTATTCCCACTGGCATTGGCACATGCACTTTTATCCGCCCCTGCTTCGCTCCCGCAGCGTCAAAAAATTCATGGTGGGCTTTGAGATGATGGCCATGCCCCAGCGGGATCTGACAGCCGAAGCCGCTGCTACGCGTCTTCGTGAGTTGTCGGACATACACTATCTGGAGTCCCTCTAATGGAAACCGTGGTCGGCTATCTGTCTGCCTTGCGTAGTGGCGCCTTGGATGAATCCCTGATCGCCCTGTATGGTGAGGCCGCTCTTGTCAGGCAGAAGGAGCGGGTGCGAACCTTGCTGCGTCGCATGGAGCGGGGATTTGACAGCGGGCAGCGCGCCGCTCTTGTCAGTGCGCCGGGCCGGACCGAATTGGGAGGCAACCATACGGATCACAATAACGGTGTGGTGTTGGCCGCTGCCGTGCATTTTGACTGCCTGGCCCTTGCCACACCGGGTGGCGGCAAGGCGATCCGTATGCGTTCCGAAGGGTTCCCCGGCACCATTGAAGTGGATTTGTCTGACACGGCCCCCAGACCGGAAGAAGCTGACACGCCTCAGGCACTGATCCGCGGTGTGGCCGATGGTCTGGTCAAGGCGGGCTACCGTATCGGTCCGTTCAATGCCTGTGTGGCCGGAGAAGTGCCCATGGGCGCGGGATTGAGTTCATCCGCCGCCTTTGAAATCTGTGTCGGGCAGATCTTCAATCAGTTGTTCAACAACGGCGAAGTCCCGCCTTTGGAACTGGCTCGCATCGGACAGCGTGCAGAGAATCTTTTTTTTGGCAAACCGTGTGGCCTCATGGACCAACTGGCCTGTGCGGTACAGGGGGTCCTGTCCATTGACTTCAAGGATCAGGCCCAGCCCGTGATTCGGGAAGTGGATGTGGATTTCAAGGCTTCCGGATACCAGTTGGTGGTGGTCGATACTGGGGGAAGTCATGCGGACCTGACCCCGGAGTACGCTGCCATCCCACATGAAATGGGCCGTGCGGCGCGAGTGCTCGGTCAGGAGCACGCCCGTGGATTGACCATTGACGATGTGCTGCAAGCCGCGCCCGCCATTCGACGCGAGGCAGGTGATCGCGCCGTGCTTCGTCTGATACATTTCATTGAGGAGACCGAGCGGGCACAGGCGCAGGCCGAGGCGTTGTCGCAGGGAAAAATTGATGCGTATCTCGATCTTGTCAATGCTTCCGGTGATTCCTCATGGCGGTTGTTGCAGAACTGTATTTCCACCATACGGCCGGATGAGCAGGGGATCACCCTCGCCCTTGCGCTGACCAGGCGCTACCTGCAAGGGCAGGGAGCCTGGCGCATACAGGGGGGAGGATTCGCCGGAACCATTCAGGCGTATGTGCCGCTTGACCGGCTGGACAGCTATATTTCCTCCATGGAAGGAGTGTTTGGGGCCGGGGCGGTCCTCCCGCTGTCCATCCGAAAGCCGGGCCGTGAGTTGATCATGCCTGCTTCGAGCAAAGGGGAGCGGTAGGCATGGGGCAGTTCACCATCAAGGATTTGGCCCGGAAGCTCTCGATTTCCCCGTCCACTGTGTCTCGGGCTTTGCGCGATCATCCAGACATCAGTAAAGAGACCAAACGGCGAGTCGTTGAAGCCGCCGAAAAATATCACTACCAGCCCAATCAGCTCGCACAGTCCCTGCAAAAGCGCCGTTCCAGCACCATCGGGGTCATTGTCCCGGAAATCCGACATCATTTCTTTTCCACCGTCATCAGCGGCATCGAAGAGGTCGCTTATGAGCACGGCTACACCATCATGGTGTGCCAATCCAACGAAACCATCGAGCGCGAGATCATCAACACGCAGGCACTGGTTGCCAACCGCGTGGCCGGTCTGCTTATCGCCATTTCCTCGGAAACAACGCGCTTCGAGCACCTTGAGAGCGTCATTCGCCGCTCCGTGCCACTGGTCCAGTTCGATCGGGTCGTGGAGGAGCTGGATACCAGCAAGGTCGTGGTTGATGACTACAAGGCCGCCTATGAAGCGGTGGAGCATCTGATTCAGGCAGGCTACCGGCGTATCGGCCATATGGCGGGGCAGGACGGCATTGCCCTCAACCACCATCGATTCCTGGGATACCGGGACGCCCTCCGTGATCATGGTCTGGAATATGACAGCCGCTGGCACCTGCATGGCGGTTACCGCGAAGATGACGGTCGGGTCGGAGCAGCAAAATTTCTGGCCATGGATGAGATGCCGGACGCCATTCTCGCCATCAACGATCCCGTGGCAGTCGGGCTGTTCTCGGAGTTCAAAAAAGCGGGGTTGCGCATACCGCACGACATCGCGCTGGTCGGATTTTCCGATACCCCGGCTGCGGCTCTTATCGATCCGCCATTGACCACCGTCTACCAACCCGCATTCGAAATGGGGCAGACGGCTGCATCACTTTTACTAAAGCAATTTGATACAGATGATGATATGATCGCTCCCGAAAAAGTAACCTTGGCTACAAAATTGTTGGTTCGTGGTTCATCCCGGCCAAAGGGGGCCTAATGGAAGTAGTGCGGGAGAAGTGGGGACAATTGAAGGACGGGCGCTGGGCAGAGCGTTTTACCCTGTCCAATGCCAGAGGAATGCAGGCTGTCGTAACCAATTATGGCGCGACATTGATCGGCCTGACAGCGCCGGATAACAACGGCAATATGACTGATGTCGTACTGGGGTTTGATACGCTGGACGAATATGTGCATGGTCGCGGCTATTTCGGCGCGACCATCGGACGCGTTGCCAATCGTCTTTCCGGCGGCAGTTTCATGCTGGATGGAAAGATCCATGACGTGGTCCAGAACAAGGATGGATTCCAGATTCACGGTGGCGCAGGGGGATTTCACTCCCGGTTGTGGGAAGCGGAAATCCGCAACGATGTTACCGGCTCCAAGCTGATCCTTTCCTATCGCAGCGAGGACGGGGAAGAGGGTTATCCTGGTAATGTGGATGTACAGGCCGTCTTTTCCATGATCGAAAATGGGCTGCGGATGGAGTATCGGGCAGCGACCGACACCCCGACCGTGCTGACCATGACCAACCACGCCTATTTCAATCTGAGCGGCCGAGGGGCTGACTCCATTCTTGATCACGTGGTCACACTGAATGCCAGCGGCTGGCTGCCCACGGATGAAAAGCAGATTCCCACAGGTGAAGTGGCCGAAGTTGCCGGTACACCGTTGGACTTTTCCCGGCCAACCGCCATCGGGCTTCGGATCGATGAATCCTTTCCGCCTCTGGAACTGGCCCATGGCTACGACCATTTCTACATCATTGACGGTGATCCCTGTGAATTGACACCGGCAGCACAAATATTTCACGGCGGTTCCGGGCGTGTGCTGGAGGTTTGCACCACGCAGCCCGGATTGCAATTTTACACGGGAAACCACATGGCAGACCGTATCAATGGGAAACTGGGTGTGCTATATGGACCACGCTCGGGTTTCTGTGTTGAAACGCAAGGGTATGTGGATGCGCCCAATCGACCGGAATTCCCTGCCGTTACACTGCGGCCCGGGGAAACGTATCATCATGTAACCGAATACCGCTTCTCGAACATGTGAGGCTGAAACTAGCGACCAAGGTACTGCAATGGCGAATGTTCAACTGAAGAAAGTGATCAAACGGTATGGTTCCGTGGAAGTGGTCCACGGCATCGACCTGGAGATTCAGGATAATGAATTCATCGTGCTGGTCGGTCCGTCCGGGTGCGGCAAATCGACGGTTCTGCGTATGGTGGCAGGGCTGGAAGAGATCAGCGGTGGCGAGATCGTCATCGGTGACAGGGTGGTCAATCAGGAATCGCCCAAAGATCGAAACGTGGCCATGGTTTTCCAGAACTACGCTCTGTATCCCCACATGTCCGTGCGTGAAAACATGGGCTTCTCGCTTAAGATGAGCAAGTGGAGCAAAGAGGATATCAACGCCAAGGTGGCCGAGGTTGCCCATATCCTTGAGCTGGAGCCGTATCTGGACCGCAAACCATCGGAGCTTTCTGGCGGCCAGCGCCAGCGCGTTGCCATGGGGCGCGCCATGGTGCGCGAGCCCGATGTGTTCCTTTTTGATGAGCCGCTGTCCAACCTCGACGCACAGCTTCGCACGCAGATGCGCATGGAACTGCGCAAGATGCATATGCGTCTGGCAACCACCACCATCTACGTCACCCACGATCAGATCGAGGCCATGACCCTGGCTGATCGTATCGTCATCCTCAAGGATGGACATATTCAGCAGGTCGGCACGCCCATCGACGTGTTCGAGGACCCCAACAACGTGTTTGTGGCCCAGTTTATCGGTAATCCGCCCATGAACATCCTCGAAGGCGTTTGCCATATCCAGGACGGCAAGCGGTCGGTGAAAGTCGGGGCTTCAACATTCCCGGTGATCGACGGCAAGGCCGAGGCTTTGGAGGACGGAGCGCCCGTTCTGGTGGGGCTTCGACCGGACTCCATCAAAATGGGCGACAACATCGAGAAACTGCCCAAGGAGTGGCTGTGTCGCGGTGAAGTGGTCGTATCGGAAATTCTTGGCGGACAATCCCATCTGGAAATCGTTGTGGATGGGGAGAATCAGCTGATCGCCGAGGTAGAGGGACGGGTGATCGCCCATCCCGGTGAAATTGTTCCCATCGGTTTCGAGTTCGACAGAATGGTCTTGTTCGATCCGGAGACAACAAATGCGCTTCGTTGATGTTGCGGTCATCGAAGCGTTTGTTTTAATTGCTAATTGATTGTGGAAAATCGTTTGCTAACGTTAGGAGGTACTATGAAAAAGGCTTTTGCTCGTGTGCTGTTCTTCATGGTTGCCGCTCTGCTGCTCTCCGCGCCGCAGGCCGTGCAAGCCAAGGAACTGTCCGGTGATCTGGAAATCTTCTCCTGGTGGGCTGGTGACGAAGGTCCGGCACTCCAGGCTCTCATCGACATCTACAAAAAACAAAATCCCAAAGTTAACGTAATCAACGCCACAGTAACAGGCGGCTCCGGCGTCAACGCCAAGGCTGTCCTCAAGACCCGTATGCTCGGTGGTGAGCCGCCGGATTCCTTCCAGGTTCACGCCGGACAGGAACTCATCGGTACCTGGGTTAAAGCGGATCGCATGGAAGACCTGACCCCGCTCTTCAAGGAGCAGGGATGGATGGACGTTTTCCCCGAAGGGCTGATCAAGCTCATCGGTACTGAAGACGGCATCTGGTCTGTGCCGGTTAATATCCACCGCTCCAACGTGATGTGGTATACGCCTGCCAACCTGAAAAAATGGGGCGTTGAAGCTCCCAAGACCTGGGATGAGTTCTTTGCCATTGCTCCCAAGCTGAAAGCCGCTGGCGTCACGCCGCTGGCTCTCGCTCAGAACTGGACCGCCAACCACCTGTGGGAATCCGTAGCCCTGGCCTCTCTTGGCCCGGACAAGTGGGACGCCCTGTGGAACGGCGAGCTGTCCTTTGATTCCCCTGAAGTTGTCAAGGCATGGGAACTGTTCGGCAAGGTCCTCCAGTACACCAATGCCGATGCTTCCTCCCTGTCCTGGCAGCAGGCCACGGATATGGTCATCGATGGCCGCGCCGCCTTCAACATCATGGGTGACTGGGCTGCCGGTTACATGGCCACCACCAAGAAGCTCGTTCCCGGCGAAGGGTTCGGTTTCATGGCCTCTCCCGGTACCAACGGCGAGTTCATGTTCCTGGCCGACTCCTTTGGTCTGCCCAAGGGTGCTCCCAACCGTGACAACGCCATTGCCTGGTTGAAGGTCCTCGGTTCCAAGGAAGGCTCTGATGCATTCAACCCCCTGAAGGGTTCCATCTCTGCCCGTACCGACTCCGACCTGTCCAAGTACAACGGCTACCTGCAGGCCACTGCTGCCGACTTCGGCAAGGATCGTGTGGTTGGTTCTCTGGCACACGGCGTTGCAGCCAATGAAACCTTCATGGGTGGCTTCGCTTCCGTCATGGAGATGTTCCTGAAGACCAAGAACGCTCCTGCCGCTGCCAAGGCGTGCGCTCAGCTCGCCAAGAAGGCCGGTATCTAATACGCATTCATCAACCCTCCCGCGCCGCTTCCATGGGCGCGGGAGGCTTTCAACGCTTCGGCAACTCGTTCTGACAAAGCGTCAACAGGAGTTGTTCGGAGATATGATCGGGCGGCGGCCATGGCGCCCGAAGAGGATTAGTGAAGAGTAGGAATCATGCGCGAAGCATCAAGAGACAAATTGAAAGCGTTGCTGACGCTGCTGCCATCCATGCTGCTCATAGGCATTTTCGTCTATGGCTTCATCGGCAATACCATATGGACATCCATGACCGACTGGGGTGGAACGGGATCGCTCTCCATGACCCCGCAAAAGAATTTCGTCGGACTGGATAACTACGTTGAGCTGTTCACCGGATTTCTGGGCGGCGGGTTCCGTCAGGATCTGGTGAACGCGGTGTACTACTCCGTGATGCTGTTGGCCGGTGCCATCGGGCTGGGCATGTTCATTGCCATTTTGCTGGACCAGAAGCCCAAGGGCGAAGATGTGTTGCGGACCATCTTCCTCTATCCCATGTCCCTTTCCTTCATCGTGTCCGGTACCATCTGGCGCTGGCTGCTCGCTCCCCAGGGCGGCGTGAACGTGCTGCCGACCTATGTCGGTCTGGAGCCGCTTTCCTTTTCCTGGTTATCGAGCACCGAAGCTGTCCTGCAATTCAACTGGCAGAACCTGTTCCAGATCATCCTGTATGTGGCCGCATTCGTCATGATCATGGTCGGTCTGTATAAGTTGCGCAGCCGTGGCAATGCTGCTGTGAAGAAGTGGCTTGGCCCCGGCATTGTTATCGGCGGTGGCGCATGGCTCTTTGGCGGCATGCTGCCGGAGGCCCTGTTCATGGAGGAGATGCATGGATTCAATCTGGCAACCCTCGGTATCATCATCGCGACCATCTGGCAGTATTCAGGATATACAATGGCTCTCTACCTTGCCGGGTTCAATGGCATTTCGCAGGACCTTCGCGACGCCGCGCTGCTCGATGGAGCCACGGAAGCCGGGTATTATCGCCATGTGGCTATCCCCATGCTCAAGCCCATCACCATCAGTGCGGTGATTATCCTGTCCCATATTTCTCTTAAAATGTTCGACCTCGTCTTTGCCATGACCGGGCCGGACAATGCGGAGACCGGTCACCCCGCATTGAACATGTATCTGACCACCTTCCGCGCCAATGACTTTGCCGTGGGTGCGGCCATTGCAATCGTTCTGTTTCTGGTGGCAGCGACGTTTATCGTCCCCTATCTCATCGGGCAGTACAGACAGCGGAGGCGGGGATAATCATGAAACGTTCTTCTCCTGTCAGCTCGGTCCTTCTTTACGGGACTCTCGGCGTTCTGGCGCTGTTCTTTCTCATGCCAGCCTACATGGCGTTCGTCACGGCGCTCAAACTGCCTGCGGACATCAGCCTGCCATCGGCCTGGGAACTGCCAGCCACATTCAACTGGGCGAGTTTCAGTCAGGCCATCGACCTGCTCAAGCCCAACTTCGTCAATTCCATTATCCTGACGATCTCCGCGACCATCGGCTCCACCGTTCTTGGCTCGCTCAACGGGTATGTGTTCTCGAAGTGGAAGTTCAAGGGCAGCGAGGTCGTGTTCACGCTCTTCCTGTTCGGCATGTTCATACCGTATCAGGTTATCCTGATTCCGCTGTTCCAGACCCTGCGCGCCATGAACCTGTACGGTGGCCTGCCGGGATTGATTCTGGCGCACATCGTCTACGGGTTGCCGATCACGTCGTTGATCTTTCGGAATTTTTATTCGCAGATTCCGACAGCGCTCATTGAATCCGCCCGTCTGGATGGTGCAGGATTCTTCTCCATCTATCTGCGGATTGTGTTTCCGCTGTCCATTCCGGGCTTCGTGGTCACGAGCTTGTGGCAGTTCACCCAGATTTGGAACGAGTTCCTCTGGGGCATCTGTCTGACCCGCCACGCCGATAATCCGATCACCGTCGGGCTGGCCCAGTTGGCAGGAGGACAGGCCGTGAGCTGGAACCTGCCCATGGCCGGTTCGATCATGGCTGCGGTGCCGGTGCTGTGCATCTACATCTTCCTCGGACGATACTTTATCCGAGGGCTGCTGGCCGGTTCGGTGAAAGAGTAATCGGCAACTGTTCGATAATCAAAAAAGGCGGCTCTTCGTGGAAGTGCCGCCTTTTTCTGTTGCTTGCTGATGCAGTCAGTCCGTGCTGAAGTAATGCCCCAGTATGACATCCATGGTCCCGTCATCAATTATCCCCTGCAATACCTCTCCGAGCTCATCCTTTCGTTCGATGAGTGGGGATTTGCGTGAAATGCCGATATATAGTTCGATGTGCACGTCCGGCTGATAGGGTACTTTGCGAAGGGTCGTTTCCAGGTTGTTTCGTCGTATGTCGTAATCCACCTGACAGTCGGTTCCGATCATGACATCCCATCGACCTTCCTGCATCATCTTGAGCATCAATCCCTCATCCTTGATGGCGATCTTGTTGAGCTGCATGTCGGAGTCAAAAGGCTCGAAGTAGGCCGACCCACGGGTGTATCCGATGGTCAGCTCGCGGAGCTGTTCATAGGTGGTGACTGGCTTACCTTTGCGGTCGGCCCGTTCGTAAAATGCAGGGGAGCAGGAGAAATATTCAGGAGAGGTGTAGGCGATGTACTTTTCGCGTTCCGGTGTCCGTGCGAGGCCGGTCATGATGTCGGCTTTGCCGTGTTCCATATCAATGAGGCAGCGGGCCCATGGTGCTCGTTTTGTTTCAAAGTCGATATGCATCCGCTTTCCGATGACGGAAAGCAATTCCATATCTATCCCGCCGATTCCATAGGGATTCTGGATACGGAAAGGAGGCCAGTAATCGGTCACAACTGTGTATGTTTCTTTTCCGAAAGCCGACCCGGGAAACGAGAAAAAGGCCAGTAAAAAAACAAGCAGCATGTATCGCATAGAGTCCACCTCTATATGAATAGTAGCTAATGCTTGCGTTTTTGCAAATACTTTACAGCGAAGACGGTAGTGGGAATTGCAACCCCTCGTGGATCAGGAAGGGTCGACGTAGTAGGTGATCTTGGTCCGTGGAGAGAGGTAATCACGTACTTTTTGAGGGAGATGGGAGACCCGTATGGACTTTTCCACCCGCAAATCAGGCTCTTCTGCCAGGTCCACGATGAGCGCTTCCTTTTTTGGAACGGCATCGTCGTAGAGCACAACGCTGGGATTGAGCTGGTTTTTCGGGTTGACCGCCATGACCATCCCGATGGCGCCGTTGGACAGTTCAACCACTGTACCCGGAGGGTAGACGCCGAGACAGCGAATGAAAAGCGCCAGCATCTCCACGTCGAACAACTGCTTTTGCTGACCGAACATGTAGGAAAGGGCCAGGTAGGGGGTCAGGGATTTATCCGGGTCCTTGGAGTTGGTGTGATTGTCGTAGGTATCGGCAATGGCGACGATCCGTGCCAGAGAGTCGATAGCGTCCCCTTTGAGTTGCTCAGGTCCTCCCGAGCCGTCAATGCGCTCGTGGTGGTGGGCCACGATCCGGGCAACGGCATTGGGGAAAACCTTTATGCTTGAAAGCAGGCTGGCCCCGAAAGCGGCGTGCTGGTCCATCAGGGCCTGTTCCGGCTTGGTGAGCGGACCACGCTTTTTGAGGAGCTTCTTCGGGATTCGATATTTGCCGATGTCGTGGAACAACGCTCCAAGGCCCAGAGCGAGCATCTCCTTACCATCCAGACCGGCCTCCCGTCCGACCATGAGTGAAAGAACCGCAACGTTCATCGGATGGGAATAGGCAATCTCTTCGGGGTCAACCACATTCATGAGGTGGAGGGTCGATTCCGTGTCATCCAGAAAGTAACGGGAAAGACGGTCCACAAAGCGAATGGCATCCTCTATGGACTGGGAGTTCCCCCCCATGACGCCTTTGAGGATGTTGTCGAAGGTCTTGATGCAGGTGTTGAATTTCTCTTCACATTCAGCGATGCGAAGCTTCTTTTCCCTGAGTCGCCGGGTGCGTTCCTTCTTGACTTCCCACAGGCGGTCGATGACTTCCTGGGATAGCTCCTTCTTTGCCTCCGGAGCGGTCTTTTTACCGGCTGTCGGACGCTTGGGGAGAACGTCGCTTTTTTCAGGAATACAGACGACATGTGTTATGCCAAGGTTGCGTAGCAACGCCACCTGCTCCTCGTCCTTCACTTTGAACTTGCTGAAGAGGAACGGGTGATCAAACCAGTTGGTTTTTTCCAACCGAATGAAAACACCCGGACGAAGCAAGTCGACCGAGATGCGGTATTCTGGCATATTTGTGTCATCCATAATCTGTAGATATTAGCTCATGATGCGTAAACACACAACTCCCTGTGTGTGCTGCACGATTATGCACCAGTCATTTGGTTTTGCCTGACATCGGAGCCAGAAAGAGACATCTTTTTCTTCGGTGCCAAAATGTGGTAATGATAATAATTGTTGAGCCAAATGGTTTAAAAAAAGATTATAAAAAATTTTCAAAAATTAGAATATGTTTGTCATTTTTGTAGGAAAAACCCACACCATCCGTGTTGCCAAGCAGTGTCAAATGGTTTACGCCATCTAGGTGGTTCACATCGTGGTGGCCTTTTTGTCTGAATTTACACACTTTTTTATGCGGGGAGCTGCAAGAGCAGAATAGCATGAAAGCATTTATAAGAAATACGCTTATAGCGACGGTGTTCATCATTCTTGGCGGTGTGATCGCTGTTCAGGTTGGTGTAGTGGATACCGGCAGCGATCCCAGTGATGGACTTTCCGGCATGGTTACCGTCAAAGGATCTGTGGCTGCCCGTGATCTCGGGTTGAGTAAAGCGGACGTAAAACGGATCAACCGGGCTGTCGGAAGCCATAAAAACATGTTCACCAAGGTCAATGTCTTTTTGGATGCACGAGAGGACAAGGATCCGTCAGAGCCGACAACCATCTTGGTTATGGCCATGGTTCTGGAGACCGATGGGAACTGTGAGGTGCGCTCCTGGAGCCGAAAGGTATCTCGGGACAAGCTGATCTCCCAAATGGAAGTGTATATGAAAAAGGCGGCCAGGGAATATGAGGAATTCAAGAAATTCCCTGACGTACAGCAAAATTTCAAGTGTCTGTACATCTAGCCTTTTGATTAACGAGATTCTTTTGATCCCCGCCATGTGCGGGGATTTTTTTTGTCGTGTGACTGAAGTGGGGTCGTATGGATTGGGTACAATAAATGGGTGTGGTAATCATTGTTTCCAGAAGGAAAAGTCGGTATACATTTTCGCTGATATGACAGAGTAAATGCAGAGGCAAAGCCTCGTAAGGGCGATGGTACCATGGCGAAAAAAAAGAAGAAATCCAACAGCAAGCAAATCCTGATGATTGTGCTGTTACTGATGATGGCGACGGGTGCGGTCGTTGTCTTTCAAAGTGGATTTTTCAGTCGCTCCAATCAGCCTGTATATGACAGCGCTTTGGTTGATTCCGTGACGGTCACCGGAACCATTCGAGCTGATGATCTCAATCTGTCCGGCAAGGAGATTACACGAATCAACCGCCTGATGAGCCGTTTTTCCCTGTCCTTTGACAGCATCGAGGTCAACCTTGAACTGGAAGACCAATTCGCTCCCATAGAAATAGAAAACGATACAGTCCTCGTGCTGAGACTGCGATGCCAGGCTCCCAAAATGGAAGTGGCTTTCTGGAGCCGGAAGGTACCCAGAAAACGGTTGGTGAAACATATGGAAACCGCCGTGCCTGAAGCCGCTGAAGAACTGAAATGGGCTACGCAAAAAAGTGGAAATACTGTCCGGCGAATCTATCTGTGATCGCTTTCCCCTTCAGCAATCATTTCCTCGGTAGGGCTCTCCATGTCTTCCAGCAGGATATCGAGGGCGCGAACCGAAATGCGTATTTCCAGAAACGATATGCCAAGCGACAGCACGAGGAATAGCAGGCTCCCTCCGAACAGAATCGATCCGGCCAGCGGCCAGTCCTGAAACAGACAAATCATTGAAAAAATGCAGGAGAGCATCGACATGACGCCGAATCCCTGCATACGCCGGATCATGTGTACCCTGATCCGAAGGTTTTCGATCTGTTGTCGAATGGATTCGTCGTGTCTTTCCCTGTACTGATCGTGGAGGTGGCGTATGCGCGCACCAAGTGACAGAAAGCGATTGGTGAAGGCAAGCATGAAAAGTGAGATTGCCGGGAAAAGCAGGGCGGGGGTGGTGACTGATATCTGCATGAGAGAGCTCCTAGGAAAAAAAAGACGGATAGTATGCTGCAAAGCATACTGACAGTCGCGCTCTTCGTCCAACATCTTGATTGCTCGATTTTTGATTATGAAATGACGTCGCCCAAAAAGGCAATGTTCAAATATTTTTCGAATTGTGCGGTTTCGGATAATGCGTAACGAGGTGGAGAGGTTGCGATACAATTATGCGACTTCACGGAATGTGCAATCGACGTGCAGCCCTTGCAGTTGCTGGACAAATGGCAATTTATAGACTAGGGCCGGTTGCAGTTTGTTCTACCAATAAGAGAACGACAACTCTACTACGCTTGGTGTCAAGGCGCACTCTTTCGGCGGTTGAATACAATGCCGGACACCGAGGAATATTAATGATCGTATATCGGTACCTTTCGAGGGTATGGAGTGGCATGAGCGTAATGCGAAAGTTTGCATTGGCTCTGGGCTCCATGGTGGCCCTCATCCTTTTTGTGGCAACTATCGGCTTTTTCTCCCTGACGTTTCAGGAGCAAAAGGTCGCTGATATAGTTGCCGACTCGATGCGTGTCCAACGCCTCGCCTTGGAAGTCGAATCCCGACTTCAGTTGGCCCGTCAGGCAGAGCGCGATTTTATTTTGCATCTGCATGAACTGGGTGTTCAAGGGTCCAATGCAGCATATGGCGTTGAGTTTCTCGACAACGTCAATGACGCTGTGCGCAATGTGCTTTGGCTGCAGAACCTGGCCGGGATGGATGCGGGGAAGCCTTTGCAGGCCCGTTCCAATCACCGCCTTATGGAGCTGCGCAAAGGGCTGGAACAGTATCTCGATACATTCAACCATCTGGCCGAGGTTGCACAAAGCGAGGGGATCAATAATACCTTCAAGCATTTGGTCAGCGGGCTGGATGGCGAGTACCTTTCGCTGACGACTCTGGTTCGTCAACTGGCACTGGCAGCTTCGGACGAGGCTCGCAATGCGCAGGCCGCGATCAGTCAAACCAGCATGGTCATCAAGATTCTGCTCATAGCCTCTGTGCTGCTTGCATTGTTGCTGGCCGCAAGTATTACGTGGGTTCTCAACCGGACCGTGGTCAGGAGCGTTGTTCAGCTTCGCGATACGGCCTATGAGTTGAGCTACGGCAACCTGGAGGCCCGGGCCGAGCTTGATAGTGGTGATGAATTCGGTCAACTGGCGGAATCCATAAATGGGATGGCCGAGCGCATCAATTCGCTGGTTTACGACATGGAAGTGCGGGTGGATACGGTCAATGACCGGTTGTTCGAGGTCATTGACGCCACATCGGAAGGTTTCATTCTTTATGACAAGCATGGCCGACTGCTGCTGACCAATAAGCGGATCATGGAAATGGCCGGCCCCAATGCTGAATACCTTCAGCCGGGAATGTCACGAGAAGATGTGTTGCACGAACAGGCGAAAAGCGGCCTGCTGATCAATGCCTACGGTCGGGAAGAAGAGTGGGCGCAGGAACGGTTGGAACAACAAAGCAAGCCGTTTTCCATGCAGGAAGAGCCACTGCGTGACGGTCGCTGGATGCAAGTCCGGTCCTACAAGACCAGCCGGGGCGAGATTGTACTGATTGTCAGTGACATAACAGAGCGCAAGCAAAGGGTGCAGGATCTCGCCTCAATGAATTCCGATCTGGAGGAGCTTGTCCGGGAGCGCACGCAGGTGTTGGTGGAAAAGGCCTCCGAGCTCAAGGAGGCCAACGAACGACTACGAGAACTTGACGAACTCAAATCCACTTTCCTTACCTCTGTCTCTCACGAGCTGCGCACTCCCCTCACTTCCCTCATCGGCTTCTCCAAGATCATCAAACGTGATTTCTCCCGTATTTTCATGCCGTTGGCAGACTGTGAAAAAAGCAGCTCCATTGGTGAGCGTATTCAGTCCAACCTCGATATCATCAGTAACGAAGGGGAGCGCCTTACCGGGTTGATCAATGACGTGCTCGATCTCAGTCGCATCGAGTCGGGCCAGGACGAGTGGCAATATATCGAGGTTGATTTGGCCGAAGCCATCAACCGGGCCGTCACCGCTTCATCCGGTGCCTTTGCACAGAATTCGCAACTTAAGCTTTCTCTCCGGCGCTTTGAAAAAGTGCCGCCGGTACTTTGTGATCCCGATCGAATTCATCAGGTGCTGATCAATCTCTTGTCCAATGCAGCGAAATTTACCGAATCGGGTGCTGTATATATTGATTTGTTCCAGGATGTTCGAGGGAGAGTCTGCATACAGGTTCAGGACACCGGACAGGGGATTGAAGAAAAGTACCTGGAGCGGATTTTCGACAAATTTCAACAGGCACAAAGCGATACCCTGACCGAAAAACCATCGGGAACAGGTCTTGGATTGGCCATATCGAGGCAGATCATCGAGCAGTATGATGGCCGGATCTGGGCGAGTTCGGAACTGGGTCGCGGGACGACAATGCACATTGTGATGCCGCCTGCCGTACCAGACAACATGCCGTTGGTCCTTGTTGTCGATGATGACATGACCGTGCGCGAATATCTTTCCATGTATCTGAAAAAGGCTGGCTACGGGGTTCAGACTGCCGCTGACGGGCGCGAGTGCCTGAGGATGGTTGAAGAGTTGCGGCCGGATATCATCTGCATGGATCTGCTGATGCCTGGTATGGGAGGCGAGGAAACGATCCGGGAACTCAAGGCTGACGAGCGGTTCAGCAACATTCCTATCCTCGTTATCTCCTCGGCCGGAGAATGCCGGACTGCCGGGGGGGACATCGCCATGCTCAAGCCGTTGAACGGCGATACCATACTGCAGGTGGTGGCGGCGTTTCTCGATCGTCAAACCGCCACGTTGCCCGCGCTCTCCGTTGGTACGGCAGGGATATGTCCATTGCCCGTTCTGTGCGGTGAGGATGTCACCCATTGCACCAAGGAAGATATGTGGCAGATGGTCGAGAGCGGGTTCAAGGGGACTGTTGTCGTGCCCGAATCCCAGGTGCAGGACATCGACATCCAGCGACTCAGTAGCCATGTGCGGTTGCAGGTGATTCTGGTCCCTTCGCAAGAGCCGGTTGAAATAGCTAACAGATAATCACTCCTATTCAATGAAAATACGTATAATCGGGTTGTCGCGAAAGCGCAGATGGCCTATGGTTACTTGAAGCGATCGTTTTGATCGTCAGTCAGGGGTCAGTAACTATTGTGTTTTTGGTTTGTTGAAGGAGACAGCGATGCCCAAGAAAATCCTCATAGTCGATGATGAAGTTCATATCAAAATGTTGCTTGAGCAGACGCTCGAAGAGCTGGAAGACGAATATGATGTGGAACTCTTCACGGCCTCAGATGGTGAGGAAGGGCTTGAATTCATTAGAAGTGAGCGACCAGACCTGGTTTTCCTCGACATCATGATGCCCAAAATGAATGGGTATGAGGTGTGTCGGGAAGTAATGGATGATCCTGAATTCAATGAGATTAAGATCATACTGCTGACCGCCAAGGGACAGGAAGTCGATCGCAAGCAGGGGCTGGAACTTGGCGCCAAAATGTACATGACCAAACCGTTTGACCCAGATGAGATTCTTAAAGTCTCCAAAGATCTGCTTGAGCTGTAATTCATTTTTTTCCTTTCATGACGCCGTTTAAGAGATTCATTCGTCCTGGAGTGCTCAGGAATATCCTGCGCAAAGCCTATGACCTCACTGGTGGGCAATGTGCTTACGCCATTGAGTTTGAAGGCGAAGTGCTGCTGCACTCTGGCGAAGAAAACGGTGGTAGCTTTGTCGCTGATTCAACCAATTGTATTAGCAAAGCACTCAATTTCAATGACATTCATTCAGGTCATTTGCGCATGTACATGCCTGAAGATTGTTCTGACGACTTGCGCGATCACTATGTGCGCGCTTTTGAGTTTGCCGCTTTTTCCATTCAGGAACTTATCGACATGGAGCGTGCCAGGCGGTGTATAGCCGATGAAGCGCTGGCCAAATACAGGGAACTGGCTGTCTTCCATCGCTCGGTTCCTTCCATCAATACATCATTGCGTCTGCGCGATGTCGTGGGTGCGCTGATCAATGAGTGTCGTCGAGAAAACTACCCCGGGGAACTGGGGATGGTTTTCCTTTCCGAGCCGGGGACCAGCCACTTCAGGCTGGCGGTCCAGTTCGGTTTCCATTTCGGGAGCAATCCCCAGGCCATGGTCGAAAGTCAGCTTTTTCTTGACGTCGTCAAAGATGGGCATGGCGAAATAATCAACGACCTGAGCAAGGACAGCCGCTGGGGTAACCAGATTCCCGGCATCGGTTCCATGGCCATTATCCCCATTGTTTCCCCCAATCGGGTGGAAGGGATGCTTGTGCTGGGGTCCGAAAACAAGGGCCTTTTTGAAGCGGCTCACCGCAAGAGTCTGAGCACGCTGGCTTCCGTGGCCGGTATTTCCGTTTCCAACGCGTTCAATTTCGAAGGCATCCAGACACTGATGAATGCGATTCTTCAGGCTCTGGCAGAGGCCATCGATTCCAGGGATCCATACACCGCAGGGCATTCCGAGCGGGTTGCCCATCTTGCCGTGGCCTTTGCGTACATGCTGGGTGAGTCTCCCGCCTTCCCGAAGCTGCGGTTCACCGACCTTGACCTTCGTGAGTTGTATTATTCAGGCATTCTGCACGACGTCGGCAAGATCGGCATCAAGGAAGACGTGTTGACCAAGAAAACACGACTTCCCAAGCGTCGCCTGGACGTACTGCGTGCGCGCTTTCAATTGCACGCCCAGGTAATGGATTTTGATTGGCATGATGCCTATGAAACCATACAGGCTGTCAATTCGAGCATGACTCCTTCAACTGAAGAGTTGGAAAAAGTAAAAAAGATCAGCCAGATTCGCTGGCAGCTCGGTGATGACAGGCCGCCCCTTCTCTATGATGACGAGTTGGAGGCGCTGATGCTCGAATATGGTAATCTGACATCTGAAGAACGGGATGAGATTGAACGTCACCCCGCAGAGAGCGAGCGGATTCTCCAGCACATTCCACTTCAGGAAGGATACGACAATCTACTGACGATCATTCGTCAGCATCACGAACGGATGGACGGTTCCGGGTACCCGGATGGTCTGCTGGGCACCGAGCTTTTGCTGCAAAGCCGATTGATGGCTATTGTGGATATCTACGACGCCATCACGCAGGAGCGGCATTACAAACCGGCACGAACCCGAAGTGAGGCATTGAAAATCCTTTCAAAGGAGCGGGATCGCGGTAAATTGGACAGCGATCTGGTCGACTTCTTCCTGACCAATGTCGACACCATTGAAATGCTCTCGGAACGGGTCAGGTCCACTCGTGTCACCCATCTCTCGGAAATCGGCAATCTCTCAACTCTCTAGCAAAATCTCGCTAGGTCTGTTCTCGAATAATCTCGCCCAGGTGGGTAAAGGAAATCTGTCCGTGGGACAGGATGGTGTTGCAGAACTGCGGCAGCATCTGCTTGGACATGCGACGCAGGGACCGGATTTCATGCAGGCCGAGTACCGGCATGACGCGGTTGCCCGGTTCCAGTCGAATGCTGCGGACCCGAGCCAGACTCTCCTCTTTGGAGCATCCTGAATCCATCAATATGTTCAGGCATTTGTCCTGATCAAGATTGCCCACGGCAAGTCCGGCATCGATCATTGCCAGCGCAGCTCGAATACGGCCGCGTTGGTGAAGTACCAGTCGATCCAGCGGCTTCTCCAGGTAGCCCAGTTCTTCGAGCATGTCTTCGGCAAAGGATGACCATCCTTCCATGAACAGGGGATTGGTGATCTGTGCCAGTGGAGAATTCTTGATACCACGGCGTTGGGTATCGAGCAGGTGTCGGCCGGGATAGGACTGGCGAGCAGCCATAAACAGGTATTCGCGTCGAATGCGACCAAGGCGAGTTGGGTCGTCCCGGAAGCCTCGTCCGGAGAAGAGTTGCGGACTCACGAAACAGTGAGAGGGAATGTCGCTTTGAAGGGCCGGATCGTAGTGGATCGGGCGTAAGGTAGCCGCAAGGTACTGCGGCAGTTGGGCGATACGTAACGAACTGTCTTCAAGGATGGGAGCCAGCGGGCTTTCAAAAATGAAATTGCGCAGACGGTGCACCTCTCGAACAATACAGTCGATGGCGTCTTCACCTTCTCGGGCAGGCCCGGCATATCCTTCCAGCGCGGTAGCCCATGGAGTGCCTATCTCGGATTCGAGAAAACGGATGGACTCCACTCTGCGCTCATATTCAGCCTCGGCAATGGTGAAAATCTCATCCGGCGTTTTCTGCGTCCCCAGTACGGAGCGCAGCATGACCTCAAAAGCCGGTCCTTCCCGTTCCGGAATTTCATTGCACATGGACAGCAGGCGGTCATAATCCCGGAGAGCAATGGAACAGGCTGCAATATACCGTGGCGCCTTGCCAGCCTTACCCAAATCGCTTTCGTTCAATGCGGAAACATATCGGGCGCAATCCCTGATCATTGTCTGGGCACGGCCGCGAGCAGTGGGCGTAACCGCTTCGATATTGTTTTCGGCTTCCGCCAAAAGGGCAGGAATTGCCTTGAGCCGTTTCAGGAATCGTTTTTCTCGCACCCGGTCACTTTTGGCAGGCATGTTCATGGCCTGATCAAGACCGGTGAAGGCGATGCGTAAATAGAAGTCTGGCGAAGTTTCCCAGGTACGGATGATCTCCAGCTCGGCAATGGCGGCTGATGCGCACATGGCAAGGGCATGGGCGGTGGCCCTGTTGGTTACGGCACCGCCTTTGATCTCCATGGTCTCGAAATCACTGCGAAACTTTTTGAGTTTGACGAGATGCTTGGCAATGGCCTTGGCATTGACTTCATCGTATCTGTCCAGCCAGTTGGCGGCGTCTGCCACAGGCGGCATCAGGGGGAACGCCCCTGACGAACACATTACTGGATAATATTTGCCGATATAGGCGAAAAATCTGTCAGCGGTTCCGAATTTGAACATGCGTTTTTAGGCACCAGAACCCGTGGGGTGCTGAATGAGTTTGTACACTTTGCTCACCAGTTCATTGAGTTCCGCTTTGGAAACCTGATCGTCGGCGCCTACGGCAATACCCTTGTGATGGAGTGTTTCAGTGATGATTGAGGAACAGAGGACAATTGGAACACCGTGGAAAAAGGGGTCCTCCTTGATCTGGCGGGTCAGGGTGTGACCGTCCATGATCGGCATTTCAATGTCGGAGACAACGACATCCACGTAGTCCTGTATGGGAAGATCCGCTTCCAGAGCCTGCTTTTTGCAGCGGTTGAGATAGTGCAACGCCAACTCGCCGTTTTCAACTGAGTGAACATGTATCCCGGCCTTTTGGAGAATGGAGACAATCATCTTGCGGGCCATGGTGGAGTCATCCGCAACCAGAGCCTTGATGCGACGTTGCTCTATTTCCTGCTTCACGCTTTCAGCCGGTTCCTCAATCGGTGCCTGATCGGGATTGAGGGCTGCGGTGATCTTTTCCATATCCAGAATGAAAATGATTCTGTTGGATATCTTGACCACGCCGGTGATGGAATTGACTGTCAGGGAGGAAACATACCCAGTGGGCGCTTCCACTTCTTTCCAGTTGATGCGATGGATTCGGGTGACGCCAGACACGAGAAATGCGGTTTTCGTCCGGTTGAATTCCGTGACGATGATTTTGGGCGCCTCTTTCTCGACCCGCTTTTTGTTGAGCCATCCGGCCAGATCGATCAGGGGGATGATTTCGTCGCGCAGATTGAAGGCACCAAGGACTGCCGGATGCGAAACCTCAGGCATGTCAGTGAGTTCTGGCATCTGCAGGATTTCAAGGACTTTGGCGACATTGATGCCGTAAAACCCTCGATACGTATCCTTTCCCCGGTCTTCGTCCAAGTAGAATTCGACGATTTCCAGTTCATTGGTTCCGGATTCGAGTAGAATATTGGTTTCGGGCATGAAAGATGTCTCCGGTTCTGGTCTTTAAATAAAGCGGCAGGTCTGAACCATAGCATATATACCAAGCTCTTCACTACTTGCAAGCCCGGTTGTGCCGCTTTCTCGATACTCCCGTTATAATCGTTACCCGTTCAGGTCATATTTTTTGATTTTGTAGTGAATGGCGCGTCGGCTGATTCCCAGAATGTCGGCCGCTTCCTTCTTGACGCCGCCGGTTTTCTCAAGGGCGCGTCGTATGGTTTCGCGTTCATTGTCTTCCAGCGATAGCGAGTTGCCCGTTGCTGCTGGTGAATCCATCGGAACAGGGTCGATTTGCAGATCGTCCGCAGTGATGGTTCCATCAGCACAAAAGACCAGAGCACCTTGCAATGTGTGCTTGAGTTCCCGAATATTGCCGGGCCACTGGTGGTGGAGGAGCTTATCCATGGCACCCTCCGTGATAGTGGCATTGTTTACCCCCTGTTCCTTGCCGAGTGTTGCAACGAAACGCGTTGCCAGTTCCGGCAGGTCCTCCATGCGTTCCCGCAATGGCGGTATGGTAAGGGCCACGACCTTCAGCCGATAGTACAGGTCTTCGCGAAATTCTCCCTGCGCCACCTTCTCGACAAGATTGGCGTTGGTGGCGGCTACCACGCGACATTGCACCTGCCGTTCACGGGTCTCGCCGACCCGACGGATGGTGCCTTCCTGCAGAAAGCGAAGCAGGCGCGTCTGCATCTCGGGGGATATGTTGCCTATCTCATCCAGAAACAGCGTTCCGCTATCTGCCGCTTCAATGAGGCCGGTCTTGTCTTTGACTGCATGGGTAAACGCCCCTTTGGCGTGTCCGAACAACTCGCTCTCAAGGAGTGTGGGCTGGGTAGAACCGCAATCCACAACCACAAAAGGACCAGCCGCAAGGGGACTGTTGTCGTGTAGATATTTCGCAGCCAGCTCCTTGCCGGTGCCAGATTCGCCAAGCAGCAGAACGGAAACCGTTGCCTTGGATACACGCTCAAGCAGTTCCATGAAGCGCGCCATGGCCGGAGCTTTGCCGCCCCAAATGCCTTTAGGGGATGCGGGCAGTTTGGCAACCGGTTCCGGCTTGGCTTCCTGTTCTATGATGGCCCGAATGCGTCGCACCAACTCTTTGCCCTCAAAGGGTTTGGTCAGGTAATCGGCGGCCCCGGACTGGATGGAATCCACCGCATCCGGGATGGTTCCGTGGGCTGTCAGCATGATGATCGGAATATGCGGCCAGTTGTTCAGCACTTCATTGAGCAGGCCGTATCCGCCCATGCCGGGCATTTTGACGTCCGACACAATACAGTCGACAGAGTGGTCAGCCAGCATTTCGAGGGCTGTTTCCGCGCTGTCGGCCAGAAGCGGATTGAGGCCGGATGCCAGAAGTCGGGCCTCGATAACCTGGAGTATGTTGTCATCGTCATCAACGACGAGAACCGATGGAATATGCTTTGTGCTCATCAGATATCCTTGTTGTCCAATGGGAGAGTGAAGCGAAAGGTTGCCCCTTGCTGCGGGCGGCTCTCGATGTGGATTTTGCCGCCGTGGGCATCGATTATCCGTTTGACGATGGAAAGCCCAAGCCCTGCGCCGTCGATGCTTTCACGCACCTCTGGTGTTCGATAATACTTGCGAAAAATACGGACCTGTTCTTCTTCGGGGATTCCGGGCCCCTGATCCGTGACATGAAAGATCGCTTTGTCGTGTGCTTGTTCAACCTTGATGGTTACAATGCTTGTTTCCGGTGAAAACTTGATGGCATTGCCCAGAAGATTGAGCAGCACCTGCTGGATATGGGCCGGATCGCATCGACAGACAATACCGGGGTCGAGGAGCGACTCCACGGAAATATTCTTGGCTTGGGCCGCGGGCAGTATTCGTTCCACCGCCGTGGAAACCAGTTCGGCGCTATCAATGCTCTTCAATTGCAACTGGAGGGATTCGGCCTCCATGCGCGATACGGTCATCAACCGCTCCAGCAGTTCGGATAGGCGTATGGCTTCCTGGGCCGCAATATCGAGAAATTGTCGTTGTTTAGGCGTGACTTCACCGAATGTACCTTCAGCGATAAGGTCAACGGATTCGCGCATGGATGTAAGGGGAGTGCGGATCTCGTGGCTCAACATGGCAATGAAGTCCGCACGCATGGCCTCTTCATGCCGCAGTCGTTCGGCCATGGCGTTGAAAGCCTCGGCCAGCTCTCCCAGTTCATCATGGGACAGAACCCTGACGTCACGAGGAGCAGAGCCGGTTCCGAGTTGACGGATGCCGCGTCGAATCTCCCGCAGGGAACGGGTGAGCGTATATGCCAGTATCAATCCGCCACCGATGCTGAGGACAAGGCAGATGATGAGACTGTACATGCCGATGGTGGCGGCCCGTTCTCCGGCTTCCCGCATTTTCGTCAGGCTCAGTTCCATGTCCGCCTGATTATCCAATAAGGATTGCTCCAGAATATCCGTCCATTCCAGTACTGTGGCGTTGGGAGCAAAAGTATCCCGGCCCTCATCGGTGGGGGTCAGGGTGATGGTGAATTCCTGCCGCAGGTCCTTCCACTCCTCGGCGTATCCGGGGTGCTTATCAAGGGTCTGATCCAGCAGTTCGCCAAAGCGGTTCAAATCCTCGACGATGAAATCGACCACTCTGTCAGTACCGATCAGACGGTAGCGGCGAATGTTCTCCTGCACACTGTACAGGCGTTCAAGCATGCGCTGGATGGCGCTGTCGAGGTCGTGGTTTACGGCCACGATACGGTTGGCGAGTTCGGCATCACTGCGCACCTGATGAAACAAGTAAGCGGCGATACTGAAGAAAACCACAACCAGAGAACATGACCAGACGGTCAGTTTGGTGGCAATGGAAATGTTTTTGTGGTGTGGCATACGGGGATAGTAGCCGGAGTAGGGCCTCCGGGTAAAGTCGAAGCAAAAAAGACCGCCGGATTCGGGGGAGTTATCCGAGTCCGGCGGCCATGTGGCTCACGCGCTAAAGCGCATTCGGCTGTGATATCGAGTTAACGAACCATTATCCGCGAACGGAGAACTGGTCGTGAACCTTGTCATATTCGATGGCATTACAGGTGATGTTTTCCAGATCGACAACCGGGCTTTCGTCCTTGAGGCGTTCACGGAAAGCTGCATAGGCTTCTGCAGTACCCTGAAGAAGGATTTCCGCCTTTCTGTCGGCGATATTCCGAACCCAGCCAGTCAGGCCGAGTTGTTGCGCAGTGGATTGTGCCCAGGATTGGAAATTTCCACCGGTAACCTTTCCTTCAATGATGCAGGTGTAGCTCTTCATTACGCGCCTCCGTATGGATTGAGAATTTGTTTCATGCTAAATATATAAGAAATATTTCCTGTTATGGAAAGGGGGAAGGTGAAAAAAGTATGGAAATCATTTCGAAGCTCTCTGCCGAGATTGCTTAAAAGGAGGGTAACGCCCCGTTTTAAAGGAGTGGGTGCCATGCTTCCGGCTTGGTTGGAAGCACCTGGTTGTTGCCGAAAATGACGTGGCTGACCGTATTGGGCGTTAGCGTCGATAAGGACGATTGGCGCGTTTGTCCGGTTTGGCGCGTTTACCAACAATAGTGGTTTTGAGGTTGAATTTGTCACGTTGTCGTTGTATGTTCTTTTCCTGCTCTGAACGCTTCAAACCCTTGAAGCAAAGGTTTTCCCATGGACAAATTTAGGAACACTTCGACAATCATCGTTACTATCGCTTTTTACGTGGCTGTATCCATTGCTCCTGCCTGGGCTTCGCTGCCCTATTACAATGAGGAGCTGGGGTACATCATATGGCTTCCCAAGGAATGGCATGAAGCATCGGATGACATGTTGTCCGACTTCAGGGAGTTCGACGATGGACTCGCGGCACATATGGTCGGGTGGGAAGCCGGGTACGTATTGAACGGCAACAACACCGTTCGCCTGCTGGTCTCCGAGTTGTCGGGCAAGGCCAATTCCAAGGCGTTTATCAGTAATTTCAATCGACATGTGATTCGTCAGGTCAAGAAAGCCGGCGAGCAGCATGTGACGAGCAGAGGAGAGCCGTTGGTGCGGCTGCGGGAAGCCAGTTATGATGGAAGCAAGAAAATGCTTCGGCTGGAGATGGACCGCAGGGACTCTTCCGGTTCCGAGATGGTCTCTGTCGTTTACATTGTCTATGCGAAGGAAGGCATGCTCAAGTTCGTGGGGCTTGTCGAACCCGGGGACAAGGACGGTGTCGTAGCCATCGACAAGGTGGTCTCAACGCTCTATCTGGAGCGCTAGTCCCGGCTGGTTTGGTGCGCAAGGATTGTTACATCCAGCGCAGTTTTCGATGGGGATATTTGCCGCAAGTATTTTCTTGCTTGGAATGTATGCGGTTTTTTGCAGGAACGAACGTTGCAACTTACCATGTGGAGGATCTGATGCGTATCGTACTGATGATTGTTGCACTCATGATGCTGACAATACCTGCCACTTCGCAGGCGCAAATCTCGCATATGCCGGATGTATACGTTCTTGCTGCCAATAAGGATGACCGTGATAAGCCTGGAAAGGTGATCATTACCGGAAAGGGCGGCAAGGTGAAAGACGTTCGCAAGTCCTCGGGCAAGGATAAGAAAAAGTAGTCGATGGCGAGCCTGTTTTGCAAGAGGCCGGCGAAGTCAGTTCATTCCAAAGAAAGAAAAAAAGCCCCGACTCATTGGAGTCGGGGCTTT
>CEUM01029350.1_pt1 | contig 53384 bp, 40 predicted proteins | sample 356421 | NCBI WGS metagenome assembly CEUM01 (sample SAMEA2622716, study PRJEB7988) | marine metagenome | biome: marine biome (ENVO:00000447); feature: surface water layer (ENVO:00002042); material: "saline water (ENVO:00002010), including plankton (ENVO:xxxxxxxx)" | depth 5 m
GACCAATTCAATCCTTTCTTCTCTTTTTTGGGCGCTGTCACCGGCTAAGATGTCAGTATCTACGAATCCAGGTGCTATTATGTTCACTCTTTTTCCCGAGTTGCCGACGGTTTGAGATAAAGAGCGAGCCCAGGCAGATAATGCCGCTTTACTTGCTGAGTAATCTGCACCATGAGGGGAGCCCTTAATTCCTAATTGAGAGGATACGACAACCATTCTAGCATCTTCGTTGAGGTGCTTTTGCAAAGTTTTCCAGACCCTTACTGCGCCTTCAAAGTTAACTCTCATGGTTCTATCAAGGTCCTCCAGTTCCATGTCTTCTGCAGCAATTCTTCTATACTCGCCGTGATTTAGAACCAGTGCGTCTACGCCTCTATTCATCCAAGCATGAATCCCCAGTAGCCCAACTTCTCCTTTGTCAGAACAATCAACTTTCAATGCTACAGCATCAATTCCTGAATTTCTTATCCCTTCAACAACCATTTCTGCTGGTTTTGATGAGTTATTGTAGGTGAGGATTATGTCATAACCATCCTCTGCTAATCGCTTTGAAATTGCTGCGCCAATTCCTCTTCCTCCACCGGTAATTACCGCAAGTGGGCGTGACATGGTATAGCGTGTAATTCATTCGATTTGAATTCACTCAAGGAACTGAGCAAGATTGGGAGGTTGCCAGCCTTCAGGTTTCATCACCTTTCCATCTTCTCTCCTCAATACCTTTCCATCGACTAATTTAGCCATATTTGATCTGTGAACCTCATCGAATGCGTCGTCATAGATATGTTGCATTCCATGATTGATTATTGTGCCTGCAAGGATATATCCAATGTCTGCAAGTGCATCTAGGACTTCTACCAAATCCCCTGCTCTTGCAGCTTCAGCATATTCTTCAACTTCCTCTTTGAGCAATTTTATCCTCAATTCAATCAATTCGTCATTACTCAATCCAGGCGAGTCTATCTTTGGGATTTCAAATGCATTGTTGAATTCTAAAAGTGACTTGACAATCGGGTTCATATCTGCTGCTGAACAAGCCGGCTATTGAATTTCACCACGGCAAAATCAAGTATCCAGTTAGCAAAATCCACCCTGTCGAAACGTGCGCAATAAACCAATATCCTTGCCACTTCTTCCAATCAATATCCCATTTCAGAACCAAATAGAATATCGGTAAAGAGGCAACTAATGCTGATAAATTGGAAAGTAAAACAAGCCATGAAAGAGTCAAAACTAGGGAGGTGATTCTAGTGATTTTCTCGCCAAATCTCGCCGGGAAAGATATGATTCCATTCTCTTTGTCAGATTCAACATCCATTCTAGCGTATCCCAAATCAAAGCTAGTGATCCAAAGCAAAACAGCCACTGAACAAGCAAATACTTCAGGGAACCAGTATGATGAATCAAAAATGGCTTCCCATCCTAAATCGTCACCTACGATACCAACCCATGCTCCAGCAGGTGCTAAGCCGAGGCAAAGTCCGAGCCAGAAATGGCATAACCATGTAAATCTCTTCAGGTATGGGTAAACGACAAAGGTTAGAACAGGAAGCCATGACATATACAACGCTATTTCATTGAGCATCCACGCACCCAAAATAAGCATTATTGTGAACACAATGCCGAGGGAAACAGCAGTGCTCATCGACATGGAACCGCTTGCTAGGTGCCTTTGAGCAGTCCTCGGGTTCTCAGAATCAACCTTTCGATCGATAATTCGGTTGAGGGTCATGGCTAATCCCCTAGCGCCCACTGCTGCAATTAATATCCAAAACAGGTCTTGCAGGCTGACTTCATATCCAGAATCGTGGGCAAGAAATGCTCCTATGAATACAAATGGTAAACTGAACAACGTGTGTTCGAGTTTGACAAATGATGCGATTTGCTTCAAATCCATGGGATAAGCCTCACTTGAACTCTAAATGTTCAGGCCATTCCAAGTCATTTAGTTCTTCAAAATTTTGTAGGCTATCAAGCGTTTCTTTCGAATGTAGGGTGACTGCTGGCCACCGCCTTACTGTATGTTTTGTGCTTGGTATGGGCGTGGTTGCATCCCAGCAAATTCTTTCCCGCTCATCATCAAAACTGAGTCCTCTGCCTACATCAAATCTACTCGTGAGTTGCCAGAGTAGCCTTCTGCGTGCCTTTTCACAATGTAAATTTAGGTCAGAATTTGTTATGAAAAGCCATCTAATCGATTTATTAGAATCTAATTGAAAAATCGATTTTTTCAATTGAAAAATTCTATCTATTCTGGCTTTTTCCTTTGCATCCAAACTCGAATCATTTCCATCTGGCTCTAATCCTGTTTCTGGTGATGGTGTTCCCTCTATTTTGGTGGTTACTACCAGCATGTTTCCTCGAAGTTGCCTCAAATCATCTAACTCGGGTATATCCCTTATCTGATTAAGTAATTCTTCAGAGATCGCAGATGATTTTTCAGCGCCTCTTCTCCAATCGGGCGTGTCCTCTTTGAATGAACCAGTAACTGGTTCGGTATCTGACCTAGGGTCGGGTTTTGGTATAGTCGTTGCATCGATCAAAAGCTTGTCATGAACATTCTCATATGGACTTGCAACTTCCAAACTATCTGCAACCATTCCTTCGAGGATTATCATGTCCTTTTTCGGCTCCACATTATCATTGAGAACATCGAGGAAGGCGTCCAAATCTTTCACATCATGGTCTGGGTCACATGCTACGATTATCTTGAGGAACATCATTTGACCGGCACCAAATAAGCCAAGTGCTGTTTTCCTCGCCTGCCTGGGATACCTTTGCTTACTTGCTAAAATTGCTAAATTGTGGAAGCCTGTTTCTAACGGTAAATGCACACTCAATACATCTCTGTGTTGGAAATTCAATACTGGTGAAAACTGGCGACCAATTGCTTCACCCAGGTATCCATCCTCCATTGGAGGAAGACCAACAATTGTAGCAGGCAGGACTGCGTTTTTCCTCATTGTGATTGCTGTGACATTTAGGACTGGGTACTGTCCAGTTAGCGAGTAAAATCCGAAGTGGTCGCCAAATGGCCCCTCGGTTCTTGTTTCAGTTGGGTCACACCATCCTTCGATTACGATGTCTGCCTCTGCAGGGACCCACAAATCCTGTGTTTTTGCCTTGGTTATTTTCAAGCGCTTTCTGCCAAGGATTCCTGCAAATTGGTATTCGCTCAAGTTATCAGGCAAAGGAGAAATTGCGGAGAAGATTAACTCTGGAGGACCTCCCATACATATTGCAACAGGTATTTTTTGACCTTTAGCAGCATGGTCTGCTGCGTGTTTGTGTATCTGCCAGTGAAGTCCTGCTTCATTTGGCCCAAATATTTGCGAGCGATACATTCCAAGATTGTGTTCGCCGCTTTCAGGGTCTTTTGTGACAACCAAAGGAAGAGTAACGAATGGCCCGCCATCATTTGGCCAAGTTTTTGGAATTGGTAATTTTGTTAAATCAGGATTGTCCATGATCACTTGCTGACAAGGTGCTCGCTTTACCTTTCGAGGGTTGAAGGCTAGAGCATCTCTAGCGACTGGGATACCTTTCCACGGTTTTTTCATGTAGGTGCCGATATCAGGTTTCATCATGGCAACCATTCTATCGCCGATTTCTGTTTCTTTTGTGACTTCTAAAGCCCTCATCGTTCTGTCATGGGTTCCAAAGATATTCATTGCCAACGGTATTTTTGATATTGACCCGTCCTGTAGAATTGGTTTTTCAAAAATGACGGCAGGTCCTTCGTTCTTGACTAAGAGGTCTGCTATTGCGCCGGCTTCGTACGTTACTTCGACTGGTTCCTTGATTCGAATTAGCTCGTTGTTCTTCTCAAGGTGACTAAGCCAGTTACCTAGAGTCTTCCAAGCCATACTTACTCCAAAACCTCTTCCTCTTTGAATAGTGTGCATGAGAGAATTGACATTATTTTTGTAAACAAAAATCATCGCTTCCTTCATGGACTTGTAGTGCTTGGTAGAATCATGGCGGAGGTAATCAACGAGTGTGATGTCGTGGTTATCGGCGCAGGCCCAGGCGGAGGAAGTGCGGCCTTGGAAGCATCACGTCAAGGATTGAGCGTCATGGTATTGGAAGCAGATCCTGATGTAGGGACTCCAGTACATTGCGGAGAATGCTTGTCGCTGGAGGCAGTGAAAAATCTAAAATTAGACCTCCCAGAAGAAGTAATAGCACTAGATGTGGAAGGAATTCGAGTGATTTTTCCCGATGGGACCGCAAAGAAGTTGACAGAACCTGGCTACGTGTTGGAAAAGCATCTATTTGAAAGATGGTTAATCGGAGAAGCAGAAAAATTGGGAGCGGAATTACACAGGTCACACAAAGTAAAATCTGCGGTCAAAGAATTCAATAGCGAAAATAAATTTTCCAATTGGATAATTGAAGGAAAAGGTGAACAATTTCCGATTAAGACTAAAGCCATTATCGATGCCTCAGGTGTAGCAGGATTCTCAGCCAAATACTTCGGCATAGGGGGAGAAGTAGAAGTGATTGCAGGCTTCCAGTATGAAATGCTTGAAGTTCCAAATGATGGTTTCCTAGACTTTTATTTGTGGCCAGAATACTCTCCTCATGGCTATGTATGGATGATTCCAAAGGAAGGAGGCAGGGCAAATGTTGGTCTTGTTACAACTGATAAAAAGGGCGCTGTGAAGTACTTAGAGAACTTTATACAGGACACTTACTTGTCCGACAACCCAAAAACAAACCCTCCTTGGAGGGCAGAGGGAATCAAAACTAGGCCTTTTGGTGGTACAATTCCTATTTCTGGTCCAAGATCTCAAACCGTTGATGAAGGCTTGATACTCGTGGGGGACGCAGCAGGATTTACTTCTCCGTTATTCGAAGGTGGCAGTCACTTGGCGCTTTGGTCTGGAAGAGAAGCTGCACAGGTAATCGCAGAAGCAATAGAATCCGGGGACCTTTCAAAATCAGTGCTTGAAAAATACGAAACGGCATGGAAGAATACATTCCCGCCCTATGATAAAATCCTGAAAGGAAAGACCTCCTTGTATGGATTAACTGATGCAGAGATGTCTGAAATGGCTAACTTCCTGCCTGAAGAACTTGGCAACATGTCTCCCTTACAGAAACTCGGCATAGGTCTACGAATCTTAGTAAAAAGACCATCATTAATTCGTAAAGGAGTAATATCAACCCTCAAATCATTCGGATATTCAAGAGCCAAGTATTTTGGATGGTAAGTCCAAACATGTCTTGGTAATTTGGTAAGATAAATGAGTGAACGCGGTTTCGATACATCATGTGGGGGCTAAGCTTATGGATTGCTCTCATTTCTTTGGCAGTATTATTTGCTAACCCGAAAATTCAGGGTACTGCCAAAATAGTATTGCATTCACTAGCATCATTACCGTTCTTCACTCTTGTTTACCTATTTATTGTGAATGATGATTCCATCTTGGTAGTTGCTGCTAATGGTGGTTCTGCACTTCCGCTGAAATACAAAATTGCTGCAACTTGGGCAGCAAGGGAGGGGCCAATTCTTCTGTGGGCTGGATTAATGGCACTCCTAAGTTTAGTCTACGCAGGGAATTTGGAAGGGGAAGATGATTCAACTAGTAATCTCCGACTTCGTTTTGCACACGGATTTACAGCCTTACTGATCATTCTTGCTATGAATCTAAAACCGTTCGAGTTGGCTTCAGAAGGGCAATTTTTTGCCGGTCTCAATCCCCTGCTGCAAACTGATTTAATGGTGATACACCCACCACTAATCTTCTTTGGTTACAGCTTTTGTATGCACCTAACCTTCATTGGAATATCGTCTTATTTGCAAAACTCTGAACAATCTATCGCAGAGAGGATTTATCCAGTAGCAAGGCTGGGCTTTTTCGTATTAACGTTGGGAATCGGTCTTGGTGGTCTATGGGCCTATCTAATCCTGGATTGGGGGGGATATTGGGCATGGGATCCTGTTGAAACAGGGTCTTTCTTACCGTGGTTGGCTCTTGTGATCTTATCTCACCTGAGGACTAAACCGGGCTCCAAGCCAGCTATTCTGTATCAAGGCGTGGCAATAAGCACAGGGGCGTTATCCTTGTTTGCTACCTTAGTTACTAGGGCGGGTGGTGTGTGGGCTAGCAGCGTTCACACCTTTGTTCAATCCAGCGATGCAACTCCTCCTTCAACAGTTTTAGGAAGAATGTTCCTATTAGACAATAGCGATGCTGGCGTTGAAGTAATTTCATATCTATTTGTTTTATTCTTGCTTATTGGAATCTGGCTTACTATGGCTCGATCATATTATTCTGGTCAAAAACCTGGTTCAAAAATAGAATTTTATTTCATGGCTCCTATCGTATTTGCGTTTCTTGCTGCCTTATTCGGTGGCCAGATTTATTCTGGAATTAGTGAAGTGTTAATCATTGTTCCACTTGCAATGTATATCCATTCCTATTATCTTAGTGAAGACTTCAAGCTTAACAAACAGAATAGCACCGAATTAAGGCAGAAATTGGAGGGGATTTCTCACGTTGCTGTATTCTTCATAATAGCATACATTTCAGAATCTATAATCGCTTTACTTTGTTTATGTTTCTTGGTTCCTCTAAGGTCTGCAAAGGTCGTTACAAAACAATGGGGCTGGGCTTTAGCTGGCGTAACCGTTGCTTTGTCAAGTTCATGGACAGGTTTGGTGGATGTTTTTGTGGCAATTGCCCTTCTACTACTGTTCATTACACCGTGGTTACTGAAGAAAGATGATCCGGATAAAAAGCAAACTAGTGTCTTCAAATTATTGACAAAGAAGGACTTGATGAAATATACTCTATACTCTACGGTTGTAGTTTCATCGACATACCTAATTTTGACATTGGTCATTTTGCTATCAAGCATTGATCAAGTCTCCCTTGAGGCTCATGAAGTCCTTGGTTCTCCTTTCATACTAGCATTGCCAGCATCTTTCTTTGCCTATAATTTTAGAAAATCGAGTCCCAAAACAAATCAATTAGTCATCTTATTGACGGTTTCTCTTTCTGTAATTATGGCAATATTCTTCCCGGAAAACCTAGGGCCGGATTCAAATGAACAATTCAGCGAGTACATCAATAGAGGCAATATTGGATGGCTACTTCTGCCTATGTTATTGGTCTCATTGCCCGGGATGACCAAGGAGGTTTACTCACAATGGAAGTCAAAAACTAAATCATCAAAAATATCTAGGTGGGCTCATTTTGTTCACCTAGGGCTAATTTTATTGCTGATAGGTCACGTCTTTTCAACAACTCTAGTTGATAGAGGTGATTCCTCTCACAGGGTAACCATGGTCAAAGATGAGATGGTAATTGTTGGTGACTATGGCTATATGTTCAAGGAACTAAATCTGGAATCTGAACCTGAAGTTGGAGATGGCTACCTTGGCGTGGAGGTTGAGATATATTCAATGAACAACGGTGAAGAATCACTGATTGGTATTGTGAATCCAGGTACTACAAGATTCGATAGTTCTGGATTTGCTAGGTCAGAAGTAGATCGTCACTCCACTTTAACAGGCGACTTAGTGTTCATTTTCGATGGATCTCAAGCCTCTGGATTGATGCGTGAGGCATCCATCAACGGTATCGATTCGATCGAGCTGATTAGGATTACAGTGTATGAATTACCATTTTCTCATTTAGTATGGTCTGGTTGGGTCATAATGTTGGTAGGTATGCTCGGACTGTGGTATGAAGGGAAATTGACTTCCACTTCAAAGGACCACTATTCGAAGGACTACGAGGAAGAATGAAGATTGCTTAGTGCAAGATGTTTCTAATTATCAGCCAATTTCCTTATGAATGAATGGTAGGTCGGCGGGTCTACCCCTAGGGGAGGAATACATTATGGAAGACGGAACAATCGTCCACGTTGACTACGACCTATACAACGCAGAAACCGGTGATCTTATCGAGACCACACGTGAAGAAGTCGCAAAGGAGCATGAAAAGCACCAAGAAGGTCGAACTTACTCTCCACTGGTATGTGCTGTTGGCGCAGGAACTCTAATCGCAGGATTTGAGGATGCACTTTCTGAGGCAAAAGCAAACAAAGACACCACCGTCGAAATTTCTGCAGAAGATGCTTACGGTGAGAAAGACCCTACACAAATCGAAACAATCTCAATTGATAAATTGCTAAAGCATGTAAGAGATCCTCAATCTCTTTACTTGGGAGCTCCAGTAAATATCAGCGGACGTCAAGGCTACCTTGCATATCTTTCAGCAGGAAGAGCAAGAATAGATTACAATCACCCAATGGCTGGAATGAAGTTGAAGTACGATTTCAAAATTGTCAAGGTAATTGAAGACAGAGAAGAAAAAATTGCTGCATTGTTAGAATCAAACACTGGCCACACAGACTTTGTTGTCGAAATGGATGGAGACGATGTTTCTATCACAATTCCTCAAACTATGCTGTTTGACACCAACGCTGCTTTGATGAAATTCAGACTTGTAACCACTCTAAGAGACTCTGTAGAAGTCAACAAGGTTACATTCATGGAAGTACACGAGCCAAGAGGTTTCGGAGCTTCTGATGAAGAAGAGTGATCTTTTAGAATCCTCTTTTGCATTTTTGGCACGATTCTTGAATTGATATTCTAGACAGTTTGTTTATGAATCAAATTATTTGGGTGAATTTTCCTCTGAATTACTGAAGATGCCAGAATTCTGTGGCTTTCAGTACATCATTTTGTGAATTCTTGGTGCTCGGAATGTGGGCTTGCAAGCCATATGTGGCGCAGTAATGCCTTTTTTCGTAAAAATGTTTATATGCTTCTCTTAATACTCATCAGTTCGGAGGAAATCCAAATGAGTGAAAAGAAGTATTTTGTCCTGCTAGACGGGAACAACGACACAGCGCAAGTATTTGCAAGCAAACAACCACGTGGTGCGGCTCTAAAAGCTGCAACTCGCGGACACACAGACATCCGCCTAAGAGAGCGCAAGACCAAGAAGGTCCACGTTTTCACTGGCAGTATCTCTATGGTTGACAAGCCTGCAAACGGCCCAGACTGGTTGCCTGACAAGATCAAGAAGGCAAACGTCAAGAAGGTCGGCGTTGAGCACCTAGAGTGAATCTCAACACAGCTTGATTAGAAGTAGTCCCCGTTAGGGAAGTCCGCCCTTTCTCTCGCCACGGCGGGAGAAAAGGCTCGCACCTTTTTTTTATTTTTTAGACGCAATTAATACCTTTTGATGAGGCGTTTATGCTATAATTGTATTTTTCAAACTCCATCAATATAAGGCGTAGCGTGTATATACCCTCACCCTCTCTGCTAAACGATGCCGGAACTATATATGGCTAGAACCTGCAAATGGGGAGTCGTCAAAGTTGTTGGCGGAGACATTTGGAATCATAGCGGTGATGCGATGATTACTCCTGCAAATAACAGGCTATCTGGCAGAGAAGGATTGGATAATCAAATTCATCAAAAAGCAGGGCAAGAATTGACCGATACAACTAGGCAAATCTGCCTAGACATGAGAAAAATCAACGCTCCACCTTGTGCTGTCACAAATAACGTCGTAACCAAACCTTACAACCTTGGTGGTAATTACAAACACATTATTCATGCTGTAGGTCCAGATTGTAGGAGACCAAATCAAGATGAATCCAGAAGGGAATTGTTAGCACAAACATACGAAAACCTGTTTGAAAAGCTACTGGAAATGGATGACGTTGAAACAATATTTGCTCCACCGATATCAATGGGAACGTTTGCATACCCGCATAGAGAAGGTGCAAGGCTAACTTTAGAGATACTACTTGGGAAGATGGATGGGGAAGAAGATCCCAAAATTAGGGAATACAACATTGTGGTAAAGGACAAGAATTTTATCAGTAACATGAGAACTGTTTACAGGGAAAATGAAGATCAATTCCCGGGTATTGACACAACAACAGAGTAGGTGAAATTCGATGTCTTCAATCGACGAGATGGTCGAATTGGCTCTGAATGATTCAAAATCTGAAATCGACTATGTTCTTGTATTATCAAATAATTCAAGAAAGGTAAAACAAGTCCAAGAAATCGTTGCAAACAAAAAACCGTTGAAGGTTCTTACCAGTCAATCAAGGACTGCAGAAATTTTGGAAGAGGACGAAATTGATGTTACTCTTTCAGATGAAAATCTCAGCGCTAAGGGATTGGGTGTGCTCAACAGGATTCACGACTTGATGATTTCATCCCTAAGCGATAGCGACCTAAAGGTTGGAATGAAGGTACTGGTGGTTTTAGCAGATCCAATCGATGGTATCTTCGTGGTAGATTTCTCTAATCTACATATCAACAAACTGATTCCAATTGCTCAAGAATTTGGTGTTGAAATTGAGGTCTTGAATAGACTTATTGATTTGGCTCAGGAAATCGGAGGAAGAGGTAGAGAAGGACATGATGTAGGTGCCCTATTTGCTTTAGGAAATATACAAAAATTAAGAAAACACTCTACTGCTTTAGTCCTAAATCCCTTCAAGGGGCATTCTAGGGAAAAAAGGAGCATTCTTGATAACAAGAACCTAGAAACTCTAGCCGAGTTTGCCTGGCTTGATGGTGCGATATTCTTCAATAAAGAAGGGATTGCAAGCGATGCTGGAAGATACATACAGGTTCCACCAAATATTCCAGCAAAGTCTGGCGAAGGGGGAAGGGAATTAGCTGCAAGGGGAATATCCTCCTTGACTGATTCAATAGCCGTATCAGTTTCCACATCGGGAAGAATAACACTGTATGCTAATGGAAGGCAAGCATACCAAGTGAGAATGAAGTGATTGCTGTAGAAATAGCATCATTCAATAACTACAACTGCTAGGTAATATCGTGGCAGCAATCATTGTTAGGACCAATGATTTTCGTCTTGCTTTCAAATTAATCAAGGAACTTCGTAAAAGAAACACTAATTTCAGATTGATAGATTTTGATGATGACTTGCCCAGAGGCGACTTAGTGTGGTTAGGAACTGAGCAAGAAGTGGTAGAAGAATTCCAAAAATCCGGCGACTCCCGTGGCATTGCCTGCTCAATCGATGATTTATCAGTCGCAGTCGATTCTGCTATTCACAAATCAAAGGGAATAGAATCGATAGAAACTCTTGCCTTTGGGGTCGACCCGGGACCAAGACCAGGTCTAGCGTGGTTAGCCGATTCAAGACTTATTGGAATGGCACAACTAGAGCAACCCAATCAGGTCATTAACCACATTCTAGGTATAGCCTCAAGGTTACCTCATAAACGCATGGTCGTGAGAATTGGTGATGGTTCACCTTCCATCAGAGATAGGTTGCTCAATGAATGTCTTAAGGAGCATTTTCTTTGTGAAGAAGTCAATGAAAGCAAGACTTCTCAAGGCTTTTCAAGACATGACCATAGCCGCTCAGCTGTAAAAATCGCAATGAATAGTGGGACAAGGGTATTCGAAATCCGAGAATTAAACGTAAGCGAAGGTGAGATAAGGAATCTCAAACAAAAAAGCAGAAGATACTCACGAGGAAGGATTACGATATCATCATCTCTTGCTCGATCAGTTGCAACTGGCAAGTACACATTGGAGGAGGCAATTGCTATCCACCTTTCTGACGAAAAAAGCAAGTGACGAATCATGCTGAGATTCATAATGTTTGGATGATTGGGGCATTCATGGCAAGCGACTGGATGTCTGTCTCTATTAGCGGCAGAACAATTCTGCTTGCCATTCTAGCATGGTATATTTTGCTTAGAGTCCTAGAAAATAAGGGAGTTCTTGACAAATGGAATGCTTCTAGGGCACTGGGTGTCATTTTGATGGTTAGAACGCAAAAAGGGTTAGGGTTATTGGAAAAGTTAGCGCGCCCAAGGAAGTTTTGGCGTGCCTATGGTGAAGTATCCCTCTGGGTATGCTATCTGGCAATGTTCCTCACTGGATTCGTTGTGATTCTGGCATTTATTGCCGCTGCTACAACAGAGCCTCTCGAGGACCCTCCTCCTGCCAGTGAGTTACTAGCAATCCCTGGATTAAATCCAATGATACCTCTTGGATGGGGAGCGATTGCATTCATCTTTTCTTTGGTGATTCATGAGTTAGGTCATGGTTTGCAGGCAAGAGGCCATGGAATGAGGATAAGGTCATTCGGACTATTACAACTTGGACCATTGCCTCTTGGAGCATTTGCAGAGCCTGAAGGAGAGGAATTGTTTGACGCCCCTCGAAAGGAAAGACTGCGAATGTTTGCAGCAGGTCCTGCAACCAATTTATTCGCAGCATTAATTTTCATGCTGCTGATATCTGCGGCTGCTACTCAGATCACATCCGTTCACCAAAGTGTTCACGTTCAAGGTATAGTCGATGGTGCAGGTGCACAAGAAGCAGGTATGCTTCCTTGGGATTCAATCTTGGAAATGGAAGGACAAGTTATACCCGATTACCAAACATTTGACGAGGTCATCTCTCTTTCCTATCCAGGAGATGAAGTCGAGATACTAGTAGAGCATCAAGACGGTACGCAAGAATTGCTTGTTGCCACTCTTTCCGATAAAAGAGAATATTACAAAGCAAATAATTGGACTGATGCCCAACTTGATGCTTACGAAATCTATGAGGGTGAACCTTTCCTTGGCGTTTCAGGAATTTCTGAAGCAACAGCAGGTATTGACAGACTAACCGGGCCATTTTCTGCTAATGTGGAAGCAAGCCTAGGTCAGAGATTGTTGTCTTTGCCTATTCATCTGGTAAGCATAATGATAATTCCATTCGAACTTCAAGGAGTAGCAATCCATCCATTCCAAGAATCACTTCTAACAGCCAGTGATGGATTTGTAGGCTCAATACTTGGAACAAATGGGATACTATTCTTCGTGAATCTATTTTTCTGGATAGCATGGGTTAACGTCTTACTTGGATTTACCAATCTAGTTCCGATGGTGCCTTTCGACGGAGGTCATATGTTCAAGGATATAGTGCATAATTCTCTAACTAGATTGAAGAAAATTACCAAGAAAATAAAATTCGTTAGAATCCATCCATTGTGGATTGATCATATCTCGAGAAGAACATCTTCTCTATCTTCCCTAGCAATCTTATTCATGCTAGTGTTTACCATAGCAATCCCCTACATATTATGATCTTCGATTTAGAAGTTCAGCAATGTAATCAACATTTTTTGTGGAGGTTTGAGGATAGTATCTGGAGATTTTCTCATCATCAGTTCTTTGTTTTAGTCCCTGGAGTTTTGAGTTCTCGTTGCATAGTATGGAAATGAATTCATTTAGCGGCAAACCCTTGTCCCAATCGATATGTTTACTGCCATTTCTAGTTAGTGGGAGGGGTGGTATTGATCTCTCCAATCTCTTTGACGCTCCAGTTAATGTGGATGTTTCAACTCTGAATATTCTCCAAGAATCTCCTCGCACTCCTTTCAATCTATGAGCGTAAAGAGGCATCAGTGAGCACCTTTCGCCTTCTCTTTCCATTGCATCATATTGGTCTTTAGTTCGACCTGAGAGGTACAATTTCTTGTCTTTGGTAGTTTTTACCTCAATTGGGAAACACAAATCTCCTCTCAATGCGAGTAAATCTCCTGTTCCCTCTGAGCCGGAACCAGCTGCTCTGACGACCAAGAACGGTCTATTTTGAATTCGAGTCATCCTCTCTTTTTCTTGCTCAGTACAAGATTTGATGACAGCAGCTACGCCCTTTTCGTCTCCTGCTAACACGGCAAGTAATTCCCTCTCGTACTTGCTTACCACATGTTGCATACTTTGTCATGAGTTAATGATAACTTCGGTTAATCATCTCCACAAAATATGTTCAGTGGAGCAACTTGAGTTAGCGAAGGGTACCCATGTTTGATATTTCTACCTCGTGAGTGTCTTTGGCATTTACTTATGAGGGTTGACCGATTGGAGTACATGATGTCAAAACAGGTCAATCAGTTTAGAGACTGGGCTGAAGACGCCTGGTATGAATCACCACTGGAAATCTCAGTTTGGTTTGCAAGCGAGGATTATGCAGAGGTTTTCTTCAAACTTGAAAAATCAGTTTTAGTTGCTAAGTTAACAATGATCAACGAATCTTGGGAATCTGAAAAGCACTTACACATACCTTTGGATATTTGGAAACCAGGTTCGATTCAAGTCCATACAACAACCGAAGGAGTCACTAGGTTCCGACATCGCCAACAGGAAATAAATCTTCGAGGCAAAACAAGAGCACCTGAATGGGCTCAGACTCTATTGGAAAATTGGTTGTTGAATCTAAAAAATAAACGAGATAATCCCAGAGATAGACTTCAGAAACTATCCTCCTTGAAGCGAGCAAAAGCAACGATCGAGAGAAATTTAGCATCAGCAAGTCTATCTGGAGTTAGTACAGACATAGCAATTGCAGGGATGAAAATAGACTCTGCGGAAAAACTTCTGACGCCAAAATCCTATGCTAAAGACAAACAGTGAGATTACTCTTCTTCTTGTAGAGCCTCAACGATTCTATTCATTGCTTTTTCATGCTTGGCTTCATCAAATTCTGGAGATCCCTGCATTATTCTACCAAGCAGAGGATCGACAATGCTAGGCGTGACCAAAATCAAACCAATAACACCGAACAACATCATGAAAGAGGTTCTAGGAACAAAATCTGTTCCGGGCGAATTTCCCGAACTAACCATCAACTTGACAACACCTAGCCACGGAATTTCCCCTCCCGCTTTCCCAACTATCCAGTCGTCTTGTACAGCATCGATTACGCCGCCTGTTGGTGATGTAAGTCCAGTAGAATATCTAACAGCATCATTGCCTTGATCGGCTGAACATTTGTTGTTATCTCCCAGGGTTAGAAATCCTGCTTGTTCTGGACTCCAATCGCTGACTTCTAAGTAAGATTCTATTCCAGCATGAGTTGGTCTTTTACAATCATAGTATCCTGCATGCTCGCCATCAAAGGAGATATTGATGACCTCAGAATTTACGATATGCGTTCCCGGAACATCCCATGTGAAAACACAAGCCCCGAGCATTCCATCCTCTGCATAGGTTCGCTCATCAAATACTCCGCCATCAGGACAAGCTATCGAATCACTAGCCTCTTGGCTTGAGAATGCATCCCTGTCTGGAATGCTTGTATCATTTGCGACCACTCTGAGAATTGCTCTGTGAATAATAGGTGTTGAAACGTCACTTCCTCCCTTTTTGAAGATAATCACGTCCCCTTCCATGCCATGAGTTTCATAACCAAAATTGCGATTTGTAACATCTGTAGCTTCAGCGAATGTGACTATATTTTCAAAACTGGTTTCTTGAACCAGGATTAAGTCTCCGGCATCTATTGAGCCAATCTCTCCTTGTTCAGAATGAATCATAGAAGATGACTCGACAACAACCAGTGGCGGCATTGTTCCTGTGTGGGCGTATAATCCACCTATCAGTAGCACTATCATACCAATTGCGAGAAGAATTTCACGCAATAGATTTCCAAATGATGTGCCCGAAGTCACTTTTCCGCCTCAGTAAATCCTCAAGGAGCCCCTTCTTCAATGAATTGTTTCCATTTTTCTTCGTGTACTCCGCCTAATATTGCAACTGCCTGCTCTGCATCTGCTTTCTTTTTGTTGAATTCAGATTTGGATTTAATCTCCATTGTTTCTTTAATTGTATTTGCTAGACCGTTTAAATGTAAATATTCCGGGATCGCAACAAACAGAATCAGTACAGCAACGATAAACAATACCATTGATGCTCCAATGAACTCAACAAATGCTTCAGCTTCTGGAAAAATCAGCATATGTCCTAGTGTACTTGCTGCAATAAAAAACCCAATACCGCATGCGGTAGAGGTTATTGTCAACTGCTTACCTCTTTGCTTAGCCCACCAACTCTCTATGACGCCCATGCTCTTCCCTAGTTGCCCATGATAGAGTGCATTGATGATATTTTCTAAAATTTGATTCGTGCTACACGCAAGTAGCGTCATTGTTACGATGTGTTAATATGCTTTTACTGACTGTATAAGAAAAGCCATACGCACTATGGCGAGGTGATAACGATGCGACGCGCAATTTTTCTTGCTCTTTTGATGCTAATGTCAACCACAATTTCAGTCGTCGTTGCTTCAACAACTGAGACGCAGTTCGCCGATGGAACATCTTCTTACACGCACACTTTCACAGGACAAGGCACAGGTTCTGCAGGTAGTATCACTCTCCCTTACGGAGCAGAGGTCACTTATGCTGAATTCAACCTAATTGGCGAATCCAGTACAACCCAATACTCCAATCACACAACGAATGCTCACTGGGGAGGACAAGGCAAATCAAATTCATGGTCAGGTAGCGCTGCATCACCATTCACTAGCGGGCAAAGAAATGGCTTAGAGGCTCAAAATGGTGATTTGTCTCTAGCAAGTGTACCTACTTCAGCAATGACCTCAATCGTATCCAGTGATTCCTTGACAATGGTCGGAACAACCAGAAACAACACGGGTCAATTCGCTTCTTTGGGTGATCAAGGCTACAACGGAATCAGCAAGAAATATCCTGATTTGAGCGTTTCATCTCAAGCAAGTTGGAATTACGTTGGCGTAGTAATCAAGGTAGAAGATGAATTCCACGTCTTCCGTTATTCTCAACAACAAATGTATGCTGCACCAACAATTCTAAGAATCAACTCCACAACTGGAAGCTACATAGGAACAGCGTCCATGTCAACAGGAAGTTGTACCAATACTTACATCCATGACGCCACAATGGATTCCTCCGGTAATGTTTGGACTGCCCACAGCTCATACACTGGCAGACTGAGCAAATGGACTGTAAGTGAAACACAATGGAGATGCTCGACCACCTACACATTCAGTGGCAAGTACATGACTGGAGTAGATTTTGATGACGATAGTGGAAAATTATACGCGACATATTGCGATAATACATACCCAACTTATTACCGTTATTTGTATGAACTAAATCCTTCAAGTCCTACCTCTATAAACGGCACATGGTTACTTGGTGGTGACTCAACATCATGCAGTTCAACGAATAATGTCATTGCTGGACTAAAGGTTTCAAACCAGAGAGTGATAGTAAACGAATACTCACAAAGGGCTTCAAAGCACTATCACTATCACTTGAACGGCGCATTCCTAAACGAGCAAGGTATCCAAACAATGCCTAATGGCGGACACTACGGAATAACAGAAACAGATGATGGTAAGATTGCCTTTGCCTGTCATCACCAATCATTCTGTACTCAAAGAAAGATCACTACCTACGGTGATGGTGATTTATTCGACTCTAGGAATCCTACATCCACATCAGGCACAATCACAAGTGCTACAAGAACCCTTACCAAAGCAGTCTCATCTCTCAAACTAGCCGGACTGATAGGTGTAACACCAACCGGCACTAGTATCGAGATAGACATTTCAAACGACGGTGGACAGACATGGAAGAAAGCAAGTGTCGGTCAAACTGTTAACTTTGCAAATAGCGGAAATCAACTGAAGTGGAAAGCCTACCTAAACGGTACAACATCGGTAACACCGATTCTTGATTTAGTGAATGTAGAATACATCGCAAGTTATACTACCTCTGGTTATCTATATGTTTACCAGTACATCGGCTCCAGCTCATCCAACACTGTAGCCGTGCAGGTAGACTACAATGCGACAATGCCGTCTGGCACCTCAATTAGGATTAACCATGGTCCTGGCGCATCCACTACGAGTTGTGGGAATGGGAATACTGGAGTATACCAGTACACTCAATCGGGTCAATCGAAAGCAACTCCTCAAAACACGGGTTACTATCACTGTTTGAGAATCGAGTTGCAGACTAGTTCCTCTGCCAACTCGCCAATTCTACACGAATTATCGGTCAAGATGTTCTCTAATGTACCAGAAGACGTGTCCATGAAGGTTGGTCAGACTACTGTTTACAGCGGAAATGGTGCATTGCTTGGAAGTCAAACAATTTCCTCATCCAACTCCCAATCTCCACTCATCACGGCATTCAATAATAGGTTAGATGATGAGAGCAGCGGTACGCTAGATATTCCTATTGAATTCTCCAGCAGCTCTAGTGGAAAATTAACTCTTGAATCATTCGAAATTCAATACATAATGCAAACAGTGAATCTTGATATGAACGTTCCTTCAGATGAAATTTTACACGCCAGAAATGAGCCTTATGAAATCGTGACTAGGCACGTGATTGGCGAGTATGCAACACAAATTACTGAGGCTACGCTGACTCTAACTACCAATCAGATGGCAAATAACCCAATCTTTACTTGGAATTCCGGAGATATCTTCCCTGAGCCTAATGACCCAGGGGATTACATTGACTTAGACGTCTCATCATATTCAATTGAGAATAATGGAATTTTAGAAATCCACTGGATATTCCATGTAACTGATAATTTCCCCGACCAAGATGCCGTCGGATTTAGGGCTCATTGTACTGATGATACGGGTTCAAACGGATACTCTCCGTTGCCACTTGTTTCAAATGAAACAATGAGGGTTAACAGGACATATGGATTAGGGACATTGAGTGTCCTTGACAGTGATGGAGAACTTCAGAGAACTGATGTTCCAGATAATGGATGGGTTGCTGCAGGTGAACAGATTCACTTCACTGGTGCAATGTGGTTCCAAGATACAATGGACGCTCCGCTTGACAGTGCTTTCGATGTCAGGGTAGCAAGAAATGGCTATGTTGAGGCAACTGCAAGAGACACTACAAACACGAATGGTTCGTTCTTTATCTCAGTAGATGTACCAAACCTAGACATTCCAGACGGAATAACATATGAGGTTCAAACCTACAACGAAAGGGATGCATCTCACGTTGCTCAGCCAAATTCAGACTGGTCTAGGACTTTCAGAGTCGACAATACAGATCCAACTAGAGTTGAGGTATATCCTGAAGAAGATGCATATGAGGCTGCTGACCGTTCTCAAGAAGTAAGAGTTCTAGTCAATGACGAAATCGGGATTCCAATCGAACTTACTCTAAATTACTGGGTTGAAGCAGATCATGACCTAAACAGGAATGGTGAAGCTGATCCTTCCGAATACGTGCAAAAAATAGTCAGGAATGAAACCCTTGCTGAAGATAAATGGTTTGTGGCAAATATCGACCATTCAAGAAATCCGAACATGGGTAGAGTGTCATACTTCTGGGATGGAGGAGACCAAGCAGGAAATCCATTGCATTGGACTGTGATGGATGATGAGGGCAATGAGTATGTTGTCCAGGCAGAACACGGATTCAATTACGACGATGCAACCTTCAGGACAAGAAAAGATTCCAGCGCAATATTCACCGGTCTGGATTGGGTAGGACACTTAGATGATGAGCCAGTTTATGCAGGGAAGACCCAAACAATCACTCTCGGTTTCATCGATGCAAACACTGCTATTGACTTTGAACACATTTCCTTAGTATTTGACTTTGAAGGACCTAATCCATTAAGAGATGCTCAGAGAATTTCATATTCTGGTGTTAATGATACATTCTGGTCAGAATCACCTTACTTGATTCTATTTGAATCAAGTAATATGGTCCAGACAACCAACGAGTCTGGTATGCCTTGGATTATTGTGACATTCGAATTCATGTTCGATTGGGACTGGCCAGATGAGGAGATAGGAGATGTTGCCTTGCTTTACAAGGAGAGAGGAAATATTCACGAAAGCCGCATCCTGTTACTGGAGCACACCTTTAGAGTCGAAAATGACCTTGTATTATCTCCAGACGACTATGAGGTCAATGATATCAGTGAACCTAGAACTGGTCAGGTAGCAGATGGAACTAGAGTTCGCAAAGATGACAGGTTACAATTCACTGGTAGAGTTGTCTATGAAGGCAGCAATGTCGCTGCACCAAGAGACGTAGGTATCTTAGTCGATGTTTTCGATGGTGAGCAAGTCTATTCAGACGGTTCACTGGGCGAAGATGGTTCATATTCCGTTGAAGTCCCACTCAGCGCTGCAAGCACGCTTCAATCTTCACCAACAAGGACTTGTTTGATATCGATCACTAACATTCCTGGCCGTGGTGAAGACATGACTGGAACGCTTGTATCTACCACATTGAGAGTGGTTGTTGATGACGCAGCTCCTCGTGTTACCAGAAGAATTGCTCCACTGAATGTTATTGACGTATCTTCAACAAGCGATCTATCATCAGTTCCTGTTGAATTCCAAGGAACAGAAGATGCAGATTTAACCGGCTCATATCAAACAGTACACTGGGTAATGAGAGATGCAACAAGAACCATCACCATAGGTGCAGGTTCATCGCCTCTCGGAATGAGACAGGATGGGCAAAGCGTGATTTGGACAGGAGAAGTCGACTTAACTGCAGGTGGAACAATTTCACCAAGAGAAGGCGATTTCATTGGGTTCTATTTGACAGGCTGGGATGCAGCTGGAAACCAGTTCCCTGTGGTTTCAAATTCAGAGGCAAGCCCAATTCCTGAATTAGCCGAGGATGATACAGACTTCGAAAGGCAATGGGTAAGACTGGGAGCAGTAGGTCCAGAATTGAAGATTAATGGATTTACTTTGAGTGATGATCACGTATCTCCTGGAAGCAAGATAACAATGTCTGCATCGGTTACTAATACTGGTGGAGACGCTGAGCAAGGATTCATGGTTGCTTTCTTTGCAGGTAATTCAGACGATCCATTTGACACAGTAGCCTTGACCGGATTAGAATCTTCAGAGACAATTATCATTACATCCAAGGAATGGAGTGTTGAAGAGGTAGACAGAGTTCGAGTCGTAGTTGATTATGGAAATCAGATACCTGAGGCAAATGACTTTGACAATACTGCTGAACACGACCTTGATGTTGCTTATGGGCAATACATGGGTTGGTTAGATTCACCAAAGGAAAATCCACTGGCTTGGGTATTCACAATCGTTGGAATCCTTGTTTTGGTTGCAGTTGGCTCAATCGCAAGTCGAACAGCAATCGATCATGGCGAAGGAGCATTCGAAGACGATGTCGACTGGGATGAGGAAGACGACGAAGAAGAAAGCGATGAAGAAGACGACGATTACTGATATTTTGTCGAAAGCAAAACTGTTTTGTGCTGGTTTAGAGACATTATGTTGATATGTCTTGGCTGATTGGCGATAAACATGCCTTTTGATACAAATGAGGATATTATCGTAGCCGAAGCACACTGTGATGGACCATGTGGTGTATATGACCCTGCAAGCGCAAGAGTTGCAGCTGAAGCAGTTCAATCAATGACAAAGAAGATGGTTGCACTTGCAGAAAGCCACGGTTCAGATTGTGGCACAGCTTCTTACATCAACACAATGTCAAGATATGCTGCAATCAAAGAAGAAGAAGCACACAAGTGTAAGTCAGAATTACTTGTCCTATGGACTGATTTCTTCAAGCCACAACACCTTGAAGCGGTACCAGACTTGCACAATATGTTCTGGCAAGCAGCAAAACTATGCTCTGCTTGCAAAGTTGAGGTAAGCGAAGTTCACGCACAGGAACTCATGGATGCAGTAGAGAATATTCACAATGTTTTCTGGCAGGTTAAGGGCAGAGAAGTCCCTTGGATTCGCGCTTCTTGAAAACAGTTAGAAAAATAACTCAGTTACATCTGCAATAAGTCGGTGCCACCCGACAAAGTGAAAATTTCAGGTCACTCAATGTGGCCTAATTTCAAAGATGGTGAAATCTTTGATTATCTACCAATTGATGATATTGGGATTGAATCCTTGATAGGTTCTGTAGTGGTTGTAAATCATCCATACAAAGAGAATGTAAAGATGGTCAAGAGAGTGAGATTCATAGAGAATGGGAAATTATTCCTTGAAGGAGACAATCCTGATCCTAATGCAAGCCAAGACAGTCATAACTTCGGCTTGGTAAAACCTGACTTATTAATCGGAGTAATCAGGCAGCAGCGGTAACTGGCAACTTCTTATCGGAGATGTCAATTAATTCTTCTTTCCATGCATTGTGGACGAACTTAGTCGACAACCAAAGTGCCCTGATGAATCCGATCTCTTCGTAATCCCATCCTTGCTTTTCTGCATATTCCTTTACATGGGGTGCGATTTTGTGAAGGTTAAAGTGGGATACGCTAGGAAGTAAGTGGTGCTCGATTTGCTTGTCTAAGCCCACAAAGAAGAATCTTGTGATGAAGTTGGTCTTGATGCTTCTTCCAGTTTCGATTTGAAGCATGAAGTTAGAGTCATAATTTCCGACAACTGGCTTTCCAGTGTGTCCAACAATGAATATAGCCATCAACATCGAACCTACAAGAGACCATATAGCGATATAGAAGATTAGCAGGTTCAGGAACTTTAATCCGAACATCATTGGAACTGCAAAGTACACAAGGAAATGTGCTGAAATTAGGACCATATCTGCAATCCAAGTTTTGTTGAATCTCTGCTTCTTTTTTGCAGTGAACGGGTGTTTCAACATCGTAACAATTCCTGTGATTCTCATGTTGTGTCCAACAAGCAGGGAGATTGGCCATAGTGCATAGCCTTGGAAATGCCTATTGAAGAAACGTGTGACCTTTCTCTCATTGTACTCAGCACTAGACCAAACAAGCGGCCACTGGGCAATATCTGGGTCCTCGTTGTGAACATTCGGCTTTGCGTGATGGTCGACGTTGTGCTTTTGCCTCCAGTAAGTCATAGAAAGTCCTGTAAACAACGGGAATACGATCGCTGCAAGAGTCATATTTCCTGCTCTTGATTTACAAGCAGATGCGTGAATTCCTTCGTGACCGGTCATTGCTAAAGCTGTCGCAAATAACGCGGTGACAGGCAATAGTAGTGCCGTGTATCCCCATGATGCTATGTTTGCATGGGCATAGAATAAACTCAAAACTATGACAAATAAGCACACAACCTTGGTCCAAGACTTTGCTGTTGGTTTCTCAAAGAGTCCCATTGAGTCAAGTTTTTTGCGAAGTTCTGCCATTGGGTGTTCAGCCATTTTGCTCATCTCCTGTATACCAAGTGTTACTCGGTGTATTCTGCCACACCTACTCCCTTTACAATAATAACTATCAGAAATTTGAACAAACTTACGATTTCTTGATGAAATCTTGATTCGAAAACGATATGCTGCTTGACAATGTTATCTATTTTTTTAGCATTCTTAACAATAGCTGAGATTGCAAGGGCTGAAAAATGGGAAGCATCAACATACTCACAGGGGGATGTTGGTGCGCGGCGTATATTCAATCCTCCACCCTTCCCTCCAGGCAGATTTAGAACGCAAGGGGTGGAATCCCACTGGAGTCCAGAAAGCAGCACTACCGGACATTCATGAAGGACTTGATAGGCTTGTAATCGCTCCAACTGGTTCAGGCAAAACAATGACTGCGGTTTTACCTCTGCTGAGCAGATGTTTAAATGAAAATTGGGAGGGTTTGTCAATTCTTTATGTGACGCCTTTGAGGGCTTTGAATAGGGACGTAGATCGAAGACTGCAGGAAATATGTGAGTCGGTTGGATTGACAATCGGAGTTAGACATGGAGATACAACTCAGTCAGAAAGGACAAAACAAGTTCGTAAACCTCCAAATATGCTCATCACAACTCCTGAAACTCTTCAGTTATTATTCACTGGGAAGAATGTAAGGAAGATGATATCGACAGTCAAGGCTGTAGTCATCGACGAAGTTCACGACTTAGCAACCAGTGAACGTGGTTGGCAACTAAATCTAGGTCTGATTAGGTTGGAACATCTAATTGGTGCCCCAATACAAAGGGTGGGTTTGAGTGCTACAGTGGGTAATCCAGAGCAAGTTTCAGCCTGGATGAGCCAGGAGGCAAAACCAATTATTGCTCACACTGATCGTTACACGGAATTAACAGTTGAGGCAGAAATAGTAAACGATGCTGATGAAGTAGGCTCTGTTGATTTATCTGTATCACCCCGGGCACACGCTTGTTTTCGTAGACTATGTAGAATCATAAAAGCGGAAGCACCTTGCTTATTATTCGTTAATTCGAGAAATGATGCTGAAACAATCGCTCAAAGATTGGCAGAAATGTCACCTAATCTGAAGATAGGAGTACATCATGGCTCATTGGCTAAAGAGACACGCACAAAAATGGAGGATGAGCTAAGAGATGGAGCAATTGATGCTTTGGTTTGTACATCGTCACTTGAATTAGGTATTGATGTTGGGTCGATTAAAAGAGTGCTTCAAGTGAATTCTCCTCGTTCGGTAGATAGGATGCTGCAAAGAGTTGGAAGAGCAGATCATAGAGTCGGAGGAACAGGTCGTGGACATCTAATGGCTTGGGAGTTGGATGAAATAAGCGAAGCAGCAGTAATAGCGAAATCAGCAATGGAGGGCAGGCTTGAACCGGTAACATGGCGAGATAGACCGATATCAGTTGCTGCAAATCAGTTGGTGCTAATGGCTCATTCTCATGGTGCTGTAAGTATAGATGAGGCTACAAACCTGCTACAACAATCTATTCAATTCAGCGAATGGAGACGGGAAGATACTGAAAATTTGTTGAAAGTATTGGCTGATGGTTGGATTTTGAGGTATACTCCTGAACCAAAGGAAGTTCCTTGGTACAGGTGGCCAAAAAATGTCTATGGTGCCGCACTATGGCATGAATCTCAACTGCAAAAAAAGGGAAAATCAAGTCTCGAGGGGGCACAAACATTCCAAGGATTCGTACTTCCAGAAATTGACGGACGCCCTGATTTTAGAACTCCGGACGAAGAAATCCCAAAAGCGCTTCATGAAGTAAAAATTCCAGTTCCGAAGCATTTTGAAAATGGTTGGTTTTCTCCAGCCTCGAGAACCAGGCAATGGGTTAGCAATAATCTGTCAATGATTCCAGACAAGCAATCATATCGAGTTAGAGATGCTGTTTCAAGGCGTACAATTGGAAATGTTGACGAAGCCTTTGTTCTCACCCTAAATGATAGTGGAGAAGAGGATGATGGAACCGTTGCTAGGTTTGTTATGGCTGGAAGGACATGGGCAATCGTGGATGCAGATCCCGAACAAAGTGAACTACTCGTTGCACCTGTCAACGATAAAGCAAGTGCTCCAAAATGGCTCGGAGAACTACCACCAGTGCCGGTAGAAGTCGGGCAAGGAATCGGTGTTTTACGAAGAGCCATAGCCCACGAATTTGGTTTGATTGAATCAAATATTGAGGCACCAAGCGACTTAGCTGATGATGAATTTGAGATTCTAAAATCAGTGGCTGCAACAGATTTACCGGCACTCAAGTCCTATCCTCTGGATGATGAGGCAATGGGAATCTTGGTTGAATCAGTCACCTCTCACATCGACTCTACTGGGATGTTGCCCTGTGATAATGTAATCACTATAGAACGAAGGGATGATGCACTTGTGTTGAATTCATGCTTTGGTACGCAAATTAACGAAGCATTAGGGCATTTCTTGCTGGCAATGGCTTCCACAAAGACAGGTAAATGGGGAAGATTGACTATTGATTCTACTAGGATTGCGATTCAATCTTCTGATTTAGATGCAAATGATGTAATCAACTGGTTGGAGGAAACTCCAGCTGATGCAATCGAGGGTGTACTCTCTGTTACTCTGCCAAATTCAAACCAAGTTCGTTGGAGATTTGCACAAGTCGCTAAGGTCCTTGGTATTCTAAGAAACGGAATTGATCCAAGAAGGATCAACCTCAAGGCTTTATTGAGAAAGTACAGAGGAACTATTGTGATGGAAGAAGTACTTGGAAAACTATTCCATGAAAGAATGGATGTAAATGGCGCCAGGGATGTAATCAATGCAATTCAAAATAACAAAATAAGTTTGGAAATAACCGCTCAAGGAAGGCTGGGATTATCCAATAAAGCCAGAGATGACATGCTCTTACCCCAATGGGATAATGCCGCAGTAAGAGAAAGGTTACGATTGAGATTGATGAACGAGAGAGCAACACTTTGCTGCTTGAAATGTCACAAAACCCGAAGTTTCAGAGTTACTAGATATCACGAAATGTCCAACGTTGGCAGGTGTCTTTCATGCAAGGGCAGAATGCTAGCTTGTTCTAGAGAAGGCATGGCGAAAATGCTCGAGGGTTGGGTGAAAAGTGAGGATAAAAAGGACCAAGATAGGATGGAGAAAAACGCTCAATTGGTGTTGAACAGAGGTCATGAAGCAGTTATTGCACTTATGGGCAGAGGGGTTGGAGAAGCTACAGCCCAAAGGGTACTAAGAAAGACTCCGCGTGGAAATACCGATGCTTTGCTCGAAGCAATTCACCTTGCAGAGATTGAGTATGCAAGGACAAGAAGATTCTGGAATTAATCAGAATTTACAGGGCTCGAGAATTTTTTGTCCTGCCATGAATGGTTGCAAGACTTCAGGAATTGCTACTCTACCATCTTCGAGTTGATATTGCTCCATTATTGCTACCAATGCCCTACTTGTAGCAACTGCCGTTGAGTTAAGTGTATGTGCAATCGGCTGCTTGGCGTGGCCTGGCTCTCCATACCTAATTTGAAGCCTATTTGCCTGATAATCAGTGCAGTTTGAGCAAGAAACGATCTCTTTGTACTGCTTAGCACCTGGAAGCCATGCTTCAAGATCGTACTTCTTACTTGCAACTGTCCCCATATCTCCTGTGCAAATGTTGACCACTTCGTAGTGAATTCCCATTGAATCCCATAAGTCCACACAGTTTTGAAGTAATTCTTCGTGGTAATCCCAAGAGGTCTCCGTATCAGATATGATGATTTGCTCTATCTTAGTGAATTGATGAACTCTCCAGATGCCCAAATCAGATTTTCCGTGACTACCTACTTCTCTTCGGAAACACGGTGATACTCCTACGAGTTTAATTGGCATGTGTTCTGCAGGGATTGTTTCTTTCATGTACATCGAAGTTAGTGGGTGCTCACTGGTAGCAATCATGTAGTATGGGTCGGGTGTAATTCCATACATCACCGTCTCGAAGTCGCTTAAGTCGGTAACTCCCTCGTATGCTTCCCTATTCATCATTACAGGTGGTTGCACGAAAACATAGCCTCTGTTGCGCAAGAAGTCAACCGAATAGGTTTGGAGGGCTAATTCAAGCCTCGCAAGGTCTCCTTTAAGGAAGAAGAATCTCGAGCCAGCGATTTTTGCCGCTCTTTCAAGGTCAACCCAATTATTCATTTCGATAATGTCATTGTGTGCTCTTGGTTCAAAATCGAACTTCTGTTTTTCTCCACTGACCATATGAACTGTATTACCTGATTCATCCTCGCCTATTGGTACATCATCATGTAGAATATTTGGTATTGACATCCTAATGCTATCTCTTTCTTCTAATGCTGCATTTACTGCCTTATCTGATTCATCGATCTTAGACCCAAGGTCTGCAACTTCTGCTTTTATTCTCTCGGCTTCTTCTTTGTTGCCGGCTTTCATTGCGGCACCGATGCCTCTTGCTGCCAGGTTCTTCTGTTTGCGTAACTGGCTATTCTCATGTTGCTTTTCATAGACCATCTTGTCTAGTTCAATCACCCTGTCAATTCTATCATGAGCTAGGCCTCTTTTATCGAAGTCTGCTCTGATTAAATCTGGATTTTCTCTAAATAATGTAATATCCAACATAAAAATACCTTCCTAGAGTGTTATATTAAACGAGAACAATGCTCCACCTACCGTGACTAAAGCCGAGATTATGTAACCTAGAATAGCTCCACCATTCAGTAGTGGTAGACCGGCTTGAGGTCTTCCACTGGCTACAAAACCCATCAAAGCCACGTATCCAACAAGTCCTCCGATTAGGGTTCCAGTTGCAACGATTACTCCATCTGCCCCGTCTATGTTTTGCATAGCAGATACGACAAGCATTCCCGGGAATATGATGTCTCCGAGTCCCATGAACATTGCATCCTTTGGTTTCTTCTTCGGCTTTCTTTGCCCAGCAGGTACTGCCTTCGGCTCTCCTGCGATGGTGTCTCCATCCTTCATTGATGCAGTTTCTTCAATGAATGAATATCCTTTTTCCTGAGGGGCAACAAGTAGAATTGGTAGTCTTTGTTTTAGCATGGTGTCTGCAAGGTCCAGCATGTGCTTTGACTTGTAAACAGCCCAAGCGTCATATACGGCTGCAAGGATTAGGAAAATGATAATCAAAGTTGGAACGAATGTAATTCCTAACATCGCTATGACGCCAGCACCAACCAGAACAGCAGATGTATTCACAATGTACCATTCGCTGTGAACAAAAAGAAGAACCATCATCAGAGCAGCTGCAAATAATCCGATAAGGGTAGCAGTATTATCGAAGTATAATCCACTGATCATGAACATGTAGCCATTGAAATCACCACTATTGATGGTCATGCTGCCATCGCTTGAACTCACAAATGAGAGCATTGTTACATTCTCGTCGGTGAATGCGTTTGTAATGGTTCCAGGTTCAACATCGGTGTAGAAATATTCCACTAATGATGTACCCAGAAGGAAATGCATGGTGGAATTTGTTGTGATAATCAATTCGCTGAACCCGTTTTCAGTGACGTCTGTGAATCTTATTGATTCTATTTTATCAAAACCTGAAAGGGATAATCTATCCTCTTCCCAGAAGGCTGGGCTTTCGCTTGAATTCCAATTGTAGCCAAGAACTTCTCCATCTTGGTTCCCGATCAGCATTAGCCTTTCTGGGCTGGTGTAATTTGCATAATCAACTGGAGCCCAAGGAGAAATACCAATTTGGGCAGATGTAATCATTGAGGAGTTCATGTGTAATTCGAAAAGAAGAGTTGCAGGGTCACTTGGATCACCGATAATGGTGAATCCATCTGAGGTCTCTTCGAGTTCTATCACAACTGACATGCTAGGTGTTGTAATCCAGAGTTTTTCAGAATCTAACAGCTCTCCCCTTACCAGTCCTTCTGAAATTTCTAAGTTGCTTGGTAGAACCCAGGATGCTTGATAGCCCCATTCCCCTGTGTCCTCGAACTTAACATACCTGTGTAGGAAATTGTTGATGTCAATTACGTACAACGAATCGGAGATGGTAATTGCTGCTTGGCATCCTGTCCCCAATCTTGCTAGCGGCATTGCTCCTTGTTCAGTTTCAGTAAAGCATTTGAATTCCTCAACAACGTTACCTTGGTTATCGATTGTGTGGACCCATGCTCCATTTGTAACGGTGAAATAACCGGGGCTATCTCCGTTCATTTGGCCTTGCACTGTCCTTACCTCTGAATCTATATCGGCAGGAGAGTGTGGTACACTAACACTCCAGGAGGGCTCACCGGCAATGGAATCGTCACCTTCCCAGAAACGATGGGTATCGGTGGTATTGTTCTGTCCATCTGATTCGATTGTGGTTAAGAAACCATTTTGCGACCATGTGGCTGTAAAGTAGCCGGCATCATAGGTATCTGTTGAGTCAATATTGAAGTCCTCAGTCATATCTTCGACTAGAATAACGTGAGCAAGAGGAACTGTCGAGTACAGCAATGCGATAGCCATAATTCCCATAATTCCGGCTTTAATTATCCAGTCTTTCTTCCATTTTGCAAGGGCTAGAATGATAGCAGTGAATATGAATATCATGCTTAATTGAAGAATAACATACCTTGCCTGCGTGGTACCAGACTCTCCAAAGGCTTGGAGGTTATTTGAATCATAAAACGGTCTTATTACTAAGCCCAGTAGTATAGTGATGATGAACATCCCCATCATACCTGCCATGGACAATATTTGACCGTTCCTTGCTGACTTTTCTTCCTGTGTCAACTCTTGATTAGCTACAGCCAAATTATCGGTTGCTTGCTCTGGAGATTGGCTTTCATCTTCTCCGCTCATATGTTCGCGACTGAAGAATTACATTTGATAACTGTCATTGCTCATTCCCATAAAATCAACATAATGCTTGTGTTGTCCAGTCGTCATGGAGGGCCAATACACAACTGTTGATTGGCTTGAATCTCTCAAACAAAGAGGTATGTCACTGGGTGTTGAAAAAACAAAACAAGCATTGGAGAGTCTTATTGGTAACCTTTCAAATTTACCTAGGACAATCCATGTAGCTGGGAGTAATGGAAAGGGCACACTTTGCTCTTATCTTTCCAGCCATCTTTGCTCAAAAGGAAACAACGTAACTCTGTTCACATCTCCTCATTTGTTTGACTATCGTGAAAGGGTGAGGGTTAATGGTAAGCCAATTTCTCAAGACCGGCTGGAAGAGTTGCTATCGCCCATACGCTCCTACGATGATCAAAATGGGGGGTCGCTAACTTTTTTCGAAGTTGGTTTCATTGCCTCATGCCTCGAATCAATAGATAATGGCGGTTTTCTTATTCTCGAAACAGGTCTTGGTGGAAGGCTAGATGCGACTAGAGCAGTTCCTGCAGAACTGTGTATTTTGACTAGTTTGAGCATAGAGCATTCAGAGGTCCTTGGAAATACGATAGAAGAAATTGCTTTTGAGAAGGCAATGATTTCCAGACCCAAAGCAACCCTTCTTACTCCTATATACTCAGAATCGATTCGCAAGGTTATCGCTAAAGTAGTTCAAAACTGTTCGAGGAAGGAACTCGGAGAGGAAATTGCTGCTTGCACTTGGATAGAATGCGAGAGCCAGAATTACAACGTCACAGAGTTGCTTGAGAAAGCCTGTGAAGTACTTGGAGTAGAAAAATCGGATGTTCCTGCAAGCATGGATGATACACGCTGGCCATGTAGAGGGGAATTTATTGAGACAAGTTTTGGACCGAAATTATTCCTTGACTCTGCTCATAATCCCAGCGGTATGAAATACATGTTTGATACCTATTTTAATGAATTAAGACTCCAATTAGAAAATCAATTTTCCAATTGCAAAATTATTTTTGGAACAAGCCCCCAAGTCGACATGGATTCCTTCGTTAGACCGGTTCAAGAATTAGTCCAGACTTTGCCCGTTGAGGAACTAATTCTTTCCATGCCCAATACAGGAAGATATCCAGGAGTTAATCCAATTGAGTTGAAAAAATATGAATGGGGTATCGAGAAGATAACATGTTTAGATGATATTTCTGAAATAAAGGACATGATTTCTTCTTCGAATCAACTTATAATTTGTACTGGCTCGATTTACATGTTAGGCGAACTTGTAAATGCATCAGGTCTACTAGACGACGATTTCTTGACAATACACCAAGATTACCGCAGTAAAAATAATGATACATCATGAATTATTGGAAGGTTTTGGTGAGCATATGAAGGATAAGCATCTGGCTATTAGAATTGAGCAATGTCTTTCACTTGCAAAAGCAAGTAATTGTCCCAGGCGAAAGTTTGGTGCACTGCTTGTCGATCCTGAAAGAAATGTCGTGCTCATGGATGGGTATAATGGCGGTCCTAGGGGTGGTGGTGAATTATGTGGCGGTGATGAATGCTTGCGTGATACTATGGAAATCAAGTCAGGAACTAGGGTAGAAATTGGATGTCACCATGCTGAAATGAACTTGATATGCAATTCTGCAGCAAACGGAGTTCCCACAAATGGGGCTTGGTTAATCGTAACAGGAGAACCTTGTATGATGTGTGCTAAACTAATTCATCATTCTGGGATTGGCAAGGTTGTTATTGTCGATGGAGGATTTTCGGGGGAAAATGGCGTGTCATATCTAGAAAATCACGGGGTTCCTGTTCAGAGAACTGATGGACCGAAAGATCCAAGGGTTGGGTGACTACTCGTCCTCTTCAATCTCTAGCAACTCATTGCCCTGTTCAACTTGATCTCCTGCTTGGAAATTAATCGAGGTGACTGTACCGGCTTTGCCGGCAACGATTTTGTGCTCCATTTTCATTGCCTCGAGAATCATTAAAGTCTCTCCTTCTTCAACCACTTGTCCAACCTCAACGTACAATTCCAGCACCTTGCCAGGCATTGGCGCACTCAGATTTGAATCATCATCTGTAGCTGAAGAACCGGGCTCAACTAATTCAAATTGGAAGGTATGCCCATCGTAGTGAATCCACCATGTGTCGCCAACCTTGCTGGCATGTGCAATTTTATTGTTCACTAGAAGCCTGCCATCGGTTAGTAATTCAGCCATCTCTTCCTTAGCAAGGCTAAATGGCTCATCATGACCTTTGAATTGATACTTCATCAAGGGAACCTCCTCGAAATGATCTGAAATGGGCTTACTGGACCGTTTTGCTCGGCTGAAACCTGTAATTTTGTCTTTCCTAATCCCAGAGATTCAGCAGTAGCAGCAACCACAAGAGCGGATTGCTTTTGCTGCTCTGTAACGCTTGGAGTCCATCCATTTGGCCAAATTCTGTCTATTGTGGTTGTATCGGTGGTTCCTTCGATTACTTCCTGTTGATCACATAACTCCCTTAGGAAGCGGATATTAGTGGTGCATCCAAGAACCACAAATTCGTCCAATGCCCTTCTCATTTTTTCTAATGCTTCGGTGCGATTTGGTGCCCAAACGATTAGCTTGGCTAGCATTGGGTCGTAATTTGGAGTAACTTCATCACCCTGTCGGACCCCAGTATCCAATCTGATTCCTGGTCCTTCGGGTGCTTTGAAAATTGAAAGAGGACCGATTGCTGGAAGGAAGTTATTTTGAGCATCTTCTGCATATAGCCTAACTTCAATTGCATGTCCACGAATTGATAATTCTGGACAGGACATAGGTTCACCGGCAGCGATTCGTAATTGTTCTCTAACAATGTCAACACCAGTGATCATCTCGGTAACTGGATGTTCAACCTGAATTCTAGTATTCATTTCTAAGAAGAAAAATTCACCATTTGGTGCTAACAAAAACTCAACAGTCCCTGCTCCTTCATATTTTACTGCTTCTGCAGCCGCAACTGCGGCTTGACCCATCGCTTCGCGAATTTCCTCAGTCATAGTTGCACATGGAGCCTCTTCGAACACCTTTTGGTGCCTTCTTTGTACAGAGCACTCTCTTTCTGCTAAGTGAATAGTTCTTCCATGCCTATCTGCAAGGACCTGAATCTCCACGTGCTTAGAGCCAGTTAACAGCCTTTCAACGTAAACTCGTCCATCACCAAATGCAGCAATTGCTTCTCTTCTTGCACCTAGCGCAGCACTCTCTAATTGGCTTGGGTCATCTACTGACCTCATTCCTTTTCCACCTCCTCCGCTGCTTGCTTTGAGTAAGAGTGGATAGCCAACTCTGTGACTTGCTTGTTCGATAGCCATTAGTGCTGCTTGCTCCTCGGTCTCTTCGATTTCTTCTCCAGGTATCACGGGTACTCCCGCATCTCTCATGGTAATTCTAGCAGTCATCTTGTCTCCCATTTTGCTGATTGCCTCTGGGCTGGGTCCAACCCATTGAATTCCTGCATCGATAACTGCCTGTGCGAAATCTGCCCGTTCTGATAGGAAACCGAATCCAGGATGGATGGCATCAGCGCCAGAAATTCTTGCGATTTCTAGAATCTGGCTTTGATCTAAGTAAGTTGAAGCAATACTGTCTCCTTCTAACAAAAACGCTTCATCAGCTAATTCTGTGAAGATAGTTCCAGTATCATTCTGGGCATAAATTGCTACAGTTGCTAAGCCAGCTTCTCTGCAAGCACGAAGTATTCGGCAGGCTATCTCGCCACGATTTGCGATGAGAACCTTGCTTATGGTCAAGTTTATTCCTCCGGTTTCCAGTTAGCATTTCTCTTTTCTAAGAAAGATGACAGACCTTCTTGTCCTTCCTTTGAGCCACGCATTCGGCTTGTGAAATCTAATGTCCAATTTCTTAATTCTTCATCAGTTCCGTTCCATCTGTCAAATCCTAGAGTCAATTCTTTAGCTAAGGTAACCGCACTCGGACCTGTTGTTAATACCTCTGAGACTACTTTTTGCGCCTCTTCAATGGCATCTTCTAAAGTTGGAACTATTGTTTCTACATATCCGACTCTTTGTGCTTCTGAAACATTGATTCTTCCAGCAAGCATAGCAAGTCTTCTGAATTGAGCACTTCCAAGTTTTCTGTACACATATGGTCCAATTACGGCAGGCAGAATACCTAGCTTTCCTTCCGAGAGTGCAATTCGCATATTCTCAGTTGCGATGACGTGATCCAGACATGAAACCAAGCCAGCGCCTCCTCCAAGAGCAACTCCTTGAATCAAACCTATGGTGAAGCATGGATGTGCCCAAAGGGAATTGAATAACTTGTCAAGTCTTTCAGAGTCCTTTCTGTTCTCTTCAGGGGTATTTGCTCCAGCATCTCTCATCATGTTGATGTCTGCGCCTGCGCAAAAGTGCTTGCCTTGCCCGGAGAGAATCAATACTCTGAGGTATTGTTCGCCAGATTCATCGTGTACTGCGTCAATTGCTCCTGCACTTCTCTTTGCAGTCCATTCAAACGCTTCACACAGTTCAGAGATTAGCTTTACATTCAATGCATTGAATTTGTCAGGTCTGTTGATTTTGATGTGAACACACGGACCGTCAATATCCATGTCAACCAATTCAAAATCTGGTGGATTATTCATCTGTTTCATTATATCATACTCCAATTAGAAATTTAAATTTTCAATTGCGAAATTCATCACATCCTAAAGATTCCGAACCTATCATCAGGTAGCGGTGCATTTCTTGCAACTGCAAGACATAATCCGAGGACATCTCTAGTATCACGAGGATCTATGATTCCGTCATCCCACAGCCTTGCTGTAGAATAGTAAGGGCTTCCTTCGGTTTCATATTTTTCAAGAATCGGAGCCCTGAATGCTTCCAATTCATCCCCCTGCATGGCTTCTATGCCTTCTCTTGCTCTTTGATCTTGTTTTACAGTTGTTAGCACATCTGCTGCTTGTGGACCGCCCATTACTGAAATTCTTGAGTTAGGCCACATGAATAGGAATCTCGGATCGTATGCTCTTCCACACATTCCATAATTTCCCGCTCCATGGGAGCCGCCAATTATTACGGTGAATTTTGGTACATTTACACATGATACCGCAGTCACTAATTTTGCGCCATCCTTAGCAATTCCACCAGCTTCGTATGCTTTTCCAACCATGAAGCCTGTGATGTTTTGTAAGAAGATTAGGGGGATTCCTCTCTGTCCGCATAATTCGACAAAGTGTGCACCTTTCTGTGAGGATTCTGAGAATAATATTCCATTATTTGCAACAATTCCTACTTTGTAGCCATGGATGTGTGCAAAACCACATACCAATGTGGTTCCATACCTTGATTTGAATTCGTGGAATCTCGATCCATCTACCATTCTAGCAATTATCTCTCTTACATCAACAGGCGTTCTATTATCTTCCGGAATGATTCCAAGAAGTTCCTCTGGGTTGTAGAAAGGCTCCTCTGGGGTAGCGCTTGCAGCAGGTGCTAGTTCACGTGGGCCAAGATTTTCCACAACATTCCTGACTTTTCTCAGTGCTTCTGATTCATCTTCAGCAAAGTGGTCAGCAACTCCTGATTGAGATGTATGAACATCCGCTCCACCCAATTCCTCTGCTGTGACTTCTTCCCCAGTTGCTGCTTTGACCAGTGGTGGTCCTGCTAGGAAAATAGTACCGTTTCCTTTTACGATAATCGATTCATCAGACATTGCGGGAACATATGCTCCACCAGCAGTACAGGAGCCTAAAACGGCAGCGATTTGAGGAATTCCTTTCCCGGACATTCTTGCTTGGTTTCTGAAAATTCTTCCAAAGTGACCTATGTCCGGAAAGACTTCATCCTGCATTGGCAAAAATGCACCACCCGAGTCGACAAGGTAGATACAAGGAAGGTGATTTTCATCTGCAATAACTTGCGCTCTGATGTGCTTTTTTACAGTCATTGGATAATACGAACCTCCTTTCACAGTCGCATCGTTTGCAACAAAGAGGCATTCTCTTCCATGAACCATGCCAATACCCGTTACAATTCCTGCTGAATGGGCTCTTTTGTCGTAGAGGTCAAAAGCAGCCAAAGGGCTTAGCTCCAAAAAAGCCGTACCTGGGTCGATGATATTCTCAATCCTCTCCCTTGCCAGCATCTTATCTCTAGATCTGTGGCGAGCAACGTATTTTTCCCCACCGCCTAAATTGACAACATCTAGCCTTTGTTTGAGAGTTTCAATTAACTCTAGATTGGTTTCTCTTCGAGATTTGAAGTCCTCAGAATTGGTAGATATCTTGGTGGGAAGTCTATCCATCGCAATCGCCTAGTCTCTTCCAAACTAAACTCTAACTTGAATATATCACTTGGTAATATTACTCAAAAATCAGATGTCTAGCATCAATCTTCCAATATCTCTGAGCCCTGGAGCAAGACCTACTATCATGATAGCAAGAACGATTAGAATTCTCATGTGTTCATGTCTTCTCTCTATTCTCATATTTGCGAAAACATATACTACTGCGGTTACAAGTAGTGCTTTTACAACCGTAAAGAACCATGCTCCAACGCCCCAACTGATTCCAATCACTTCGTTTATTCTGCCGCCAAATTTGATGACGTTATCAGAGGCGACATGCTTTTCTCCGTAGCCAAAGAAATCTAGCCCCATCATCGTAGCAAAACCGTCACAAAGTTGACCAAATGTCATTGCTAAGACCATCGGAGAGGCTAAAGTTGCCTTTTTTGATAACAACTCGATAGGATGGATTTTCACCTCTTCTTGAAGATCCTCCCATGTTTTGACTTTTACTCCAAGGGGGATAACACCAGGGTCATATCCGGCTAGCCTTATTTGGCGAAGGTCATCATGTCCATATCTCCACATAGCATAAATAACAATAGCAGGAATTCCCAAAACTATCAGAGCAGGCCACAAAACGATTGCATTATTTGGATCATCAACATAGGTTCCATGATAGTAATTAGCCAACTCAGCATAGTAGCCTAAACCAATTACGATGCCGCCTGTGGCAAAGGCAAGCAAGCCCCTAGAAATTGGATTCCAACCAGATGTATTGGAAATGATGTAAATGACAGAAAGCATCCCTAGAGCTAAGCCAATGTAAGCAAAAACATTGCCCAATTCCAGTCCATTTTCAGCTTGATGACTTGGATAAAGAAGAAGCCTCCAGAAAAGAATGACCTCAATCAAAACAAGAATTGTCAATTTCAAATTCGTTTTGCTAATCTCCTCATTAGAAGGATTCTCAGGTCCCTTCCCAACGAATTTACTCAATATAGCAGTTGAAATTAGCCATGCAGCTAAATGAATGTGAATTATTGGGGAGATAAACAAAATGTCTGTTCCGTCAATGAAAAAATGCCCATCTTCAAGCACTCTCATAACAGGAGCTAAGCAGACCCAAGCAATCAGAGCATACAGTATGGTGTCATCACTAGGAATCTTCCATTTCCTAAATAATGCCTGGAAGGCTATGACGCAAACGAACATCAAACCAGTGTATAGTATTGTGTTGAAGGTATTGTAGCCAGCATCACCCGCAACACTTGCATCGTCAATGACAGGGTCCCAAACAAACGGTTTGAGGTATTGTCCCCAAACTATGTCATTGAATAGTACCAATGAGGTCAATACTGCAGCGATTGCGAAAAGGAGTATCCAGATTAGAACCTTTTCTGCAGTACTGTATTCTTCCATGTCTAAAGCAGGTTCAGAATCCTCAAGTTTCTGAATTAGATCGGCTAAATCCGACATGATATTTCCTCACAATACTGCGCCTGCAAGGGTTTTTGTGGCAGTTATACCAGGGATTTGACGAATTGTTTCAACCACTGCCTTGGCTATTTGAGCAAGGTCTTCTGCTGTCAATTTGATGATAAGGTCATGGTCTCCAAAGAGGATTGTAGCGTCTGAAACGTGGTCAAGGTCTTTCACAGCTTCATAAGCCTCTTTTTCTCTTCCAGGCTCGACATTGATTAGAACGTAGCCAACTGCCATGTTACAAGCCAAAAGCGTGTATGTTAAGACACTTGGGTATTATTCCGGAGTAATTTCTTCGATTATCGAGATTTGTTCATTCCTAAATTCATCCCATTGCTCAGCATTCCACCCATCAGGAATACCAGAATTGAGCCAATTTTCGTATTGTTCCATTGTCCATCCATCAGGCAACTTTAGATTCTCTGGAATATCAGTTTGGAGCTTGTCCAGATTAAATTCAGCATATTTTTCGAAGTCAATAGTCTCTTTTTGTGGCTCAACCTCATCATCTATTCTGTTCCCTCTCTTAATTGCGAAAATAGCAGTAGCCACCAAGATAGCGAAAGCAATGGCGCCTAGTATAATTAAACTCATATTGAATGAATCCTCATCTGCAGTTTGAAGTTCACTTTCATTACTGAGCCTAGATTCTGGAACGAATTGCTCTACTCTAATGGATTCGGGGTATAGAACAGTATTTTCTTCCCCAGTTGAATCATAACACCGAGTTGCTAAGGTCATGTTTTCTGTTAGCTGTTGAGCGGTGATGTACCTGAAAGTTGCAATCCCTGAATCTAGGCTGATTGGATAAGGATTGAGCTCACCCTGCCAAATGATTGAACCATTCTCTTTTGAAATGGTTGAATTACAGGTGACATCGTTAATTCCATCTAAATCTGAAACCATAACATCGAATACCAACTCGCTTCCTGCAGTAATATTTTCGGGGACCTCATTAAATTCAGGGACCGGTGGGGCATGTCTTAGTATTACTTCTATGACTTTGTAATCAACTAGCATATCTATTGTTGTAACCGATAATTTCAGAGTTCCGTTCCCGTTAATGAACGAGCCATCTGGTCTTAATCTGAAGTAGATGTATTCTTCACCTGCCTGGTGACAATCATCGTACCCAAGCCAATCCGGCGCAGAATCAAGGCGAGGAGCATTAACCTGCCAGCCAAGTTGTTGAATAATTACAGTCTCTCTAAGAATCGGTCTATCACTACTGACTTGTGCAATCAACACAGAATTATGTCCGAACATAACCTCATTGTTTTCACCAGATTCAGTACAGATTCTAAGAAGGTCCACGGATGGAGGAGTAAATAACACGGGTATTAGGATAGATTCAGAAGCAGTAGCCGTATTTGCTCCCGTAATTTCAACGGTGACTATCAGATTACCTGATTCGATAGCTTGTGTGGGCATTTCCAGGTTTATTATGGTGGAAAGAATCCCGTTTTCGAATTCGATTGGTAAACTCATTTCGCTCTGACCAGGCCAGGTAACCGAGATGTCGCCTGTTATCTGATAGTCAATATCATCCTGATCGAATATGCTTATTCTAACGAAATCAGTTCCATCTCCCTTTGCTCTATCGGTTTCTATGTTTTCATCGTTCACCATTGTGATTGAAATCATCGGAGCAATATCCTCAACGTTGATGTTCCTTGAGGAAATCAAAGAGCCTTGATCATCCCTCAACTGGAAGTTAACAGAATCTAAATTCGATGAAATAGGCATCGACCAAATTGCCGAATAACAATGATGATTACTCGATCTTGAATATGAATAAGAGGTTTCACTCAAATTTCCCCTTGAGATAACAAAGGACGGGATTTGCATGCCTATTACATGGTCTGCCTCTAAAACACAAGCTTCCAAGGCATAATCAATTCCTCTTGTGAGCCTATTCAGTGAGGTAAGAGGCAAAGGAGTAGCCCCCGACCATTCTTGGTCATCAATATCACTAATGTGAATTCCAAACCAAGTACCTGGTGCATCGTTAATTTCTGCAATTCTATCGTTTTGCGAAACCACGCTACTAATATTGCTATCATCCCTTACCACTGCCTTGATGCTCAAGTTCCCTAATGGTATGTCCGTAGCATTTGCAGGGATTGTTATCGTTGTCCACCATTCTACACCATCATTGCTCCCTAGCGTCTTTTCAATCCAATCTGTGGTAGAATTTTCAGTGATAATCCTCCACCACATAGTTCCAGAAACAACTCTGATATCGTCTGCTGCATAAGCAGAACAACGGAATGTATCTCCTCTATTGTACTGGCCAGAATCACAAGTTAGTGTATTGATTATCGGTGCTTCATTAATCCACAAACTCAGCTGCAATAGGTTGTTATCAAGGACCTTTTCACTTGAATTCAAATCATAATTAACATACCTGATTTGTAAATTCATCCATCCTGATTTTGTTGGCGTGAATGGAATTAACAATTTTTGTCTTGAACCACTCTTATCCCCTTCAGATATGTTGATTGAAATATTTGTTAGTAATTGGGAGCCCTGCATGTCCTTAATTTCGATGTTGCCATTTGCTGAATTCATTCCCAAGTTTTGCAATGCTAACTCAATCTCTCCCCCGTAGCCTTCGGTATAATTTCCATATGCTCGTGCATCGATTAAATCGATATCGTGAAGGCTATCGATGAATGGAGTCATCTTTGGGTCTCCAACATAAACTCCCATCCACGAAGCATGAAGGTTTGCAGCATAATTTGCTTCTGCAAAATTGTAACCTGAGGCATATGAAGGTAGCAGCACACTCGGATAACCAACCGATGTAAGATATGGTTCGTACACGTATCCTTTGACGCCAGATACCCCGTCTTCCAATAGATCTGCTATCAGCGATTGTCCATATGTCGTGCCCCAAGTAAATGACCTGCCACCAGTAGAAACCGCAGTCTCAGCAATTGCCCCATCAACCCAACCATTGTGTGGTCTTATTGCCCTGAGACTAAAGGAATCAAAAAATATTGAACCGCTCGTGGATGTTGCTACAAGGCTGATCGGAATCTGTATTCGTAGTGAGGTTGCATTCTCATGTGGCCTAAACCTGAAGGAATTGGTTCCCCAATTATTTTCAAAATTCTTTGATGATGAAGAATTAGAAGTCAAAATAGTGCCGTTTTCATCCATGGATTCAACCCTGATTAGGTAATCTCCGAACACGTCACCGTTTCGCTTATCCTGGACTGAGGCAATCCATGCATGTCCATTCAACTGCGGATCTATCTCTAGGTATTGCTCGATATAGGCAGCGGATTGCCCACTACCAGAATATGCAGAACAATCCTTGTAAATATCTCTACTAAGAGTGGTAATATCATCGTTTGAAAGTGCACTTTCCCAAATCATGACTTTGTCTATCATACCTTCAAAGTAGGTTGAGCCGCCTCGGTTTACTCCAAATTTATACAAATCAATATTGTTAACAGAGCCAGTAGGGAAATTAGTTTCTCTTACAAGGACTCCATCTATGTATTGTCTGGCTGTACCATTGTCGAAAACAGTCACTAAATGCATCCACTGTTGAGCAATTACATCGCCAAATTTGTGGGTTTGGTTATTGTGAAGCCTCCATTCTCCGTTGAATATAGCATGCTGGAAAGATGAGTTTGAGCCAGCATTATTCGATACTGCGAAAACTGAAGCATAGTTTGGAATGGTAGTTGAATTAGCCCAAACCCACTGACTTACGCTGAAGTTGCCAACCCAGTCATTTACGTCTACTTGCACATAATCATCTACTCCATCAAACCATAGGCAATTTCCATCAGCACAAGAACGCCAATTGCTTGAATTCATGTTGTAAAGGGTGACAGAGGAGCCATTGACCGCAGAATCATTTGATTCAAAACCAATGCCTTCGTCAAAATTCCAAGCATGGATTAGAGTATTTGGTGAGGGGGGCAGCCCATCTGAGACTACGAATGCCGAGGAGGGAACCAGAGCCTTGGTTTGGTTTGGACCTTCCCATTTCAAATTGAGCCCGTGAGGCCCTCCGCCTTGGAAGAACTCGATTTTGAATTCGTGATGTCCTTCACTTAGATTTCTGAATCCGCTGATTTCTCGCATTCCATGAGAGCCGTAATTTTTGATGATGCTAGACCCATCAACCCACATTTCACTACCATCATCTGTGGTGAGATAGAAGGTCCAATTACCTGTTTCTGGTATGTCGATGAGCCCACTAAATCTTGCTCCCCAATTATTCTTGAATCTATCATCTAGTCCTGGATAAGCAGGATACATCGAGTTGTATTGTAATGATGATTCTAGCCTAACATGATCTGGTACTCTGTCTATTAAAGATGGCATTGAGCCTGTGTTGAAGCTCACTCCTTCGTTATCGAAAAATTCTGCAAAAATTCCTTGGGTTCCATTGCTGCCCTCATCAGAGCATGTAGCAGAAATGGATGCTTCAACTGAAGCGCTTCCTGCATTTTTTGTTGAGGTGCTTCTCATCCACTCGAAACTATCGGTAGAGGAAAGGGTAGGTAAGGTAGCATTCCAATGTCTTATCCCACTAGACCAGGCACTATCATCGGTTTCAAATCCGGTATTTTTTGCCCAATTCGCACCCCAATTTCCATCATTTGAACCCCAAGAAGCATATCCTATTACATTGCTAATGTTCGTCAGAAATTCGGTTTCCTCGTCGAAAATAACCGACTGGTTCATTGCAGAAAGACTGGTATTTGCGGCGTATAAATCATCATTCCAGAATTTATATCCAGAGTTGTTACGATTTGTTGCCAAATCTAGGACAAAGTTTCCCCTAGATCCAATTGAGTTATTCGCTTTATCAATTAATCCAAGTGCTGTATCAATCGTGTACCCAGTTAATCTAGTAACTAAGAAGAAACCATATTCATCTCTTGTGAACGATTCCATGTTGTTTCCAGCTAATGGTCCATAGGAGTGTTGAATCCAGTAATCTTCTCCGATACTTGAATTATAAGACCCACCAAGCAAGGATAATTCTTGGTCAAAACTTGCTTTGTTATTTCCTCCACTTACTCTTAATGGGATTCCTTTGGTAGTAACCAAATAATTTAGTGATCTTGCATCTGTGTGATTACTCAGCATTTCTAAGAATGGATAAGCAAAATATGTGTTGAATTGATTTCTGTTTATTGTTTCTCCAGTCGGTGTGTCACTGTGATTGAAGAAAAATATATTCTCGCTTCTGATATTTCTAGCATTTGCAAATGCCCAGCCGATGGTCTTACTCTCCTCGCTGTTATTGTTGATGAGTACGCCAACATCAGAGTAATCGATAACTGTCAATAAGTCAAAACCTCCAGGCACTGCAACGTCTTGGAAAGGCGTCTCATTCCAGATTTCATTCTGATTTGAAACGTAAAATCCTGCCAATAAATCCTCTAAATTCCTGGGTTGCGGATAATCATAATCATCAGGTTCTGAAAGGTTTGCAAGGGTAGTTGAAAATAGCATGATACAGGCCAAACACAAAGCCTTGGCCTTCATCATGAATCGTGGCTGATTCAATCATGTATCAAAGTTACTAGATTTAGTTCTTTGATGCATCAATAGAATTCAATTCTTTCCAGTTTGGATTTACTTCTTCGAGATAGTTACTGATATCTTGTAACAGACCCTTTGAATCCTGAATGGTTTGAATTCCCCCACAAATTACGATATCATAATTCCTCATTACTATGCTTGCACCACATTTGGAGGTGTGATATTTCGATTGGGGAGTGATGATGTCTAAACCCGGATAGCGGGCTTCGCAAGTCAGATTAACCGTGTAAATACCGGGATTCTCATGGTCAAAGTTTGGACCAAATGTTCCGTCTCCACCTTCGACAACAACTAATTTTGGGGTTCCGATTTCTCTTAAATCTCTTGAATTAATCAATCTCTTGTCTCCATTTTGTTTTTGTTGGTATGTTAACAATTTCATTTGTTGGAGATCCAAATGATCAATTGTGCTCCAATTTGAGAAAAATTTTGATGATATATATACAGCGATTGCTCCAAATAGGCAAAACAGAAAGATAACTGGCTCGATATTACCTATTGCCGTTAGAAGCCCTGGAATAACGATTAGCAAGGACACACAAAGACTTGCAAATACAGGTAAAATAGCTGGAGGCGAGTACTTAATTTCAAGTGTTTTGTTGCTTTCATCAAGCATCCAGCCTGAACGCTCAATCCATTCCATGATTAGAAAAGAGTCGTTTGAAATAAAAAATATTGTAAAACAATAATTCTCAAGCCCCAACTTCTTTTGTTTCTTTGTCCAATTTGACAGGGCACGAATTTCTGCCCAAAAGACCGTTGAATGGGCAGTACCCCAGAGCAGAGGTTCCTACGCCCCAAAGACCGACGATTAGGAAGATAATTTCAAACTGAATTGTAGCAAAAAAATCAGCGATTACAAAACTTGAACCGAACAATAACCGGGTCAGTCTTTCGACGCCTCCAACGTTTTTCATGGCTTAAAATCGAAAGAGCTGGTTATAACTGGTTGTTCAGCCTGTTCATAAGAAAAATAAGTTTTCAAGACATTTAGGATGACAAAAAACTCACAAAAAGAGAAGTGCCTAGATCAATTTGTTTCGAGATTGACCCTAACAATGCTGCTGATCGCAAAAATAAGGGCAAACACCATCACAATAAATGGAAAAGCAGTGAAACCAGTGTCCATTTCGGCTAAAGCCTCAACATAGAATAACAACTCAAGTTTGGGTTTGAGTAGTAAGAACATTAGATTACCAAAAATTAAGAAAACAGATATGATTATTGGTGCTATGTAATCAAATGCTCGCATTCTGTTCAACCAATCTTCTCCAAGCGTCATAGATTCTTTTTCGTCCAAGAACATTAGTATCTTGCTAACTAAAAGAATGAATGATAGCATTAATCCCGGCCATAACATGAGTCCAAGAATTGCTCCTGCTCGGTTAAATCCTTTGTAAAAATCAACGTATTCTTGTAAACTATTGCAATAAACGATATCGCTATCCGACCTCATGCAATCACTTTCGTATGTTACTTCTCCGTAAATGATCTCATCAGCGTAATATGCGGCATAAATTTCGCCATTCGCATAGTGTTCTTCGTAATCTCTTAGACCATATCGAATTGAGTTATTATCCTCATTACTAACGGTATAATATGTTGCACCATATGACCTTTGAATCAAAATGAATACTAAAACAAATAAAACAGCATTTACAATTTTGATAGGGTTAGAAAACATCCCGTTTGGGTTGTGTTCGGTGTTTTTGACCTTCTTTTTTCTTGTTTTAGGTGCAGGTTCTGGTACATTCCATTCAAACTCTCCACCACAATATGGGCAGGCAAATTCACCTGATGCATCATCATCGAGAGCAATTTCTTCCTCACAATGTGGACACAGGATGTCAACCATGAGATTATTCAAATCCCTAATGGTTTAAGCATTATGCCGAATGAGGCTAAAGCATCACTTTCGGACTTTTTGTCCTTTTATTGCTCTCCAAATCTTAGCTATTGGGTCGTAGTATCTGTCGATAACTCTCTCCTTCAACTGAATGATTGCATCATCTGTGATTTGGATACCTGCTGGACATACTTCTGTACAGCACCTTGTGATATTACAATATTCAACACCGAATTCTTTCTTGATTTCAGGTATTCTATCCTCTTCGTCTAGCGGGTGCATTTCATATTGTGCCAGCCTTACCAAATTTCTCGGACCTGCGAATTCATCAAACATCTGGTGATCTCTTAGAACGTGACATGTATTGACACACAAGAAACATTCGATACATTCTCTGAATTGTTGTACTCTGTGAGCTTCTCTTTGGTTGAATTCCCAATTCATTTCCTCTGGTCCTTTGATCGGCTTAATCCTTTGAGCTACTTCGTAATTCCATGAAACATCTGTTACCAGGTCCTTGATGTGTGGAAAGGTCTTCATCGGTCTTATTTCGATTGGTTGACCTGGCGGTGTTTCTGCTACGACATCGCTCATTCTTGTCATGCACATCAATGCCGGTTTTCCGTTGATTTCAGCAGAACATGAACCACATTTACCAGCCTTACAATTCCAACGAACTGCTAAGTCAGGTTCCTGTTCATACTGGATTCTATGAACGCAATCCAATACAACCATTCCCTCGTCAAGGGTTAATTCATATTCTTCAAGTTTCGAATCTTCGCCAGCCCCTCTTAGAACTTTGAAATTTTGTTTCTTACCTTTCAGTGACATTACTTGTCACCTCCTTGCTCTTTTGCTCTTTCAGCGATTATGGCTTTGACCTCCTTAATCGCTTCTTGTAAATCTTCACGCATTTCTACGATTGGGTCCTGTCTGATTTTTATTTCACCATTATCCATCCAGACGATGTTAACGTGTTTGCCCCAATATTCCTCTTCGTGTCCTGGGAAATCGTCTCTTGTATGCCCACCTCTGCTCTCTTCACGAGTCAATGCAGCTAGGGTAGCAACATGTGAGATATCAGCCATATTCACCAAATCCAAAGCCTGATGCCAGCCTGAGTTGTAGATTCTAGAGGTTCCCGGATTGCATTTCATTGCTCTTTGTTTGAATTCTTTGATGTCATCCAATGCTTCCAACAATTCTGTCTTTGTCCTGATAATTCCAACCTTTGCCTGCATCATGTCTCTCATAGCATCATAGATTAGACCAGGGTTTTCACCATCTTCTCTTTGCAGCGGCTCAAGCATTTCAGCAATTGCATCTTTGACTTGAGCATCATCTAAAGGAGGCTGAGCAAGGTCAGAGGCTCTCTTTGCCGCAAATTCACCTGCACGCTTCCCGAATACAATGAGATCAGAAAGTGAATTTCCACCCAGCCTATTTGCTCCGTGAAGTCCACTTGCAACTTCTCCACAAGCATACAATCCATTTACAGTTGATTCCTGCGTTTCTGCATTTACAACAACTCCACCCATAACATAGTGAGCGGTTGGTCCAACTTCCATTGGCTCCTTTGAGATATCCACGCCAGCTAATTCCTTGAACTGGTGGTGCATTGATGGTAATTTAGCCATAATCGCTTCTAGTCCTCTGTGTGAGATATCCAGATATGCTCCACCGTGGGTGGAACCTCTGCCTGCCTTAACCTCCGAGTTAATTGCCTTTGCAACTACGTCACGAGTGAGTAATTCTGGTGGTCTGCGAACTGTAGCAAGTTTTCCACTTACTACCTCTTCTACCCATTGGTCGGCTTCTTCGATAGTTTCAGCATGGTCGCCAGCAAACATTTCAGGAACATAGTCAAACATGAATCTTTGACCTTCTGAGTTTGTGAGTCTGCCCCCTTCTCCACGTACACCTTCTGTGACAAGAATACCACGAACCGAAGGCGGCCATATCATTCCAGTTGGGTGAAATTGAACAAACTCCATATCTCTCAATTCTGCTCCTGCCCACAGAGCAAGCGCATGTCCGTCTCCTGTGTATTCCCATGATCCTGAACATACCGACCAAACTCTTGTGATTCCACCCGTTGCTAGGACGACGGATTTTGCGCTGAATGCATGGAACTCACCTTCAACCCTGGTGTAAGCAACACAACCGGTTACACGGTCTCCTTCTTTGAGCAATTTTCTGACAGTAAATTCTGTGAAAAAGTCAATTCCTTCGTGGATTCCTCGCTCTTGAAGAGTTCTGATTAGCTCCAGACCTGTAGCATCGCCAACGTGGGCAAGTCTTGGGAAGGTATGTCCTCCAAAGTTTCGCTGATTGATTACATCCTTTGGAGTTCTGTCGAAAACAGCTCCCCATTGCTCTAGTTCTCTGACTCGGTCTGGTGCCTCTTTGGCGTGATATTCAGCCATTTGCCAGTCTGCTAACCACTTACTACCCTTCATAGTGTCGTGGAAGTGAACTTTCCATGAGTCCCTTGGATCTGCGTTTTGCAAAGCAGCAGCGCAACCGCCTTCTGCCATTACCGTGTGTGCCTTGCCGAGAAGAGATTTGGTGATGATAGCAGTCTTTGCTCCACTTCTAGCAGCCTCTATTGCTGCACGCAATCCTGCGCCTCCAGCGCCGATTACCACCACATCATATTCGTGTTGAACGTAGTTTTCAGACATTTCAAACACCTCCTCCAATCAATGTTATGCTCGCTTCTGGAATGGTTCCATTGGCTACCATCATGATGAACAAGTCACCAATGAATACGAAGGATAGGGATGTCCAGAACCAGAATCCGTGGCTTTTGTTAATCCATTTTTTGGATACGAAATCATGCATTTTACCCATCAATCCAGAAGCACCTGTGGTCCATCTGTCTAGTCTACCACCAATTACGTGTCTAAAGGCGTGACAGGATGTGACATACATTGTTAGAAGACCAGATTCGATAGCAAGAACAATAGTTCCAACATCTAGTATGAATCCAGACATAATGTGCATTGAGTGCACCACATCATACCACTTTACCAGCAAAATTGCTATTGCTAAAAACAGCATGTATCTGTGAATATTGTTGATTACGAAAAGCCTCTTTTCTCCTTGGTATCCAAGTTTTTTGTTGATTTCTGGCTCGTCGACCCAGCATCCAACAGGGGACATGAAGAAAGATCTGTAGTAGACTCTTCTCATGTAGTAACAAGTTCCTCTGAATCCGAAAGGAATCCAAAGGATCAAAATCGCAGAATTAACCCATCCGGGATGACCTGTAATACCAAACATGTAGATTATGTCAGGACTGAAGATAGGAGATGTTACTCTGTGGTCGTCATAGTGAATGTCCGCATCACCGATAGTTAGTCTCCATGCAGTGTAGAGCAGTAGCAGGATTAGAGCACCACCCATGACCATGGGTTGAGCCCACCAATTGTCTATTCTGTTCGTCCTTCCTAGTCCGTTTAGAACGGGTAGTTTGATTCCTTCACCCATCGGGTTTCACCCCCAGCAACCTGCTGGTAGGTAAGCCGTCGCGCTCGGGGTCTTTGATACCTACTATTCCCTGCCATGACAAGGATAAAATCCGTGCTCAGAAACTAACAGATTTTCGTGTCACGCAAGGGCGCTGTAATCGACTTCTGCTTCTTCGATTTCAATCTCGTCAACGTCCATCTGAGCAAGTTGTAATTTGCCTGATAATTCATCGTTGACAGCATGCCAATAAGAATATGCTTCCAATACCCAAATTCCGGATTCTCTGGTTCCGTTTCCGCTACCCTTTACTCCTCCAAAAGGAAGGTGTGCTTCAGCACCGGTTGTAGAATTGTTGATTCCTGTCATTCCTGCCTTAATCCCAGTTTTATAGCGATAAGCCTCAAGCCTATCATTGGTATAAATAGCGCTTGATAGTCCATATGGGCTAGCATTTGCTAGGTGTAGAGCATGTTGGAAATCATTTGCCTTGACGATTGTAACCACTGGCCCGAAAACTTCGTTGTGGAAGCAATCCATGTCCTCAGTAACATCAGTAAATACGTGAGGCCACATGTAGACCCCCTCATTTGCATCTGCTAGGAAATTCTCTGGAGCTGAATCAGCAGTAATTCTTCCTTCACCCCACAATTGGGTAGCGCCGTCACCTTGGCACATCTCTATGCCCTTTAGGAAATCAACAGCATATTTTTCAGATAGCATTGGCCCGTAGAGTACGTTTTCGTTTCTCATGGAGTCTCCAATTCTTGTTGACTTTACCTTAGCCATGAATTTCTCCATGAACTCATCGTAGATGTCTTTGTGGAGAATGAGGTTTCCAAGTGATGTGCATCTTTGACCTGCAGTTCCAAAACCTGCCCAGTATGCTCCTTCTACTGCGTTGTCTATGTTAGCACTTGGCATGATTACAAGCGGATTTTTTCCACCCAGTTCAAGGGAACACGAAACCAAGTTTCGTCCACAAACTCCACCGATCATTTTTCCAACTTCTGTTGAACCAGTAAAGGAGATTTTGTTGACCTTTCCTTCATCAACGGCATCGATTAAATGTTGACCTGCGCCACTACCCTTTCCGTGAACCAAATTAATGACTCCATCAGGAAGACCTGCCTCGTGCATAATTCTTGCAAGTGCAAAAGATAGCAAAGGTGCATCTTGAGGAGATTTCCATACGCATGTGTTTCCACACATAATTGCTGGAATCATCTTCCAAAATGGAACAGCGCTCGGGAAGTTGCAAGCATTGATAATTCCACAAACCCCCATTGGTCTTCTGTAAGTCATCAATTCTTTGTCAGGCAATTCAGAGTTGACGGTTTGTCCGTACAATCTTCTACCTTCTGATTGGAAGAATAGACATGTATCTATTGCCTCTTGTACTTCTCCTCCTGATTCTTTTAGTGTCTTACCAATCTCTCTAGTTTGAAGTCTTACCAAGTCTTCCTTGTAATCCATGAGAAGTCTTCCCATGTTTCCGATGATTTGACCTCTTGTTGGTGCTGGAGTTGCAGACCAGCTTGGAAATGCATCAGCAGCCGCTTTCAGGGCAGCGTCGATATCGCCCTTGTTCGATAATGGAAATTCTCCGAGTACATCATCCAGCCTTGCTGGATTAGTTGATTGGAAGGTCTCTCCAGATGATGAAGGCATGATTTGACCGTTGATGATGTTATATCCTCTAACGGCAGGAGAGCCACTTGCGTTCTTGATGTCCATGTATTCGAATCCAGTTTCTAGGATGTGAGCCATGGTGGTTCCAACAGCAATCGATTATTGAACACATCGAACAGGGATTTTGGATTAAATCGTCTAATCCATTCATGATTTGTGTTCATTGACCTTATAGTAGTCGCAGGTTTTGTAGATATGAAGCGGGAGATGTTTGGTGTGAATACATCTTATACTGTCGACTTTTCAAATGGTTAGGTTGGTAAGTTATGTCGGACGGAAAAACAGTAAATTTACGTGTATCAAAAGCCCTTCCAACCGACGTTGGTAGGGGTAGAGCAAGAATTTCTGGAGGCACAGACTTAGATCTCAAACCCGGAGATGTTGTCGAAATTATTGGCGATGAGGGCAAATCAACCGCAGCGATATACTGGCGTTGCAGACCAGAGGATGCAGACCTCGACCTAATCAGAATCGATGGTATCATTCGTAAAAACGCAGGTGTATCTCTTGGAGACCGTGTGACAGTCAAGAAGATCGATGCAAAAGAGTGTACAAAACTAGTATTGTCTCCAGTTATGGCAAATAAACAGAAAGTGAAATTCGGGCCTGGAATAGAAGGATTTGCTAGAAGAGGTCTAGCAAAGAGACCAGTGGTTGTCGGAGACAGAATTTTCATCCCAGGAATGACGCTATTTGCTGAGGCATTACCGTTTGCGGTAGTGTCAACTTCTCCAAAAGGCATTGTTAGGGTTACAGCAGATACAGAAATTGATATCAAAGACGAAGCAATCGACGATGAAGACATTGCTGGTGGAAAAGAGATCGCTTACGAGGACATTGGTGGAATTGGCTCCCAACTGCAAAAGGTTAGGGAAATGATTGAGCTTCCTTTGAAGCACCCTGAATTATTCAGAAGACTGGGCATTGATCCTCCGAAAGGAGTACTTTTGCACGGACCCCCAGGTACAGGTAAAACGATGATTGCAAAAGCAGTTGCTAGTGAGGTAAACGCTCATTTCAAATCGATTAATGGACCTGAAATCATATCCAAATATTACGGTGAGTCTGAGAAGCAACTTCGCGAGGTATTCGTCGAAGCGGGTGAAAACTCACCTGCGATTATTTTCATCGATGAGATTGACTCAATTTGTCCGAAGAGAGAGGACGTGAGTGGCGAGGTCGAGCGAAGAGTCGTTGCACAGATGTTGTCTTTGATGGATGGAATGCAAGGAAGAAGCAACGTAGTCGTAATCGGTGCAACAAATAGGCAGGATGCAATCGATCCTGCTCTAAGAAGACCAGGCAGATTCGACAGAGAAATTGAGATTGGGGTACCAGATAGAGAAGGGCGCCAAGAAATTATGGAAATTCATACCCGCCAAATGCCTATTTCAGATGACTTCAACATGGAGTGGATTCTAGAAAATACATACGGGTTTGTTGGTGCTGACCTAGCAGCATTGGTTCGTGAATCTGCAATGAAGGCACTTAGAAGATATCTACCTGAAATCGATCTGGAAGAAGAGGAGATTCCACCAGAGGTTCTAGAAAAGATGGAGGTCAGAATGGAAGATTTCAGAGAGGCTATCCGTGATGTTGAGCCAAGTGCTCTTAGAGAGATTTACGTCGAGGTTCCTAAGGTAACATGGGGCGAAGTTGGCGGATTGGAAGAAGTAAAGGACAGATTGAAGGAATCTGTTGAATGGCCACTTTCATTCCCAGAAAGGTTCGAGCATTTTGGTATCAAGCCACCAAGAGGAATAGTGCTATTCGGTGCTCCTGGAACTGGAAAAACTCTACTTGCCAAGGCAATCGCTAACGAAGCACAGGCTAATTTCATCAGTATTAAGGGTCCTGAGATGGTATCCAAGTGGGTCGGTGAATCAGAGAAAGCGGTTAGGGAGATATTCAAGAAAGCAAAGCAGAGTGCTCCTAGTATCATATTCTTAGATGAATTCGAATCCATAGCGGGAGTAAGGTCCAGTAATTCAATGACTGGTGGAAGCGATGTTTCAAACAGAGTCGTCAACCAGTTATTGGCAAGCATGGATGGTGTAGAGTCATTGGATGGAGTAATCGTTGTAGCTGCTACAAATAGGCCAGAAATGATCGACCCAGCGTTGCTGAGGAGTGGTAGATTCGAGAGAGTTCTGCACGTCCCTCCTCCGGATGCTTTAGCCAGGCAGGCAATTCTTGATATTCACACTGAAGGAATGCCATTGTCAAAATTCTCATTGAAGGACGTACTTTCAAGAATGGACGGATTTACAGGAGCAGATATTGAAGCTGTATGCAGAGAAGCAGCCCTAATTGCTATGCGAGCTGACAAGAAAAAGGTGACAAAGACTCACTTTGAAGAAGCCATAGAAAGAGTAAGGCCAACAGTTACTCCTGAAATGCTTGAATATTATAGCAAGATGGAGACACGATTGACTTCTGGATTGTCTGGAATCAAGCGAGAGAACCAAAACCGATATGGTATGGAGTCGATGTGAGGAAATTGGATGTCATCCTCATTCTCCAAGGAATTAATCGGTCGAAGCGTTGTAGATTCTCATGGTGAGTATCTCGGTAGGCTCAATGATATTGTATTTGATGTATCAAGTGGAGTTGTTACAGACCTTCATGTTGAGGTTGAAGCAAATATCGATGTGAGCAAATTACCTTGGGAAAGTCAAGGAAATATCGTTCAGATACCTATTGATGTTATCAAAAGCGTTGCAACTCAAATTCACTTGAATATTTGAAACTCCAATCCACGATCCGAATCAATCGGTAGCGAGTGTACTGGGGGACTGAACACCCATTGTACTCTTACAGAATGTCTCGAGGGGTTTCCACAGACCCTTCCAATTTCGTGGAAATGATATGTCGGTTATGTGTATCAGCCCAAGAGAGACGGTGTGAATTATTTCTTGATCATTTGAGGGTTTTCTGTTCAGTCCCTTGCGAGACTATGGGTTTAATTTGTTCGTTGAATGACCAGACAAGTCCCAATCGGCTTAAACGTATAAAGAAGACTTGAGAATTGGGTATATGTCCGTAAACGGAAACAAAACAATCGCATACATCCGAGTATCATCCCAAAGACAAGTAGACGAAGGAAACAGCCTTGAAGCGCAGAAACGGAGAATCATCCAACTCGCTCAATTCAAAGGTCTTTCAATCGCACCCGAGGATTTTCTGATTGAGAAAGGAGTCAGTGCAGGTATCCCATTGTGGGA
>CEUM01025409.1_pt1 | contig 52968 bp, 51 predicted proteins | sample 356421 | NCBI WGS metagenome assembly CEUM01 (sample SAMEA2622716, study PRJEB7988) | marine metagenome | biome: marine biome (ENVO:00000447); feature: surface water layer (ENVO:00002042); material: "saline water (ENVO:00002010), including plankton (ENVO:xxxxxxxx)" | depth 5 m
AAATTTATAGTACAAGTTTTATCAGATTTTATATATTTTTAAATTAATTATTTCTAATAATGGAGAATATAATGAATTCAAATATAAATTCTATAGCAGTTTTAGGTGCAGGAACAATGGGAGCTGGTATAGCAGCTTTAGCCGCAGATAAAGATTGTAAGGTTCTATTATTAGATATTAGCAATGAAGCTGCTCAAAAAGGTAAAGATAGTATGATCTCTGAGAGAAATCCAATGTTAAGTGATCCTACAAAAATTAATAATGTAGAAATTGGAACATTTGAAAATGATTTTGAGCTAATTAAAAATTATGATTGGATTTGCGAAGTAGTAGTTGAAAAATTAGATATAAAACGCCAAATTTTTGAAAAGATTGAAAAGTATAGAAAAGATGGTTCCATAGTTAGTTCAAATACGTCTGGCATCCCTTTAAGAGATATAACAGCAAATATGCCGGATAGATTATTATCAGATGTTTGTATTACTCATTTTTTTAATCCTGTAAAAGTTATGAAATTATGTGAATTAATACCAGGAGAAAAAACTAAGCCAGAAATTTTAAACAGTCTTTCAATATTCTTACAGGATATTATGAATAAAGGCGTCGTAAATGCAAAAGATACAGTAAATTTTATAGGTAATAGAATTGGTTGTTTTCTTATATTGAAGGGTCTTCATCAAGGGAAAATAGCAAGAGAAGCAGGCTTAATACAAGAAGAAATAGATAGTCTAATGTCTAGACCAATAGGACTTCCGCCTACAGGTTTATATGGTTTGGTGGATTTAATTGGTCTTGATGTAATGCATTCAGTAGGAAAGAACTTAGCAATAAATTTACCTAAGGATGATCAAGGTTTGAAATATGTAAATTTACCAACAGAAGAGCAAAATATGTTTGATAGTGGACAATTGGGTAGAAAAACTGGTGGTGGTTTTTATCGTATTCAAAAACTTAATAATGGAGAAAAGAAAAAAGAAGTTTTTGATTTAAGTAATTTAGAATGGAGAGATGCTAAAAAGATATCTATTGATGGTGATTTGAATATGATGCTTGAAGATACAGAGCAAGGTAATTATATATGGCAAGTAATGGGCGCAACACTTGCATACGCTGCAGATTTAATACCTGAGATTGCTGATGATATACTAAATATAGATAGGGCTATGCGTTGGGGTTTTGCTTGGTCAAAAGGTCCATTTGAAATGTTAGATGAAATAGGCCCCAATAATTTTATAAATAAATGTAAAGAAAATAATATTAGTATTCCAAAAATGTTACAAATCTTATATGAAAGTGAAAATAATACTTTTTATAAGGATGGTAAATATCTCACTAAAGAAGGTATTTATATTGATATAGAATAGTAAAATATTTTTACTCTTCATATTTTTATAATATTTAGTATATAATTTAACTATGGTTAATTATATAGATAATATATCTAAATTAGTAGGAAATACACCTTTAATAAAATTGAGACAAGTTTCTGAAGAAACTGGCTGTAATATATTAGGTAAGGCTGAATTTTTAAACCCAGGGCAATCTGTAAAAGATAGAGCGGCTTTGTGGATTATCAAAGATGCAGAAAAAAAAGGTTTAATTGAAAAAGGTGGTCTAATAGTAGAAGGCACAGCAGGTAATACAGGTATTGGGTTAACAGTTATAGGGCAAGCTTTGGGATATAAAACCTTGATAGTAATGCCCGAAACACAAAGTTTAGAAAAACAGTCTGCAATAAAAGACTTAGGTGGTGAATTATTATTAGTTCCAGCCAAGCCTTATTCTGATCCTGGAAATTATATAAGGTATTCTGAAAAAGTTTCTTTAGAAAAGAATGCATTTTGGTCAAATCAATTTGATAATAAAGCAAATATGTTAGCTCATATTGAAAGTACTTCTTTAGAGCTTTGGGAACAAACAAATAACAATATAGATGGATTTGTTGCAGCAGTTGGAACCGGAGGAACTCTTGCCGGAACTTCTATAGGTTTGAAGCAAAAAAATAAAGATATTAAAATTATTTGTGCAGATCCTCTAGGTTCTGGTATGTATTCGTGGATTAAAACTGGTAAAGCAAGTCCAGAAGGGTCTTCAATAACTGAAGGAATTGGACAAAGTAGAATTACTGCTAATATTAGACAAGCAAAAATAGATGACTCTTTCCAAATTGAAGATAATGAAGCATTGAAAATTATATTTAATCTTCTAAAAAACGAAGGACTATCATTAGGTCCATCATCTGGTATAAATATTGCTGGAGCAGTAAAGCTTGCAAAATTGTTAGGGCCAGGGCACACTATTGCGACAATTTTATGTGATTATGGAACTAGATATTCTAGTAAAATTTATAATATTGATTTTTTAGAATCAAAAAATTTAGAAATACCAGATTGGTTAAATAGAAAGGATTAAATTATGGACTTAGGTATAAAAGGAAAATCAGCAATTATTTGTGCTTCTAGTAGAGGATTAGGAAAAGCTTGTGCATATTCATTAGCCATTAATGGAGTAAATATTACTTTAAATGGTAGGGACGAAAGTATTCTAGAAAATACTAAAAAAGAAATTTCTGAGTTGGCACCTAATATTAAAATTAATGCCGTAGCATGCGATGTTTCAACAAATGAGGGAAGAGAAAAATTATTAGCGGCTTGTCCAGATCCAGATATCTTAGTTAATAATAATGGAGGTCCTCCATTTAGAGATTTTCGTGAAATAGATAGAGATGCTATAATAGAGGGTATAGATATGAATATGATTACACCAATAGAGTTAGTTAAATCTGTAGTAGATGGAATGATTAAAAGAGAATTTGGAAGAATAGTAAATATTACTTCTGTATCAGTAAAGAGACCTGTTGTAGGATTAGATTTATCAAGTGGAGCTAGAGCAGGATTAACAGCTTTTTTATCTGGAGTGGCAAGGTCTATAGCTGATAAAAATATTACTATAAATAATATTTTGCCTGGTTTTTTTGATACTGATAGATTAAGACAAGGTGTTACATCTATGGCAAAAATGGGTAATGAAAGTGAGAATATTGTTGCAGACAGAATGGCATCGAGTATTCCTGCTAAGAGATTTGGAACACCTAACGAGTTTGGAGAAACTTGTGCATTTTTATGTAGTAAACAAGCTGCATATATAACTGGCCAAAATATTTTATTAGATGGAGGATTATTTGATAGTTCTTTTTAGGAAATAAAGTTCTATTTATGTTAGATTTCCAAATTAATAAAATTTCAGATCAATTTGGTATTGAGGTGATAGGGCTTGATGTATCCAAAAACTTAAATGAAAAAGACGTCAAAGTCTTAAAAGATTTATTTCATGAAAACCATGTAATAGTTTTTAGAAAGCAAGATTTATCTGATGAAGAGCAATTATCTTTTACTGAAAATTTTGGTGAGTTAGAAGTTTATCCAGAGGCGGATAAAACAAAAGATTCACAAAAAACATACCACGTTGCTAATGTAAACCTTGATGGAAAGCATTTAACTGATAAAGATGAGCAAGTAATTTTTCAAAAAGTCAATCAAAGGTGGCATACAGATAGCTCTTATAGGTTTATACCTTCATATGCTTCATTACTTTATGGAATAGAAGTGCTACCTGATGAAGCAAATGGAGGAGAGACTGAGTTTGTTAATATGTTCAAAGTATATAAAGATTTAGAAAAGGGCTTAAAAAATAAGTTAGAATATTTGCATATGGTCCATTATTATGAATTTGGCAGAAGAATGTTCCCAAATCTTCCTCCTGTTAGTGAATTTGAAAAAGAAAATATTCCTCCTGTTTCTCATCCTTTGATTAGATTACATCCTGAAAGAAATAATGATAGGTCTTTGTTTTTTACAGCTAATGCTGGGAATGAGATTGGTGGAATGACTCAGGAGCAAGGAGCATGTTTACATAAAAAACTAGTAGATATAGTTTCAGATTCAGTTTTTAAGTATAAGCATAGATGGAAAAAAGGTGATTTAGTAATGTGGGATAATAGATGTCTTTTACATAGAGCTATTCCTTATGATATGAATAAATATAGGAGGGTATTTAGAAGGACTACAGTAGCTGGAGTAACCGCTATAAAGGGGCCTTGTTTAAATCCCGAAATAATATAAGGAATTAAAATGGAATTATATAGTATTGATTGGTCTCCTTGGGTAAGAAAAGTAAGGATTGCTGCTATTGAAAGAGGAATTGAAAGTAGTATAAAACTTATAAATGCTAATATTGGATTTGAAGATAAAACTTTAAAAAAATTTACAGATAATAATATTACAAAAGTTAATCCTTCAGGGCGTGTACCGACTTTAATAACAGATGATGGTCAGAGCATATATGATAGTACAGTTATTGTGCATTATCTTGATAGTATAGGAAATGAGACTCCAATAATTCCAGAAGAGAATAGGAAAAAAATCAATTGCTTAAAAATAAATGCTTTAGTAGATGAAATAATTGATTCTCTTCGACATTTAAGTATTGAAAATAGAAGAGAAGAGCATACAAGATTACCAGATTGGTTAGACGCACTTGATAAAAAAGTTAGAAGAGGAATGGAAGTAATAGAAAGTAATATTACCTTTTTATCAAATCCTAATACTAAAGTTTTAAACTTAGCTGATATTAGCGCGATTATTTTAATAGGCACTATTAGACGAAACCCTAGTTCACCATATAATATATTCTCTGATGAATTGAATGATTGGTTTAAGAAAATGAGTATGAGAGGTTCTGTTTCAGAAACTATTCCACCTTCATTATAAGCTATACACTAAATTTTTTCTTCTTTTGTTTCGTACTTAATTAGATTACTTTCAAATTCGTGTAATCTTTTCCATATAGACCTTAGTTCAGTTATAGTAGTCCAATTATGAAGGAATAAAGAAAACCCTCCATGGACTCTTTGGAAAGCATTACTAACTTGCACTACTGTCCCTAATAAAATTGCTCCCGAAAATAAACCTGGTCCGACAACTAGATAGGGGACTACAATCATAATTTGGTCATAAGTATTCATCCATGCATTAAAGTATCCATAATGAAGATATAATCTTTGATAATTAAATCTTATACCTAAAAATAATTCCCATAACTTTTCTGGTTGTGCGTAGTTTATTTTATCATCCTCGCCTAATACTAAGTCTTTTCTAAATGCTGCTTCAACTTTTTGATTATTATATTCTAAACCAGGAAGAAACCACCCTACAAACCAGGATATAATTAAACCACCAACAGAAACGACTAGTGCTACCCAAACAAGAGACCCATTAATACCTTGTAAAAATGGTATAGCGACTTTATCACTTAGGCCCCATAAAATTGGAATAAAAGCTATTAGTGTCATTATAGATCTAACTATTTGCAAACCTAGAGATTCTACTATACGGGCAAACCTATTACAGTCTTCTTGAATTCTCTGACTCGCACCCTCAATTTCTACTTCTACTGTCCTCCATCTTGGAATATAATTAAAAGTTATAGCTTGTCTCCACCTTAAACCATAAATACTCGTAAACCAGCTAGTAAAAACTGCAATAACTATGTAAGGAAATGCTAAAACCGTAAAAGATGGATCTCCTGTAAAGTTATTAGTGATGTATGATAAAGAAGTTAAATTTTCGTAAAAAAGATCAATTCCCTCTTGAGGATTATCTTTATAATCGGCTGAAGTTTGTAATAAATTGTAAAATCTTCCATACCAACTATTAAACGCTACTGTAAATTGAACTTGTAACCACAAAGAAAGGATAAGTAATGATAAACCACCATATGCCCAAATAGCCCAGGCTTTTGAATAGTAGAATGCTTTAATCATTATGTTCCCCTTTAATTATATTACGATTCATTATTAATTTAGGATTTTTTTATTTTTGTATTTATATATTATTAATAAGCTAATAGAAATGAAAAATACTATTAATCCTATAATTTTAGTATAAAAAATAGGAAGTAGAATTAAAAAACCAGAAATAAAAATTAAAATTCTATAAAATTTATTTATTAATCCAAAAAAATATAAATAACTCTCAAAACTTGCAGAAATTAATATTATTGCAAAAATTGCAGTCATAAAAGAAATCAATATATCTATAATAGAACCATTCATTAACATTGCTGAGTCAAATACAAATAAAATAGGAAGAAAGAATAAGATTGAACCTAACCTCATAGATAAAACTCCGGTTTCTAATGCAGAACTTTTAGATATTGTAGAAGCTGTAATAGCTGCTATAGCAACAGGGGGTGTTATAAACGATAGAACACCCCAATACAAAACGTATAAGTGAGCGGCTATCGGTGTAACACCAGCTTCTATAATAGCTGGAGCTAAAACTATAGCTAGAAAGATATAACAAGCACTTACTGTCATACCAACTCCTAAAACTAATGATGCCAAAGCCCCAAAGATTAAGATCATATAAATGTCTCCACCAGCGGCAAAAACTAATTCTCTTGATAAAGAAGTTCCTACACCCGTTAATGACATTGCGCCTATAATAACTCCTATTCCTGATAGTAAAGATACTATTCTTCCAATTATTTCTCCTGTTCTTAAGAATAAATTTTGCCAGCTAAATATGATATTTTTTGAAATGATAGTTATTATTAATAATAATAAAGATGCTATGAAAGGCGCTTCACTCTCTAGTTTTAAAGCTAATAGTAACCAAATTAAACAAATTAGTGATAATATATATGAGTATCCATTAAAAATTGTTTTTCTTAATGAAGGAATATCTTCTATATTAATTGGTTTTAAATTATTTTTAGCTGCGTAGAGATCGATTTGTATCATAAGTGCTATATAAAATACTATACCTGGAATTAAGGCTGCATATAGTATTTCTGAATAAGGAACATTTAAAAAAGAGGCCATAATAAAAGCAACTGTTCCCATAACAGGCGGCATTAATACGCCGCCTGTTGATGCACATGCCTCAATTGCAGCAGCATATTTTGAGGAATATCCAGCTTTTTTCATTGCAGGTATGGTAAGAGAACCGCTTGTTATTACATTACTTGTAGGACTTCCTGATAACATTCCAAAAAAACCAGATGCTAGTATAGCTACTTTAGCTTGACCACCTCGTTTTTTACCCATAAGGGCCTCCGCAATATTTATGAAAAATTTTCCTCCACCCGTTTCAGATAAAACAACACCGTATATTAAAAATCCTATAAGAAGGCTTCCAGCTACTTTCATCGGAATACCAATTAAGCTATCTAAACCCATACTATGTGCCCTAGCAGCTTCTATTAATGTATAAGTATTTCCCCACAAGGCGCCAGGCATTTTATCGGCAAAGATAGGATATAAAGTAAAGAAAACGGCAATAGAAAATATGAAATATCCACCTGTTCTTCTTAAACTTTCTAAAGATAAGATGATAAAAATAATACTCAGTACTGTAGGAAAAATAGGAGCTTCTATATCCCATCCAGACATTAAGATATTCTCTGCATTAATAGAGAAATAAATACCTATAAAGAATATAGTTATTGCTGCAATAATATCTGGGTAAAATATTTTTTCTTTATACTTATCATTAAAAGGAAACATAAGAAAAACTATTGGCTGAAATATGCCTAATAGAAGATATAAGTAACTATTTGAAACAGGCCTATAGCCCAAAATGCCTATATTAAAAATTTGGTTAATAGTTATTACACATCCTAAAAAAGTTAGGACTATAATTATCCATTTAGGAATAACTTTTAGTGTTAGGAAACTGTTATTTGAGAAATTTTGCAAGTAATAATTTTCTTTCTTCTAACCATTTAGACTGAAAATCTTCATCTGTAAGTTCTATATTTTTTGCAAGAAATTTTTCCCACCCTTCTAATAAAGTATTTAATCTTTCAATTCTTTGATTGTTCCATTTTTCATCCTCTTCACTCCATAGATTTTTTTCTTTTAAATACTTTATAGTTCCTTTATGAATAGGGGCATCTACAGGTGTTCCTACAGCTAAATCGAGTTTCCATCGATACATAACAGGGGTGATGTTTTTAAATAATTCATAAGATAAGTCTATAGCTTTAATAAAATTATAAACAGTTTCTTCACTAGTGTCAGCGTATACAGTGAGAGTAGGATATCGGTAACCTCCTAATTCAACGGAATTATCTTCACTTAGACCTGCGCCAAGAGTTTCTACTTCAGGATGCATAAAAGGAATTATATTTTGAAGTTTATTCCATGCTTCTGTATTTGTTTTTGGCATATCTAACCATCTTATTCCTTTTTTTGATGCGGCTAGTTCATAAACCCCTGGACCACTAGGTACTGCACCCACTGCATCTACTTTGCCTGTTTGTAATGCTTTAACAGAAGCAGTAAAAGCAGGAAATACTGTTTTTGTGACATCATCCCAAGTTAGATCAGCAAATGACATAATAGCTTCTACTTTTACATTTACAGAAGGATTTGCAGTAGTATAGGCTACTCTTTTTCCTTTAAGGTCTGCAATTTTATAAATATCAGTATTTGCAGGAACAGCTATACCGAATGTATTAGGCCTAGCAAGAATTACTCTTAAATTTTGAGGCCCCCAGTTTCTAGCAGCAAAATCATAAATACCTTCGCTAGCAAAAAATGATTCACTACCTAAAAATGCTATACTTACTCTTTTCTTTTTTAGAGGGAGAAGTCTTCCAATTCCAGTACCAGAAGGTTTAAGTCTTACTCTTACATTATAATTTTTCATTAAAGCATCGGCAAAAGCAGAGGCTTCAGGATAGCTAGAGGAAGCTAATCCATATGTTGACCATACCATAGTTTTAGGAAGATCAATACTATCATCAGCTTTCAATAAAGAACAATTTAAAAACAGGAGCAAAAAAACTATTATATAACTTTTTTTCATTATGCGTTTCTAGCAGTTTTTAATGCATTTGCATACCATTCTATTTCTTCAGCAAATTTTATAAATTCCTTATAACGTTCATCCTTATCATCAGATATTCGTTCACCATCATCATTAAAATTTTTATTAACAAAAGGAGCATGTATCATAGCAGAAATAGGAGGCATTCCTAATTGAGCTAAAAATGACCTTAAGGGAGATGAAACTCTTACTCCTCCAAAAGGTGATACAGAATAAGTTGCAACTGCTGATGGTTTTCTTTGATATTCAATATAAAAATGGTTAAGTAAATTTACTAGAGCAGGAGGCATAAAATGATTATATTCTGCACTTACTATAACGAAAGCATCAGAGGAATCTAGCTCTTGATGTATATTTTCTAATTCCTTAGGAGCAGTATCTTTATCGTAATCATTGTATCTTTTTGTTAAGGTCTCTATATTCATATCTAATGGATCAATTAATACTGCTTTAATATCTCTATTAATAAATTCTTTTGTTAAATATTTTGCAAATCTTATACCTAGTCTTCCATCTCTAGTAGAGCCATAAATTATACTAATTTTTAATGACATAGTTAGTTCCTATTTTATATTATTTACCAGTAAAATTAGGTGCTCTTTTTTCAATAAAATGAGCAACTCCTTCTTTAAAATCTTCACTTGCAAAACTATCAACCATATCATTATCTGCAATACCAACAGCTTCATCCAATCCCTGAAGTAGTCCTTGCCATAATTGTTTTTTCATCACTTTCATTGATCTGGGAGAAACTTCTTTAGCCATGGTTTCTGCATATTTATATACTTCATCCATAAAAGTTTCATCACTAAAAGTTTTATTTACAAAACCAATTTTTTCTGCTTCTTCAGCTGTAATTTTTCGTGCAGTTAAAGTCATATCCATGGCATGTCCCATTCCTACTAAACGAGGTAGTAACCAGCTTAAGCCATGTTCAGCTATTAATCCTCTTTTACTAAATGCTGTAGAAAAAACAGCTGATGTAGAAGCAAACCTTATGTCACACCACATTGATAGTATTAAGCCTAGTCCTGCAGCAGGCCCATTAATTGCAGCTATTATTGGCTTAGGAACACTAGGAAACCATGTTTGAGCTCTTTGGAAGTCTAAGGGCCAAGAACTATCAAATGCTGAGTAAGGCGATTCAGAATTTTTATCTGCTCTTTCGTCTGCATCAATTGTATTTAATGAATCCATATCTGCTCCTGCACAAAATCCTCTTCCTGTTCCAGTTAATATGATAACTTTTACTTCATCATTTTTTGATGCATTATCCATAGATTGTTTGATTTCAATAGCCATGTCTTCAGTCCATGCATTTAATCTATCAGGTCTATTTAAAAATATTGTATGAACAGAATTATTTACTTTTTCTGTGATATTTATATATGGCATAATTATATTCCTTAATGTTTAGAAATTCATAAATTTATTATCAAGAATATATAATAACTAATTTATATATTACGTTGCAAATAATTTAATAACAAAATAGTTTAAAGTTTAAAATCAATATTTATTTTGGAGTTTAAATGATAGAGCATATGAATGAAGATGTTAAAAGAGCAATTATATCTAGAAGATCAGTAAGAAAATTTTTACCTACTGAAATTAGTAAAGATATAATTAAAGATATATTGAATGTGGCAGCAAGGGCACCTAGTGGAACAAATATTCAGCCTTGGAATGTTCATGTTTTGCTTGGAGCTGCAAAAAATAAAGTTTGTAAGGCTGCTTCTGATGCATTTTTTGATCCAAATATTGATAAAAAGAATGAAAGAGTTCACTACATGGAGAATTTTCGTGAACCATATTTAGCTAGAAGAAGAAAGGTTGGATGGGACCTATATGAATTATTGGATATTAAAAAAGGTGATTATGAAAAAACAAAATCTTTTCATGTCCAAAATTTTAATTTTTTTAATGCTCCAGTCGGACTTATTTTTACTATTGAAAAAGATTTAGGATGGATGAGTTGGTTAGATTATGGAATGTTTATTCAAAACATATGTATAGCTGCTAGAGCGTATGGATTAGATACTTGCCCTCAAGCAGCTTGGGGACAGATGCATAAAATTATTTCCCCAATTATTAAAATTGAGGATAATCATATTATTCATTGTGGAATGAGTTTAGGTTATGAAGATCAAAGTGCAGAGGTAAATAAGCTAAGAACAGTAAGGGAAGAATTAAATATTTTTACAAAATTTCATGAATAATTTTATTTGTATGACGCCTTAAAATTTTTGACTAATTTTTCTGCTTCATCAATTTGCACTTGAGTCATATGTTCCATTATAACTTTAATGTATAAGTTCTTTGATGTTTCATCTTCAGATAATTTAAAAAATTTATAGGCTTCAACAATATTTTGCTCGAGACCATTACCGTGTACATACCTTTTCCCCACAGATACCTGCGCACTTTCTAGTCCTCTATTTGCTGCAATAAGTTCTAATTGGGCGGCTTTTTCTACATCTCCTACTTGACTATATCTATAAGCAACTTGCATATTCATATGGGTTTCTCTGGCAAATTGGTCATTACAATAATATGTGCGTTTTACATCGTGGTCACGCATTATTATTATACCTGCTTCTTCCGCCCTTCTTTCCATATCTTCTGTAATTTCAGCATAAGCTAAGTTAGATAATAATATTATTATAAGTGTAATTGAAAATTTTAATTTCATTGTACCTCAAAGTAATTTTTTTTAACATATAGTATAAAATACTATAATCAAGAATAAATTCTTATATCTAATTAATTTTATATATAATATTTATTTCAAATTCTCTTTCTTTTTTTAGTAAACTTATTTGCTCAAATGGCGCACTTTTTCTTACAGAATCTATTGCAGCATTTATCAATGAATCATTAGCTTTAGTATTTGGTCCGGTATTTATAGAATCAATACTGCCATCTTCTTTAAGTTTAAATATTATATGAACAATTCCTTCATTTTTTCGTCTGAGGTCTTTTTTAGGGTAGTTAGTAATCGCAAAGGATTGAATTATTGATCTAATGTTATTTTTATAATTTTCCAAGGTATTAATTTCATTAGTTGACAGTTTTTCAACATTTTTATCAATAATTACTTCTTGTTTTATAGGTTTGTTAGGCAAGTTGATATTTTGTGAAATTAAATTATCATTTAATTTAATTGGTTTTAATGTTTCCGTATTAATATTCAAGTTAGGTTTAATTATAGCTTTAATTGGTTTTTCATTTACTTTAATTTTTTCGGGTTTATTAACTATTGGAAGATTATCAGGTGATAAATTAGCATCAATATTTTTAACATTTTTAGGAATATCAATTTTATTATTTATAATAGGCTTTAAATTATCTGGCAAAATTATGTCTTCTGATAAAAGAATAGGTGTAGTAGTATTTTCTACCGGCTCGATATTATTATTTTTTGTATTTTCAATATTTGCTGGCTTTAAAACTTTTTCTGGTTGGGAAATTACCGGAGGAGTAATGTTATTTACAACAGGAGTTTCTTCTTTAATATCATTTATTAACTCTAAAATAATTTTTGGCTCTATCTCCTCTATTTTATTTAATTTTATTATAGAGGTTATTGGTATTAATGAAGCATGAAATGCTATTGCAATTAAAGCACTCAATAAAATAATTTTATTATCTACCGATAGATTATTCATTTTTATAATATACTTTTTGTTACTATAGCAGCTCTTTTAATGCCTGTGTTTCTAATAATTCTTATAACCTGTGATAGTGTTCCTGAAGAAGCATTGCCATCGGCCTTAATTAAAACTTCTTCAATATTTTGTTTCTTCAGTAAGGAAGTTAAATAAGCCTCTAATTCATTTGAAGATATAATTTTATCGTCTAAAGAAATTTTATTATCAGATGAAATAAGAATAATTATTTCAGGAGATTCAGCATTTGACGCAGTATATGATGACGGTGGCTCAACTTCAAATAAGTCTTTTTTTGAAAGTGTTCCTGATAACATAAAAAATATTAATAATAAAAAAACAATATTAATTAGAGGGACCAGGTTTGGTAACCTTTTTTTTCTTATTCTTTTTTCTAGAATATTCATTTTTTTTCTTTTGTAATTAAAGCAATATTTTCAATACCCAAGCTTCTGATTGTATCTACTACTATTATTAAATTATTTATTTTTGTTTTATTTAGTGTTGAAATAACAATTTTTTTATTATTAGAATTCAGTAATTTCATTTGAATTGTTTCTGATAAGTCTTCTAACTTAATCTCTATTTTATCAATTTCTACTAATCCATCTTCTGATAAATTTATTATAATAGGTTGATCATTTTTTTGTATATTAGTGCTACTTTGATTGGGAGATATCATATCAATAGTTTTAAAGTCAGTGAATTCACTAGTTAACATGAAAAATATTAATAATAAGAAAACTATATCTATTAAAGGAGCAACATTAATTTCTATATTTTTCTTTTTTTTAGTTAAAAGTGCCATTATTTCTTATTTTTTAACAAAATATTAGTTTTAATTATAAGATGTCGCATATCTTCTCTTACATTATCGACTCTTCCGTCTAACCAATAAAACGCTGCTAGAGCAGGAATGGCAACAATTAAGCCAAAAGCAGTAGTGAGAAGAGCTTCCCATATACCTCCTGCTAATATAGCAGGATCAACTCTGCTTCCAGATTCTTCTAATTTTGAAAATGCTGTAATCATACCTATTACTGTTCCAAGAAGCCCTAAAAGAGGGGCTATATTTGATATCACTTCTAGAGGTTTTAGTAAAAACTCTAGGTTACGAAGTTCTTTTTCTGCTTCAATACTAATTTTATTTTCTTTATCTGTATCAGAGAGTTTTTGAGAGTCTATAGTCACTAGTATTATTTTTGAAGCAGGATGATAAATAGTATTTAATAAATTTTGTGCATTAGATAATTTATTTTTCTCAATCATCTCCATAGCAGCGTCAATTTTTTTAATATTATGTAAATCTGATCTATAAAATTGAATTATTTTTATAATGATTATAGTTAAAGATATAATAGATAAGCCCAACAATAAAATCATTACTGGGCCACCTTTTAAAATTAATGCTAATAAATCTATATTATATTTTTCCATGATAAATATACTTTTTTAACATTAATAACTTTAAATTACTAATTAAAATATATTACCAATGAACCCTGAGCCCTATAAAGAAAGAGCGCGGTGCTCCAGGCGAATAGAATCTTGGATCTAGAGGTCCTACAGCTGTCTCTCCACTTCCTGTATCACCTAATTCTGATATAGGGACATTAACTTCATCTGCTTCAGCCTCACCAAGTACTCCCATGGTTTCATATTTAGAGTCTAAAAGATTATCTACTCTTGCAAAGAAAGAAAAAGATTTACTCAATTTCCAAGATGCATCCGCGTTGAAAACCATATAAGGATTTGTCTTCTTTAATTGATTAGACTCGTCTCCTCTTAAGAAAACTCCAGATGAATAAGTCATATTAAGTCCGACATTTAACATAGAAGAAAATTCTTGATTAAACCCTGTCTTGAAAGTGTGTTCAGGCATACCAGGTAAATAGTCTCCTGCTTCTACGTCATTGGCACTGGCTGGATGGTTAGCAGCTGGTAATGTATGGGCTGATTCAAAAGTAGCTTGAAGAAAAGAATAATTTGAATATAAGTTTAGGTTTCCTATACTATTTTTAAATTTAGAGTTTAATGCTAGCTCTACTCCTCTTCTTTGTGTTTCTCCAAAGTTTTTAAAGTAACCAGAAGACTTACCTGTGCCAGTACTTACAAATTGAATATCATCAAAATTTATGAAGTGAAAATATGTAGCTTCCCAATAATGATTATCTATTTTTCCTTTTGCTCCAAATTCAACTCCTTTTGTGATTACTTGTTCTAATGGCGGATCAGCTACAAAAGCATTGGGTAATCTACATGGAGCAGAAGGCGATGCACAAGAGAGCTCCACAGGAGCTGGCGTTCTGTTAGCTTCTTTATAGGATGCTCTAAAAGCTAGATTTTCGCTATAGTTGTGAGTTACTCCTATAGCTGGATTAACTCTAAAATATCTATGACTTCCTGTATTAGTTTCTGTTCTAGTAAAAGATGTTTTCAAGTGATCATAAAGTTTGACGTAAGCTAAATTAGCTCTTGCAGAAAGGGTAACAGTTGTTTTGTCATCATAGTCAAATAAATCGTTGACATATATGCCATAATAGTCTGTTTTTGATGCTAATTGAGCACTTCCAACATCTCCTCTCTCATTCTCATCTTCCATTCCACCACTTGCACCACTATGTTCCCTTATTGACTCAAGTGTGATATGACCACCATCAGTATTTAATAAATTAGTAACGGTTCTATTATTATGAAGTTGTCCTAATTCTCCACGTGAGTGAAAAGCGGTTCGAGTTTTGTCTATTGAAGCGCCTACAATAATATTATGCATTTTGTCTAAATAGTTTGTATTAATATTATATTGGGCAGACCCTCCCCAGGTAACAGTCATAGTGGAAGAATGATTTAAAAGACCATATTTTCTTATAGAATCATTATTAGAAATAGCATTTCCATATTGATCAATTAATACTTCGTAATTATCTCCATCTGCTTCACCACAAATTGGCTCATCAGCAGTACCGAAATCATCTTCCATTTGTTCAGCATGAGTTTCATTATCTTCTGCACATTCCTCAGCATCTAGTTCATCAGCATTCATTGTATCTCTTATTAATCTTCTATAGTAGATAGAAGTATTTATAGCTGAGTCATCTTCAAGATAGAAATTTGCATTAGATGCCGCTAAATAAACCTTATTACTAGTAAAATCAGGCCAAGTAAAAACAGATTCTCTTCTTACTTTTAATAATTCTGTAGGAGATACACCGTTACCATTTAAATTTGAGTCTGCATTCATGAAGGTAAAATCATAATCAAAATTATCACCTAGTATTCCATAATTAACAAATAGTCTTTTTACATCGCCAGCACTATTATCTCTCCATCCTCCATCATAAGAATTTTCCATGGCAACATATAAGCCCTGGTTTTCAGTTCCTGCACCTAATTCAATATTACCATTAACCCAATCAGCTCCACCAACCTCAAAGTGATTTTCTATAGATGAGTCTGTATTAAGATAATCTAGACCTTTTTTAGTGGTTAATGCTAAAGATCCTCCTAGTGCATTTAATCCAAATACAGGATTTGCACTCATTAAATCTATATTAGTTAATGCAGCTTCTGGAACTAATTCCCATTGCAAAGTGTCACCAAACCCTTCATTAATTCTAGTGCCATTTAAATAAACAGCTAAACCTTGAGATTCTCCTAATAGTGGAGCAGCAGTAAATCCCCTATAATCAAGATTTTTTTGAAAAGGACTATTTTGAACATCTTTAATTGTTACGCCAGTTAATTTTTCTCCTAATATATCTACAATTGTAGTTGCAGTTGAATTATCCATATCTGTTTCTTTTAAACGCTGGCTGGCATTAGGTACTTTATTTCTATCAATTTCTATACCTGGTAAAGGGGATATTCCAATAACTTCGATATCATCGATTTGCTCTTGACTAAATGCCTTAACTGTTAGAGAAAATACTAGAAATAATATTATTGATATTTTAACTATTGTATTCATGATATGCATAATTCTTTCCTAATTATTATAAAAAAATAAACTTGTAACATAATTTTTTATTATTGCAAGTTATATTATTCATAAATTCAATAATTAATATTAGTTTTTCCTATAGATGAATATCTGCTATGTAATATAGTAATTTGAATATCGATACAAAATATTATACATATTTTAATAATTTGGAGATACGAATGATTATTTTATGCAGAATAATAAGCATTTTAATTATTTTTATGAGCTATTCATTTGCGAACGATTTAAATATTCAAAAGCAATTAGATGTTCAAAAGGAAATAATTGATCAGCAGGCTAAGAGAATAGATCAATTAGAAATAATTATAGAAGAGTTAAAAAAAGTATTACCTAATGCAGAAATAGATAATGCCTCTATTAATTCTGACAAAAAAAATGAAAATGAAACTTCTTCTTCCAAAACTGATGATATAATATCAGCTTCTAAAAATAAAAAATATAATCCAGAAACTGCTTTTTTCGGCCCTTTACCGCAATTAAGATCTGCAGATGGAAAGTATTCAGCAGGAATCATGGGTTTAATTCAATTAGAGTCTGCAGTTTACAATCAACAAGCTAACTATAATTCAAATAATGATTTATCTGATGGCTTTATAGTTAGGAGGGCCGGCCTTACCTTAGCAGGTGTTTCTGAAAAAGATTGGATATGGTTTTTATCATATGATTATGCCGATAGCGGAGATAATCCTCATGACGGATTAAGAGCGGCTATGGCAATATATAGAGGTTTTAAGCCTTGGTGGCTATTTGTCGGCCTATTTGGAAATTCAGTAGGTCTTGATGCATCAAATTTCTCATCACAACGACAGTTCATGGAGGCTGCTATGCCTCAAGCAACATTTATTTATGGCGCTGGTTCACCTGCTATGGGAGCTGCTGCTACTTATAGAGGCGATGATTATTATTTGCGTTTTGGTTTCTATGGAGAACCATATAAAAACTCTAGCACGGATGATGAGGGAATGGGAGTGCATGGAAGATATGCATGGCAGCCTTATAAAGAGCGTTTTAAAGCTCTTCATTTAGGAGTAACGGGCTACTATAGGTCTGCAAATTCTAGTAATACATTTACTAACGGATTGAGGGATTCTACTCTTCGTTTTAGATCAAAAGGTGAAACAGCTGTAAGTGGAGACTTTATAGTAGATACAGGCATTATAACTGATTTAGATAATTATCATTATCTTGGTTATGAGTTTGCTATGGTGGAGGGACCAATTTCTTTACAGAGTGAATGGGGTATTCTAGGAGTAAATAGAAAAACTCAAGAAAATCCTCAATTTACTGGCGGATTCATACAGGCAGGATACATGCTTACGGATGATGCTAGAAATTATAATTCATATTTTGCTCAATTTTGGCGTTTAAAACCAAAAATTTCGATTATGGAAGGTGGAATAGGGGCTTGGGAAGTTGCTTTACGAGCAAGTCAAATTGATTTAAGTGATAAAGATATAGATGGAGGAAATGCATACTCTTATACATTAGGAATTAATTGGTATATGACTTCTTTCACTAAAACTATGTTTAATATTCTGCATACAGACTCAACTGGTCCTCTTAGTGAGGATTTTAATTCTATTGGAGCCAGACTACAGATAGAATTTTAATATTTTATTTTATATAGTTGTTTTTAATAGTTTTTTAAATATTAAATTCATATTTTCTGGTATATCTTCTGCTACTAAACCTGGCCCTAGATAATTACCAATTTCTGAATGCATCCAGACGCCAAAGGCAGAAGCTGAGAAGCTATCCATCTTATTTGATAATGTTCCACATATAATTCCTGCTAAAACATCACCGCTTCCGGCTGTCGCTAACCATTTTGCTCCAGCACGATTAACTATAGCTTTATTATCAGGAGAGGCAATTACTGTTGTCGCGCCTTTTAAAACAACTATACAGTTTAACTCAGAGGCAGCTTTAAGAGCTTTATCAATACAATTGCCTTTAAGGTTTGGCATTATAGATCTTAGTTCTCCTTCATGAGGAGTTATAACTGCGTTTTTTCCATATATTATATTCTTTAAAGTATTTAATTTTCCTTGAAAATTAGAAATAGCTCCAGCATCTAATACTATATTCTTATTAGTTTTAAATAAAGATTTTATCTTATTGATTGAGTATTGGTTTATATTTAGTCCAGGTCCTATCAAAAATGAATCAATTCTTTTGTCTGAAATAATTTCATCAAATTCTTTAATATTTTTATAACTTTTTACTATCTGAGATATTAATGTTGTGAAATAAATTTGTTCTGCTTCTTTTTCAGATGCAACACAAACTATTCCGCTTCCAGCTCTTTGGGCAGATATTGCTGCTAGTCTTCCGGCTCCGGTCATATTTCTCGAGCCACCTACTATTAAACTATAGCCTCTTGAATATTTGTGATCATCAATTTTTGGCCATTGAATACTTTTAAACCATAGAGAAGGATTATTAATATATATTTTAGGCGTAATACTATTAATAATAGGTTTTTTTATTCCAATATTTTCAACTTTAATTTTATTATATCTCTCTGATCCTGGAACTAGTATATGCCCATATTTAAGAGTGGAAAAAGTAATTACTAAATCACAATATGGAGCATATCCAAGTATTTGTCCTGAATTGGAGTCTATTCCACTTGGAATATCTACACCTACTACAGGTGCCTTATGCTTATCTATTGTTTTTAATATTTTTATTGCTTTATTATTAATTTTGCGAGACAAGCCTATTCCAAATAATGCATCTACAAATAAACTAATCTTATTTAAATCAATATCTTCAAAATTTTTTGGTTTAATTTTTAATTGATTTAATGCTTTAAGAGCATCTCCTTTTATTAAATTTTTATCACCTATTATAACTACATCTATATCCCATTTTTTATTCAATAACTCTTGGGCTACTATAAAACCATCTCCTCCATTGCCGCCAATGCCGCAAATTATTAATGTTTTTCGCTTTTTATAATTAATAAATATTTGGTTTGCTAATTTTTTACCTGCTTTAAGCATTAGATCGAAGCTATTGGAAGCTGATCGCTCTATATAATAAGTAGAAGTTTTATTTAGTATTAAATTATATTGTGATTTATCAGTTTTTATCATTTTATGTTTTTAGGATTAACAATAGGCAAGTTATATTTTCTTGTAACTTGTTTTAATGAGAAGTAAGATCTAATACTTGCTATTCCTTTAATTTTGGTGAGGTTATTTTTTAAAAATTTTTCATATGCTTGTAAGTCTTTAACGACGATTCTTAACAAATAATCCGCCTCGCCTGTCATTAAGTATGCTTCCATAACTTCTCTATATTCCATAATTTTTTCTTCAAATATTTGTAATCTCTCTTCTGATTGTCTTTCTAGAGAAACTTGGACAAATACATTGACGGATAAATGCACTTTATTTTGGTTAATTATTGCAGAATATCCTGTAATTACTCCTGACTCTTCTAATGATTTAACTCTTCTCAGGCATGGTGACGCAGATAATCCTACTTGTTTTGCTAACTCAAGGTTGGTTAAACGAGCATTTTTTTGTAAAGAATTAAGTAATTTATATTCTATATAATCCATATTTACACAATTTTATACCATATTATAAATTCAAATTTAATTTTTATTGCTAAATATATAATATTTTTAGCAAATTTTGCAATATAAAAATTTTTTTATTAGGTATTATTAGATTGGTTATTATGAGGAAGTTATGGCTAATAAAAAAATTAAAAATATTTCAAACTCTAAAAAGATATCTGATAAAGATTTAAGTATTTTAAAAGATCTAGAGAAAAAAGTATCCTGGTTATCTGCATGGATGATACATAATGCAAATAATATTAGAGAATCTCAAGATGGATTAAAAGTTGGTGGTCACCAAGCTTCTTCTGCTTCTATTATTTCAATTATGGTTGCTTTATATTTTAAAGTCTTAGAATCTGAAGATAGAGTTGCAGTAAAACCGCATGCAGCTCCTGTTTTTCATTCTATTCAGTATTTATTGGGAAACCAGTCTAAAGAAAAATTAGAAAATTTTAGAGGATTTGGCGGAGCCCAATCTTATCCATCGAGAACGAAAGATACAGCCGATGTAGACTATTCAACCGGGTCCGTAGGTTTAGGAGGAGCAATAACTATATTTGGTTCTTTAATGCAAGATTATTTATATCAACATAATCTTATTAATGAGCAAAATAGAAATGGTAAAATGGTTGCATTACTGGGTGATGCAGAACTTGATGAAGGTAATATATATGAAGCATTACTAGAAGGTGCTAAACAAAATGTTAGGAATTGTTGGTGGGTAATAGATTATAATAGGCAATCTCTTGATGCAGTGGTTGCTGATGAACTTCATCTAAAAATTGACGAGTTATTTGCCTCTATGGGTTGGAGAGTAGTCACTTTAAAGTATGGAAAGAAACTCCAAAATTTATCAAAAATTAAAGGCGGAAATAAAATTTTAAATTGGATAGATAATTGTCCTAATGATCTATATTCAGCATTATCATATTTAGGAAGTAAAGGTTGGAGGGATCATTTAAATAACGATTTAAAAAATGATAAAGATGCATTAAAAATTATAAGTTCTCTTAATGATGAAGATCTAAATGAAACTATGTCTAATTTAGCTGGAAATGATGTTGAGGCAGTCTTAGAGGCATTTCTAGAAGCAGATAATGATGATGTTCCAACTTGCTTTATTGCTTATACTATTAAAGGGTTTGGTCTACCTTTAGCAGGACATAAAGATAATCATGCAGGTTTAATGAATATAGAACAAATGGAAGTATATAAGAAAGAGCTTAATATAAAGCAAGGTGAGGAATGGGATTATTATTCTGGCATTAATTCGTCTGAGAATGATATAATAAAGTTTTTAAAGAATAATTCATTTTATAAAAATAATAATAGAAATTATTCAGATGAGAAAATACATATTCCTAAAAAATTGATATTTAAAGAAGGCAAATCATCTAATACTCAAGAAGTATTTGGAAGGATTATAAATGAAATTGGAAAAGAAGAATCAGATTTAAGTAAAAGAATAGTAACATTTTCTCCAGATGTAACTGTTTCAACCAGCTTAGGTGGATGGGTTAATCAGAAGCAGATATACAACAGAGTAAAAAGAACTGATATTTTTCATGATGAAAAAGTTGTTTCAGCTCAAAAATGGCACGTTTCTCCAGAAGGTCAACATTTTGAATTAGGTATTGCAGAAAATAATTTATTTTTAGCTTTAGGAGCAGCTGGCCTATCAAAGAAAATGTTTGGCTCTTCTTTAATTCCTATCGGTACAATATATGATACTTTCATTTCTAGGGGGCTTGATGCATTAAATTATGCAGTTTATCAAGACGCTAGATTTTTACTGGTAGCAACCCCCTCAGGAATTTCTCTAGGCCCAGAAGGAGGGGCTCATCAATCTATTATTACCCCATTGATTGGAATAGGACAACCTAATTTACTGATGTTTGAACCTACTTATGCAGATGAATTAGAGATAATATTAAGATATTCTTTTAGTTATATGCAGGAGGAAAATGGAAGTTCAGTATATATAAGGCTTTCTACTAGAAATATTGACCAAATTGAAAGAAAATTAGATTCCTCAAACGAAGAAGATATTTTATCTGGAGGATATTGGCTGGAAAAACCCTCAAAAAAATCTGATGTAATTATAGTATTTTCAGGGGTAATGGCGCCAGAAGTACTAGAAGCTGCTGAAATAATGAAAGAAGATGAATTAAACATTTCTATATTGTCAGTTACTTCTAATGATAGATTATATAAGAACTGGAAACAAACACATAAAGATAGGAGTCTTGGTGTAAATAATAAGTCAAGAATTGAAGAATTATTTGAAAATACAAATAGAGAAAGCGTAATTATATCAGTTAATGATGCACATTCTTCTTCCTTAACTTGGATAGGAGGTGCGTTAGGAAAAAAAATAATTTCACTAGGTGTTGATGAATTTGGTCAATCAGGAAATTTAAAAGATTTGTATAAACATTACTCACTTGATGCTGAGGCTATAGTCGATGCATGTGCACAAGTTTTAATAAGTGCTAATTAATATTATTTTAATTAAATTCTAGCTAGATTTACCTATATAATATATAAAACTATTTTTATGAGTATAAATAATTAATAGCGGATGTGGTGAAATTGGCAGACACGCTAGATTTAGGTTCTAGTGCCGTAAGGCGTGGGGGTTCAAGTCCCTCCATCCGCACCATTGTTAAGGAAAAATTATGAAGGTAACTGAATTAAAAAGTGAAGGATTAAGTAAATCTTATAAGATAGTAATACCTTCTGCAGAAATTAATAAAGCCATTGACGCAAGATTATTAGAGGTTGCCTCTACAGCTAAAATTGACGGCTTTAGACCTGGTAAAATACCTATGCCTATAGTGAAAAGTAGATTTGGTACTCAGGTCTCAGGAGAAATAGTTGAAAAACAGGTTTCAGATAGTATGAGAAAACTTTTTACTGATAAAAAAATTAAGCCTGCTATGCAACCTAAAGTTGATTTTGAAGGTAAACCATTGGATGGATCAGATGTAAAATTCACGGTAAATCTTGAAATTATGCCTGATATAAAGATTCAGGATTTCTCAAAATTAAAGTTTGATAGATTAGTAGCATCCGTTGAAGAAAAAGATATTAATAAAGCTTTAGAAGATATCGCAAATAATCAAAAATCATATGCTCCGCTAAAGAAAAAACGTAAATCTAAAATTGGTGATTCTGTTTTGATAGATTTTAAAGGTTATATGGATGGAAAATTATTTGATGGAGGAACAGCTGAAAATCACAGATTAGAGCTTGGTTCTGGACAGATGATACCTGGTTTTGAAGAGCAGCTAGTAGGTTTAGATGTTAATGATAAGAAAGATGTAAAAGTTAATTTTCCTGAAAATTATCAAAAAGCTGATCTTTCTGGTAAACTAGCTACTTTTAAAGTAACAATAAAAGATATTTTAGAAGCTGAAAAGTCTAAGATAAATGATGAATTAGCAACTAGAATGGGATTACCTGATTTAAAGTCTCTTAAGGAAGCTATAAAAAATCAAATAGAAATAAATTACAAAGCAACTGCAAGAAATAGAATAAAAAGGGATTTGCTAGATAAATTATCTAAGGATTATTCTTTTGATGTTCCAAAAACAATGCTGGAAAATGAGAATAAAGTTATATGGGATAGGTTTGAACAAGATAGAAAAGCGGGAGTTATAGATGAAATAGATAAAGGTAAAAAAGATTCAGTATTAAAAAAAGAATATAGAGAAATTGCTGAAAGAAGAGTCAGGCTAGGATTGCTTATGGCAGAAATTGGTGATGTAAATAAAATTATTGTTTCTGAAGATGAAATTAAAACTGCTGTTATGCAAGAGGCAAGAAAATATCCTGGTGAAGAGAATAAGGTAATAGAATTTTATCAGAAAAATCCAGAAGCAGCAAATGCTGTAAAAGCTCCTTTATTTGAAGAAAAAGTAGTAGATCATATAATTAGTAAATGTACTATTAAAGATATAAAAGTAACTTCAGAAAAATTATATGAGGATAATGTAGTTGCAGACCCTACGGCTAAATCAAAAAATAATACAAAACCTAAAAAAACAAAATCTAATAAAAGCGTTAAAGCCAAAGCGAAAAAATAAATAGATTAGAAAAGGGAAAAAATGAATATAGAAAATAAAAATGATATTAAAATGAGTTCTTTAATACCAATGGTTGTTGAACAATCTGGGAGAGGTGAGAGAGCATATGACATTTTTTCAAGGTTATTAAAAGAAAGAATTATTTTTATTACAGGAGCTGTTCATGATGATATGGCAACTGTTATAATTGCTCAGCTATTATTTTTAGAAGCTGAAAATCCAGATAAGTCTATTTCAATATATATTAATTCTCCGGGTGGAATAGTATCTTCTGGCTTAGCGATATATGATACTATGCAATATATTAAGCCATCAGTTTCAACAATGTGTGTTGGACAAGCTGCATCAATGGGTTCTTTGCTTCTAGCCGCTGGAGAAAAAGGACAGAGATTTGCTTTACCTAATTCTAGAGTTATGGTTCATCAACCTTCAGGTGGTTTCCAAGGACAGGCTACTGATATAGAAATTCATGCGAAGGAAATTATAGACCTAAAAGGAAGATTAAATGCTATTTATAGTAAGCATACTGGTCAATCAGTAAAAAAAATTAGTGAAATGCTTGAAAGAGATAAATTTTTAAATCCTAAAGAAGCAAAAGAACTTGGTTTAATTGATGAAATTGTTGAAAAAAGATGATTATGATATTAGTTTAATAATTTTAAATATTTATTAGGAATACATATGTCTGATAATGAAAAAAGTGAAAAAGAAAAATTACATTGTTCTTTCTGTGGAAAGAGTCAGCATGAAGTAAAAAAATTAATTGCTGGACCAACAGTTTTTATTTGTGATGAATGTGTGGATTTATGTACTGATATTATTAAAGAAGAAAGTAAAACCACATTACTTAAATCTTCAAAAGATGTTCCTAGTCCTAAAGAAATTTTTGATTTTTTAGATACATATGTTATAGGACAATCTTCAGCTAAAAAAGTTCTTTCTGTTGCGGTTTATAATCATTATAAAAGATTAAATCATAAGCCTAATTCAAATGATGTTGAATTAGCTAAATCTAATATTTTATTAATTGGTTCAACCGGTAGTGGAAAAACTCTTTTAGCTCAAACGTTGGCAAGGTTTTTAGATGTTCCATTTACTATGGCAGACGCAACAAGTCTTACTGAGGCTGGTTATGTAGGAGAAGATGTAGAGAACATAATTTTGAAATTACTTCAGGCTTCTGATTATAATGTGGAAAGAGCTCAAAGAGGAATAGTATATATTGATGAAATAGATAAAATTAGTAGAAAATCAGATAACCCTTCTATTACTAGAGATGTAAGTGGAGAAGGAGTTCAACAGGCGCTTTTAAAGATAATGGAAGGGACAATAGCAAGTGTTCCACCTCAAGGAGGAAGAAAACATCCACAGCAAGATTTCCTGCAGGTTGATACAACTAATATTCTTTTTATATGTGCAGGAGCTTTCGGAGGATTAGAAAAAATAATTTCTAAAAGGGGTGCATCTAGCTCAATTGGGTTTAGTGCAGATTTACCAGTATTAGATAATAAAAGAAATGAAGAATTATTATTGAACCTAGAACCGCAGGATTTACTTCAATATGGATTGATTCCTGAATTTATTGGACGTCTTCCTATTATTGCGACTCTTAAAGATTTAAATAAAGAAGCTTTAATTAACATTTTAACCAAACCTAAAAATGCTCTTATTAAACAATATGAAAAAATGTTTGATATGGAGAATGTAAAATTAACTTTCACCGATGATGCTTTGGAGTCTATAGCAGATAGAGCTTTAATTAGAGAAACTGGTGCAAGGGGTCTTAGGTCTATTCTGGAAAACATACTAGTTAATACAATGTTTGATTTGCCAAATCATAACAATGTAGAAGAAGTAGTAATTAATAAAGAAGTTATTAATGATAATAAAGATCCTTTAATAGTGTATTCAAAAAGTAATCAAAAGGTTAAATCTTCTATAATATAAGTTTATTTAATACTTGAAATTTGTTCCTTTATACCCAACATTAAATATAAGATTTACTTATTTATATTGGAGCATTGTTTATGATAGATGAAAATAGTTCAAAAATTTTACCTCTTATTCCTTTAAGAGATATTGTTGTGTTTCCTAATATGGTAGCTCCTTTATTTGTTGGAAGAGATAAATCTGTTAAAGCTCTTGAAGATGCTATGAATAATGATAAAGAGATTATTTTAGTTACGCAAAGAGATTCTGTCATCGATGACCCAGAGTATAAGGATATATATGAAGTAGGTACTTTAGGCAAAATTTTACAATTATTAAGATTACCAGATGGAACTGTAAAAGTTTTGATAGAAGGAGGCAAAAGAGTTCATATAAAAGATTTTTTATTTAATGAGAAATTTCTAGAAGCTAATTATTCAACAGTTATAGAAAATAAAGAAATAGATGGTATTGAAGAAAAAGCTTTATTAAGAACAGCATCAGAACAATTTGAAGCTTATACTAAGTTAAATAAAAAAATTACTTCTGATGTAGTTACTTCTATCGCGGAGATTAATAACATATCAAAGATGTCTGACGTAATTGCATCGCATTTAAATATCTCTCTATCAGATAAGCAGAATTTGTTAGAGCAATTAACAGCATCCATTAGGATGGAAAAAGTATTAGAATTTATAGAAAATGATTTATCCGTAATTAAAGTAGAGAAAAAAATTAGATCTAGAGTTAAACGTTCTATGGAGAAAACACAAAAAGAGTATTATTTAAATGAACAAATGAAAGCTATACAAAAAGAGTTATCAGAAGAAGATGATAGTAAAGATGAGATTACTGAATTTGAAGAAAAAATTAATAAATTGAAACTGTCTAAGGAAGCTAAAGTAAAAGCTAAGTCTGAACTTAAAAAATTAAAAGGAATGGGGCCAACATCCGCAGAATCGTCAGTTGTTAGAAATTATTTAGATTGGTTAATTTCTATTCCATGGAAAAAGTTCACAAGAGTAAAATATGATTTAAGTGAGGCAGAAAATATTTTAAATGAAGATCATTTTGGATTGGATAAAGTAAAAGATAGGATAATAGAATACCTGGCTGTTCAAAGTCGAACTAGGAAACTTAAAGGTCCAATTATATGTCTTGTAGGCGCACCTGGAGTGGGTAAAACTTCTCTAGGAAAGTCTTTGGCTAGAGCTACAGGCAGAAAATTTGTAAGAATATCTTTAGGAGGTGTTAGGGATGAATCGGAAATAAGAGGGCATAGAAGAACTTACATAGGTTCTATGCCAGGAAAAATTATTCAAAGTCTCAAAAAGGGTAAGTCTTCAAATCCTTTATTTCTTTTAGATGAAATTGATAAAATAGGTTCTGATTGGAGAGGGGATCCAGCATCTGCTTTATTAGAAGTGCTAGATCCTGAACAAAATAGTACTTTTAATGATCATTATTTAGATCTAGATTATGATCTATCGGATGTAATGTTTGTGACTACTGCTAATTCATTAAATATGCCCAGACCACTTTTAGATAGAATGGAGATTATAAATTTATCTGGTTACTTGGAAAATGAAAAAATAGAAATAGCAAAAAGACATTTAATTTCAAAACAATTAGAAAGAAATGGTTTAAAAAATAATGAGTGGTCTATTACTGATGAAGCTCTTGGAGATTTAATTAAATATTATACTAGAGAAGCAGGAGTTAGAGGCCTAGAAAGAGAAATCGCTTCTTTATGTAGAAAAGCTATAAAAGATATAGTTAAGGGTGCTAAAGAAAGTATAAAGATTACGGTAGATAATTTAGAAGATTATGCTGGAATTAGAAAATTCAAGCATGGTTTAGCTGATAAGGAAAATTTACTAGGAATAACAACAGGACTTGCTTATACAGATTTTGGTGGTGATTTATTATCTATTGAAGCTGTAACTATGACTGGTAAGGGTAGACAGCAAATTACTGGGCAATTGGGAGATGTTATGAAGGAGTCTGTTCAGGCTGCTACAAGTTATGTTAGATCTCGAGCAGTAGAGTTTGGTATAGAACCCCCATTATTTGAAAGAAAAGATATCCATGTTCATGTGCCTGAAGGAGCAACTCCTAAGGATGGTCCTTCTGCTGGTGCTGCAATTGCTATATCAATGATATCTGTGTTAACGGGTATACCAGTTAGGTGCGATGTAGCTATGACAGGCGAAATTTCTTTAAGAGGAAGAATAATGCCTATAGGTGGTCTTAAAGAAAAGCTTTTAGCTGCATCAAGGGGAGGTATAAAAAAAGTATTAATACCTATTGATAATAAAAAGGATCTCAAGGAAGTGGATGAAGAAATAAAAAATAATATTGAAATTGTTTTGGTTAACCACTTAGATGAGGTTATAGAACATTCATTAGAAGATAAACCTGCGCCAATAAAATGGGATGAGGCTGAGTTTATTAAAAATAGTCAAAATAATGGTAGTACCAGCCATGAAAACATTGTAAAACATTAATATACTTTGACTTTTATAATTAAAGTCTATTAAATATAATTGATTAACAAAACTAACAATATCAGAAGGGGGCTTTATGAATAAAAATGAATTAATAGGTGCGGTGGCATCTTCAGCAGGAATATCAAAAACGCAAGCTTCAGATGCAGTTGAAGCTGTATTTGGATCAATTAGTGGAGAATTATCATCTGGTGGTGAAGTGCGTTTGGTAGGTTTTGGAACTTTTATGGTTGCAAATAGAAAAGCTACTACTGGAAGAAACCCTAGAACTGGAGAAACAATTCAAATAGCTGCTTCTAAACAACCTAAATTCCGTCCAGGAAAAAGTTTAAAAGAATCAGTAAATAAATAAGAAGATCTCTATATTATATCACCGGCTTTAATTAATAAGGTCGGTGGCATATTTTTTGTAATGGGGCGATTAGCTCAGCTGGGAGAGCGACTCGTTTACACCGAGTAGGTCGGCGGTTCGATCCCGTCATCGCCCACCATTTTTTTTAATTAATATGTTGTATATAGTTTAATGAATATATATACAGTTATTATAATTGGGGATGTAGCTCAGTTTGGTTAGAGCGCCGGCCTGTCACGCCGGAGGCCGCGGGTTCGAGTCCCGTCATTCCCGCCACTTATTTAAGTATTTTTATATTTAATCAAATTTATTTCATATAATTAAATTGAAACTTTATTTCATTAATGCAATATTATTGCATTAATGAAAATAGAGGACAATTTATATGCTTCAAAATAAAGAAACGAAACTACCAGTAACAGTTCTTTCTGGCTTTCTAGGTGCAGGAAAAACTACATTACTTAATCATGTATTAAATAATAGAGAAGGTAAAAGAGTAGCTGTTATAGTTAATGATATGAGTGAAGTTAATATTGATGCTGCTTTAGTGGAAAAAAGTGGTGCAAACCTGTCTCGTACTGAAGAGAAGCTAGTAGAAATGAGCAATGGTTGTATTTGTTGCACGCTACGTGAAGATCTTTTAGAGCAAGTTAGAGAACTATCTAATGAAAATAAGTTTGATTATCTTTTAATAGAAAGTACAGGAATATCTGAACCATTACCTGTAGCTACTACATTTGATTTTCGTGATGAAGAAGGAGAGAGTCTTTCTGATGTCTCACGTCTAGATACAATGGTAACAGTTGTGGATGCAGCAAATATATTAAATAATTATAGTTCAAAAGATTTTTTAAAAGATAAAGGGGAAAGTGCTGGAGAAGAAGATGATCGTACTCTTGTCGATTTATTAGTAGAGCAGATTGAATTTGCAAATGTTATAATTCTTAATAAGTTAGATCTAATATCTAAGGATCAATTAAAAACTGTTAAAGCTCTTATTAAAGGGCTTAACGTTAAAGCAAAAATTATAGAAGCTACTAATTCTAAAGTCGAGATGAAAGAGGTAATGGATACAGGGCTTTATAATTTAGAAGAAGCACAAAATCATCCACTTTGGGTCCAAGAATTATATAACCCTGGTGAGCACGTTCCAGAGACAGAAGAATATGGAATAACAAGTTTTGTTTATCGTGCTCGTGAACCATTTGATCCAGCTAAAATATATTCCTTTTTTAACAAAGAATGGCCAGGTGTTGTTCGTGCTAAGGGCTTTTTTTGGATAGCTACAAGGCCTGATTTTGTTGGTGAGGTTTCTCAAGCAGGCGCATTTGTAAGGCATCAGGGTATTGGTCGTTGGTGGAAAGCTGTTCCAGAAGAAAGGTGGCCTGATAGTCAAGAATTTAGAGATGCTATCAATAAGTACTGGACAGAAGAGTATGGAGATCGAAGACAAGAAATAGTATTTATTGGTATTAAAAATCAAATGGATGAGAATGGTATAAAGAAAGAGCTTGATAAATTACTAGTAAAAAATTATTTAGTGAAACCTGAAATTTGTCATAAATTAAGTGATCCATTTCCTCAGTGGTTTGCTGAACAAAGCTAATTATAATTAGATTTTGGATTATACTCTCTTTCTTAATTTTAGTTAAAACAAGAAAGAGAGTATTGTTTTATGCTTAATTATTTAATGTCATATATTACTAATTGATTTCCAACACTAACCATAAGTTGGTCGTTATTTGGTCCTCCAATAGCAAGATTGCTTACAAAACCAGCCATTGGAGATTCGCTTGAACCCGCATCTGGTTGAATAAGTTCAAGTTGCTCGCCATCAGGAGAAAAAATTGCAAAACCCTCGTGACCACCTGATACATAAACGTTTCCATTTTTATCTACTTGCATTCCATCAGCGATATATCCAAACATTGGGTGTGGTTTCATTCCACTCTCAATTTTTACCCAAGGTCTTTTATTAATTAGTTCTTCGCCATCTACTTCAAAGCGATAAACTACGCCATCTGCTGAGTTTGCCACATATAGAAATTTCTCATCATTTGAGAAAGCTATTCCATTAGGAATTTCTACAGAACCAGTTTTTAATGTTACTTCTCCATTTTTAATTTGATATATTCCTCTTACTGGTTGCTCTTCGTCACGAAGTTCACAACCGAATCCTTCAAGTGAAATTCCATACATAGGGTCCGTGAACCAAATTGAACCATCTTTCCTAATAGCTATATCATTTGGGCTATTTAATTTTTTATCATTATAAGTTGATGTAACAATGTTATTTTCTCCACCTGGAGTTGTATAAGATACTCTTCCACAATGGTGTGCTATCCAAATATTATTATTACTATCAATACTTAAACCATTAGCAAATCCAGAGTCATCCAACCATACATTTACATTACCATTTGAATCCAAACTATATATTTTATTCATTGGTATATCTGTAAATAACCACATATTTTGGTTACCAACCCAGACTGGTCCTTCGGTAAAGGCAAAATTATCACCTACTACGGTTGGAGGTGTTTTTAAAATATCTGAACTTAATGCTATAGAGGATCCGAATATTACAGTTATAAATAACATTACTAAATAATTTATAATTTTCATTTTTATCTCCCATTCCTTATTGATTTAAATAGTGCAATAGTATTGCATTAACAAAATACTATTGTCAACAATATGAATTGCGGATGAAAATCATTCTCAATCATTACGTTATTTTTTAAGGGTTTGTCTTACTTCAAAAACATCTCTGGTTCTTGTAACTTTTCCAATCCAATGTTTATCGAATTCTTTTATGAAATCTTTCATGAGATCAGAATTGAGTAATTTATGAGCAGAATCCAAATTTTCAAATTCGTAGAAAGCTAAATGAATTCCATCTTCTACATCACTCCACGCACGCCATGCTCCAATTGAGTCTTTAAATTCTTTTAAAGCACTAGGTAAATGTTCATTTTGATACCAATTATCAAATCCTTCTCTACTATTTTTTTCTACTTCAGCTCTAACTAATAAATATGCAGACATCTATGGTTCTCCTATTAAAAAAAAATAATATTAAATTTTTAAAACTATAAATGTCAATAAATACAAATTTAATGAAACTAACTTTTTATTAAGCTATAGGCCTTAAGTATAGCATTTTTCATATTTTTTTCTTTTGCTATTCCTTTTCCAGCAATATCAAAGGCTGTACCGTGGTCTACAGAAGTTCTAATCATTGGGAGACCAACAGTTATATTTATACCATCATCTATTCCCATAAACTTTATTGGCCCATGTCCTTGATCATGGTACATAGCTACTATTAGGTCAAACTTTCTTAGACTGGCTTGATAAAATAAACCATCGGTAGGAAGTGGACCTTCTATATTCCAATTTAATTCTAAGCCTTTATTAATAGCTGGTAGTATTTTTATCTCTTCTTCATTATATCCAAACAACCCATCTTCACCTGCATGAGGATTAATGGCACATACACCAATTATTGGCTCTTTATTAATTAATTGTTTAGTTATATTTCTTCCTCTTTCTATAGTTCTAAAAACTAAATCTGAGTTTATATTTTTAATAGCGTCAATTAATCCTATATGAGCCGTAACATGAATTACATTCATCTTTGGAGTAGAAAGCATTAATGATACTTCTTTAGTCTTAGTTAAATGTGCCAAAAGTTCAGTATGTCCAGGAAAATTATAACCTGCCATATGAAGAGCTTTTTTACTTATAGGAGCAGTACATATGGCATTAATTTTCCCATTTAATGCTAAACTCACTGCTTCATTTATATATTGATATGATGCTTTACCACAAATAGATGTATTACATCCGTACTTAACATTACTTATTTTATTGCCCACATTTAAACAGTTAATAACAGTATTGCCATTATTTTTTATATCCTTAAAAGAAGAGCAAATATTTATATCTATGTTTAAATTATTTTTTTTAATTTCATTTTCTAAACAACTAGAATCTCCAATTACCAATAATGAAAAATTACCATATAAGTTTTCATCAACTAATGATTTAACGATTACCTCTGGTCCTATGCCTGCTGGATCTCCCATCGTAATTCCTATTATAGGTAATGACATATGTTTTCCTATTTAAATATTCTTAAATGCTTATTTCTAACAAAAACATAAATATATGTATATATACTATTCATGCTCAGTATTAGTTTACATTTATTTAAGGATTAATTATAAAGGTTTAGTAGTTATTTTATAATTATTTAAATCGTACGTTTAACAGATATAGTAAATACTATACTATACTTATATTATTGGAGTTTACAGATGAAGTTCATACAGTTATTTATATTTTTAATTTTTTGTCTAAATATTTATTCTGCACATGCTGGTATTACTGGTACTCCAACTCCTAAGTCTGCGCAAACTGCTGCAAATACTGATGATAATCATGATCATGAAGATTCAGATGAAGAAAATGAATCACATGACCATCATGATCACTGAATTTAAATTTTAAGATTTATTTAATTTTATAATATATATAAGGATGTATTAGTTGTCTGTTAGCTATGAAGACGTTATTAATGCTTATGCATTGATTCAAAACCATATCATCAATACTGAATCTTATTATTCAAATGTTTTGTCTGAAATACTTGGTTGTAAAATAATTGTAAAATATGAGAATAAACAACATACAGGATCTTTTAAAGTAAGAGGTGCATTAAATAAATTATTATCTTTAAGTAAAGAAGAAAAGCAAAGCGGCATAATAGCCATGTCTGCTGGTAATCATTCTCAAGGAGTAGCTTATAGTGCTAAAATTCTTGGAATTAAATCTACTATTGTAATGCCTGATAACACACCTTTTGATAAAATTAGAAAAACAAGTGATTTAGGAGCTGACGTTATTATTCATGGAGAGACATTAAATGATGCTGAAAAACACGTAGATAGTTTAGTTAAAAAAAATAATTTCACTAAAATACATCCATTTAATGATAAATTCATAATAGCTGGTCAAGGTACTATGGCGCTAGAATTTATAGAAGATCATCCTGATATTGATACTTTATTAGTACCTGTAGGAGGAGGGGGTCTAATTGCAGGATGTACTCTTATTGCTAAACATTTAAATAAAAAAATCGAGATCATAGGAGTTGAAACAGAATTATTTCCATCATTATACAATGTTTATAATAACACTAATTTTATTTGTGGTGGCTCCACTTTAGCTGAGGGAATCGCAGTTTCAAATATTGGTAAAATACCTCTATCTATTATTAAAAAAAATGTAAAAGAAGTTTTAAAAGTTTCTGAAAATTCAATAGAAGAGGCAGTTTCAATATTTTTGTTAAAAGATAAAGTAGTTTCAGAAGGAGCTGGAGCCGCTGGTCTAGCAGCTATTTTAGAAAATAAAGATAAATTTAAAAATAGGAATGTAGGAATCTTCCTTTGCGGAGGTAATATTGATTCTAGAGTGCTTTCATCAATACTAATGAGAGATTTAGTACGTAAAGGACAAATTATTACTTTATCAATAGCGATGGCTGATAAGCCTGGGCAATTAGGGGCTATTTCTAAATTATGTGCTAAGGAAAGAGTCAATATCTTAGGAGTCGAACATAGTCGTTTTGCTCTAGATTTATCAGTAAGTTCTGCTCGTCTTGAAATAACTTTGGAAACAAGAAATAATGAGCATGCAAAAAATATTATTAAAAAGATAGAATTATTAGGTTTTTCTGTCATTGTTAAAAATACTAAATAATTTATGGAGATAAAGAATTGAGTAATTTAGCAGATAAATATCCTAGAATATCTGACATGAGAAGACGTGCATTAAGAAGAATTCCTCATTTTGCTGCAGAGTATTTATTCTCAGGAACAGGATATGATAGAGCTATGGATTATAATCAGGAAATATTAAAAAATGTATTTCTGACTCCTAGATATCTTAAAGGGACAGTTGAGGCAGATCTTAAAACTAAACTTTTTGGTAGAGTTTACGATGCTCCTTTTGGTATAGCGCCTATTGGAATGACTAGCTTAATATGGCCAGGTGCTGAGTTGTCCTTAGCTAAATTAGCAAGTAAGGTAAATATTCCTTATACACTTTCAACTGTAGCTTGCGCTTCTATAGAAAATGTTAGTCAACACCTCGACAATAAAGGGTGGTTTCAACTTTATCCTCCTAAGGACAAAAACGTAAGAGATGATTTATTAAAAAGAGCTTATGATAGTGGTTATGAAGTATTAGTAATTACCTCTGATATTCCTGCTTCAAGTCGAAGAGAACGATTAAGAAAAGCTGGAGTTTCTGTTCCACCAAAAATAAATCTTAGAACAATATTTCAAGCTGCTATATCACCAATGTGGTCATTAGGAATATTAAAACACGGTATGCCTCAATTTGCTACTATGGATAAATATCAAAAGAGTCAAGGTAATGAAAAAAGTAAAAAAGGGTATGCTGGAAGTCAGATGAATAGATATTTAGATTGGGATTATTTAGAAGAAGTGAGAAATATATGGAAGGGGCCAATAGTTTTAAAAGGCCTAATGGATAATAGAGATGCGTTAAAAGCAAAGGATTATGTAGATGCAATTTACTTGTCTAATCATGGTGGAAGACAATTAGATATAGCTCCAAGTCCCTTGCAAGTGCTTCCTAATATACGAAAGGACTTAGGTGATGAATTTCCAATCTTAATTGATAGTGGTTTTTATTCAGGCCAAGATGTTGTAAAAGGATTGATATTGGGAGCGGATTTTGTAATGATAGGAAGGCCATTTGTTATTGCACTAGCAGCGCTAGGAGCAAAAGGTGCAGCACATGCTCACTATATAATTAAAGATGAAATTGAAAATATTATGGAGCAAGTTTGTACAAAAAATATAGAAGAATTGAAAAGAGAAACAGTAAATGTCGGCAAAGACTTTTTTTTAGGTTCATTAGAATAGAAGTATTGAGGTTTTATTATGAAAAGAAGAAAATTTTTAAAGAATACTATGGGAGTTGGTGCAATCACAGCAGCTTCTTTATTAGCTGCTCCAGCCATCGCTAAAGGTAAAATTCAATGGAAGATGGTTACTTGTTGGCCTAAAAACTTTCCTGCACTAGGAACAGGTGTAAAAAGAATTGCAGATTCTATTTATGCGATGTCAGATGGAAGGTTAGAGATAAAAATTTATGGGGCTGGTGAATTAGTTCCTCCTTTTGAAGTTTTTGATGCTGTTCGTGAAGGCATAGCGGAAATGGGACACGACGCTCCATATTATTGGACAGCAAAACATTCTGCTATGCCATTTTTTACATGTGTACCAGGCGGTTTAACAGCTCAAGAACATGCTGCTTGGTTATATTTTGGCGGTGGTCAAGAATTATGGGATGAACTTTATAATGAATTTGGTCTTAAAGCATTTCTTGCTGGTACAGGCGGCTGTAATGTTGGTGGCTGGTTCAAAAAAGAAATTAATAGTTTAAATGATTTAAAAGGTTTAAGAATGAGGATTCCTGGATTAGGTGGTGACATGCTATCTAGAATCGGGGCTATACCAGTTAATTTACCTGGAGGAGAGTTATTGCCCGCTCTAGAATCTGGAGCTATTGATGCAGTAGAATGGATAGCGCCATACAATGATTTAGCATTTGGATTTCATAAAATTGCAAAATATTATTATGCTCCAGGTATTCAAGAACCGGGAAGTGCACTAGGATTAACTGTTAACCTTGAGGCCTATAATAATCTTCCAAATGATTTACAAAATATTATAAAGTATGCAGCTGGTGACGAAGCTTTTCGAATGTTATCAGAAATGACAGCTGGTAATGCATTTTCTTTAGATGTTTTATTAAATAAACATAAAGTAGAAATAAAAAGTTTTCCGAAAGATGTTACCGACGCTATGTTTAATGCTGCTTCTGAAATTTTAGTAGAAAAATCTAATGAAAATGAATTTACTAAAAGAGTTTATGATAGTTGGTCGAACTATTGGAATAAAGCAACGAAATTATCTAACCTTACAGAATTAGGTTACATGAATTTAAGAGCAAACTATAAGAAAAATACTGAAATTTAATTTTTTATATTTTAACTTTCAAATACTTTAGCGCATTTTCTTGCACTAATAACTTCTTTCCATTTTATTAAACTTTGGTGATCTTCTGTAGGAATTACTTTTACCCAACTAGCAAAATCAAGAAAGACGTATAAATTAATATCTGCCATAGAGAAATTCTCTCCAGCAACATATTTATTTTTTGATAATCTTTCGTTTATATCACCCAAAAATCTATTTGCTAACATACTCCCTCTCTCTGCTAATTCTGGTATTTGTTTTGTTACTCTTGGGTCTGGAACTGCTCTATCTTTAAAAGCTTCTGAGGAATTTCTTAAACATTCACCTACCGGGTTCATTCCTTCAATTTCTATTTTTCTATTCCACATTTCTACAAGACCTTTTTCTTCAGGTGTTTCTCCAAATAAATATGGTTCTGGTTGTATAGCATCAAAATATCTACATATAGCCATGCTTTCAGAAATTACATTCCCATTATCAAGTTGAAGAGCCGGAACTCCACTTTTAGGATTTATATTTAGGTAATCACTTTCTCTATTTTCGCCATTTCGTACATTAACTTGAACATACTCTACATCAATATTTTTTTCTGTTAAAAACATTTGAACTCTTCTTGGGTTAGGAGCTCTTCTAAATTCATATATTTTCATTTTTGCTTCCTCAATTTAATAATTTTTAAATATTAAACTTATATAATTACATTAACAATAACTAAATTATTAATAATAAAATACATAGAGTACTTTATTATTGACTTTGTATAAATATTTATGGAAAGATAATAATTCACTTAATAATTAGGGGAAAGAAAAATGAAAATAATTATAAGACTATTTATGTTATCAATACTTTCTATGTTTATTTTAGGACCTTCTTTTGCTGCGGAAAAAGCAGTAGGTTATTTCGGATGGTTTGGTGTAGGAAAAACATATACCTTAGGCCAATCTTTGTTTTGGGCTGGTGAATTTAGTGGTTCATTCCAAAGTGAAAATGGAATGTTCCATAAAGCAAGCGTTAGATGTCCTGCTTCCCAAAGAGTTGATTTAACTGCTGGTATGGCCTCTGCAAATGGTGTTTGTATTATTAAAGACCCAGATGGAGACGAGGCATACCTTGATTGGAATTTACCTAATTGGAAGCTGGGTGAAGCTGGCAGAGGGACTTATATTTATACTGGTGGAACAGGTAAATACGAAAACTTGTCTGGCGATGGTGGTTATTTTTATGGACATACTATTACTTTCTGGGAAGATGGAACAGCTGGAGGCTATTCTGTTTGGAACAGAGAGCCATAGGCAATTTGTAATTAACTTTGAGGATAATAAATTATTATTATCCTCAAAATAAATAAGGAAAATTAAATGGTTACAATGATGATTAAATTTAAGTATACACCTGAAGCAATGAAGGCAATTTTTCTTAGTGGAGATGATCGAAAAGAAGCTATGAAGAAAATGATTGAACCTTTAGGTGGAAAATTTATTGCTTCTTATGGCATGCAAGGACAATATTATCATATGATGATGATAGCAGAATTTCCTTCTATGACGGAATATATAGCTGTTGCTGCAAAAGGAATATTTTTAGGTGGTGCTATAGCTGATTATAAAGCTATTCAATTAATACCAACAGATACATTACAAGCGGCCTCTAAATTAATAGATGGTATAGATTATTCAGCGCCAAGTAATTAAAGTTATTAATTCTGGTAAAGTACTATTTAGCACTTTTCCTCAATAAGATTTAGGAAGTCCTAGAGCTTTCTCTGCTATATAGCTTAGAACTAATTGCTGACTTACAGGAGCTAAGTAAGGGATCATCATTTCTCTAAATAATCTTTCAACATGATATTCTTTCGCGTATCCCATACCTCCATGAGTTGCAATAGCTTGCTTACAAATTTCCATCCCATATTCAGCCGCGAGATATTTAGCAGCGTTAGACTCAACTCCACATGGCAAGTCATTATCATATAAATTTGCAGCTTTTAAAATTAGTAATTTTAGAGACTCTAACTTTGCCCAGGCATCTGCAAGCGGATGCTGTATACTCTGGTTTTTCCCAATTTTTCTATCAAAAACAATTCTTTCATTAGCATATTTAACAGCCCGTTCTAATGCATTTTTGGCAATACCATATGCCTCTGCAGCAACTAGAATTCTTTCAGGGTTTAAGCTATGAATTAAATAAGAAAATCCTTTTCCTTCTTCTCCAATGATATCTTCTTTTGGAACTTTTAAATTATCAATAAATAACTCATTAGTATCTACCGCAGCTCTTCCCATTTTATTTATTACTCTAGCTTCTATATTATCTCTGTTGAAATCTGTATAAAATAGACTTAGCCCTTCTGTAGGCTTTTTATTATTTCTGTCAGATGTTCTAGCAATAATCATTATTTTATCTGTAATTTGTGCTGTTGAGGTCCAAATTTTTCTGCCGTTTAATAAATAATGATCTTTATTTTTAACTGCTTTTGTTTTTAACCTTGTAGTATCTAAACCTGTATCGGGTTCAGTAACAGCAAAACACATTTTACTTTGACCATTAATAATATTAGGTAACCAACTATTTTTTTGCTTTTTAGAAGCAAATTTTACTATAGAGCTAGGCCCAAATATATTCATATGTATAGAAGATGCAGCAGTCATTCCTCCTTTTTCAGCTACAAGCATCATCATTAGACAGGCTTCTGTGACACCTAAATTACTTCCTCCATAATTAGTTGGCATTGCTATCCCTAGCCATCCTCCTTTAGCCATAGTATTTACAAACTCTTTAGGGTATTTGCTTGAATTATCACAATCAAGCCAATAATTATCATCATAATTTCTTATAGTATTATTAAGCGAATTAAGCAGATCATTCTGTTCATCTGTTAAAGAAAAATCCATTAAATTACTCCGGTTTTAAACTCATTTCCCAAAAATCTATTTCTAGTTTAGTTGCAATTAGAAACGTTTTTTCTAATTTAGGCCATAAGGTATTATTTACAAAACCTTTTCCTAATCTATCTTGAGTAGATTCATCTAGTAAACTTCCTATATTCATACATACTTCTTGGTATTCTTTACTGTTATAAGTTTCTATCCAGCTAATATATGGGTTATCACTTTTTGAAATTGATTTTAAGTTTAACCCTATTTCTCCATAACCAAAAACACATGGAGATAAAGCAACGAGTAAATCTAGAAAATCTCCTGAATAGCCGGCCTCTAAAACATACCTAGTATAGGCTAAATTATTTAACTCTTCTTCAGTTTTAAATAATTGTTCTTCTGTTATACCTTCAGCTTTACAGGTTTTAATATGTAATTGTATTTCTTCATTCACGAGAGCATCAAGTGTTGCGCTTGCTATTCTCATTTCATTAACTGATTTAGATTTTGCAACTAATAGTGCCCAAGCACGAGAAAAATGAATTAAAAAAACATAATCCTGTTTTAAATATTTTAAATATAGTTTTTTATCTAGGCTTCCATCAGAAATTTTTTGTACAAACTTATGTTTAGTATATAGATTCCATTCCTCTAATATATTTGATTTAAGTTTGTTAAAAACTATTCCGTATTTATCAGTTTTTATCATAATAATAATATGTTAATTTAAAAAAGTTAATTTAGCATTATTTCATAGAAATGTAATTAAATATGGTTAAATATTATATTATTTTAATTTTGTTTATTTCTTACAGTTTAAAGGCTGGTCCATTAGATATAGAGGCAATAAAAAAAGAGTGTTTACAGGAATATAAAAATGAAAGTTCCGAAAAATATACTCAATGTTTAAAGACTAAAGTTAATGATATATTGTACGAATCAGAAAAGGAATCATAATTTATTTTTTCAAGTATTCTTAATTTCTTGTAAAACTGGTTTAGTTTTATATAATTCATTAAATTATTTATGTGAGATCATTCATGGAAAATCAAATTGAAGCTAAACTTAAGTTTATAGTACCTCAAGATACTAAACCTTTTTTTGAGAGCTCTGAATATACAGGTACTGTTCCAAAAATTCATTTTAAAACTGAGTATAGGTCAGTTGAAATATTAGATATACGAGATAATAAAGATAAATTTACATTTGAAAAAAATGGATTTGAATTATTAAAACACAAATCTTCTGTAAAAGATTTTTATAATCATAGTGAAGTAAAAACGGTTTATAGTGATGAATTAAAACATTTTTTAATAGAACGTTTTAACGCAAATAATGTTTTTATTTTTGATTATACTAGAAGGTCAGATGGAAAAAAGGGAGCTAAAAACCCAGATGGATTGAGAGGGCCAGCAGACAGGGTGCATGTTGATTATACAGATATTTCAGGACCGCAAAGAGCTAAGGATGTTATAGGTGAAAAATTATATGAGGATATTCTTAAAACAGGAGGAAGAATTATACAGTTAAATATTTGGAGACCTATTAATGGTCCTATAAAGAGTTCTCCATTGGCTTTTGCAGATGCTGCGTCAATACCTAAAAATGATTTAATTGAAACAGATCAAATTTTCACTAATCGAACTGGTGAAATCTATCACATATCATACTCTGACAAACATAAGTGGCATTGGGTTCCTAATATGACTGATAATGAGGTATTACTTTTAAAAGGCTGGGATAGTATAAATGATGTTGTTGTGAAATATACTCCTCATGGTGCATTTGAATTACCAAATCAATCTGAAAAGCATCCTCCAAGAGAAAGTATTGAAGCTAGAGTTTTTTTAGTTTTTAATTAAAATTATTATGGAAAATTTATGATAATTAATAATATATCCCTAGTCAGGTATAAGGGTGTAATGGAGGTTGAGGGAGTTTTATGGGAAGATAGGCTTGCTACCCCCTTAGATATTTATGAACAATATGCAAATTCTTTAAATGCTACAGCTGACTTTGTCCAGTCAGAAAATGGTAAATTAGTTTTAGATCAAATATATGTAAAAATAGAAACAGAGGATAATCAGGTAGGCATTGCTGGACCTATGAATGATCATGTAGCATTCATTATAGCAAATAAATTGAAAGCAATTTTAATTGGTAAGGATGTTTTTGCCTCTGAGCTAATTTGGGATCAAATGTATAGAAAGTTAGTCCATGGTAGGCAAGGAGAACCTATTTGGGCAATTAGTTTTGTTGATTGTGCATTATGGGATCTTAAGGGAAAAATTTTAAATCAACCGGTTTATAAATTATTAGGTGGTGCTACTGTTAATAAAATTCCTGCATATGCAAGTATGTTAGGATATAATGTATTAGATATGAAATTAGTAAAAGCGAGAGCTTTGGAATATAAGTCAAAAGGATTTAAAGCTCAAAAATGGTTTTTTAGATATGGTCCAGCAAAAGGAGTTGAAGGACTCAAAAAAAATATAGAACTTGTAAAAACTCTAAGAGAAACATTAGGAGATGACTATGAACTAATGTTTGATTGTTGGCAAAGTATGGATGTTCCGTATGTATTATCTTTAATAGATGCTATTAAAAAGTATAATCCAAAATGGTTAGAGGAATGTGCTATGCCTGATAGAATTGATAGTTATGTTCGCATTAAAAATAAAACTAACATACCTTTAGCAGGAGCAGAACATCATTATACTAGATGGGGTATTAATCAATTCATATCTGAAGGTGCGTTAGATATTATTCAAGCTGATCCTCATTGGTGTGGAGGTATTTCTGAAATGATAAAAATCAGCGCATTATGTACTACTCATGATTTAATTTTAATTCCTCATGCAGGGGCAATGCACTCAGGAGTACATTTTTCCTTTAGTCAATCTCCAGCTCATACTCCTATGATAGAATATTTAGTAAAATGGATGCCTATATTACAATATTTTTGTAGTGAGGAGATAATTCCTCAGAATGGACATATTAATTTACCAGATAAATCTATTGGACTAGGAGTAAATATAAATAAAGATAAAATAATAAAACAAGAATATGTATATGAATAAGGAAAATACTTATGACAGATAGTGAATGTATCCAAAAAAGAAGAAGTTTTATTTTTTGCCCTGGAAATAAGCCAGATATGATACCTAAGGCTTTATCATCTGGAGCAGATATGGTTTGTATAGATCTTGAAGATGCAATTATTCCAGAACATAAAGATATATCTAGAAGTTCTACTATTCGTGCATTTGAAGATATTTCTATTCCAAATGGCGTGGAAACTCTTATAAGAATAAATGATGTAAATAGTAAAGATGGTAAAGAAGATATAAAAGCTATTTTAGAATCTGTTAATACAGCATCTGGTTTAATGTTACCTAAAATTCAAAATGTGAATGAAATTATTGATTTAGAAAAAAAAATTAAATTAGCTAATAAAAATTTAAATTTACATATTATAATAGAAACTAATAAAGGGCTAGAAAATGCGTGGAATATTGCTCAATCAAGTGTATTAATTAAGTCATTATTATTCGGTGGGGTCGATATGAGTGCAGATCTAGGCTGCAATGGAGATTGGATGTCATTACTATATGCTCGTTCTAGAGTTGTTCATGCGGCAGCAGGCGCTGGGATTGATTCAATTGATGTTCCTTTTTTAGATTTAGAAGATATGGAAGGTATGAGGCAAGAAGCTCAAAAGTCAAAGAATTTAGGTTTTTCAGGTAAAGGTTCTATTCATCCTAAGCAAATTGCATTACTTAATAAAGTGTTTACGCCTTCAGAGTCGGAGATTGAATACGCAAATAAGGTTATTAAAGCATTTAATGAAGCAAGTGATGGGTTAGTTGTAGTAGATGGAAAATTAATTGAGAAACCAGTCTTGAGAACTGCATTAAAAACTATTGCTAATAGTAACTAATTTATCTCAATTTTTTTAGAAATTCTTGAACTCTTTCTTTTACTTCAGGTATATCATAAGAGGTATTTGCCTCATATTCTAAACCTTCAGCTAGTCCTTTATTGCTTGCGGCAAAATAAAGATCTTTATAAGCTCTAATAGAATTAGGACTATTTTTGGAAATTTTTATAGCTATTTCATTTACTCTCGAGTCTAATTCATTTATTGGGAATGCTTCTAAAGCAATTCCGTATTCTACTGCTTGAATGCCAGATATTGTTTTTGCAGTAAATGATAATTCTTTAGCGCGTGCAATACCTATATATTTTGGTAATCTCTGTGTAAGTCCCCATGAAGGTCTAAAGCCCAGAATTGCATGGGTGTCGCCTAATTTAGCTTCATTTGCTATATATATTAGATCTGCTGATAACGCTAATTCTAGCCCTCCTGTAAAACAGAAACCATTTATCTTTGATATTACTGCTTTAGGAGAATCTTCTAGTAATTTTATTACCTCATTAGCATGTTTGTCTAATTCTTTACCAACTCCTCCACTAGATACATCTGTACCATTTGCTTCTAGTTGTCTGAGGTCAACACCAGCAGAAAATGCCTTTCCAGCCCCTGAAAGTATAATAACACTTATAGCATTATTACTATTAATGGTGATTAACTCATCCTTTAGCTCTTGTAAAAGGTCAACAGTAATAGCATTCATCCTCTCAGGTCTGTTAAGCGTTATTTCTGCTATTTTATTACTTATATTAATTTTAATATTTTTATTCATAATAATTCCTTAATTAACTGACCTGTTTTTCGTGACCTTCCCAGAAAGGTTCTCTTAGTGTTGTCTTTAAAATTTTTCCTGCACCAGAGAGAGGCATAGGTTCATCTCTGAATGAGACAGATTTAGGACATTTAAAACCTGCAATTAGCCCTTTACTATGAGAAATAACATCATTTTCATTAATGCTACTATTAGGGTCTTTTCTTACTATAGCGTGTACGGTTTCTCCCCATTCCTCATTAGGGATTCCTATAACCGCACATTCAATAACTCCATCTAACTGATAAACAGCATTTTCTACTTCTGCAGAATATATATTTTCACCTCCAGATATAATCATATCTTTTACTCTATCTACAATATATACATAACCATCTTCATTCATATATCCACCATCGCCTGTATGCATCCAACCATTTAATAGAGCTTTGTCACTTAATTCTTTTTGCCTCCAGTAACCAAGCATAACATTAGGCCCTCTAGCAGCAACTTCTCCCACTTCACCTCGTGGAACTTCATTATCATTTTCATCAATAATTTTAACTTCAACTCCAGGAACTGCCACTCCTGTTGATTTAAATAAATTTGCTTTTGGTCCCTCAAAAACATGGCAATCAGGTCCTGCAGAAGTTATTAAAGGAGAACATTCTGTCATTCCGTATGCATGAGTAAATTTACATTCTGGAATTACTTCCATTGCTTTAACAATTACAGATTCTGGCATTGGAGAAGCACCATATGTAATTTGTCGTAAGGAAGACAAATCATATTTTTTAATATCTGGATGATGAACTAGCATATTTATCATTGTAGGAACTAACAAAGTGTCTGTAATCGAATAATCTTGAATAGATTTTAAAACGCCTTCTGGTGAATATGAAGGTATAAAATAATGTTGCCCAGCAATATGTGTAATTGCAATAGCTCCTGTAACATCGGCTATATGAAACATTGGTGCTGCATGAACCCATCTAGCATCATTTGGAATATTTAAAGCGGTAATTGTATTAAAAGAATTAGAAACCAAATTTGTATGACTTAACATAACTCCTTTAGACCTTCCAGTTGTACCTCCAGTATAAAATAATCCTGCAATATCATCTTTACACCTTAATGCATCTTCAATTTTAGAAGCATCTTCTAAAATATTTTCATACTTTTTCATATTATTTGGGCATTCACCATCAGACATATAAATAATTTCTTTTACAGATGGTATTTTTCCTTCTGACATAGATTTTTCAATAGTTTCTGAAAAGGTTTGATCTACAAATATGATTGAGCTTTCACTATCATTTAACCAAAACTCTATTTCTGGAGGAGCTAACCTTGTATTTATAGGAACAAAAATACCGCCAGCCCATACTGAGGCATATAAAGCTTCAAAATAACGATCACTATTTAGAGATAATATTGCTGCTCTGTCATTGTCAGAAAAACCTAGGTTTTTTAAAGCACTTGCTAATTTACTAATTCTATTAACTGATTCTGACCAAGTTCTTATTCTTTCTCCATCTTGAGTAGCTATTTGCTTTCCATTAATTTGAACAGCTCTTTTAAGTGCTTGTGTTAAATACAATTTAAATCTCCATAATTTTTTATATGATATTCTACATTTATAGAATTTGATTAAAGAATATGTTTATAAAATAATTTTATTCTTTTGCAAAACTTTAATTTCCTCTTTTGTATAACCTAATTCTTTCAAAATATCTATATTGTGTTCTCCTAATTTAGGAGCTTTTTTTGCTTTTATTCTTGGAGCATTTTCAATATTTAGAGGAGGTGAAACAATTTTTAAGTTTTTAATTGTCTCTCCTTGGATATTCATAAACATATTATTTAAATTTGTTTGCGGGTCATTGATCGTATTTTCTGGTTTCATTATTTTTGTAAAAACAATTCCTGTATCAATTAGTTTAGTCCTAATTTCTTCATATGAATATTTTTTAAATTCTTTTTGTAATATTATTTTTAATTCTTTTTTATTTAATTGACGTTTATCTTTAGAATTAAATTTATTCTCATCTTTTAAATGTTTTAAGTTTAAAGTTTCAATAAGTGGCATCCAATGTTTCTCTTCGTTTGTTAGAAGCATAAAAAATAATGAATTATCTTTTAGTTTATATATATTTCGCATTGCGCTTAAAGTTTCCCAATGAAATGTATCAATAGGTTGATGCCCTGATAAAACAGCTTGAATTAGCATTGCATTGGACCATACACCATTAGCTAGGAGAGAGGTGCTAACAGATGTGCCTAACCCTGTTTTTTCTCTATTCATTAAAGCCAGTAAAATAGAAGTAAAGAGAGATAATCCAGTAGGATGATCTCCTCCACCTGGTATTGGAAAAGGAGGAGTTTCTTCTGGGTTATTAGTTTTAGACCAATTCATTAATCCTGACCTTGCAAAGTAAGCAGTAGCATCTAAAGCAGTTCTATTTGAGTCTGGACCATTTTCTCCATAACCAGTTAAAGAAGCATAAATTATTTTTGGGTTTAATTTTCTGATAATTTTATCAGTTAATCCTAATTTTTCTCTTGGTGTATTGGGTAAATTAGTAATAAATACATCGGATTCTTGTACCAATTTTTTTATAATTACTTGTCCTTCTTTAGATTTAAGGTCTATGGAAAGGCTACGTTTATTTCTATTTTCAAGGATAAAAGCCCAATCAATATCACTCTCTGGCCAAACATGTCCTCCAATTACAGCTTCTCTATAAGTATCGCCGGTTAGAGGTTCAATTTTAATTACTTCAGCTCCATAATCAGACATGAGGGCACTTACTAAAGGTGCAGCTATAAAACTCGCTGCATCGATAACCTTTATTCCTTTAAGTGGTAAGTTCTCCATAAAAATCCTATTAAAATTTATTTAAAATATAATTGTAATAAAGTATTATAATAATTTAAAGAAAATATTTATTTATTGAGAAGATAATGAAATTAAATTTATACGATGCTCTAAAGCAACCGAATAAAATAATTAAGTCATTAAAAGATGCTGATATCTCAACACTTACACTTGTATTATCATATATTTCTTCTGACTTAAGTTATATAGATAGAATAAAGCCATATGTTAAAGGTGCATTTGATTATGCGGTAAAAGTACCTGAAGATTTATCTCAAGAGATAAGAAATGATTTAATAGAAGTATTAAAGAATAAAACTAATCAAAACAATGATTTAAATAATATAAATAAAATTCAAGATAAATATCTTTCTAAGTTAATGAGTGTTGGTGTAGGTACAGATGTACCCAAAGAATATATATCTATGATGAAAGAAGAATTAGATTTTGATGCCTCATCGGCCAGAGACTATTTTATAAATAAAATAAAAAAATATAAAACTAAGCCAAAAGTAATAATAATTGGAAGCGGTTTATGTGGAATATTAGCGGGTATAAAACTTTCTAAAGCCAATGTCCCATTTCTTATTATTGAAAAAAATAATTCAATTGGTGGAACATGGTATGAAAATACATATCCAGGATGTGGAGTAGATACCCCTAATCATGTATATGCTTATTCATTTGAGCCATCATATGAGTGGAAAGAGTTTTATTCTAAAAGAGATTCTATTTATAAATATTTAAAACATTGTGTGAATAAATATGGCTTAAGCAAGTATATAAAATTTAATACTAAAGTTGAGAGTTTAGAGTATGATGACATTAATAAAAAATGGCAAATATTAACGATTTCTAAAGATAAAAAAGCTAAATTAGAGTCTGATATTATTATAAGCGCTGTAGGTCAATTAAATAAACCTTCATTTCCCAATATAAAAGGTATCGAAAAATTTAATAACCCAGTGATACATACAGCTAAATGGGATAAAAATTATAATTTCCACAATAAAGATGTAGCTTTAATAGGAACTGGTGCAAGTGGAATGCAGGTGGCGCCAGAGTTGGCAAAAGTAGTAAATAAATTAACTATTTTCCAAAGAACACCACACTGGATAATAGCTAACCCTAATTATCATCGTAAATTATCCAATGGTAAAAAATGGGTGCTAGAAAATATTCCATATTATGCAAGATGGTATCGTTTGCAATTATTTTGGGGTTTTTGTGATGGTATTCATGCTTCTCTTTGTAAAGATCCAAATTGGAATTTTCCAGAAAGGTCAATTAATCATACAAATGAACGTTTTAGAATAAATATGACTAAGCATATTGAATCATTAATTGGTTTTGATAAAGAGCTGACAAATAAAGTAATACCTGATTATCCTCCATATGGAAAAAGAATGTTAATGGATAATAATTGGTTTGAAATGCTAAAAAGTGAAAATGTTAGGTTGGTTACAAATAAAATAAATTATATCAATGAAACTAGCATTATTACTGACAATTCCTCTTATGAGGTAGACGCAATTGTAACAGCTACTGGCTTTAATGCTAGTAAAATGATTTGGCCAATAAAGGTTTTAGGTAAAAATGGTATAAATTTGAATGACTATTGGGATAATGATAATCCTAGAGCAAATGTAGGTATAACAGTTCCAAATTTCCCTAATTTTTTTATGATGTATGGCCCAAATACTAATTTAGCACATGGCGGCAGTATTGTTTTTCATGGTGAATGTCAAATAAGATATATTCTTGGTTGTATAAACTTATTATTACAAAATAAATATTCTAGTATGGAGTGTAAAACTGAGGCTTATGAGGAATATAATTATAAGTTAGATAAACAACATGATAGAATGGTTTGGACTCATGATAAAGTGAATAGCTGGTATAGAAACAAAGACGGTCGTGTTATAACTAACTCTCCATGGAGATTAGTAGATTATTGGAATTTTACAAAAGAGCCTAAAGCAAATGATTATTTATTTAAGTAGTTAAGAAAGGAACTTATATGATAAATGAATTAAGAATGTATACAACGAGACCTGGTAAAATGATGCATGTTGTTAATGCTAGTGCAACTGTAGCTCAAAAAATTAGAAATGGAGATACATATGGAAAGTTAATAGGGCATTGGTCAAGTGATATAGGTAGAAAGAATCAATATGTTCATATGTGGGAATATTCGGATGTAGAAGAAATGAGAAAACTAAGATCTGAGCTAGCATCTAAAGAAGAATGGAAAAATGAATTTGTACCACTCGTTGGGCCTTATATTTTGACTCAAGAAATTAGACTTTTAAGACCTTTAACAAAAATTAAACAGCCTAAATTAAAATCTAATATTTATGAATTAAAAATTATTAAACTTAATATTGGACAAGCTATAAAGTGGAAGAATAACTTTTTAGATATACTTTCAGGTCTTGAGGGAGAATCTTTAAATATAGGTTTATGGAATACCGAACTACAAGACCCAAATGAAATTATTTCAATTTGGAGTCATCCAGATACAGAAAGTATGAGTAGTTATTGGTATAATATAGAAAAAAATAAGGAATGGATAAATTTTAATAGTTTTCAAGAAAACTCGGTTAAATATGAAGAGTCCGTAATTCTAAGACCATCAGTTTGTTCACCTCTTCAATAATGTAAAGGAAAAATTTATATGAAAGTTATAATATATATCTTAATATTGTCTTTTAGTTTTATTGCGCAAGCCCATAAATACGAGGCTGAAAATATGCTTGTAGACCATCCTTGGATGAAAGTTTTTAATAATAATGGGGCAGGGTACTTTAAGATAAAAAATATTGGGACCAATGATATTCATTTACTTGAAGTTGTATCTGATAGTGTTGATAATATTGAGTTGCATACAATTATTATGGAAGAAGATGTAGCAAAAATGAGACCCATAAAAGGTGGAGTCATTATTAAGGTTGGAGAATCAATGGAATTTAAACCAATGGGAAATCATTTAATGTTTTTTGGAATTAAACAGGAGTTAGGTGAAGGAGAGTTAATGGAGGCAATTTTTAAGTTTAAAAATTCTAAGGACTTGTTGGTTAAGTTTAAAATGGAATCCAATAAATCTTCACATAATCACGAGCATTAATCATCGGTTAAATAAAAGAGAGGAAAAATTTATCCTCTCTTTATATTTTTTAGGCGCTTTTAGGGATAGCTCCCATTACAGATTTTATTTCTAAGAAATCTTCTAGCCCAAATTCCCCCCATTCTCTTCCATTGCCTGACATTTTATAGCCTCCGAATGGAGCTGCTTGGTCACCAGGAGCATTATTAATATGAACCATGCCAGTTCTGAGTTTAGATGCAACTTCTTTCGCATTATTTATATTCTCAGAGGATACATATCCAGAAAGACCATATATAGTTTCATTAGCTATATTGATAGCATCTTCTTCATCATTGTATCCTAATATACTTAATACTGGCCCAAATATTTCTTCACGAGCAATTGTCATATCATTAGTAACATTAGCAAAAATTGTTGGTTTGATATAGTAACCTTTATTGTAACCTTCTGGTGCATTTGAGCCTCCTGAAACTAGTGTTGCTCCTTCTTTTATACCTGTTTCAATAAGGTTTTTAATTTTATTGTATTGTACTTCGCTAACTACTGGACCTATAGTAGTATTTTCAGATTCCGGATCACCCACAATAATTTTGTCTAGAGTATTTTTTGCAATTTCTATTACATCATCCATTTTAGAGTTTGGTACTAACATCCTTGTAGGAGCATTACAAGATTGACCTGAATTGTTCATACAATGCATAACCCCTTTAGCAACTGCTTTATTAAAATCTGCGTCATCTAATAATATATTTGCAGATTTTCCTCCTAGTTCTTGTGTAACTCGTTTGACAGTATCAGCAGAGGATTTAGCTACTGCTATGCCGGCTCTGGTAGATCCCGTGAATGACATCATATCAATATCTTTATGTTTACTCATTGCTTCGCCTACTGTAGGCCCATCTCCATTTACCATATTATAAACTCCTTTAGGAACTCCTGCTTCGTCCATAATTTCTGAGAATATAATAGCACTTAGTGGTGCAACTTCACTTGGCTTTAATACCATTGTGCAACCAGCTGCAAGTGCAGGCCCAACCTTACATGCAATTTGATTTATTGGCCAATTCCATGGAGTTATAAGGCCACAAACTCCAACTGGTTCTTTTCTAATTATCGTAGTATTCATTTCAAATTCAAACTTATAATCTTTAAGTGTTTTATAGGCTTTACTTAGATGCCCTAAACCTGCAGGAGCTTGAGCTGCATTTGCTAAGTTTACTGGGGCTCCCATTTCACTAGTAATTACTTTAGCTAGATCTGGCATTCGTTTTTTATAAACTTCCATTATTTTTTCAAATAATACTAGTCTTTCTTCTCTTGATGTACGTGAAAATGATAAAAACGCATTTTTCGCAGCAGAAACTGCTTTATTTAAATCTTCTTCGGAACCCATGCTAATTTCTGTTATTGCTTCTTCATTTGCTGGGTTAATCACCTCAAGAGTTTTTGGAGAAATTGGGTCAACCCATTGACCATTAATATAAAATTTTTTGTTATTTTCCATTTCTTTATCCTTAGTAATGTTAAATTAATTAATGTGAGATTTTGGATCCCATCTGGTTATATAATTAGAAATAAATGAAACTATATTATATAATAATATTGTAAAAAATGCTAAAATTATTATTGAAGCAAACATTAAATCTATTTGGACTCTTCCACTTGCATAAAGCATTAGGTATCCTAAACCTTCTGAAGAACCAACCCATTCACCAATTACCGCACCCATTGGTGCAAATGCTGCAGCAAGTTTTAATCCAGAAGTAAGTTGAGGTAATGCAAATGGAATTCTAATTTTTATAAGCATAGTGTATGTACTAGCATCCATCATTTTAGCTAGGTTAATTATCATAGGATCAATTCTTTTTAATCCATCATAAAAGGCAATAGTAATAGGAAAGTATATAATTAATGTTGTCATTATAATTTTTGACCATATACCATATCCAACCCAAAGTGTTAATATTGGAGCTATAGCAAATATTGGTATAGCCTGAGTAAGTATTATAAAAGGAAGCATCCACTTACGCATACTTTTTGATAGTATTAATAGTATTCCTGTATATATTCCAAAAAATATACCCAGTATGAATCCTATTAAAATTTCACAAAAAGTAACATAAGAATGATATGTAAGAAGTAAAAAATTATTTTTGATTGATAAAAACACCTTATAAGGATTAGGAAGTATATATGAGGGGCTACTTGTAACATATTGAACTGTCCACCATAGTAGAATAAAAATTATAAAGCTGAATAAGTAGTTAAAAATTTTTTTCATGGAATATAAGATTTTTCTAATTTATTTAATATGTATTTAT